>Ga0208100_100079_pt1 | contig 42726 bp, 40 predicted proteins | sample SubbioR11_8A_Aug_FD_184817 | JGI IMG/M metagenome (GOLD analysis project Ga0208100, IMG submission 184817) | Serpentinite rock and fluid subsurface biosphere microbial communities from McLaughlin Reserve, California, USA - CR11_8A_Aug (SPAdes) | ecosystem: Environmental > Terrestrial > Deep... | reverse complement strand
CCCGCCATGAATTTCCTGCCTGCGCTGGCCGTTGCGGGACGGGCCGTCGTGCCGGGCACCGGCCTGTCGCTGTCGCTGCCGGACGGTCTGCCCGCCGATGGCCTCATGCTGGGTTTCCGGCCAGAGCACGCGCGGTTTTCGGGCGCAAGCGGCGCGATGCGGGGGCGCGTGGCGCGGCTGTGGTTCGAGGGGCTGGACGAGATCGTGGCCCTCTCCCACCCGGCGGGCGAGGTGCGGCTGCGGGCACCTGCCGGGCAGGGGCTTGCCCCCGGTGACACCGCCGCCTTCACCCTGCGCGACACCGCGCTGCGGCTTTATCGCAATGGGCGCCTTGTCGCCTGATTTACCGGAAAGGAGCATCCCATGGCCAAGGCCATCCACAGCATGATCCGCGTTCTTGACGAAGACCGCACGCTGAAGTTCTACGACGAGGCCTTTGGCCTGAAACGTGCCGCCCGGCTGGATTTCGACACGTTCACGCTGGTCTACCTTTCGAATGCCGAAAGCAGCTTCGAGCTGGAACTGACCATCAACAAGGGCCGGACCCAACCCTATGACCTTGGCGACGGCTACGGCCATCTGGCGGTGTCGGTGCCCGATGTGGCTGCCGAACACAGCCGTCTGACCGCCCTTGGACATGCCCCGCGCAATATCGTCGATTTCGCCCCCGGCGGCGAGGTGATCGCGCGGTTCTTCTTCATCGCCGATCCCGACGGCTACCAGATCGAGGTGCTGGAACGGGGTGGCCGCTACCTTTGACCCGACCCCACCGGGAGGAGCGGCGGGCACTCAGCCAACAGCAAGGAGGACACCACGACCACCAAACCGAACTGGCGCGGGATGACCCGCCGCCAGCTGATCGCGCGCAGCTTTGCCGCCGGCACCACGCTGATCGTCGGCGCAGGCTTCGTTGCCGCGCCGAATGCAGCCTGGGCCTATGAGGCGGCGGCGCTGAAGCCTGAAACGCTTGCCACGCTGATCCGCATGGCGCGCGACATCTATCCGCACGATCATATCGGCGATGCTTTCTATGTTACGGCGGTGAAAAGCTATGACATTGCCGAAGCCGCGGCCGAAATCGAGGCAGGCATCGCCGCGCTGAATGCCGCAGCACAGGGTGCGGGCCATGCCAGCTATCTGGATGCCGCATGGGAGGATGACCGCGTGGCCCTGCTGCGCGGGATGGAGAAATCGGCCTTCTTCCAGAAGATCCGGGGCGGGCTGGTGACAGGGCTCTACAACCAGAAAGAGCTGTGGCCGCTGTTCGGCTATGAAGGCGAGTCCTTCAGCCAGGGCGGCTACATCGACCGTGGCTTCGACGACATCGACTGGCTGTAAGGAGAACAGGACCATGGTTGCGAAATTCGACCTGAATGACGACTCGGTCGTCCTGATCATCGGCACCGGCGCGGGCGGCGGGGTGTTGGCCAATGAACTGGCGCAGAAGGGCGTCAAGGTCGTGGCGCTGGAAGCGGGCGGACGCTATCTGCCCAAGGATTACATCAATGACGAATGGGATGCCTTCGGCCAGCTGTCATGGCTTGATGCGCGGACCACTTCGGGTGACTGGCGGGTGGCACAGGATTTCTCGGGCCTGCCCGCCTGGATCGTCAAGGCCGTCGGCGGCACCACGATCCACTGGGCCGGGGCCTCGCTGCGGTTCCGTCCGCATGAATGGAAGGCCCGCACCACCTATGGCCATGTCGCGGGCGCCAATTTGCTGGACTGGCCAATCGACGCCGAGGAAATGACGCCGTGGTATGAAAAGGCCGAGGCCAAGCTGGGTGTGACCCGCACCGGCAATTTCCCCGGTTTGCCCGGCAACAACAATTACAAGGTGCTGGAAAAGGGCGCGCTCGCGCTGGGTTACAAAGAGGTCTCCACCGGGCGTATGGCCATCAACTCGGTCGAAAATGATGACCGCCCGGCCTGCCAGCAGACGGGCTTCTGCTTCCAGGGCTGCAAATGGGGCGCGAAATGGTCGGCCGCCTATACCGATATCCCGAAGGGCGAGGCCACCGGCAATCTTGAGGTGCGGTCCAATGCGCAGGTGCTGCGCATCGAACATGATGACAAGGGCCGCGTCACCGGCGCGCTTTATGCCGACAAGGAGGGCAACCAGCATTTCCAGAAGGCGCGCGTGGTCTGCGTCGCGGGCAATTCCATCGAAAGCCCGCGTCTGTTGTTGAACTCCGCCTCCGAGATGTTCCCCGAGGGTCTGGCCAATTCCTCGGGTCAGGTCGGGCGCAACTACATGCGCCATGTCACCGGATCGGTGTATGGCGTGTTCGAAAAGCCGGTGCGGATGTGGCGCGGCACCACCATGGCAGGGATCGTGCAGGACGAGGCCCGGTTCGACCCGTCGCGCGGTTTCGTCGGCGGCTACGAACTGGAAACCCTGTCGCTGGGCCTGCCCTTCATGGCGGCCTTCCTCGATCCGGGTGGCTGGGGGCGTGGCTTTACCTCGGCCATGGATGATTACGAACGGATGGCGGGGATGTGGATTGTCGGCGAGGACATGCCGCAGGAAACCAACCGCATCACCCTGTCCTCGACGGTGAAGGACCAACATGGTCTGCCGGCGCCGAATGTGCATTTCGATGACCACCCGAACGACATCGCGATGCGCAGCCATGCCTACCGGCAGGGCGAGGCGATCTATCGTGCCGCCGGCGCCACCCGCACCTTCCCGACGCCGCCCTATCCGTCCACGCATAACCTTGGCACCAACCGGATGTCGGAACATGCGCGCGACGGCGTGGTGAACCGTCATGGCCAGACCCATGACATCCCGAACCTGTTCATCTCGGATGGCAGCCAGTTCACCACCGGCGCGGCGGAGAATCCGACGCTGACCATCGTCGCCCTCGCAATCCGGCAGGCAGACCACATCGCGGCGGAACTGTCGCGGCAGAACCTGTAGGCGAGGATCAGGGTGCATTGATCTTGTCGCCCTGCGTGTTCACGGCTCCGAAAGCGGAGCCGTGACATGAGCGATCTTTTCTGGCCGACCGACGCGCCGATGGCCGCACAAGACAGTCTCCAGCCGGTGGAGTGAGAAAGGCACATGCGCGCGGATGGTGGTCGGCTGGCTATCCATCGCCGCGACCGGGTCGGCCTTGCGTGGGCGGCGGCGAAGCATCGCTTTCACGAATGACCGCCGACGCCTGCATCGTGCAACAGGTCTTGGTCTGGAAGGTCACGCAGGCTCTCCAGGCCGAAGGCGACGAGGAACTGTTCGGTGGTGACGAAGGTATAGGGTGCCCCTCGCCGGGGCGACCTTGGCCCTGTTCCGATCAGATCGCGGGCGTGCAAGCGCCCGATCAGGTCGCGGCTGATCTCACGCCCGAAGATGTCCTTCAGCCCGTCGCGTGTGATCGGCTGGTGATAGGCAATGGCCGCCAGCACAGCCACGTCGAATTCGCTCAGGTCCAGCCATTGATCGCCCGCCTCCGCCGCGGCGCGGATCGCGGGCGCGTAGACGGCCCGCGTCCGGAACATCCAGCCCCCAGCGACCTGGGCGATCTCGAAGGCCCGCCCTTCCAGATCGGCGGCGAGATCGGCGACCAGCAGGTCAACCGAGGCCTCCTGCCCCACGACCCGCGCCAGATCCTCGCGCGGCACCGGCGCGGCAGAGGCAAACAGCACCGCCTCGATCCGGCGCATCCATTCCCGCCACCGCACCTCCGGCGGCAGGTCGAGCAACGCGCGGTCTAGCGCAGGCCCCGGCCTGTCCTTCGCCATCGCTCAGACCCCGTAAAGCCGGAACGTGTCGCGCCCGGTCAGTTCGCGCACCGCGCCGAGATCGACCAGCCGGTCGCACAGCCGCCGCGCGGCGCGAGCCGGCAAGGGCAGCGCAGACGGCGCGACCGCATCGCGTGTCAGGAACATGTCGACGGCGGCATCCGCCCCCTTGGCCCGAAGCTTCGGTGCGACCGCCATCACATGCGCTGCCCGACGCGCGAGGTCTGCGGCGAGGCGCAGGCCCTCGACCGCCGATGAGAGCAGCGCGCGATGGCAGGCCAGCGACAATTCCTCTCCACGCTTGCGCAGGTCGGATCGTTTCAGGCCCGCGGCCAGCAGCGGCACCAGGTAATCCCGGCCAAGCGCCTGAGCCAGCGCGGCATCCGCCAGAACAAGCGCCGAAACCTCCGCATGCGGGGCCTCTGTCAACACCGCCTCCAGCACCCTTGTCACGCGGCTGACCGGCGCCCCTCTCGCCACATCAAGCCATATGGCAATCTGGCGAGGTTCGAGGGCTGGCAAGGCCCGACCCAGCGCCTTGACCGAAACCGGCCGTTCCACGGCACGCCGCCAGGCCAGACAGATTTCGCCGGCCGGGCCCGGCAGGTCGCCGGAGCGCAGGAGGTGCACCGCATCCCGCAACTGCGCTGCGCGCTCGGGACGGCCAGAAAACGCGGCACAAGCCTCGGCTGCGCGAAGTGCCAGCCGGTCCCGCAACAAGGCTTGCGGCACCTTCTCCTGTCCCAGCGCAACATGCAGGTGGTTCAGCGCGGCGCCCGACAAAAACGCAACATCTTCAAGGGCTTCAGCACGCGTGGAGGTGACCCACCCGGGCATCCGGGGTAACGTGTCTAAGTCGCTGGTGTGATCCGGGCGGGCAAGTGTCATGCCCAAAGCCTACACTTACGCGGCGCTTTCGACCAGAAAATAGCGCAATAACCGCCCCGCTTTGCCGGGCTCTTTTATGTCCAATAAGATTGCATTATCGGACATAAGAAGAGTATGCTCGACGGTATGACCGAAACGCCCGAGAAATCGCTGTCGGATGACCGGAGTTCATGAGATTCAAGCACTTCCCTGAAAAACGAGTCGGGGTTCATGAGATTCTGTACCGGTATTTATGAGACTGGATGGTGCGGTATTTGTGAGACTGGCGCTGTCTCGCAGCTTTTTCGGCAATCTGGCGTGCGCTCTCGTCGCGCTCAGCGCGCCAGAACCGGGCCGAGATGCTTCGCCTCAGCGAGAGAGGCCATAGGCTAATCACCTGCCGGACCCTTCCCTGCCCCTCCGCATCGCTCACGAGCATGACTGAGATCGCCCATTTGACCGGATCCTCAATGATCCGCCCGATGCCGACCGTCAGCGCGAAACACTGCAAGAGCGAGCCCTGGGCCAGGGCGTGGAGACCCGGTCGCACCGGCTTGGCAAGCACTGGCGCCACCTGATCGTATTCGGGAACGACGACCGTCAGCGCCTGTCGGAGGATCGGCGTGGTCAGAAAATCATGATAGTCCCGGCGGTCTTTCAGAGACATTCTTGGCTGCTCGTCGACGTTCGGCGGCGAGGCTCGGCGATGCCGTGCCGTCAGAACCTGGAGCACTTCGGGTACCCCCAGGTCGCCCTGCCCCGCGCCGCGCGCCCAGACATCGAGATGCGCGGCACCGGCCTCGGCATGCCCTTCAAGTTTCTTAAAGCAATCCGTACCGAACCGGTCGGACAGGGTCTCGCCGGTCGCGTCCCGAAACTCCACACCATGCACCGGGCAGTAAAATCGCCACGGCAGCGAGGCGGCTTTGCGATGCAGGTCTTCGGGACAGTGCGGGCACGAAAACCGGTTCTTCCGCGCGATCATCATGCGCACCGCAAGCCCCATATCCCGGAATGTCATGGCCTGCACGGCCTCGCACGACAGCCCGGTTCGCGCCGCGATCTGTGCCCCCTGCCCTTCCGAAAGCCGCCATTCCAGGTCGAAGATGTCGTGCCCCTGCAAGCCTAGCACGGCGACAAACTCCGAAACCGTCATGGCGTAGAACGGGGCCATGCGCGCGAACCAGGAGGACAGCCGCTCGTCGACCTCCGGGGCATAGACAACCGGCAGACGCCCGCAGCCCATCACACCGGCTCTCCCAAGACCGCCTGCAACCTGTCACCGCCCAGAACATCGCTGGATAGGATGCGTTCCTCGCCGCTCTCGATGGCGGCAATTGCCAGTTGCGACAGGATCGAAAAGATGCCCGAGGTGATGCCGCCAGTGACGCGGAGAATCCGCAACAGTGCTCTCTCATCGATCTGGCTTTGACGCCGAAGCGGCAGCGTGCGTGTGAGCGTGCTCATCAGCCCGTTCAGATCCTCGCCCTCCCGCCAGGGCGGCAGGGCAAAGGCCTCAAAACGGCGAACGAGCTGATCGTCGGTGCGCAGTGCGTTGCGGGCCTGTGCGGTACCGACACAGACCAACGGAATGCGCAGCTCGTTGCCAAGGAAGCGCAACATGTTCAGAAACCGCACCTGTTCGCGGACCGTGCCCGCCTGCAGGCTGTGGATCTCATCAATCACCAGCATCCCCGGCCGCAACTCGGCGAGCAGCCGCAAGGCCAGGCTTTCCAGCACAGACAGCGTCGCCCGCGGTGGTTCGGGGGCGCCGATCGCCGCCAGAATCCGGCGGTAGAAGCGGCTCTCATCAGGTCCCGAGACCATCTGTACTGCGACAACCGGCATCTGCAGCCGTCCGCTGGCCTCGTCGAAGCTTGACGCGTGATCACGGGTGAATTTCTCGATGATCATCGTCTTGCCCATGCCGCTTTCACCGACAATGAGCAGGTTCGGCATGCGGGCGCGCTCGGGAAACGACATCAGGGTTTCCAGCTTCTCCAGGGCCGCCTCAGCTCTTGGATAGGAAATCCAGCGGTCGGCACGAATGCGGTGAATGCGGTCCTCGGCGCTGAGAGCGGCTATCTTGCCGGCTCCCGGATAGAGATGCGGGAACTCAGTCATCGTCGTACCATTCCTCGACCTTGAAGCCAGGGTGACTGAGGAACGGGCTCCCCTCCCCTTCCGGCGCGGGCAGGGCATCTCGCCCGGCGGCATCTGGTGTCACATCGATCATCGGCCGGGGATCCAGGTGCACCCGCCGCGCGTGATGGCGTCGCGTCGCTTTGGTCTGCCGTACCGCGGTGTCGACGAGGTCGCGCTGCGCCTCGATCGTCCTGAAAATCAGCTCCTCATCTACCGACCGGCGCCCGGCCTCGCGCAAAGCGCGTCGCGCCGCGCGGTGCTCCCAGAGCGTGATCGCAGGCCGTGTCAGATCCGCGGGTCTCGCTTCGATGATCCCGTTCTCGGTCAGCACAAAGACGCGCGAAAGATCACGCGGATCGTATTTAAGCGTGAATCTGCGGCTTTCCCGGCCCATCAGCCAGCGCAACTCGTCCGCCCAATAGCGGATGTGGAAGAGATGCAGGCCATCGCGCTGCAAAACGCGCTGCTCGGAGGGCAGGAAATCGACCAGGAACTGCCTGAGATCGGCCGGCATGCGAAGTCTGGCCTGGTCTGCCCGCGCCGCCCAGGCCGCCGCAGGCGTGGTTTCCAGCGCGCTGTGCACGCGCGCGTGGTAGGAGCCGGTGATTTCAAGCGCCAGCCAGGTTTCCAGCTCATTGAGGGTCATCACCGCCTCGGCCTCGGCATCAAGGTCGCCGCGCTCGAAAATGTTCGAGAAATGCGACCCGGGCAGGAGGTGTACCGCCCCCATCATCGTGCCGATCAGCCGCTCAATATGGCCGCCATAGCGCGGTGTGCCCGGCGGGCGGTGCTGCAGATCGATCTGGTACTCAGAGCAAGCGAGCCCGAAGGCGCGGGCATGGAATTCCGCGCCATTGTCCACATAAATCGCGTTCGGGATGCCCCGCGTTAGCCAATCCGTGCTGATCCCACGCGCGGTGAGCCAATGCGATTTGTCCATAACCGTATGGGTCAGACACAGTGCGACGGCCAACAGCGATGGCGGCTCCAGCGACAGGTAAAACCCCAGAACCATGCGGGTATTCACGTCGATCGCGACCGTCAGCGTAGGCCGACCGAGCGGCCGTCGTGTCACTGGATCTACCACTGTCACGTCAGCCTTGGTGTGGTCGATCTGGACGATATCCAGCGGATCGTTGGCGACCAGCCCCCCAGGCGTGGCCAGATAGCGCCGGTCGGCCTTGTCCTTGCCCTCTCGCCGGGCCACCAGCTTAGCCTGGTCATGTTGCTCCAGCCAGCGCCCCAGACGACGGATCGAGGGCGGTGCCAGCCCTTGAGCCCGACAATCGGCGGCGACCTCCCGCCAGAACCGCGTCCTGGTGGGTTTGCGGCGCGTAGCATAAAGCCCCTTGAAGTGGCGAGACACGATCTCTTCCACCGCCGGGTCCAGCGGCTGCATGCCAGGTTTGGGGCCCCGGGTGTCCGGCAGAAGTGCACTGGTCCGCCCGTCCTCGCGGAACTGCTTCACCAGACGAAAAAGCGTGGATCGGCTGACATTTAGCTGACCTATGGCCCAGTCGACATTGCCCTGAGTCAGCTGGGCCGGCAGCTCCGCGAGCACCCGGGCGCGAAACTCGGCCTCTTCCCAATCCTTGTCAGCTGGAAAATTATCGGACATAACTTACTCTGTGCATGGATGCCGGATAGTCTCACCAATGGTGATTCAAATCGGCGTCCAGTCTCACATACCCTGAATCGGTTTCAGAAATGCGACACAGGCAAGCTATTGAAAACAAATGGAACGCAGTCTCAAAAACGCCAACAGACCGACAAAATCGCCTTCAGAGCCGCCGGGACGTCCCGATCGCGATGAAGGTGACGACAGCGCAGATATGGAGCGCGACACGATCGCCTTGCCCTCCCATGTCGCTGGCTCGGGCACGCTCGACCGCCTGGTCGAAACCGCGCGCAACTATGCGCGTCAGGCGGCCTCCGAGAACACGCTGAAGGCCTACGCCAAGGACTGGGCCCATTTCGCCCGCTGGTGCCGGATGCGCGGCGCGGACCCTCTCCCCTCGTCGCCCCAGCTGATCGGGCTCTACATCGCCGATCTGGCAGCACCGGGCGGCAAGGCCGCGTCGCAGTCGGCGTCCCGAGCCCTCTCGGTCTCCTCGATCGAGCGGCGGCTGTCCGGCCTGACCTGGGGCTATGCGCAGCGCGGAGAACGGCTGGACCGCAAGGACCGCCACATTGCCAGCGTCCTGGCTGGCATCCGCCGCAAGCACGCACGGCCACCGGCACAGAAAGAGGCCATCCTGCCGGAAGACCTGCGCGACATGCTGGCAGCCCTGCCCCACGATCTGCGCGGCCTGCGCGACCGGGCGATCCTGCTGATCGGCTTTGCTGGTGGCCTGCGTCGGTCCGAAATTGTCAGCCTCGACCACGGCAAGGATGACACGCCTGACTCCGGCGGCTGGGTCGAGATCCTGGAGGGCGGCGTGCTCCTCACCCTACGCGGCAAGACCGGCTGGCGCGAGGTCGAAATCGCCCGCGGCTCATCCGATCAGACCTGCCCGGTCCATGCCCTGACGCAGTGGCTGCATTACGCAAGGATCGACTTCGGCCCGATCTTCGTCGCCACGTCGCGCAACGGCCTGAAAGCTACGGGCGAGCGGTTGTCGGACAAGCACGTCGCCCGGCTGATCAAGTCCTGCGCCCGCGAGGCCGGGCTACGCCCTGATCTGCCTGAGGCCGAGCGCGTGCGGCTGTTCTCGGGCCATTCCCTGCGTGCAGGCCTTGCAAGCAGCGCGGAAGTTGATGAGCGCTATGTTCAAAAGCAGCTCGGTCATGCCAGCGCAGAGATGACCCGCCGATACCAGCGGCGGCGTGACAGGTTCCGGGTGAACCTGACCAAGGCCGCAGGCCTGTAAGCCCCCTGCCCTTCCGACGAGCCTTTGCTGAAATGCCAAGCTCCAACCTGACCGCTCAGGTTTCAGCTAATCGCTTCAATTGAAATCGGGAACCAAACGCGACAGCCGTCATCGGTGAAGATGCTCTTGGGGCGGGCCGAGAAACTGGGGCTGCTTTCAACACTCCGGTGATCTGGGCGACCTTTCGAACTGCCAATGCGAGCCGGCTTAAGACGCCATGGACTCCAAGGTCGCCGTTCTGACGCGGCGACCGAAGGTGAAGAGCTTGAACGCTCACTTGCAGTTTCGACTATGGATCACAGGACACGCGCACTCGGTTGAAGCTCGCTAGGGATGTGCATAACTTTCTCCACCATATGTAGATTCTTCTTGATGGACTCACGCGTTCATGTCATTTCGGTTCTGACGACAAAACGCGTCAGATCGGCTTAATGCCGTCAAAATCAGAAAGAGCCCTGGTAGGGGCCTGAGGGCAGTGAATGACTGATCGAGGCATGAAACTCAATCGCGGGGTTGGCACTGCCGACATCGGTGCATTTGCGGACAGCTTGGCCGAGTCTTTGAACCGGCAAATGCGGGCTGCCTTTCAACCGGAGGAACGCAAGTCGCTGCGGCGCTTCAGTTCAACGGAGGTGGCTGAACTGCTTCGTGTCAGCCCGTCGAATCTACGCAACCGCCATAAGGATGGGAGCTTTCCGGAGGTCTTCACTGACGGACGTGGGCATCGCTACTACTCAGCTGAAGAGATCGACACCCTGCGCGACATCCTTGCCCGGACCGGAAAGAATGCTGACGCGTATTTGCCGGGCCGCCGGGACGGCGATCGACTTCAAATCGTCTCGGTCGTCAATTTCAAGGGCGGCAGTTCAAAGACCACAGCCACGATCCATCTTGCCCAGAGGTTCGCCCTTCGAGGATATCGGGTGCTGGCGCTGGACTTTGATCCGCAGGCCAGCCTGACCACCTTTTTCGGCATCCGGCCCGAGCTGGAGTTTGCAGAAAGCGGCACTGTCTACGACGCCCTGCGCTATGAAAACAAAGTGCCGCTCTCATCGGTCATTCAGAAGACCTACTTCCACAACCTAGACATGGTACCCGCTGGATTGCTCCTGTCGGAGTACGAAACCGAGACGGCGAATGCCCTGGCGCGTCGCGTGCAGCCTATCTTTGCCGAAAGGCTGTCGCTGGCGCTCGACGAAGTCGCCGCAGTTTATGATCTGGTGCTGATCGACTGCCCGCCGCAGCTTGGGTTCCTGACCCTGACTGCTCTTGCAGCATCGACAGGACTTTTGGTCACGGTGGTGCCGGGGATGCTCGATATCGCCTCGATGAGCCAGTTCCTAAAACTTGCTTCAGAGACCGTGCAGACCGTCGAAGAGGCGATCGGGCGAAAGGTGGCCTGGGATTTTGTGAAGTTCCTGATCACACGCTACGAACCATCAGATGGTCCGCAGACGCAGATGGCAGGGTATCTGCGTTCGATCCTGGCTGGCCAAGTCATGACGGAACCTATGCTGAAGTCCACGGCGATCTCGGACGCCGGAATGACGCAGCAGACGATATATGAAGTCGATCCGAGCCAGTTGATCCGCAAGACGATCGACCGGGCCATGAGCAGCGTGAACAACGTCGCGGACGAGCTTGAGCAGACGATTCAAATGGCATGGGGTCGACGCTGATGGGCCGAAATATCTTCAACCAACCTCCTGTGGACGTGGCCTCGTCCCCTGCCCCAGCAAAACCGACAAAGCTTGGCGGATCCGTTGGCGGCCTGCGAGAGTCACTTCGAGAGATCACGGCCAACTCCATCCGAGATATTGACCCTGATCAGATCGAGGTCGATGGCTTGCGGGACCGGCTGGCTTTCGAAGACGACGGTATCGACTTGCTAGCCGAAAGCATCCGCAAGCATGGCCAGCAGGTCCCGATTATGGTTCGGCCCTCTGACCAGCCGGATCGCTACCGCGTCGTTTACGGGCGCAGGCGACTTGCCGCGATTAGAAAAGTTGGCGGACCGGTCAAGGCAATCGTCCGGACTTTGGATGACGACGCTTCGCTGATCGCCCAAGGACAAGAGAACAACCTCCGCCTAGATCCGTCATTTATTGAGAAAGCCTTGTTCATCAAGGAGATGCAAGAAGCCGGATATAAGCCCGGCGTCATCCAGGACGCACTTGGATTGACGAGGCAAGGCATCTCTAATCACCGAGTGGTAATCGAACAACTTCCCGACGAGTTGATCAGACTCATCGGCCCGGCGCATGGTACCGGGCGGCGTCAGTGGGGTGATCTTGCAGCTCTCGCCCCAAAGGTCCCCCTTACCGAGGTTGCGCGAGCAGCCCTCGCTGCCCTGCCCCAAGACGCTACCGGCATCGACAGGTTCCAGACTGTGTACAGTGCCTGTCAGCGGGCTGCGAAGAGTTCAACAAGCCTCTCAGCGCAGGGACGCAGTTCCACGGTGAAGGATGAGGGTGGCAAGGTTGTTGCGACCCTCTCCGTCGACGCCAAGTCCATCGGGATTAAAGTCAACCGCAAGGACAATCCAGATTTCGGCCTCTGGCTGGAGGAACGCGCCGAAGCCACGCTTCGTGACCTCTTCCAGAAATGGCTGGAAGAGCGAAGGCAGGAAGACTGATCCCTGCCCCTAAACATGTAACGCGAGCAGAAGGAGAGTAGCGAAGGCCAAAAAAGAAAGAGCCCCCCAAGGTTTCCCTCGGAGAGCCCATCATCGATTTGCACCTATGATGTAGCAATCTCCCACATACCGGTCAAGAGTCGCCGATTCGGTGGACATGATTTTTGTTGCCTTCTGCACGAGAAATCGTGCGAGAGGCCGGGAAAGCTATGGGCCGACGTGGCCGTCGTTCAACAAACATGGCATTCACTCAGGTTTCCACAAGTACCGCCGGCGCCAGACAGCGCGACCGGCATGAGAATTGTACGCCTCCCGACATCTGGGCGGTCTTTCGAGCCTTGCGCGATGCAAGGTGTGTCTTCGGACTGAAGCCGGGGCATATCCAGACCCTGCAGGCCCTCATCAGCTTCCTGCGGCCAGGGCAAGGGGACACTGTGTTCGCATCGAACTTCGAGATCTGCCGAAGAGTCGGCGGTATCGACGAGCGGACCCTTCGTCGTCACATCGACCGTTTCATCGATCTTGGGATGATCGAGCGCCACGACAGCCCAAACCGAAAGCGCTATCGCGTCAGCTCGCGTGATGGTCGGGTCGTCAGCTTTGGCCTTTCGCTTTCACCGCTATTGAAACGCGCCGGTGATTTCCTTGATGCTGCCGCAGAACTCGAAGAGACCCGCCGCGATCAGGTCTTCCTGCGGAAACAAATTCTCGTCGGTCTGGCTCATATCGACACTATCGAACCCGGAAGCGCCGTTTCAGAAAACGCTCGCAGAATGATGCGACGCAAGTTGGCAGTGGACGAATATCGTTGCCTGCTGGATCAGGTCACGAACCATCTTGGTCAAATGTCCACCGTGGTGGACGTTAAAATTACAACAAAACTGCCCGCCAATGACGGTCAAACTGTCCGGCACCTTTCTAAGTCCGAAAAAGAAAAAAAAGAATCTGAAAGAGTCGAGAGCGATCTGCTTCCCTCCGTCCCAACGCTGACCGCGATTTGCCGAGAAGCTACGGCATTCGCTCCAGCGGGGCTCCGAACATGGGACGACATCGAAAGACATGCACAGAACCTCGCGCCGATGATGGGTATTCAACCGGGCACCTTCAACGAAGCCAGCAAGCGAGTGGGTTCTAGGCGCACAGCAACTGCTATCTTCATCCTCCTGCAACTTGGAACTCGGGTTAGAAACTACGCAGCCTATTTCCACAGCATCACGCTTGGAAAGAGGGCCGATAGCTTCAGACCATCAGCCATTCTGGCAACACTTTCGGTTTCGACGTCTGTGCCTGTGTGATGTCCACCGCGGTGGACATTGCTACGAAGACCAGCTGCATCCTTCATTTTGACTACCGCGGCTCCCCCAGTGGCGACTTAATGCGCTGGTCAAAGACAACCATGTCTCACCCAAGTTTGCGCGACACGCGTCAAGACGAAGAAAAGTCAGAGAAGTGCAGGCGAAGGGTGACGGTGAATGAGATCGGGAGAGTGGCTTCCGGCGCCCGTCGTGGAGATGGTCTGATGGCAAAAGCTGCTCAGAATGTGACCCTGTCGCCCTCGCGCGATATCGCCTTCGACCGGCTGGTGTTGAGCCAGTCCAACGTCCGGCGCATCAAGTCCGGGATGTCGGTGGAGGAGCTGGCGGAAGATATCGCCCGCCGTGGGCTCCTGCAGAGCCTGAACGTCCGGCCCGTGCTGGATGAGGCAGGCGGTGAGACCGGCAAGTTCGAGATCCCGGCCGGTGGGCGCCGCTTCCAGGCGCTGTCCTTGCTGGTGAAGCAGAAGCGGTTGGCCAAGACCGCGCCGATCCCCTGCATCGTGCGGGACGCCGGGTCCGCGATCCTCGCCGAGGATGACTCGCTGGCCGAGAACATGCAGCGCGTCGCTTTGCACCCGCTCGACCAGTTCCGCGCCTTCGCTGCCTTGCGCGAAAAGGGCCTCGGCGATGAGGCGATCGCGGCTGCCTTCTTCGTGACGCCCCATGTCGTGCGCCAACGGCTGAAGCTGACCTCCGTCGCCCCTGCCCTCCTCGACGTCTATGCCGAAGACGGCATGACGCTGGAGCAGCTCATGGCCTTTACCGTGACGTCGGATACTGCGCGCCAGCTGCAAGTCTGGGAGGCGGTGAAGGGCTCGTGGAACAAGGAACCTTACGCCATCCGGCGCATGCTGACCGAGACCTCGGTCCGCGCGTCGGATCGCCGCGCGGTCTTCGTCGGCATCGAGGCCTATGAAGCGGCGGGCGGGACCGTGGCGCGGGATCTCTTCCAGGGCGACGATGGCGGCTGGCTGGAAGACGTCGCGCTTCTGGAGCGCCTCGTCGGCGAGAAGCTGCAGGCCGTGGCTCAGGCGCTCGTCGCCGAGGGCTGGAAATGGGTCGAGGTTGCGGCAGACTTGCCCTACGGCTTCGGCTATGGGCTGCGTCGTCTGTCCGGCGAAGCTGCGGCGATGTCGGAGGCCGAGGCAGCCGAGCATGCCAAGCTTCTCGCCGAATACCAGGCACTCGACGCCGAGTGGTCCGAAGCCGACGAAATCCCCGCGGACATTGACGCTCGTCTCAGCGAACTGGCCGATGCAATGGAAGCCTTGGAGACCCGGCCCGTGATCTTCGATCCGGTGGAGATCGGGCGGGCAGGGGTCTTCGTCACCTTCGACCGTGAGGGCAAGCTGGTCCTCCATCGTGGCTATGTGCGGCCCGAAGACGAGGCACCGATCGAGACCGGGGTCAACCCAGACGATGGCATCGACCATGGCGCGTCGGACGGGCAGGGCGCAGCAATCAGCGCCTATGGCACGGTGATTACCTCGGCAGGTCAGCCCCTCTCGGCCTTGCCCGACGAGGAAGACGACGGCGCGCTGAAGCCCTTGCCCGAGCGGCTGGTCATGGAACTCACAGCCCACCGCACCCTTGCGCTGCGCGAGGCCCTGGGGCGGTCGCCTGAGGTGGCCCTGACCCTTCTGCTTCTGAAGCTAGTGACCGACACCTTCCGCACGTCGTCGTCCTCGGGATCCTGCCTCGAGGCCTCGGTGCGCCCAGTCTACATGGCCGCGCAGGCGCCGGACCTGAAGGACAGCGCAGTGGCCCAGGCCATCGAGGAGCGTCATGCGGCATGGGAGACCGAGCTCCCTCTGGGCGATGATGCTGGGCTCTGGGACTATCTCACGGCGCTTGATGCCGCGAGCCGTCTCTCGCTCTTGGCCCATTGCCTCTCCCAAGGCGTCAACGCGCTCCATGAGCGGGTGAACCCCTATGGCGCGGGCATCTCGGCCTCCGGTCTCACCCGCCGCATGAAGCATGCCGACATGCTGGCAAAGGCCGTCGATCTCGACATGGTCGAAGCGGGCTGGGAACCCACGGCGGAAAATTATCTCTCCCGCGTGCCCAAGGTCCGGATTGTCGAGGCTGTGCGCGAGGCGAAGGGCGAAGGCGCGGCGCAATTGATCGACCATCTCAAGAAGACCGAGATGGCCACGGAGGCCGAGCGGCTCCTCAAGGGCAGCGGCTGGTTGCCGGAGGTCCTGCGCCGTGCCGATCTGGTTGCGCTGCAGGGTGAGGCAAGCACGGAGGGGCAGGGCGGTGACGTGGGGGATCGTGACGACTTGACCGCAGACCCTGTCGAAACCCTCGAGGACATCGACCTTCCGGCCTTCCTCGTCTCCGATCTGCCGCCCGAGACGGCGCAAATGATCGCCGCCGAGTGATCTGAAGCTTCGGGGGCGGGGAAACCCGCCCGCACTTCACATAAAACCAAACAATATCAATGCAATGAGTGCGTTTCTTCGCATTCAGAGTGAGGAATCATGTCTGCAAACTCCATCATCGACACCGCGCCATTGGGTGCTTTGGTCCGTTACTCCGACGGCAGCCCCAAACCGCCCGCGCGCTTCACCAAGAAGCTCGCTGCCTGGGAGCGGTCGAACGGCATCGGCCGCCTTGTGAAGAAGGAACCGCCGCGCCCCCATCAAACCTGGACCGCGCCCGCCTCCTTCACGCTGCACGAGGGCAACTTCTCTTCCGACGGCATTATCCTTGTCACCATCATGCGCAGCCATTCCGCCGACAGCACATTGGCCTTCGAAGTCGTCGAGGTGCCGCAACCCGGGCAGGTGAAGATCCTGCTCGACTTCGGCGGCACGAGCGAGCTGCTGCACCTCGCGGCCAATAGGGCCGCCGCCGAGCTTTGGATCGCCCGGGAGGGCTATCGCAACGCAAGGCTGGAAGTGGTCGGCGACAGTGACGACGGTGGGGCAGGGGAGGTCGACCTCGCCGCCTGAGCCTTTGCGAAAGAAACCATCAGCCCGCCCGAGGGCGGTGCTCTCCCAACATGACCCTGTCCCCGGCATCGGGGGCAGGGTACCATAGGGTCCATCCCCAAGGTCAATCGCTCTGACCTTCATCCTGGCTGCAAGGCTGGCGGGCTGAGCATCCACAGAATGCGGACAATCTTGGCGGCTCCTGTGGCCAGAGCACCATCCCCCGCTCGCCCGTCCCTTCCTTGGCCCGAGGCCGGTCTTCGAGATCAAGCCACAAGGGCTCGGACTACGGGGTGAACCCGTGCCGCCGGGCGGATTCGGGGCATGCCCGAACGCACCCGGTGATGTCAGACCGTCTCGGGCCTTCGGGGTCCTGTCGCGCGGGGGATGGTCCTCCGCCTCCCAGACAGGAGCCGAAAAGATGTCCCGCAAAGATGCACACGCCTACGCCGCCAGCCTCGCCGCCACGCTGATGGTTGCCATCGTGGTCTTCCAGGCTGGGGATGGCTCCTATGGCGCCGTCCCCGCCGATGAAATCGACGGTGACGAGGTTTTGGTGATTGGAGAGCACGACCCGTGGGGCTAATCCCCACGTCTCTCTCAAAGGCCCGGGCGGCGCGGCTGCGCATCCCGGGCCCTTCGCCTGCCCGTCGTACACGCCGACTGGCACAAGGCACCGACGCAAGGTCGGCATTCCCTTCAGCGCAAGCAAGGAGATCGCGCATGGCCGCGACCTGCTTTCCCTATGGTTTTCCAACCGGCTATTCTCGTCCCGTTGCCGCGCTCGGCGGTCTTTGGCCGCGCTGCGTGAACGCGGAGCCTGGCACCTTTGGCCATGAATGCGGGCGGCCTGCGGTTTTCGTCGGCACGAAACCGTCGACGGGTTTCGAGGCCTGCTTCTGTGCCGAATGCAAAGCACACGGACATGAGGCCCGGGCCTACCGTGATTGGAGGGGCATCGATCCGGCAGGGCAGGGGCCTGCATGACCCCCGCCAAGGCGGCAGCGCGTCGCCACGGCTTTCTCAGCCGAGCAGCTCTTCCGGGTCCCTGCCCGCATCGACATGGGCGGCGAACCAGCCCGGCTTGCGTCCCCGCCCGGACCAGGTGAGGGTCGGGTTCTCGGGGTGCCGGTAGATCTTCGTCGATGGTGCCCGCTTGCGCTTCGGCTCCTCCAGGGCCGTCAGTTCGGCCAAGGTGAAGCCGAGGTCCTTGGCGAGCATCTCGACCTTTTCGCGGGCCTCCGCCTTTTGCCGGGCTTCGAATGTGGAAATCGCCTTGGCCACGGACTTCTGCAAATCCCGCAGATCGGCGAGCGACAGGACCGCGAGGTTGAAATCAGGCATCGGGTGCTCCGGTTGATCCAATGCAGCAGCCGTAATCGTGCAAGGACCGCGCGGCAAGAGACGAGCGGGGCAGGGGGGGCTGGTTGGGCTTGGTGATCCCACTCTCCCTTTCCGGGATGGTTCCCCCTGGGCCTGATATTGCCGGATGAGATCGATCTGAACGTGTCTGCTTGGGTTTCTCCCCCTGTGATCCGGCTGAGGCACCTCCCCTTCGACGGACAATCCCCTAAGCCTGTTCGGTTTCCTGCCCGCAACCCCAACTCCTGCCCGGGCCGTGTTGCCCCGTGCCAGGGCTGCCCGCGCCACCCCGGGCCCTCGGGGGTTTCCGCCTGGTCCATGGCCCAGCCGTGCGGACGTCTCCCGACAGGCTTCTGACGGGTCTTGTCGAAGGGATGGCCCCTTCAGCGAAATCCAGGAGAACCACCATGCAGAACATCGTCATCCTCGCCGGCAACATCGGTCAGGCCCCGGAGGCCCGCACCACCCAGGGCGGCACGAAGATCACCCACTTCACCCTCGCCACCTCACGCCCGCGCCTCTCTGAAGGCCGCGCGGTCCGGGACGAGCACGGCTACCGCGTGATGGACACCGAATGGCACCGCATCACCTGCTTCAACGGCCTCGGCAAGTCGGTCGCCGAGAACTGCGAGAAGGGCATGAAGCTCTTGGTCCAAGGCCGCATCCACTACACGAAGTGGACCGATGCGGCGGGCGTCGACCGCTACGGCTGCGAGATCATCGCCGAAAAGATCGACTTCCTCAGCCGCCCCAAGGCGGCCGAGGGCGATGCGCCCGAACTGGTCGATCGCGACGACGAGGTCGGCTTCTGAGCCGACCCACTACCTGGCCCGGCGGGGATGCCCGCCGGGCCAGAATAGCTGCCGCTGATGCCAAGATGCGAGTTACGGCTGCCCCTCGTGCCAATCTCGTATGGATCGGCACAGATTGCTCATAGCCTGACCGGTGAGCAATCCGCTGGTCAGGAACGGGACGCTCTCGGAAAACCTCGGTTCCGCCTCACCATCTGCGGTGAAGTGAAAAATGCCGGTCTCCTCGGCTTCGTTCTTTGCAAAGGACCATGTTCCAAGAAATTCACCGTCGCGGGTCACGACGTCGCCGTTTTCGGCGCCGCCCTCTGCCCCCATCAGGTTGATCGGATATCTGAGTTCCACGGTTTGCAATGCCTCATTGCGGTCGGTTTCTTTGTCCGACACCAACCTGGCGGGCCGAACGATCGTGTAGGAGGAGGTTGGCAGTGATGCCCGAAGCTGCCGCTGGCTATTCGACCTCACCCGTGGTCGCAAGTCGCTCCTTCGTTGCCAGTTGATCTGCGATCTCGGGCAATTCAACTCGGCGCGTCTGCGGAATCACGGGACCGGCGCCCCGGATATGCGGCATACGAAACACCTTTTCAGGTCTCGCCATGTGTTTCATGTAATGGCCCGCTACCCAGTGCGCGCGCCTCTTACCTGAGGGGTCATCAGTATCCCGCTCTACATGCGTTGCCTTCAGCTGGATCTTGCCAGCGGACCCCAGCCGAACACGGGTAACAAGCGTGTCGGGAAGCGGCTTCCCTGCCTTTTCGGCGCGCCGCCGCTCAGGTCGACTGAACGCTTGAACCTCCTCGGTTTCGATCATGCCCTTATATTTCAGCATCGAACACATCGTGGCCACGACCGCCACGAAGTGGCTGCAGACTTCGCTTTCGCCTTTAAGGGCGGCCTCACCTTCTGGATGCTTCGGTCCCAACAGTGCCGCTTCATAGGTAGGGGTAAAGATCAATTCGCCTTTCAGGCCCGAGGATTTCAAAACCAGGAGACTTGGGACGATCCCGTTGGCGGTAACGATCATGCGTTGCGTGTACATACAGTTATCCACCACCGTCGTCAGGGCAACATAGGAGCCTTCACCGGTTGGGTCTGGGCACTCGACAAGGAGTGCCGGAAACGGGAATTGGGCCTCTCGGTAGATTTCCTCGCGGCCAGCAGGCTTCGTGCCATAGGCGAGGTCGGTCAGCATTTGGACCGTTTCCTGGTCGACCCGATAGTGGTGCGCATAGGACAAGACATGCAGCTGCCGATCGCGAAACTCCAGCATGCGATCCATCAGTTCCGGGGAAATCCCGCCCCTGAAGGGGCCGTTCGTATCCAGGAAGCTCTGCGGGTAGCTTTCGAAGAACTTGGTCAATGTGTCGATCATGAATTCGCCTTCGTGAAGCCGCCCGATTTCTTCGAACTGGGGATTTATGCGAGAGGGTGCAAGCCCCGGCCATACTTCAAGCGTCTGCCGGTTTTTCGCCCAGACGGAGACCGTCAGTCCCAATTTGCAGCAGGAATCGAGAGTCCGAGTTGGGCTGGTTTTCCGGTGACGGGTTGAGGGTCTGGGAGAGTGGCTTCCGGCACCTGTCGCGGAGTGTGACTTATGGGCGTTCAGGAAGTTCTTGAACCGGTGCAGACGCGCAAGACCGGTGGCTACAAGGTGGATGTGAGCCGGGGCGAGCGGAACGGGCGCGTCTCGTCGGAATGGTTCAACCGGCCAGATGACGAGAGGTATTTGTCGCTCGACGACCTCTGGGCCTCGGTGAAGGGGCGGTCGGAGCGGAGCCGGTCGCGCATCGTCGAGACGCCCGAGATCCGGGTCGAGGCGTCCCGCGACAATGCGGAGCGGATGCAACTTATCCTGCCTCGAGCGCAGGAACCGGTCGCGCCGACGCATTGGGCCTTCGGCCAGCTCGCCAGCATCGTGGGCGCACCGGCCTCCTACCTGCGGCAACTGCCCGCGCCTCTCGCAGCAATCAATTTGCAGTACGGCCTTTCCTCCCATCGCGCCGAGCAGGTGAAGACCTTCGAGACCGAGGATGGCCGCACAGAACTGCGCGCGGTGACCGGTCCGGATTACGGCCGTATCCATGACCACGAACTCGTTGAGGCGGTCCAGCGGATCGCGGGCAACGGCACCGGCGACACGCGGTGGAAAGTGCCGGGCACGCTCGACTGGTCGACCGGGGTCTACAACCCCGATGTCGAAATCAGCCGCGATACGACGACGCTCTATGCCTCGGATCGCGATGTCTTCCTGTTCCTGGTCGATGATCACAACCCGATCGAAGCGGGGCGTCTGGCCGATGGCTCGCCCGACCTTTACTTCCGGGGATTTTACTGCTGGAATTCGGAAGTTGGCGCGAAAACCCTTGGCATCGCAAGCTTTTACTTGCGCGCGGTTTGTCAGAACCGGAACCTCTGGGGCGTCGAAGACTTCCAGGAAATCACCATCCGCCATTCGAAATATGCCGCTTCGCGCTTTGCCCATGAGGCCGCCCCGGCGCTGACCCGCTTCGCCAATTCTTCGGCGCAGGGCTTTGTGAACGGCATCAAGGCGGCGCGGCAGCAGATCGTGGCGCGGACCGATGACGAGCGGGGTGAGTTCCTGAGAAAGCATGGCTTCTCCAAGGCCGAGACCAGCAAGATCATCGAAAAGGTGTTCCTTGAGGAACATCGGCCGCCCGAGAGCATCTTTGACTTTGTTCAGGGGATCACCCGGCTTGCGCGGGATAAGACCCAGCAGGACGCCCGCCTCGACATGGAAGGCCGGGCCAAGAAGCTCCTCGACCGCGTCGGCTGAGCCCGGCCTTCGTCGCGCCTCCACGATCCCGCGCCTTCGGCGGGGCAGGGGGCGCGCTGTTCCATCTGCCCTCTCCCTTCCCGGCAATCTCCTCGCCGCCTGCGCATCGCAGACCGGCGACGAACTGCCCTTCATTTTCCGGAATCGATCCCATGACCCCGCAAGAAGAAACCGTGATCCTCGAGGCTCGCGAAATCCTTGGCCGCTATCTGAACCACAACCCGGTCCTGACCTCCTGGGCTGCCGTCTGCGACTACTGTGCCGTCACGGTGAGGGGACCAGAGGAGCGGTTCCACGTCCTCTATCTAGACCGCAAGAACCGGCTGATTTCCGACGAGCGGATGTCAGTTGGCACGGTCGATCATGTCCCGGTCTATCCGCGCGAAGTGATCAAGCGCGCGCTGATCCTCGGCGCCAGTGCACTGATCCTAATCCACAATCATCCGTCCGGCGATCCGACCCCGTCCGAGGCCGACCTTTCGATGACCAAGGAAATCCAGAAGGGTTGCCGCTTCCTTGGCCTGACGCTGCACGACCACATCATCGTTGGCGCGGGATACGAGGTCTCGCTGCGCGGCCTCGGCAAGATGTGACCGCACAGTTGCCGCCATTCAGGAACTTGCCGCCGCCCTTTCGAGGAAGAGGGCGGCGGTTTTGTCTTTGGCGGTTGAAGCGGGAGGAGAGGCCCCCGCGCCGCCGGAGGTTTCCCCCATGTTCGATCATGTTGCCCCGCTGCTTCCCGCAGGTGCGCTTGCCGCTCTTCCCCCGCCGCTGGCCACAGCGGCTTTCGATCCCAGCCTGTCCTTCGCGCTGACGACGCCAAACCTGCATCCGGCGGCGGCATTGTCAGGCACCGCGCCGCCTGTCGTGCTGGCACGGTTCTCGACGCTCGCGGAAGCTATGGAGGGCGCGATCAGCGCCGCAGATGCCTTGGTTCCCGAGGACGGCACGCAGATCCTTGCCGTTCTCGACCGCGAGGATCGGTTGGTTCTGGCCGGTCTCGCCGCCTCGGGCTGCGTCGCCTGGTGCCACCCGGTTAAGGACGCCGGTGAGGCGCGCTCGGTGGTCACCGAGGCGAGTGCGCTGCGCGCCCAATCCCTGCGAGCAAGCGACTGGCGCGAGGCCGACTTGGCCGCCCGCCTGCGACAGCGCGCCGACCTCCTCGAGGCGCGGCTGGTCGATCCCCTCTGGCGCGCCTTCGCCGCCCGCGCCCTGCAGATCGCCGCGTGAACACCGAGAGACAGAGGAGGGCGGGGGGTGTGGCGAGCCGATCGGGGCGAGAGAAAGCACCCGGTCCGGTTTCATCCCGTTCCCCTCTTCCCGGAGATCCCCATGACCCAGATTGAACCCACCCTTGCGGCCCCTTTGCCTCCTTCGACCGTCGATTTCGCGGCGATCTTCGCCGCGCAAGCAGAACGCGCCGCCCGGAGCGACGCGCTGCGTCCCGCCAATCGCGACCGGCTTTTCGACGGGCTTGCCGCCGCCGGTATCACCCATGTCACCGTGACCTTCGACGGTGAGGGTGACAGCGGCCAGATCGAAAGCATCGCGGCCTGGAACGGCGATCTCGCCGTCGAATTCCCCGCCATGGAAATCGGCTACGCCGCGCTGACCTGGGACAATCCCGAGATCGAGATGCGCCAGCTTTCCCTCGAAGATGTCGTCGAGCAACTGGCCTATGACTTCCTGAGCGACACCCACGGCGGTTGGGAAAACAACGACGGCGCCTTTGGCGAGTTCTGCTTCGACGCCGCAGCCCGTTCCATCCACCTCGAGTTCAACGAACGCTTCACGTCGTCCGAACTCTACACCCATGATTTCTGAGGAGGATGCGATGGCCCATCCTTACCACCACGCCCTGTCCTCGGTGAAAAAATGGGGCGGCACGGTCGACGACTACCAGCCTATTCATGCTTGGTACGATAGCTCGAAAGCCCATTCTGCTGACTTCCGTCACCGCGCGATGTTCCACCACTCTGCCGGAATTTGGCTCTCGGAGACAATCTTCGGTCCGACGATCACGCTGTCCACCGGGCGCATCATCCCGACCCGCTGGGTCGGCGAGCAGCATGTCCGCGAAGATCTCGGCTTCATCCCGAGCTTCACTGACTGGGCCAAGGCAATCCGACCCGAGCCTTGGATGGGCCGGGCCGAGAAGATCGAGTCTCTGGTCGATCCGAATCTGGCTCCGCCCATTGTGGAGGTCCGCTGACATGTGCCCCGCCTATCAGGACCTTGGCCTGCCGCCCGAGGTATCGAACCTGACGGTTCTGCGCACGGCGATCCGCCGACTGCATCCCGACACGCTCGCCGTCCGCAGTTGGCGCGCGGCGCGCAAGCGCTACTACCGCGACCTGCTCAGCGCCCACCAGGCTGCTCGGGATCAGGCGCTCTCGCCGCAGCAGGGCTGATCCGCACTGCACCCGCCAATCTCACAGTTTCCATCGCGCCCGGCCACGCAGGCCGGGCGCCCCAATATCTGGAGGGCCCAATGGCCGATTATTTCACGCACTTCTCCTGCCTCCTCGATGTCGGCACGCCCGAAAGGGCTGCCGCCGCGATGGCGATCTTGCAGCGCTGCCGCGCAGAGGACGAGGAGGCAGATGATCCCCAGTATCGCGGCTTCGAACTTTCGCCGCACGACGAAGGGAAGTCTGGCGAACTCTGGTTCCGCGATGACGAGAGTGGCGATCCCGACGGCGTGGTTGCCTTCGTCCTGCGCCTTGCCGAAGATCTCGACCTTCAGGGTCTCTGGGGGTTCGACTTCGCTAACACAGCCTCACGTCCCATTCTCGGGTCGTTCGGGGGCGGAGCAACAGTGATCGACCTCGGCGCGCGCAAGGTCATCGGCTGGGTCGGTACTCAGACCTGGCTCGACAAAGTGCTGAACGGGGACGACCCCGATGCCTGAGACCATTTGCACCACGGTCTATCAGTTCCCGGAACTCTCCGACGCAGCCAAAGAGAAGGCCCGCATCTGGTATCGCGAAGCCGCCGTCACCGACGATTGGTGGGACGCGGTCTATGACGATTTCGAGCGCATCTGTGACATCCTCGGGGTCGACCTCAAGACCCGTCCCGTCCGGCTGATGGGCGGAGGCACCCGGGCGAGGCCCTGCTTATGGTTCTCGGGGTTTTCCTCGCAAGGGGACGGTGCCTGCTACGAGGCCACAGTCCGGCATGCCAAGGGCTCCGCCCGGGAAATCCGCACCTACGCCCCGCAGGATCAGGCCCTTCACAGCATCACCGACCGCCTGCAGGAGGCGCAGCGGCGCAATTTCTATCAGCTCAGTGCCAATGTGACCCATCGTGGCCGCTACTATCACGAATACTGCATGACCATCGACGTGACGCGCGACAGCCCGACCGGTCAGGCGCCGGCCGAGGGCAGTGAAGAGATCGTCGTGGAGGCGCTGCGCGATCTTGCCCGCTGGCTCTATCGGCAGCTGGAGGCCGAATACGACCATCTGACCTCGGACGAGGCCGTCGATGAAGGGATCATCATCAACGAGTACACGTTCACCGATGGAGGGCGGCGGTTCGGGTGAGGGTGCGACTTTCGAAGAACTTTTCTGACCGCACGCTTGAAACGTACGTCTATGTGGCGTACATAGTTGGAAGACTTTTCAGGAGGCGACCATGCTCGGTTTCCACGACACCACGCGCGCGATCGATGAGCGCAACGAGGCCCGGATGAATTTCCGGACCAAGCCGCGCATCAAAAATGCGATCCAGCAGGCGGCGGCGCTGTCCGGCGTCGACGATTCCGTCTTCACGATGAATGCCGCCTATCAGGCCGCGCTAGCAACGATCGCAGCGCATGACCGGACGGTGCTTCAGCCGGTCGATCATGAGGCGTTCTTTGCGGCGCTTGATGCGCCGGCGGCGCCGACCGAGGCCCTGCGCGCAGCCTTCCGTCGGCACCGCGAGACGGTTGTGTCGAAGTAAATGGCCGCTTCGCAACCGGTCGCCTATACCATCGAGCCGTTCGATCCTTCGAGGCATGATCGGGCGGCTTTTTCTTGCGGTGTCGAGCAAGTCGACAACTATTTCCAGAAGACTGCGAACAAGCTCGCCAAGGCGGATAATGTCCGCCTCTACGTGATGGTTGACCCCGACGGCACGGTCATCGGCTTCTATGCCCTGAATGCGCACGCGGTTCAGTTTACGGATCTTCCTGCGACGTTTGCGCGGACCCGGCCTTCGCATGGCAACATTCCCGCCGCTTACATCTCGATGATCGGGCGGGATCGGAAGTTCAGCGGCGGCGGGTTTGGCGGCGATCTGCTTGTCGATGCCCTCCGGAGAATTGCCGTTGCGGCCGACGCCATTGGCGTCGCGGTGGTCATGCTCGATGTGCTCGACTGCGGAGATCCCGACCGCGTCTCGCGTCGCAAGGCGCTCTACGAGAGCTACGGGTTCCAGTCCTTGGTTTCGAACCCGCTGAGAATGTTCATGCCTGTCAGCACCGTTCGCAGGCTCATCGCCGACGAGGACGACGTGCAAACGAAAGAAGCGGCTCTGACCGAGCTGGCGCGGCTCGGACAGGCATTTGACCGCAGTTGAAATTCTGAAGAGCCAATCTGCCAACCTATAGGTTGGCAACTATGCTCTGTTTGCCAACCTACGACATGGCAAAACTCTGAATGATCGCAAGGGCATCACCAGCCGGTGCTGTGCTCACCGGTTCCCGTCGATCCACTTCGACATGAGCCCCTTGTCGCGGAAGCAATCTTCCGGGACGGCGCGGCGCTTGATGCGGGCGAGGCGTTCGGCAAAGGCCACCTGCTTGGAGGACGGCAGGCGGTCGAAATCGGAAAGCGGCTTCATCCTGGCTTGCGCGTCGATCCAAGCGCTGAGCGAGCGGCGATCCTGCTGGACTTCCCAAGGCAGGAGCGTCTGGTTTTTCAGGGCAAGCGACCGCGCATAGGCGATCTGCTTCTGAGTGGCGGGGAGGGCAAAGGCGGTGTCTTCCATGGGGAATCTTCCTTCTCGGCTTGGTTCTCACATATAGAACAAATAAGGAACAAATGCAAGGAGGGGCGGCTTGACGCCCTTGCCGATCTGCGCCGGTTGCGGCCGGCCAGAGGCAGAGCGGGGAGGGGGCAGGGGCGAGCCCGAGGGATGCCGAGAGAGGTGTCTCCCGGGGCTTGACCATCCCCTGATCCCGGAGTTCCCCGATGACCTACCTTCCGCCTGCCATTCTGGCTGCGCCGCCTTTGGCGTTGCCGCCCGTTCCCTCGATCGCCGCCCGCATTCTCGCCGTCGCCGCCGCGCTGCAGCCTGATCTTGCGCAGGGTTTTTAGATCGACGCATTGCGCCTGCGACTCGAAATGGAGCGTGCCTTCGGCGGCTCCGATGCTGCGGGCGCCTGGGACTGGAAGCTGGCTTATGAAGCCTGCGAGGTTGCGCTGGTCCTTTTCCTGCGCAAATTTGGTCGTGCGCTTCTTGCCCGGGCTGGCTCGCCCACCGCGCTGGCGCCGATACTCGCCAAGCTCTCGAGCCTTGTGCCAACCCACACCCGGCGTTCGGAAGAGATGGAGCGCTTCCAGCAGTTCAGTACGCCCTTGCCCATGGGGCTGGCGGCCTTGGCTGCGGCGCAGATCACGCCCGGTGAACTGGTTCTCGAGCCTTCGGCCGGAACCGGACTCCTTGCCATTCTGGCCGAAATGACCGGCGCGGCGGTGGCACTGAACGAGCTGGCCGAAACCCGCGCCGAACTCTTGGCACTCCTCTTCCCGGGTGCCCCGGTCACGCGGTTTGACGCTGCGCAGATCGACGACCACCTCGATCCCGGGATCCGCCCGAGCGTGATCCTGATGAACCCGCCGTTTTCGGCTGTGGCCCATGTCGATGGCCGCAACACCGAGGCAACGGTCCGGCATCTGCGCTCGGCGCTTGCGCGGCTTGTGCCCGGCGGGCGCCTGGTCGCGATCACCGGGGCGGGTTTCGTACCGGACGCCCCTGCCTGGGCCGAGACCTTCGCCCGGCTGACCGAGAGCGCCACCTTGGTGTTTACCGGCGCGGTGTCCGGAGCCGCCTTTGCTAAGCACGGCACCAGCTTCGAGACGCGGATTTCGGTCTTCGACAAATGCCGTGGCGGGGAATTGGGCGGTATAACCGCTGATATCGCCCAGACCATGTGCGCTGACCCTGCAGAGCTCCTGGCCCGGATCGTGACGGATGTCCCACCGCGCCTCGCCTTGGCAGAAGGCATTGTCGCTCGCCCCCGCCCCTCTTCTCCCTTCTCGGGAAATCCTGCCCGTGCCCCCAGCACCGCGGTCAGAGCCTTGCGGGCAGCGCCCCCGACCAATAGTGCCGCCAAGCATGTCGTCGCACTCGACGCCGAGGACCTAAGCTACACCCTGAGCGAGACGGCGGACGACCCTGGCTCCGTGCGCCTGTCGGATGCGATCTACGAGACCTTCCGCCTGCAGGCCATCGACATCCCCGGCGCCGCGCCGCACCCGACGAAGTTGGTGCAGTCAGCGGCCATGGCCTCTGTCGCACCACCGAAGCCGACCTATCGCCCGAAACTTCCCGCTGCAGTCCTGCGCGACGGCCTTCTCTCCGACGCGCAGCTCGAGACGGTGATCTATGCGGGCGAAGCGCATGGCGCGCACTTGGCGGGATCCTGGACCGTCGATGACACCGGCGACATGGTCGCCGCCGCGCCGGACGATGACCCCGCCGCCGTCCGTTTCCGGCGCGGATTCTTCCTCGGCGATGGCACGGGGGCGGGCAAAGGCCGCCAGTCGGCCGGGATCCTCCTCGACAACTGGGCCCAAGGCCGCCGCAAAGCCCTCTGGATCTCGAAGAGCGACAAGCTCCTCGAGGATGCGCAGCGCGACTGGTCTGCCCTTGGCCAGGAGCGGCTTCAAGTCACGCCGCTGTCGCGCTTCGCCCAAGGTCGCGACATCACCCTCTCCGCTGGGATCCTTTTCACGACCTATGCCACCCTGCGGTCCGAGGAGCGCGGGGCCAAGAAATCCCGCGTCGACCAGATCATCGACTGGTTGGGGCCAGACTTCGACGGGGTCATCCTCTTTGACGAAAGCCATGCCATGGCGAACGCGGCAGGATCGAAGGGTGACCGCGGCGACACCGAGGCTTCGCAGCAGGGCAGGGCGGGCCTGCGGCTGCAGCACAAGCTGCCAAACGCCCGGGTGGTCTATGTCTCGGCCACAGGGGCGACCACGGTCCATAACCTGGCCTATGCGCAGCGTCTCGGCCTTTGGGGTGGGGAGGATTTCCCCTTCGCCACACGCGGGGAGTTCGTGCAAGCCATTGAGGCCGGCGGCGTCGCCGCCATGGAGGTCCTCGCCCGCGATCTCCGGGCGCTTGGCCTCTACACGGCGCGGTCGCTCTCCTATGACGGCGTCGAATATGAGATGCTGGTCCATGAGCTGACGCCAGACCAGCGCGAGGTCTACGATGCTTATGCCGTCGCGTTCGGCGTGATTCATCGCAATCTCGCCGCCGCGCTGGAGGCGGCCAACATTACCGGAGAGGGCGGCACGTTGAACGCGCAGGCCAAGTCCGCCGCGCGTTCAGCTTTTGAATCCGCCAAGCAGCGCTTCTTCGGCCATCTCCTGTCCGGGATGAAAACACCAAGCCTGACCTGCGCCATCGAGGCCGATCTTGCGGCGGGCCACGCCGCGGTGATCCAGATCGTCTCGACCGGCGAGGCACTGATGGAACGCCGCCTGTCGGAAATCCCGACCGAGGACTGGGGCGACGTCCGCGTCGACATCACGCCGCGCGAGGCCTGTCTGGATTACCTTCAGCATTCATTCCCTGTGCAACTCTATGAGCCTTTCACTGACAGCGAGGGCAATCTCTCCTCGCGGCCCGTCACCCGCGATGGCCAGCCCGTGGAATGCCGCGAGGCGGTGCGCCGCCGCGATGGGCTGATCGAGCGCCTGGCTTCGCTGCCGCCGGTCCCCGGGGCGCTGGATCAAGTGGTCCAGCATTTCGGCACCGATATGGTCGCCGAGGTTACCGGGCGGTCGCGGCGCATCGTGCGAAAAGGCGAGGGTTCGGCTGCGCGGCTTGTTGTCGAGACCCGCGCCGGGTCGGCCAACCTCGCCGAGACGGCGGCCTTCATGGATGACGCCAAGCGCGTCCTTATCTTCTCGGATGCCGGGGGTACTGGGCGCAGCTACCACGCCGATCTCGGCGCGAAAAACCAGCGCCTGCGAGTGCACTATCTCCTCGAGCCGGGCTGGAAGGCAGACGCGGCAATTCAAGGCCTGGGGCGGACCAACCGCACCAATCAGGCGCAGCCGCCGCTCTTCAGGCCAGTGGCCACCGATGTGAAGGCGGAAAAGAGGTTCCTTTCGACCATCGCGCGCCGCCTCGACACGCTCGGTGCCATCACACGGGGCCAGCGCCAGACCGGTGGTCAGGGGCTGTTCCGGCCGGAGGACAACCTCGAATCCCCCTATGCCCGCGACGCACTGCGGCAGCTCTATCGCCGGATCTATCGCGGCGATGTGGCGGGCTGCTCGCTCGGTGAGTTCGAAGACGCCACTGGCCTCACGCTCACCGACGCCAATGGTCTGAAGGATGATCTGCCGCCGATTACCACCTTCCTCAACCGCCTGCTGGCCCTGACCATCGCGATGCAGGGCGTGCTCTTCACGGAATTCGAGACCTTGCTCGACGCAAGGATCGAAGGCGCGATCGCTGCCGGGGTCTATGACCTCGGCCTCGAGACGCTCCGCGCCGAGAGCTTCCGTGTTACGGACGCCAAGGTGATCTACACCCATCCTGGATCAAGCGCCGAAACCCAGCTTCTGACCATCGCGCAGCGCGTCAGAAACCGTCCCACCTCGCTGGCTGACGCACTCGACTGGCTGGACGACCCCAAGGCCCGGCTGCTGGTCAACTCCCGCTCAGGCCGCGCTGCGGTGCAGGTGTCCGCCACCAGTCTGATGCTGGAGGACGGCACGATGGAACCTCGCATCCGGCTGATCCGACCGATGGAGGCGGCGACCGTTCCGACCAAAATGATGGAAGACACGCATTGGCTCGAGGCTGACCGCGCGGCGTTTTCTGCCGCATGGGAGGTCGAACTTGCCGAGGTGCCGGAGTTTTCGGAATCCACCTTGCATATCGTGGCAGGCCTCCTGCTGCCGATCTGGAAAACCCTCCCCCAGGACGAAACCCGGGTCTATCGGCTGCAGACCGATGACGGTCAGCGCATTATCGGCCGCAGGGTCTCGCCCGCTTGGGTGGCCACGACGCTCGCCAAGGGTGCGGCGCCCAGCCTGACTCCGGTCGAAGTCCATGCCCTGCTGCTCGAGGGCAAAACCGTCGTCAAACTCGCCGAGGGGCTGGAACTGCACCGCTCTCGGGTCATGGGGGTCAACCGGATCGAGCTCTCGGGCTTCACCGCTCATCAGAAGGATCGGCTCAAGGCCGATGGGTTCTTCTCGGAAATCATCGCCTGGAAGCTTCGGCTTTTCTGCCCCACCGATGCTTCAGGTGTCCCCATTCTCGGCACCCTCCTTGCGCGGTTCCCGGTGCAAGCCCTACATGCACGCCAAGGTTGATTAGAGTGCTCATGTCATTGGAAACCGAAGACATCCTGCGTGATCTCGCGCAAAACGCCGAAAGCGTCTGCCGTCACTACCTTCCCGCCGGCAAGCGGGAAGGCTCTTACTGGATGGTGGGCGATCTGCAGAACAATCCCGGCCGCTCGCTGTTCGTGCGGCTCACGGGGCCGACCTCCGGACCGGGTACGGCTGGGAAATACACCGATGCCGCAACCGGCGATCACGGTGACCTTCTCGACATCATCCGCGAACGCACGGGGATCACTCGCTTCCCCGATCTCCTGGCCGAGGCCCGCGCGCATCTTGGCCGTCCGGCACCGGTCGTCCCGGATAACCTTTCACCCAGAAAGACCAAGACCCCGGGCGGCACACCAGAAGCCGCCGCGCGCCTCTATACAGCCTCCGTGCCGATCACAGGCACGCTTGCGGAAACTTATCTTCGCGCTCGCGGCATCACCTGTGGGGCGACGAGCAGCGCCTTACGCTTCCACCCAAAGTGCTGGCATCGGGATGAGGGTCAGACCGAGAGCCTCCCCCGACCAGCACTGATCGCTGCGGTCACCGATGGGGCAGGGGGCCTGCAGGGCGTGCATCGCACCTGGCTTGCACCTGACGGCAAGGACAAGGCGCAGGTCGAGATCCAGCGGCGGGCGATGGGCCACCTTCTGGGCAATGCAGTCAGGCTGACCCCATGTAATGACATCCTCGTCGTCGGCGAAGGCATCGAGACCATGCTGTCCGTCCGTGAGGCGGCCCCCGGCCTTCCGACCTGGGCTGCGCTTTCGTCCGGTCACCTCGGAGCCCTCCTGCTGCCCCCGGGGCTGCAGCGCCTCTACATCGCCATCGACCGCGATCCGGCAGGGCACCGCGCGGCAGAGAGGTTGAGTGCCAGAGCCAACGAGGCCGGGATTGAGCCCCGGGTGCTGGAACCGCGGCACGGGGATTTCAACGACGATCTCAGGGCCGACGGCGCAGCGGCCTTGCGTCAGCATCTGGTATGCCAGATCAGGTCCGAGGATCGGCAGCGCCTGGAGAGCTGAGGCACCTCCGCGCAGGGGTAGTCTGAACGGTGGGGCAGGGGGGTGCAGATCCATCGCGGGTCAGGACCGTCCTCCCTCGCCTCCTTCCAGGGCTAACTGATCCACCCCTCCCCCACACGGCCTTCAAGAGATGGGCAGGCGGCCGTCAAAGGTCAGTACCCTTCAAGGACGGGGGGCGACTGATTTCCGCCGGCGGGGCAAGCCCCGCCTTTGCATCGCGAAAGTCAAATCAGCCGCCCCCCCGTCCTCCTCCACATGCGTTCCGGCCCGCAAAAGGGCGGGTGAAGGATACTGCCCCCCGACGGCTTTCGCTGCCCATGAAGGCCGCGCGGGATGAGGCGCGGACCAGAGAGAGCCCCGGAGGCCAGAAGAAGATGACGTTCCAAACCCGCGACGACGCCTATGAACCCGCCCACACCGCCTCCCAGACCGCCCATGCGCTTGAAGAGCTGCAGCTCTACGGCTACCGCCCCTTTGATGACGAGCCCGATCCGCGCCCGATGCCCGACGCGGACCGCCTGCGCGGCGCCGTCGCCGATATCTTCGACGCCCTCGTCGCGAGCCTTGCTGACACCCGGATGGAACCCGACCTCGAAGAAGTGCTCTGGGGCCAGGTCAACCTCTTCCACCGCGCCACGGCCCGGATCGAACGGTCGCTTGACGACAACGAACAGGCGCAGCGCCGCCTTCAGCGCGAGCAGGACGGCTCCGAGGTGAAATCGACCGAACTCGAGCGCCAGGTGGCCGAGGGCCTGACCCTCACCGAACGGCGGAACTGCATGGACATGATGCGTGATCACGCCGCGACCGAGTTCTGGCATCACACGGGCTCGACCTGGCGGCCCCGCACCGGCTCGATGGTGAACCACCAGCACCTGACCGCCGCCCTGATCGACAGCCGCGATTTCCTTGCCGCCAAGCGCCGCGCCGAGACCGAAGTGATGCTGCCCGCAGGCCCCAAGGTCGCCCTTACCGGTGGGAACGACTTCAACGATCACCGCCTGATCTGGGGCAAGCTTGACCAAGTCCGGACCAAGTATCCCGACATGGTCCTGCTGCACGGTGGCAGCCCCAAGGGCACCGAACTCATCGCCGCCAAATGGGCCGAGGCCCGGGGCGTGACACAGGTTGCCTTCAAGCCCGACTGGACCAAGCACGCCAAGGCCGCCCCCTTCAAGCGCAACGACGCCATGCTGGATGTGCTGCCCGTCGGCGTCCTCGTCTTCCCGGGCAATGGCATTCAGGAGAACCTCGCCGACAAGGCCAAGAAGCTGGGTATCCCGGTGGTGAAGTTCGAGAGGGGGGCGTGAGCCCCCCGACTCTTTACGGGCGAAAGTCTCTTCGCCCCGAGAAGTGGGTCCTTCAGATCGAAGCGGGCAGTTCTCTTGCTGCCGCCGACTGCATGTCAGCGAGGCTGGCATTTCGGCGGGCAAGAGTTTCGTGCCATTCCTGCGCCTCCCGATCCTTGAAGAACCCGGCAGTCGGCGCCAGCCGCGTGACCGCTGCCTCGACGTCATCCAGCGAAACCCGGAAGAACTCCTTCCGGAAATTCGACATGTTGATCCGCTTTTCGGCGAATTCCTTGTGAAGGGCCGCTTCGAGAGCGGGAGCTGCGTCGCTGTAGATCATGGCATGGGTATCGAAGCTGAACGGGACGCTCGCATCCCCGAGTTCGCGGACCCGGTCATCGGGATCGAGCCGCCGGGTCAGCCCGATTTTCACGACATCGTCGCCAAACGAACCCACGTTCGAGATGATGTAGACATAGCCGGACTTCGTCATTTCGGCCATGGCGCGGGCGCGCTCACTGGCGAGATGTGCCGCGGCCAATGCGGCTTCCAATTCGGCGATCCTTTGGGCGTTGCCCTCGCCATTCGCCTCCTTGCGGGCCTTCTCCAGAAGGGCCTGGTACTTGGCCTCTTCCCGCTCGGCCGCCTCTGCCTCGGCCAGCAACTTCTTTTCTTCCTTCTCGGCCCGCGCCATTTCCGCGCGCTCTTCCTTTTCGCGCTTCAGCTGTTCGCGATATTCATGCGTCAGGCGGAGTTCCTCGATCTTGAGTGCGACGAAGCGATCGTTGAGCGACAGCTTCATCGACGTGTTTTCTTTGTCGATCGAAGCGGCGGCCGCCAGGACCCGCTTCTCCATCGCGACCACATTGTTCCAGCGGACATTTGCAATGGCGGCTTCGCACTCGTTGTTGAAGGCCCGCATTGTCAGCCGCATCTGACGATTGATCATCGTTGCGCCCTTCGCCTTGCTGCCATCCACGGTCCATTCGGTGGGGCAGAGGGCCGCCTGTTTGGCCGAGACCATTGCTTTCTGGCGATCCCGGACTTCGACGATCTTTGCCTTGAATTCCTCGCTGTCGGTGAAATCGAAATGCGGTTCGTAAAGGCCCAGTTCGGCAAAGGCCAATCGTTCGTCATAGATGGCAACCTGACTCTCCAGCCGGTCGAACAAAGCCCGCTTTTCGGCATAGGAGGCACGGAGGCGCTCGATGTCCGAGGTGAGCGAGGTGGCTATGCCTTGCAGACGCGCGACCTCGACCTCTTGGGAAATGATCCCGGCATATTTGGCCTTGGTCGCCTCGTGGTCCGCCGTAAGTTTGGCGAGCGCTTCTTTGTGGGCCGTCGCCGCGGTCTCGGCTTCGGTGGTCTTCCGTTTCAATTTCCGCCTGGCGATCAGCCACAGGACCAGAAAAATCGGGGCGAGCGCGAACCAAACCAACATGACGATTACGACCGGATTCATAATGCCCCCTGAAATGCCATTTCACCGCAGAATGCGTGGGCGTTGTTCTCATCTCAAGATTGAATCTTTGCCATTGTCGCCGGGCAGGCCTGATCTCGTTACCAAAGGTGGTCTGGGACGGGACCCGCCGACTAGGTGGCTTGAGGCATCGTCGGCTCAGTCATGCGGCCTTCTCCTGCCGCGACCGAATGTCGGCGATCCACTTTTCCAGGGCGTCGATTTCTGCTTCGACAACCGATGGCGCGGGCAGCCTGGGATTGATTTCACCGGGCTGACTGTGAAGGAGTGCCGAGCAACGCCCGAACGCTTCCCGCATGGCGGTGCAATCGACATGGGTGAGGACGGTAAGCTTGATGAGGCCCGTCGTGTCCACCTTGCGGGACAGGCGGCGGATCACAGGTCCTACAACCTCCTCGACGGCGCGCTCCCAGGTCGTGCGGAGCTGGTCTTGGAAGGACGTCACCTCGCGCAGCCATTTCGCCTGGTCGCCGCGTTCGTGATGGATTATCACGTTGGCCAAGTGGGTCTTCATTCCGTCGATCACCTTGTCGATCGGCATGACGCTGGCCGGTGGATCCTGATGACAGTAGCCCGCATTCTCCGTCCCGCGGCTGATCAAGCGGTATGCCACGGGCGTCGCCTCACGGTCTCTGGTTGCTCGACAGGCCTCATCAAGGAGAAGCAGGAACGCCATGTCGTGGGTGAAGACGATGACCTGGCGCGTCTGGCCGGCCTCGGCCAACCGGACCGCCACCCTGTCGCGATGCAAATGGTCGAGCGAGGAGACGGGATCATCGAACACGATCGCGGATTGCGCGTCGATGGTCGACAACTCGGCAAGAAAAGCGGCGAGCGCGACGCATCGATGCTCGCCTTCGCTCAAGACCTTGCCGACCGGTTCGCTCGGCTTGTTGATCAGTCGGACTTGGAAGAAGGGGACGCCAGCGGTTGTCTTAGCTTGCTGAAGTTCGATAGCGAGGCCCGCGACGCCGAGCTTGTCTACCTCGATCGCGAACCGCCCGCGCAGGCGGTTGGTGACCAGCGCCTGGGCGATACGGGCGCTCTGAGTGGTGATCTTGTTCGTCGCGGTGTCCTTGCTGGCTTTCTCGACCGCCTCGATGACCTTGAGGCGATCAATCTGGGCCAGCACATCGGCTTTCACCACGCCGAGCCATTTGCGATCGGCAAGGCCATCGCGCTCGGCGATAAGCGCGGCGCGCTGCGGGGAGTTGGCTTCCGACTGGAGGCCTTCGATGCGCGTGGCGATGCCGCTGAGCGCCGTGCGCAGGGGATCGAGCGAGATGGCGCCAGACGCCGGAAGATCAGGCAGGACCGCAAGGCCGTGGGTTCTCAGGATAGCGCGCAGCCGCCACGCCGATTGGAGAATCTGGCGGCGAAGGGTGTTCGCGGCTTCCTCCTGGCCGACATCATCGCGGATCATCGCAACGATCGCCATGAGATCCTGCATGGAGACGGCGTGCGCCGAGATCTCCTCGAGCTTTTCGGTATATGCGGTCGCCGCCTCCTGTTCGCGGCGCTTGCTCTCGTCCTGCACGAAAGCCTCGAAACTGCTGAGCCGCTTGGAGGCTTCCTCGCTGAGCAGCTGCTGACACAGGACGCAATGGGCGCCAATCTCGGTTACAGGGAACGGGCGGTCGGGATAGGCGGAGGCGCGCGAATAATCCCGGGCCGCCTCCCACAGGGCCTTCCAGACGTCTGAGCCGATGTCGGGCAGAGGTTCATCAGCGAACAGGTTGGCTGAGGCGGCCGCAGCGGCAGAGCGCGCCGTCGCACGTTGCGTGTGGGCCACGCGTAGCGCCACCCGGCTTTCGTCGGTTGCGGCGGCGATCAGCCGATCAAGCTGCTCGATCGCTGACTTGATCCGGGCTTCCTGGCCCTGGAGCTGGCGAACGGTGCGGGCCGGGTCGCTGGCCAAGTCGATGTTGAGCGTTTGAAGTCGGGGTTCTTCCTCGGCCGACAGACCGGCAAGTTTCTCGACGGTCTCCGGTTTGGTCTTGCCCGACAGGCCAGAGATCAGCTTGCCGACTATAGTCTCCGGCTTGCATTCGGGTTTGGAAAGAACGGCCGGGGTCTGTTCCTGGAGCGCCTTCACCTCGGCAGCCAGTGTGGCTTTGACGTCCTGACAGGCCTGCGCCAGCCCCGCGAGGATGCGGAGCGGCAGCGGCGTGTAGGCGAGATCGTTGGTGTTCTCGACATGGACGTTGGCAGTCCGCGAGTCGAACACGCTCACGGCGGAGAGCATGGCGTCCGGCGGACTACCCTGGGTCCATGACGCGCTTCGTTTCTGGGCGCCGATAAAGAAGTCGATGCTGGCCGCGGGAGTGCCCGAGCCGGCCGCATAGATGTTGGGGAGGATCGCGTCGCCTTTCGGCGACCGCGCGCGGCAGAGCTGCTTGAGGACCCGGGCGTAGCCGGACTTGCCGGCGCCATTATCGCCATAAATGACGGTGAGGCCGGATTTGCCGAAGCTCAGCCGCTCTCCAGGCGCAAGGGCATTGACGTGCGAGAGGCCATGGAGAGCGTTGAGGCTGACGACGGCGTGGCTGGCTGCAGGATCCCTGACGTGGTTCGCATCGAGCGGACTGCCGGCATCAGCGCCTTTGCAGATCGCGACGAGCGCCGTGATGTCGGCAGTCTCCAGCTTGGACTGACCGCACAGCCGCCTGAGCGCCTCGCGCTGCCAGGCGGGCAGATCCGCCGACCATTTGAGAATGTCGGCAAGTGCTGCGGCTTCGTTCGAGAGGTCATTCTCCTGCGCGTCCATGTCTTCTGCCCCGATCCTGCCCGCATGGTCTGGCGGGCCGTTTTCCATGATGCTTGTCTTCCGCCGTCGTTGTCTCAGATGCCGCCTATGATGCGCCGCTCTTGGCCAAGCGGAATGATCCAGCCGCCGGCACGGTCCGGTCGTGCAAACTCGTCCGGACTCCCTTTTTCGGCGAGACGGCTGCGAATGGCTTGCGGCTCGGCATCGATAGCAGCGCGAATGAGCTCGTGCTCGACCCCGACAAAGACTGGCCGGAGATTAAGGCGGGAGAGTGCTTCTTGATCGGCAGGCTCAACGCCGGTGTCGGTAAGCGGTCCCGCGCGGGTGACGATGCCGCCGATCAGACCGTCCATGGCGGCGCTCGCCTTGTCCACATCCCGCACCGGGGATGTGTCGAGCAGCGATCGCGCCCGCTGGGTCTCACCTTCGAGCCTTCGCGGGAATGATTGCAGTGTGAGGCCGCGAAGCGCGTCCGCTAGTTCGGCATGCCCGAGCGGTTTGATGAGATTGGCGATATGGAGCCGAAGCATGCCGATGAAGAGCGCGTCCTTCTCCTCCTGGGTATGCGGCTCGCCTTCCTCGACCGGGTCCCGAACCGAAAGGCGGGCATCGGCTGGACCGGCCGTCGCCATTCCCCAGCGCGTGGCGATCGCGATACGCTTCACCGTGACCTTGCGGCCTCGGGCGGTGACGTCGATCCGCCGGGCCTGCGCCCATGCTCGGTCCAGCGCTTTGGCGGGACCGCCGACATCATGGCAACCCTTGGCTTCGGCGACAGTCAGCGACGACAGGTCGGATGCGCAGGCGATCCAGTCGGGCAGGTCGCCGCGGGATAGGCGCGTGATCTTGACCTGACGGCGGCGATCAAGGTCGATCGTGCGGCTGCCGAGATGGGCGAAGATCGAGAGGTTGAAGTAGCGCTCGAGGTAGGCACGCGCGACGAACCGTCCGAACAAGCCCGAGAGCGCGACCTTGACCTCCCGTGCTTGACCGAGCGGCTCCCTGAACACGAACGGCGTGCCTGCGCCGGTCGGGGTCAACAGCGCATCGAGGATCGACCAGGCGCCATAGGCTGCGCCTGGCGTCTGCAGCACCTCCCGGATACCGGCATCCTCGATCTCGGAGACTTCTAGATCAACGGTGGCCCCGGAGACCGGGCTTGCGGCTTGCGGATCGAAGCTATGAAAAAAGGTCCTGGTCATAGCGCCAGCGCCCGCGTGAGATCGTCATGCTCGAAGGCGCTGGCCATGCGGGTGATCTCAGCCGACCGGGCGCCGACGGCCTTCGCGGTCTCGCGCCATGTCGCGGTCACGGTCGCGACCTCTTTGATGATCGCTCGGGCTTGCGCCAGCGTGAGTGCGAAATATTCCGACGCCTGTTCGAGCAGATCGAGCGAGCAGGTTCCCTCGTCGAGGTCGATGTTCGTCGTCAGCACACGCGCCTTGAGATCGGTGGGCACCGGATTGAGGTCATAGGCGGGCGAGAGCGACCACCCGGCCTTGCCGAGCCAGAGAAAGCCGTGGTTGCGCAGATGATCGTCGACATTGGAGATCAGCACATTGAAGGCGACGCGCCGATAGAGCGCGTGGGCGTCCGTCTTTCCCTGCGCGCCATGCTGGGCCAGGGCATCGACGATCTCGGGGTAGCTGCCACGCTCGCCGTCCCTGGCGCCCATCATCGCCATTGCGGACAGGAACGGGATGCGGATCGCGCCATCGCGATCGAAGCGTCGCGATAGCATCACCGACTTGCCGGCCACTTCGACAAGTTCGTGTTGCGGGGTGGCGATGCCGGCTTGGCCGGCCAGCCGCAGCGCGATCTCCTCCCAGGTTTCCATGCTGTAGTCGTCGGTCTCCTTCGGGAACTTGGCGATGGAGAGATGGCCATGTTGGTCGATGACCGAGGCCTTCGGCCGTGCACCGCCGAGGGAGGAGCCGGGCGCGAAGATCAGTTGAAGGTCTTCGTCCGTTTCCTCGTCCCGGAGAATCCGCTCGGTGATCTGAAGCAGACGGCCCAGGTCGATCAGGGCCGGCACGCCGGCCCTGATCGGCGCTTGGAAGGCCTCTTCGCCGACCCAGCGAAATCGTAACGCGCCGAGCCGCGTCTCATCTGCGACCCCGAGCAGGTAGTCACTTTCCGCGAGCGTGCGGACTGCGCGGCCCTCGCGGTCGGCGAAGCGTCGCTCAGCGCGCTGCATGAGGCGGCGGCCCCACGTATCTGGCGCGGAGTCGCCGATGGATCCGAAGGTCACCAGTCCGGCCGGAGGAGCGAAGGCGCCACGCGTGAGAGCAAGCGCGGGCTCGAGTGAGAAGCGCTCGGCGTCCTCAAGCCAAGCGCCGTCATATTCGAAAAGGATGGTCTCTGTGCCGCGAACGCGGTTGCTTCTCGCCAGTCCGATCGGGCGAGTGCGACCGTGGAGATCGATATGGACTTCGAAGTCAGCCATCGCGGGACGACCTCGTTGGCCGCTTGAGATGAATGTGCTTTGGCAGATCGGCACTCGCCAGTGCCTGCCCGACGCTGTCGTTGCTTATGTCCGCAACTTGACCAAGACCTTCAAGCAGGCCAAGAGCCTGAAGTATGCCTGCATAGATGCCGATGCTAACATTTGTGTCGCCGGCTTCGACCTTTTGCAAGGTCGAACGGGACGTGAAGGCGCGCTCCGCGACGACCGCCATCGGTAGCTTTCGACGGCGTCTGGCATCGTGGATATCCGCGCCGAGCTTCCGAAGGGCGCGGCGCACGGCCGCAGGAGGAGTATGTGGAGTAGGCATTTGCCACCTTCGCACTACAGATTTTCAAAATATGTAGCACGAAGATTACAATTTTTCTAGCCCCACTCGGGATGACTTGCGCTTTCCGGCAGCGGGAAAAGCCCAGCCGCACTGTCACTGGCTACTCCCCACCCATTGCGTCGGGCGTACGAGGGTGGCGGCCGCCGCCGCCAGGGCCTTTCACCTTTAGGTCGGCCCGATCGACGGGAACACTGCGGCTACGCGGGGTCGGCTTCGCGATCCTCGCAAACAGCAAATGGGGCGAGGCGGTCCATTGGACAGCGATTCCCGCAAGTCAGCCGAGCAGCACGTCTGGGTCTTTGCCTGCATCGACATGGGCGGCAAACCAGCCCGGCTTGCGTCCCCGCCCGGACCAGGTGAGGGTCGGGTTCTCCGGATGTCGGAAGGTTTTCGTCGAGGGCGACCACTTGCGTTTCGGCTCCCCCAGTCCTGCCAGTTCGGCAAGAGTGAAGCCAAGGTCCTTGGCGAGCATCTCGACCTTTTCGCGGGCTTCCGCCTTTTGCCGATTTTCGAAGGTGGAGATGGCCTTGGCCACGGACTTCTGCAAGTCGCGCAGGTCTGCGAGCGACATGGTGGCCAGGTTGAAATCAGGCATCGGGTGCTCCGGTTGATCCAATACAGCAGGCGTAGTCGTGCAAGGACCGCGCGGCAAGAGACGAGCGGGGCAGGGGGCTCGGGTGGACGTGGTGATCGTACTCTCTCCTCTTCCCGGGTTCTTTCCCCCTGGGGCCTGACATTGCCGGATGAGATCGGTCTGGGCGTGTCTGCTTGGGTTTCTCCCCCTGTGATCCGGCTGAGGCACCTCCCCTTCGACGGACAGTCCCCTAAGCCTGTTCGGTTTCCTGCACGCAACCCCAACTCCTGCCCGGGCCGTGTTGGCCGCAAAGCGTCCTGCCCGCGCCACCCCGGGCCCTCGGAGGTTTCCGGCTGGTCTAGGCCCAGCCGTGCGGACGTCTCCCGACAGGCTTCTGCCGGGTCTTGTCGAAGGGATGGTCCCTTCAGCGGAAACTCAGGAGAACCACCATGCAGAACATCGTCATCCTCGCCGGCAACATCGGTCAGGCCCCGGAAGCCCGCACCACCCAAGGCGGCACGAAGATCACCCACTTCACCCTGGCCACCTCGCGCCCCCGCCTCTCGGAAGGCCGCGCGGTCCGCGACGAGCACGGCTACCGCGTGATGGATACCGAATGGCACCGCATCACCTGCTTCAACGGGCTCGGCAAGTCGGTCGCCGAGAACTGCGAGAAGGGCATGAAGGTTCTGGTGCAGGGCCGGATCCACTACACGAAGTGGACCGACGCGGCGGGCGTCGACCGCTACGGCTGCGAGATCATCGCCGAGAAGATCGACTTCCTCAGCCGCCCGAAGGCGGCCGAGGGCGATGCGCCCGAACTGGTCGATCGCGACGACGAGGTCGGCTTCTGAAGCCGACCGACAAGCTGGCCCGGCGGGAAAACCCGCCGGGCTGGACCGTCGGCTTAGTCGGGAGGGGGCCGTTCGACGACGCTCAGCCCATATAGGGTGCAGGAGATTCTCTTCGAAGTGGCCATTCTTAAACGGCGCAGCACGAAGCCGACTGTGGAGTATGCAAGTCAAGGACCACTGCAAGGAAGTAGCCAGTGTGAACTGACGCCAGTGCTCAACGGCCAATGCTGCAGCGAAAGCGGTAGCGGGCTCAGCCGGTATCATCCTCCGTCACAACGCTCTTGAGGCAGCCGCAAGTTCTCTTTATGTTCGACTTTAGGCAAGCAGGCCGGCCTTAGGTGTGAGGGATTAGATTTGCACATTGTCCGCTTTTTCAACATTGGTAACGCCGACAGCTGCTTGATCGAGCTTGAGAACGGCCGTCTCGCGCTCTTCGACTTCGCAGACATGCGTAACAAGGACGATGCCTCAGACAAGCGCTGCGATCTTGAGAAAGAGTTGCGGGAGTGCCTGGGCGACGACAAGGAGATCGATGTCGTCGCCTTCACTCACCTCGACACCGATCATTGCAATCGCGCGAAGGACGTATTCCATCTGGAGCATGCGGCCAAGTACCAAGGCGGCGACCGCATCAAAATTAAGACGATGTGGGTGCCCGCCACTGCCATACTTGAGGAGGGTGTGGAGGGTCAGGCCCGGACACTTCGAGCGGAGGCGCGGCATAGGTTTATCGAGGGCAAGGGCATCCGGGTCTTCTCGAGGCCGGACGCGCTGGACCAGTTCCTCCGGGATCGTGACATCGAACCGTCAAAGCGTCGCAACCTAATTAGCGACGCAGGTACGCTTTGCCCGGAGTTCAACCTGGCCTCAGCCCAGCTTATTCACCGAA
>Ga0208100_100077_pt1 | contig 43442 bp, 36 predicted proteins | sample SubbioR11_8A_Aug_FD_184817 | JGI IMG/M metagenome (GOLD analysis project Ga0208100, IMG submission 184817) | Serpentinite rock and fluid subsurface biosphere microbial communities from McLaughlin Reserve, California, USA - CR11_8A_Aug (SPAdes) | ecosystem: Environmental > Terrestrial > Deep... | reverse complement strand
AGCGGAGGGGTCACACCCGTTCCCATCCCGAACACGGCAGTTAAGCCCTCCAGCGCTGATGGTACTTGGGACGCAAGTCCCCGGGAGAGTAGGACGCCGCCGGAACTATCTTCAAGCAACCCCAGAGCAAAAGCTCTGGGGTTGCTTGCTTTAAGAGGGTTACCGTAGCAACGCACCACTGGTGCGTTGTCCAAAATAGGCGTGCCATGTCACGCCGCGAGCAGGGTTTTCGTAGCAACGCACCATTGGTGCGTTGTCCAAAGGCGTCGTTTAGGCGTGCGAATTTCGGCGGTTCGGCGGTGTAATACCCTGCCGTTACGGGGGTGCTGCGTAGGTAGGGACTATTCCCGTGGTCGCTTTTGTTTTTGTATTGGCGCATGTGAGACGAATGGCTCAGGTGCGGGTTATTCTACCCTGTTGAGGGGAGGCTAGGCTGTGCCAACGGTATGGACTATCCGCCTAAGGTAATGTCTTGGTCTTGATACCAATCTAGTGCGGCATAGAGATGTTCCGGCCTGAAGTCTGGCCACATCTCATCTACTACGTAAAAATCTGAATAGATGGCCTGCAAGGGCAGAAATCCGCTTAGTCTTCTGCGGCCGCCCCAGCGAATGACTAAATCAATTCGGGGGATATCAGCAGAGGCTATCCCTCTTAGCGGATTCGTGACCCGCTTGACGTTGCCTTCCCAACCACGGGCCCACTCTGTCAAGTCCCATTGCCAGCCATAGTTGACCAAAAAATTGATGCGCATCAGCCCCTTGCCAAATTCTTGCCTCGTAGTATATCTTAGGAGCTCGGGGGGGAAAACGCTAGAGTCTTGGTCTCCGAGGACGAGCAAGGCCGCGTCCCGGTCTGATAGCATTTTGACGGCGTCGACGCAGGCCTGTTGGAAAGCCCTCTTTTGCTTGTCGGGTCGTTTGGCGTTATCTTGGGTAAAGCCATAAAAGGTAAGCTCTGGTATTCCCAGGGTCAAGCAAGCTTCGTACAGCAAAAGGCCCGGCGCCAAACCTTGCTGATACCCTTCCTGCGCTTCCAGCCCGTTGTTCGTAGCCCATCTTCTGTTGCCATCGGGAATAATGCCGATATGGCGGGGTAGTCGTTTAAACTTCATTTCGCTTGCTGCCCCCAACGTTTTTGCTGACTACTTACTTCAGATTGCCCGCTTTGCAGAGGCTTAATGCGCGGAAAAGTGCTAAGATGATCTCATAAGATAAGCGGTGCATGTTGAGACATAATAGTGATAAGGGGGCTGTCGCGATGCTTCGAACAGATAATGACTGGGGTGCTTTGCTTGAGCCAGAGTTTCAGCGCGAATATTATGCGAAACTCAGTAAGTTTATCAAAACCGAGTATGAATCGGGCGTCATTTATCCGAAGATAGAGCATGTCTTTGCCTTTCTAGAGTCTACGACCCACCACCAGGTCAAGGTAGTATTGCTAGGGCAGGACCCATACCCACAAGCAGGACTGGCTCATGGGTTAGCCTTCTCGGTGCCGCTCGGAATAAAGATACCGCGGTCGCTGCGCAACATCTACCAAGAGCTGCAGAGCGATCTGCAGGGGTATATCCCGAATAATGGCTGCTTGGCACCGTGGGCAGAGCAAGGTGTGCTACTTCTTAACACTGCGCTCACGGTGCGGGCGAACGCCGCAGGGTCACATCGCGGCTCTGGCTGGGAGGCCTTTACTGACAAAATCATCGAACTGGTGAATGAAAAATCTAACCCGGTAGTTTTCTTGCTCTGGGGTAATGAGGCCAAAAACAAGGCGCGCTTGATCACCAAGGAGCGACATCTAATTCTGACGGCTGCGCACCCCAGCCCGCTCTCCGCCAGACGAGGCTTTTTTGGCTGTCGACATTTTTCCAAGTGCAATGATTTTTTGCGCCGGACGGGGCAAGCGGGCATCGAATGGCAGATTCCTAATGTGTGACGGCAGTACCTAAGTCGACGACAAGGCCTTGACTAATGTGATTCATCCGTGTATGCTCTAATAAAACCAACTAAACCAAGCGGTAAAGTTGGCTTTAGGAGGAATGATCCATGGTAAAGATTGCCCAAAGCTTAACCGATCTAGTAGGTAAAACGCCCTTGCTCCAGCTCAATCGGTACGCCAAAGAAGCGGGTGTTCATTCGTCCCTTATTGCTAAACTCGAATATTTTAACCCCGCCGGTAGCGTTAAGGATAGAATTGGTTTGGCGATGATTGAAGCAGGTGAAAAAACAGGGCAAATAAGCCTAGGAACCACCATCATTGAGCCTACCAGTGGCAATACGGGCATCGCCCTTGCTTTTGTGGCCGCTGCCAGGGGCTACAAGTTAGTGCTCACCATGCCCGATACGATGAGCATGGAGCGACGAAATTTGCTTGCGGCCCTTGGGGCAGAGCTAGTCCTCACGCCCGGAGCATTAGGCATGACGGGGGCAATTCGTAAGGCCGAAGAGTTGGCCGCCGAAACGCCAAACTCTTTTATGCCTCAACAGTTCAAGAATCCGGCTAATCCAGAAATTCACCGCCGGACCACCGCGGAAGAAATCTGGCATGACACGGACGGGTTGGTGGATATCGTAGTGTGTGGGGTGGGTACAGGTGGCACTGTAACGGGAGTTGGTGAGATTCTCAAGGCTCGCAAGCCGAGTGTCCAGATGATTGCGGTAGAACCTTTTGATTCTCCGGTGTTATCGGGAGGAAGGCCCGGTCCGCACAAAATTCAAGGTATTGGGGCGGGTTTTGTGCCGGACATTCTGCGCACCGACATCATCGACGAAATTATCACCGTCAAAGTCGAGGATGCTATCGCCACCACGCGCCAGCTGGCCCGCACGGAAGGGCTAATTGTAGGCATATCATCGGGAGCGGCAGCCTTTGTCGCCGCAGAAATTGCGAGGAGACCGGGCAACGAGGGCAAGACCATCGTTGTCGTGTTGCCGGACACGGGTGAAAGGTATTTGTCGACTTCGCTTTTTGGCTCGCTAGACAAGGCATGAGGATTACAGCAAAGGGTCGATATGCTCTCTTGGCCATGCTCGACCTGTCACTCGTCGCTGTCGGTCCGGTGTCGCTCGGCAGCATTGCTGAGCGACAGAACATCCCCCAGAACTATCTTGAGCAAGTCTTCGCGGGGTTGCGTAAGGCTGGGTTAGTTACGGGTGTTAAAGGGGCACAGGGAGGGTATACATTGGCGCGACCTGCGTCCCAGATTACAGCGGGGCAGGTGCTGCGGGTTGTAGAAGGCGAGTTCTGGCCAGTGGGTGAGGTTATGGCCTCCGAGGATGGAGTGGGAGCTTACGTAGTGTTACATGAGCTGGTGTTTGACCCGATGCGTGCCTGTATGAATGACCTTCTTGACGGCCTGAGCCTGGGATTTCTGGCGGGGGAGTTTAATAAGCGCCAAAAGGGCATCGGTGCTATGTACTACATTTAGGGGTGATTTCTGATCATCCTTTTTTTGCAGGCAGGACTTTAGCAGGGGATGGAAAATAATATAGAGGAGGTGTAAGGAGTGTTTAGAAGCATCCGTGAAGATGTCAAGGCCATTTTCGAGCGTGACCCTGCGGCGAAAAGTCTTTGGGAGGTCTTGCTCTGCTATCCCGGCTTGCATGCGGTCATTATACATAGACTGGCGCACTGGCTATATCGGCATAGAATGCCAACTTTGGCCCGTGTGTTGTCGCAGATTTCGCGGTTTCTCACACAGATTGAAATTCATCCTGCCGCAAAAATTGGCAAGGGATTGTTTATTGACCATGGTTGCGGGGTGGTCATTGGCGAGACTACCGAAATTGGCGATAATGTGACCTTGTATCAGGGCGTGACGCTAGGTGGCACAGGAAAGGAAAAAGGAAAACGTCATCCGACCATAGGCAGTAATGTGGTAATCAGCACCGGCGCAAAAATTCTCGGCTCTTTCAAAGTCGGTGATTATGCCAAAATAGGGGCGGGGTCGGTAGTATTGCGGGAAGTGCCAGCCCATAGCACTGTAGTGGGAGTGCCGGGAAGGGTGGTGCGTCAAGTGGATGGGGCCAACAGGACATTGTCCATTGACCTCGAGCATGCGAATCTACCTGACCCCGATAGTGAGGCGTTGCGGTGTTTGATGCGCCGATTAGGCGAATTGGAGGCTAAGCTAGAGAAGCTGGAGCAGCAACAAGCGCAGGATTAAGGTTACTTGGGGGACGACTTGCTAAGGCGTGCAGGGGTATAGAAGGTGACCCCGGCCTTGACCAGAGCGGTAAACAGGGAAATGCTGATAGCGGCGTCCATCAGGTGATGCAGGAGGGTGCCAATACCGACCGTCACAAAGGCTGCTTGGAGGGTAAAACCGAAGGGGATGACTGCAAGTGCCTCACCAATGGCATGCACTGGGGCGGTAAGCGCGATGATTGGCCAGGGACGCATGCCGCGGCGGTAAAGGATAGCGCCCATAACGCCGAAAATAATATGGATGGAGGCTCGGGCAGCAATGACCGGTGGCAAGGTGATGAAAAAACCGTACGTAGAACCTACGCCCACCAAGGCTGCCACTAACGGGCTGACAAACATAGCTAGCATAACTGGCACATGGCTGGCCAAGGTTGCCGAAAAAGGCGGAATGACAATTTGTAGCCACCCACGAAAATAGAGGGGAATAATGATGGCGAGGGAGGTCAGCAATGCACCATAGACTAACTCGCGGACACTTACTTTCATTCGACATCGCTCCTTTGAACAGGTGTGTATACACCTGTATACTATGCTCATGATACTACGGAAGTCAGTCACAAGCAAGCCTTGGAGGTGAAGTTCTTGAATAGCGAGGAACGTCGACAAGAAGTTATGCGCCTGTTACGTCGCGGTAGCGTTCTGACCGGGGCTCTGCTCAGCGAGAAGTTGGGGGTAACTCGGCAGGTGGTTGTGGCGGACATTGCGCTGCTTAGAGCGGCCGGTGAGCGCATTATTGCTACCCCGCAGGGATATATGTGTGCTCCCGCGGCCAGCCTCTCGACTGTTCGCCAGACCATAGCCTCTCAGCACACCCCGGATTTGGACAGTATCCGGGCTGAGCTGTATTTGATAGTCGACCATGGCGTCACGGTCCTTGATGTATCGGTTGAGCATCCTCTTTATGGGGAAATTACCGGTAATTTGCGCATTAAGACCCGTCATGACGTCGATGCCTTTGTGGACCGGCTGCGCACTTCCCAAGCTGAACCTCTCTCCGTCCTGACAGGTGGCCTACATATGCACACGCTCGAGGCGCAGGATAGGGAGTCACTGCAGAAGGTGTTAGCGGAGTTGCGGAGCAATCATTTCTTGGCGGTGGACTAGCCTTTTTTAGAGTTGGTCGCGCCGGAGCGGTGGTTAAGGCGGCAAGTGAATCGGGCAACCGATGTGGGGAGGTGGGCGGTGTTTGATCTACCAGAGCAAGCTGGCGAATGTTTCGTGTCCCTTAAAGATGGAGTAGTATCTATCCGGCACGCCGAGGAGGGCCCCTACCCGGTTATTGTTCCCTGTGAAGGTGTAGTAATGACGGTTGACGAAGTAGTGTGGGCGCACGAAGTGCCGGTGCGAATAGGGGACAATGTCAAGATTTCACCTATCTTGGACGAGCGTCTAGGTTCATGGTCGTTGGCGGTCAGTCCGGATGGTCTGACCGCAACTGTGCGGGTTCTGCCTAGCGTTCGCGTCACGCGCAGTCTGCCGGATTTGCCTCCCTCCCCGCGGCTAAAGCTACAGGTCTTGGAAGAAGTAGAGCGCTTCTCCCCAGTTCAACTAGATACCTTGATGTCGGCCTTGCGACAAGAAGGGGTCAGGGTGGGGGTTGATCTAAAAATCCTGCCGGAAATCGTTGCCGCTACGGAGGATCGGGAGTTCATTATTGCCCGTGGACAACCTCCTCTAGCGGGTCGCGATGCCGAGGCGGTGATATTGTTTGAACAAAACGACCGAACTGAACGTGAGGTTCGTCCCGACTCTACGGTAGACCATCGCTCGCGCTTTGACTATCATTCTGTCCGCGAAGGACAGGTCTTAGTGCGGAAAGTGCCACGGGTAATGGGACAAGATGGCGCATCAGTGCGGGGGGAAACCATTTTTGCGAAAGAGCCCGCTGATATGGACCTTATAGCCGGTGATGGCGTTAGACTGCATGAGGAATCTTTGCGACTTATAGCGGTGAGTAGCGGTCGGCCGATGGTTAAGAAACGGCAGCGTGGCCTGCGGGTAGACATTCGTCCGGACATGACTGTTGCGGGCGATGTGGATCTGCGATCTGGAAACGTCTCTTTTGTCGGCGATGTGACTGTCCAGGGGGATGTCACGGCTGGTTTTGCCTTGTGGGCCGGTGGCATCATCAAGGTGCGCGGCTTAGCCGAAAACAGCCATCTCCAAGCATGTGCAGCGGTAGAAGTGCAGGGGAATATTATATCCTCGCAAGTCTTTGTCGGTCCTCCTCCGGGTTTGTTGCGTACTTTTAACCCTATGCTCCGGGAGCTCGATAGAGATATCAGCACAGTGCAGCTGGCCATTGAGCAGTTGAAAAAGAGGATACCCGCCAATAAGCAGTCGTTCGCCGGGCGCTTGGTGAGTACTCTCATTGAGCAACGCTTGGTTGGGTTTGATGAGCGCGTAAAGGCCTTATTGCTCGCTTTACATAAATTAGACCGCCGTCTTCATGACTTTTTTGGCGCAAATGTCATGACAATTTTAGCTAAATTCTTGGAAGACGCTAGCTCCGGAACAAAGACTGAGGGCCACCTTGCCGATTTGCAGGGCGCATTAGGAACCTTGCAGGCTCGCTTAGAAGAGTTATCTTCGCAAAATGCACATATTAAGGTTCGCAACGTCATCAACAGCACCCTCATCAGTACGGGCGACATATCCGTCGTCAATGGGGGCTGTTACAATTCTTGGCTTCAAGCAGGCGGGAAAGTAACCGTGCAGGGCGTAGTGCGCGGGGGCGAAATACGAGCCGGCGCGGATGTGGTGGTGAAGGAATTAGGGTCAGAATCAGGAGCGACCACCCAGATACATGTGCCAAGTTCCGCCAAGGTCTTTTTAGGAATAGCGTGGGAGCACAGTGGGGTGATCGTTGGTTCTCGTATGCATCGGTTTGAGAGAAAGCAGTCTGGAGTTGTGATCTTCCTTGAGGGGAACGCTCTGGTGGTGAAGTAGCTTGGCCATAACCCTCCTCCGCACCTCGGTGCGGTTTTTTTTGTCTTTAAGCGTCTGGAAAAACACGATACCCGCCGGGAGCGAAGCAAGGAGAAAAATTTGTGTGGGCAGAAGGAAATGATTGATTCTTAGTAGAATTAAGAAAACCAATTGAGATGCAAGAGGAGGACTTTTTTTGACTAAGCTCCGCGTGCCGTTTGGGCCAACATATGAGGAGATGCTGCATCCTGAAACCATCGAGGCAGGTGTTTTAGAGCAAGCGAGGCAGGCGCGGGTCAGGGATGAGCTTGACCCCATCAATCTTTTTAACATCACCTGGAAAGATGAAAATTTAAAAGTGCGTAAGGTGGTTCTGCCTAAGGCGCTCACCGGGGTGGATGCCAACATCGTGGTGATGATTGGGGCAGAGTTTCCCTCTGGTTCGCACAAGGTTGGCCCGGCCTATGCCACTCTGATTGAGGGCTGCGTTGAAGGTGAGATCATACCTGGGGAGCACACTATTCTTGGCCCTTCTACGGGCAATTTTGGAATTGGCGTGGCCTATATTTGTCGCCTCATGGGTTACCGGGCGGTAATTATCATGCCCGACAACATGAGCAAGGAGCGTTATGAGCGCATCAAAGGGTACGGCGGGGAACTCGACCTCACGCCGGGGACAGAAAGCGATGTCATCTTGACGCTAAAGAGGACGCATGAACTTAAGAAAGACCCCAAAAATATGCCTCTGGCCCAGTTTGAACTAATGCCCAACTACCGCTTTCATCGCTATGTGACGGGTGGCTCCGCGGTCGAGGCAGTTAGGGGCATCGGCAATGGGCGCATCGCTTGCTTCACATCCGCCCCGGGTTCGGCGGGCACCATCGCCGCCGGGGATCACATTAAACATTGTTTCCCCGAAGCGAAGATTGTGGCTCTCGAACCTTACGAGTGCTCTACCTTGGCTACGGGTGGCCGGGGCCAGCATCGCATCGAGGGCATAGGCGACAAGATGTGCACTCTCATCCATAATGTTTTGGCGACCGACTTTGTGGCACTTATCCGCGATGAGGATGCGGTGCGGGCCCTGAAACTCGTTCGCGATGGCACAGAACTTTTGGTCAGTCGCGGCGTGGACAGAGAATTGGCTCACAGTCTGCAAAATCTCTTTGGCGTTTCGGGCATGTGCAACATTCTCGGTGCCATCAAGATGGCCAAGTACCTGCGCCTAGGGCCGGATGACAATGTCGTGACTATCGCCACCGATGGCTTTGATAGGTACCATTCTGTGCTCGAGGACTTAGAACGTCGTAGTTTAGAGGTTACGGACTATGTGTTGGGTAGGTGGCACAGCGATATTTTCTTAAATGCGGCTGACGACCAAGTCTTTGATTTTCGCCATCCACAGGCCAAGGAGCGCTTGTTTCAGCAAAAAGAAAAAGATTGGTTGCCGTTTGGTTACAGCAAGGAGTATCTAGATTCCATGCGTCAATGGGCGTTTTGGGAGCAGGAGTTCGCCAAGGTTGCTGATTATGACCAGAAAATAAGAGCGCTGCGCGGGCAGTAACTAGGCTTGTTGCCATAGTTATTGATACTGCCTGGAGCAAGGTTGGCAGAGTCCCATGTGGGGCTGTAGTGATTGTTGTTGAACATCTAGGCAACTATGCAATCGTCAGGAGGGGGCCTATGCGCTTTTCTTTGAACGGTGCGCCGCAGGATTGTCAGGGCATATCGGACAGTCCTAATTTGCTTTGGTACTTGCGCAACGTGGCCCGTACCACATCCGTAAAAAATGGTTGCGGTGAAGGGGCTTGCGGCACCTGCATGGTATTGGTGGATGGCACAGCAGAGCGGGCCTGCAAATTGTCCTTGGCCCAAGTCGAGGGCAAGAGTGTTATTACCGTAGAGGGTCTTACCGAGCGGGAACAGGAGGTCTATGTCTGGGCTTTCGCCATGGCGGGGGCGGTGCAGTGTGGGTTCTGCACTCCGGGCATGGTCATAAGCGCGAAGGCACTGCTTGATGTTAACCGCAGCCCATCCCCCGAGCAGATTAAACTAGCTCTGCGCGGCAATCTATGCCGCTGTACGGGTTATGTAAAAATAGTCGAAGCGGTGGCTTTGGCGGCCGAGGCCTTGCGTTTGCCGGAAAGCAAAGCGCAACTCAGCGCAGAGTGTGGGGTTGGTAGTCGCTTCCCTCGCACCGATGCCCCGTCCAAGGTGCTAGGCAGGGCAGTATTTACCGATGATTTGCTGATGTCCGATTTGCTCTATGCCGCTGTGCTGCGCTCGCCTCTGCCTCGGATGCGGCTACATTCCGTGGACATAGAGTTGGCTAGGTCTTCGCCGGGGGTGGTGGCGGTGCTGACTGCCGCGGACATACCCGGGCAGAGATACCACGGGTATATTAGAAAGGATTGGCCGGTTCTGGTGCAGTGCGGCGAAGAAACGCGCTATCTAGGCGATGCCTTGGCGTTAGTAGCGGCTCGGACTGAAGTGGCCGCCCGAGCCGCCTTGGCTCAAATTAAGTTAGAATACGAGGAATTGCTACCGGTAAGTTCGCCGGCCATAGCCATGGGCAGCGATGCTCCAGTGCTTCATCCCGGCGGGAATATTTTGAGCCGCACCGACCTGGCGATGGGCGATGCGGATGAGGCGCTCCGCGCGTGCCCCCATGTTGTCACCGCGCACTACAGTACCCCCATGACTGAACATGCCTTTCTAGAACCTGAGTCGGCCGTCGCCTACCCAGAACATGGAGTGTTGGTTGTGGAAGCGGGCTCACAAAGTGTGCATCATGACCAACACGATATCGCCGCCATTTTGGACCTGCCGGTGGCAAAAGTTAGAGTGGTCAATAACTTTGTCGGGGGGGCTTTTGGGGGCAAGGAAGATTTGAGCGTGCAGCATCATGTTGCCCTTTTGGCTTGGCATACCCAGAAACCCGTTAAGCTGACCCTCTCCAGGGCGGAAAGTCTGGTCGTGCATCCTAAACGCCACCCCATGGAGATAGACATCACCCTAGGCTGTGACGAGCACGGTACCCTCAAGGCCTTGCAGGCCGCTATAGTTGCCGACACCGGTGCCTATGCCTCGCTGGGGGCTCCGGTTTTGGAACGCGCCTGCACCCATGTAACCGGTCCCTATCGCCTGCCGCATGTTGCGGTACGGGGCATAGCGGTTTATACCAATAACCCACCTGCCGGAGCCTTTAGAGGTTTTGGTGTACCTCAAGTCGCTTTTGCCATGGAGAGCGCGCTGGACATATTGGCGGAGCGGGCGGGCATCAGTCCCTGGGAAATGCGGTATCGCAATGCCCTGCAGGAAGGCGATTTGCTGGTGACGGGGCAGGCGGTGAAGGACGTGCACCTCAGAGATACTTTGTTGGCGGTCAAGGAGGACTATACCACTCATGCCTACGCGGGCATCGCCTGCGGCATGAAAAATGTGGGGTTAGGGGTAGGGTTGCAAGATGTGGGGAGGGCCGTCATCGAAGTGGCGGATGGCAAGACCGTCCTCTACACGGGTGCCGCCTGCATCGGGCAGGGGTTGGCCAGCGTTCTGAAGCAGGTGGTATGCTCCAGCGCAGCCTTGCCGGCGGACAAGGTGGAAGTTGTTCTGGCAGACACTGGGAGTACGCCTGATTCCGGAGCTACCACTGCCTCAAGGCAAACGCTCTTCACCGGAGAAGCGGTGCGTCGAGCTGCCGAAGAATTAGCGCGCGACCTCAAGGTCACGCCCTTGGCCCTCCTAGAGGGTCGTCGTTACCGGGGTGAGTATAGTGGGTTGACGGATTCCTTGCACAGTGGCACCGCAACTCCCATCACGCATGTGGCCTATAGCTTTGGGACGCAAGTAGTCATTCTCAGTGAAAATGGGAGGGTAAAGAAGGTGGTAGCGGCCTATGACGTCGGCCGAGCCATCAATCCGACTCTATTAGAAGGGCAGGTTGAGGGAGGCATAGTCATGGGGCTGGGGTATGCTCTGACCGAGGACTTTCCTTTGTCCGATTGCCTCCCCATGGTCAGGACCTTGGGCAGGCTCGGTCTGTGGCGAGCTACAGATACTCCGGAGATCAAGATCATTTTGGTCGAGAAGAACCGAGACGAAACGGCTTTTGGGGCCAAAGGGATAGGTGAGATTGCCTGCATTCCCACCGCCCCCGCGGTGGCGGGCGCACTCTTTGCGCTGGATGGCCAGCGTCGGTACGAACTGCCCCTGTTGAACACCGCCTACAGGAAGCGGCCAGTGCGTTCGGCGAACAAATTAGATAAATAGGGAGGACTTATACATGGGACAACCAATGGATTCGACTTTGTCGTGGTCGGCGCACCAAGTCTTGCAAGAAGCCGCACGTTGTCTATACTGCCATGACGCGCCCTGCGTGGTGCGCTGCCCCGTAGGAATTAAGGTGCCGGAGTTCATTCGCAAGATTGTCACCGGTAACTATGAAGGTGCAGCGAATGTAATTTACCAAAGCAATGTCTTCGGCGCAATTTGTGCCGATGTTTGTCCTCAAATTGAACTTTGTGGCAAGGACTGCAATACGCGGAACATGGGGGAGGCCATCAGTATTGCCCGCCTGCAGCAGTTCGCCGTGCAACAAGGGCAAAAGGTCGTAGCAACACCGGTGGCTATCCAGGGCAAGAAGATAGCCGTAGTGGGGGCCGGCCCGGCGGGCCTAAGCGGAGCGTACGCTTTAGCCGGCAGGGGTTATGAGGTGGTGGTGTTTGAGGGTCGCCCCTACGGCGGGGGTACAGCGGCCTGGGGAATTCCGTCCTATCGTCTGTCCCCGTCAGTGTTGGAGCGGGATTTGGCCCGTATCGGCGAAGTGGTGCGAGATATTCGTTATTCGACGGTGGTGGGGCAGGATGTTTCCGTAGAAGAGCTGCTAACCGATTATGATGCCGTGCTACTGGGATGCGGTCTTGGTCATGGGGAGACGATGCGCATAGCGGGCGAAGGGCTCCCCGGGGTGTTATCCGCCGAACAATTGTTGGCCAGCCTTAATGCAGGCACTAAGGGTGCGGAGCCAAGGGCGGGGCACGAAATGGATAGGGTGATCGTCATCGGCGGCGGCAATACGGCCATGGATGTGGCTTGTGTTGTTAAGCGTGCGGGAGCGTCCAAAGTAGTGGTGATGTATCGGCGAAGCCTAGAAGAAATGCCAGCTTGGCGTGAAGAGTACGAAAGTGCCGCGGCACTGGGTGTCGAATTTCGCTTTAGAACTGCCCCCACCGCCATCCTCGGCACGGACAGAGTGCAAGCCTTAAGCTGCACCGACATGAAATTGAAGGAGGGCGAGATTATGGGCGGCAGGCTTGAACCTGTGGTGGGTAGCGAATATCAGCTGGCGGTCGACACCGTAGTTATCGCCATCGGCCAAGGCAAGAATAGGCTAATAGAACAATTTGGGAATAGCGCGAAAGTCTTTATCGCCGGCGATGCCGGTAACGGCGGAGCGACTGTGGTGCAGGCCGTAGCCGAGGGGCAGAAAGCGGCTCTCGCCATTGATGAATTTTTGCAGGCCGTAAACACAGGCGGGGAGGGACAACTCTGATGCCGGATCTCAGACTGCGTTTTTGTGGCATCGACTACAGCAATCCCTTCGTTTTGGCAGCCTCACCCTGCACCGACGATGAAGAAATGGTGGCCCGCGCCTTTTCACTAGGTTGGGCCGGGGCTGTTCTGAAGACAACTTCCGTAGAAACCGAAGTGGTCAACCTCGCGTACCCGATGATGTCCGGCCTTGACTATGCGGGGCAGCGCCTTATCGCTCTCCAGAACATCGATCTTATCTCCGAACATCATGTCGACGTGGTCGAAAAGCGGATTGTACGCTTGAAGAAAGAGTTCCCCGACAAAGTCGTGGTTGCCAGCATCATGGGCAAGAGTCAGGCTGATTGGCAGTCCTTGGTGCGCCGCCTGGAAGCGGCAGGTGCCGATATGATTGAGTGCAGCTTCTCCTGCCCGCATGGGATGCCCGAAAAGGGTATGGGTAGCACCATTGGGCAAAACCCTGAATTGACGGAGCTTAATGCGCGCTGGATTAAGGAGGCGGCCAAAAAGATTCCGGTGGTAATTAAACTAACGCCGCAAATTGCCGACATCACAGCGGCTGCAGCTGCCGTTAAGCGGAGCGGAGCGGATGGAGTGTGTGCCATAAACACAGTCAAGGGCATCATTGGGGTGGACATCGACAATTATGCACCTCTGCCGCAGGTTAATGGCAAGTCTTGCATCGGAGGTATTTCCGGGCCAGCCATTAAGCCCGTGGCCCTGCGCTGCGTAGCTGAAATCGCCCGCAAGGTGGACATTCCCATCACGGCTACCGGGGGGATCAGCAATTGGCGCGACGCCGTCGAATTCCTGCTGCTGGGGGCCCGCAACTTGCAGCTTTGTACCATCGTCATGCAGCATGGATTCCGCGTTATCGATGACCTCGTCGATGGTTTAGACAATTACTTGGGTCGGCAAGGCATAGCGAGGGTGGAGGACCTAGTGGGTAGGGCCCTACCGAATTTAGTCGAGCACTCCCAACTCCCTCGAGGGCACAAGGCTCTCTCGGCTCTAGTTGCCGACCGTTGCCTCAAGTGCGGCCGCTGCTACCTGGCTTGTCGCGATGGAGGCCATCAGGCCATCAACCTAGGCAGCGACCGTCTGCCCATTATCGACAAAGAAAAATGCGTCGGTTGCGGTTTTTGTGCGGCGGCCTGCCCGGTTGACGGTTGCCTCTATATGCAATTGCAAACTACCTAAGGGGGGAATCAAGTGATACTTGTAGGCAATGGTGTTTTAATTGCACTTGATGCGGTTGGAACCTTCATCCCCGACGGGGCGGTGGTCTGCGAGGGGGATGTAGTGCTTGAGGTGGGGAGTACCTCCGTTCTAAGGGGTAAGTATCCGGGTGCTCAGTTTGTGGACGCCCGCGGCGGGCTGATTATGCCGGGAATGACCAATGTTCACACTCATTGTTATAGCACTTTTGCTCGCGGCATGGCCCTCAAAGATGCCTCCCCTAAGAATTTTACGCAGATATTGGAGCGACTGTGGTGGCGTCTCGATCAAGCCTTGGATCTAGAAGGTGTCTACTACAGCGCACTTATTCACTTCATGGACTGCATTAAAAATGGAACAACCTCTGTTCTTGATCATCATGCCAGCCCAAGTGCCATTACCGGGAGTCTACGGACTATCAGGAGAGCGGCCGAGGAGGTTGGGGTGCGCACTAATTTATGTTACGAGGTCAGCGATCGGGACGGTTTGGCGAAGGCCGAAGAGGGGATCGCCGAAAACGAAAGCTATATTCGCGAGTGTCAGGCGGCGCTTAACCCCATGTGCACAGCTACCTTTGGTCTTCATGCCTCGTTTACCGTTGGCGAAGAGACGCTTAAAAAATCGGCCCTAGTGAGCCAAAGCCTTGGCGTGGGCGTGCACCTTCATGTGGCCGAGGACCTGGCAGATGTGGTTCACTGCGTCGACAACTATCGAATGTCTGTGGTCGAGAGATTGCAATCTCACGCTTTGCTCGGCCCGCAAACTATGGCCGCCCACTGTGTCCACATTTCGGCAGAGGAACGGCAGCTGTTGGCAGCAACCGGCACTAATGCGGCTCACAACCCAGAATCAAACATGGGCAATGCCGTAGGAGCTTTGCCTCTAGACGCGATGCTCGCCGCGGGTGTATTGGTCGGCATGGGGACCGATGCCTACACCGCCGATATGTTCGAGGGCATTAAGGTGGCCAACCTGCTCCACAAATTTCACCGCCGCAACCCTGGCGCAGCCTGGGGAGAAGTTCCCCAACTGGCGTTTACGAACAACCAGAAGATAATGTCGCGCTACTTTGCGCGCCAAGTAGGTGCCCTTACACCTGGTGCCTTCGCCGATATCATCACCATTGACTATGCTCCTCCGACTCCGCTCCATGCCGGAAACTATTACGGCCACCTTCTCTTTGGGGTTAGCGGGGGTTTGGTAAGCACTACCATCGTGGGCGGCAAGATTCGCATGCAGCAGAGGGTGTTAATAGGCCTCGACGAAAAAGCCCTAGCAGCCGAGGCTAGACGTCTAGCAGCTACCCTTTGGGACAGATTCTAGCATGCATCGCTCCAGAGCCCCTTTGCATGTCGAGGTTGCCAGTGAAATCAAACAGAGGATTTTTCTAGGTATGTATCCGTCTGGCCAGCAACTTCCGACCGAGCCGGTGTTGGCCAGCGAGATGGGCGTGAGTCGAGGTACCCTACGGGAATCGCTTTCAGTGCTTGAAAGAGAAGGACTGTTGCTGCGCAGGCACGGCGTTGGGTCATTCGTCAAAAAGCAGCCCTCCAAGGTCGTCGCCGGCATGGAGAAGCTAGACAGTCTCTATCACACCATTGAGAGCGCCGGCAGGAAGGCCGAAGACAAGGTGATTCGCATCTACCAGGATAGACTTGAACTACGCATTTCTAGGTCTTTGGAATTGGAGGATGATTCAGAAGGATATATCATCGAGAGCATCCGGTTAGCGGACGGAATACCAGTTATTTATTGCTGGGATGTCATACCCCTCTGGGTGCTTGGCAAGGAAAGGCTGCTGGTGGGCCGTGAATGGTGCAGCTCTTTGACCGAATTTTTTAGAAAATTCACCTCGCACAGGCCCAAGCAATTTGTTTCGAGCGTGATCGCTGTACTACCACCAAAGGCGGTGACCAAGTTGCTGGAAGTCGACGTCCTTACTCCCATGATCTTGATGGAGGGTGTGCTGTACGATGCTAATGACCGGGCCATAAACTTCGGGCGACAATACTATCGTAGCGATAAATATGAATTTACTTTGGTGAGGAAGTAAGGGGGGTGGACAATGGAAAGGGAGAGAATTTGTTTTACGCTTAATAACTCGCCTGTGGAAATTCACTGCCATCCGGGAGAGCGCTTAGTCGATGTTTTGCGCGAACAACTGGATCTTACCGGAACCAAGGAGGGCTGCGGACAGGGAGAATGTGGGGCTTGCACGGTCTTGCTTGATGGCCGCGCCGTTAATTCTTGCTTGGTGTTGATCGGGCAAGTTGCCGAGCGAAGCGTTCTGACCATTGAGGGCTTGGCGGCTGGTGGTAAGCTAGATCCCCTGCAAACGGCCTTTGTCACCGAAGGAGCGGTGCAGTGCGGGTACTGTACTCCCGGCATGATAATATCGGCCAAGGCCTTGCTTATGGAAAAACAGAATCCCACCGAAGCCGAAATTAAAGAAGCGATTGCGGGCAATCTGTGCCGATGTACCGGATACATCAAGATAATTAAGGCCGTGCAGACGGCAGCTTCGGCGCGCTTAGAAGGTTGAGGAAAGGGGGAAGGCGGCATGAACCTGCGCTGGATTGGCAAGCCCATCCCACGACAGGATGCTTGGACAAAAGTTACCGGAGAAGCTCGGTATATGTCGGATCTCAGTATGCCGAACATGCTCTGGGGGAGAGTATTGCGCAGCCCCCATCCCCACGCCCTGATCAAGAGCCTTGACATTTCCGAGGCTGTGGCTTGCCCCGGTGTGGTCACGGTGCTCACCCATCACGATGTTCCTGGGCTAAATGCTTACGGCATCGTGGTACAAGACCAGCCGGTGTTATGTAGTGATAAGGTTCGTTTTGTGGGGGATGCGGTGGCGGTGTTGGCTGCCGAAAGCAAAGAGGCGGCCGCTCATGCTTTGGAGTTGATTAAGGTGGAATACGAGCTTTTACCCGGAGTCTTTGACCCGGAGGTGGCCATGCAGCAGAGCTCTCCAGCCATACATGCGAAGGGTAATGTTCTGCGGCACAGCAAGGTACATCATGGCGATGTCGAGGCCGCTTTTGCTGATTCCGCCGTGGTGGTGGAGCGAGAGTATCGCACCTCGCGCCCCATCTCCGCCTTCTTAGAGACCGAGGGCGGTATGGCGATGTTCGGCGCAGACGGGGTGCTCACCGTCTACTGCGGTGCCCAGTACCCCGATCGGGATGTCATTCAGGTGGCGCGTGCACTAGGTCTGGAGAGAGATAAGGTCCGCATGGTGTCAAGTCTAGTGGGCGGCGGCTTTGGCGGCAAGGATGAGATCACCGTGCAAATCTATCTCGCCCTCTTGGCCCTAAACACCAAGCGTCCCGTCAAGTTAGTGCTGAGCCGGGAAGAATCAATGGTCACGGGGTGGAAGAAGCACCCGATGATTGTCCGTATGAAGACGGGGGCTTCCATAGATGGCACCTTACTGGCCCATGAAGTATCCATTATCTCAGATACCGGTGCCTATGCCTCTCTGGGAGGGACCATCCTACATTCGGCCATGGAGCATTGCAGCGGGCCGTACCGGGTGCCCAATGTCAAGGTGGAAGGTCACTGTGTTTACACCAACAATTCCATAAGTGGGGCGATGCGCGGCTTTGGTGTTAACCAAGTCACCTTCGCCATGGAAACACAAATGGATATTCTCGCGGAGGAGTTAGGCCTAGACCGCTTAGACATCCGTCTTAAGAACGGGTTAAAGGATGGCGATAAGGGTGCTCTAGGAAGTCTCCTCGTGACGGCCATGGGTCCGGTGCAGACTCTGCAGGCGGCAGGACAGACCGAATTGTGGTCGCAGCGCGAAACCTACAAGGCCGAGCCTTCTCGACCGTGGAAAAAAAGGGGAGTCGGCTTGGCGGCGGCTATTAAAGGCTGCGGATTGGGCTTTCGGATGCCGGACTTTGGGGCGGCTAGCGTGGAGCTCTTGCCCAGTGGGTTTTTCCGCGTGCGGGTGGGTTGTCCGGAGATAGGCCAGGGCAATACCATCGCCTTCGCCCAAATGGCCGCCGAGGTCCTCGGATGTAGCGTCGACCAAGTAGAGGTTGTCACGGGTGATACCGGGGAGACTCCGGATTCAGGCACGTCAACCGCCTCGCGTTCCATCTATGTGGCCGGCAATGCCATCATCGATGCTGCCACGAAGGTCGTTGAGTTAGTGGAGCAGGGTATCAGTGCCAGGCTAGTGGTTGATGTGGAGGAGGTAGAGTTGGGGGAAGCGGAGGTTCGCGCGGGGGATGCGATCCTGTCCTACCTTGATGTGGCCGCCTTGTTGCTGCAAAATGGGCAGACATGCTATGCCTCAGGGCGCTTTGACGCCCCCAAGGCCACGGAGGAGGTTCCCTCAGTCTATGGCCTGCCCCATTTAGTTTTTGGCACCAATGCCCATGTGGCCTTAGTGGAAGTAGATACCATGACGGGGCAGGTGGAGGTCCTACGAATCAGTGCCGTATCTGATGCCGGGCGGGTCATTAATTTGCAAGGTTTAGAGGGTCAGTCCGAGGGTGGTGCAGTTATGGGCATGGGTTACGCGCTGACCGAGGATATTATCATCGACCAAGGAATGGTGCGTACACTCAATTTTAATAATTACATCATTCCCACGGCCATGGATACCCCCCCAATATCTACCACTGTGGTCGAGGTGGTAGAGAAGACCGGTCCTTTTGGGGCCAAGGGGGTGGGGGAGGTAGTCTGTATATCGATTACTCCGGCCATCACCAATGCCATCTACGACGCCGTCAAGGTGCGAGTTACTGAACTACCGGCTACCATTGAACGCGTCTTGGCTGGGCTGCAAGATGGTTGATAAATTTGGCGAAAGGCGGGGTTAGGGTGAATAGGTGCAACTTCGTCTCCCCAAGGGCAATGTCAGAAGTCTTAGATATACTGGCTGCTGACCCTGAGGCCAAGCTCTTGGCAGGGGGCACAGATTTAATAGTGCAAATGCGCGAGGGGCGGGTTTCCCCGCGCACATTGGTTGATTTGTCGCGGTTCGGCGAATTAAGCTATATCAAGCTACGGCATGATACTCTGCATGTAGGATGCATGACTACCTTTAATCAAGTAGCCCGCAATCCACTGGTGGTAAGGCATGCCCCCGCATTGGCGCAGGCGGCCCGGCAGGTGGGATCGGTGCAAATACGTAACCAAGGAACCATAGGGGGTAACTTGGCCAATGCCTCTCCCGCCGCCGACAGTATCCCGCCGCTCATAGCTCTGGGAGCCAAAGCTCAGGTGGTCAGCAGGGACGGTAGCCGTAGCCTGGCAATCGAGGACTTGTTGGCCGGGGTGGGTATTAACACTTTGCTGCCCGGAGAGATGATTGCGGAGATTAACTTTTCGCTCCCTGCACCGCGTGCACGCAGCGCCTTCGTCAAGTTGGGGCGGCGCAAGGCCATGGCCATCGCCCGCATCAGCATGGCAGGACTGTTGGTGCTAAGTGCGGACGGTCTGGTAACCGAGGCGCGTCTGGCCTTAGGCGCAGTTGGGGCGACTGTCTTTCGGGCTCTGGAGGCTGAGGCCGCCTTACTCCATAAACCACTTGATAGGGCGGTCGTTGCCGCATGCCTGCAGGCTGTGCAGGACACGGTTGCCCAAAAATTAGGGCGGCGGGCCAGCGCTACGTACAAGCGTGAAGCCATACGAGGGGTGGCCGAGGAGTTGTTCTTTCAGTTAGTCCCAGAGTTAAGCGCACCATAAGGCGTCGGCCTACCAAGACATAGTCAAGACATAAATGAAGGGCGGTGTAAGCTTGCTCGAAGTATTTAGAAACGCCAAAATTGTCAATGTGTTCACCGGCGAAATATTGGAGTCGCATCTCGCCGTAGAGGATGGACGCGTGCTCGGCTGGGGGGACTATAGCGGCGCAGTTGAATACGACCTTGCCGGTAAGTATGTCTGTCCCGGGTTTATTGACGGCCATGTGCATCTGGAGAGCTCTATGGTTACACCGCGAGAGTTTGCCCGGGCTGTGGTGCCTTTAGGCACTACTACTGTCATCGCCGATCCGCACGAAATCGCCAATGTCTGTGGGATGGAGGGCGTAGAATACCTGTTTGCGGCAACGGAGGGGCTGCCCCTTAATGTCTACTTCATGTTGCCAAGTTGCGTGCCTTCTACGATTTTGGACGTAGGCGGAGCGACCCTCGGTGGCCATGACCTTGCGCTCTTAGCAATCCACAGGCGGGTCCTTGGGTTAGGAGAAGTGATGGACTTTAACTCCGTCCTCCAAAATCAGCCGGAAATCATGGCTAAGTTGGAGCTGTTTCGGGGGATGGTCATCGACGGCCATGCGCCGGGCTTACAAGGCAAGGACCTGCATAGATATGTATTTGCCGGCATGCGCTCGGATCACGAATGTGTAAATGCAGCCGAAGCCCATGAAAAATTGAGCCTCGGTATGCACTTGATGATTAGAGAGGGCTCGGCCTGCAAGAATCTCCTGGCGCTCCTGCCGGCAGTAACCCCACACACCTCCCGCCGTGCCTTCTTTGTCACCGACGATAGGCATCCCGCACTCTTGTTGCAAGAGGGCCATATCAACCACTTGGTGCGCATGGCGGTCGCCGCCGGCCTTAGTCCCGTGGTCGCCATCCAGATGGCGACGATCAACACCGCAGAATATTTTGGCCTCAAGACAATAGGCGCCCTAGCCCCCGGCTACGAAGCCGACTTCTTGGTTCTCGACAATTTACACGATTTTCGCCCCAGCAGTGTTTATAAGCGGGGCATTTTAGTGGCGGAGCATGGTCGCGCCCTTCATGATGCAAGCGAAAAACATGAGCCTTCGTTAGCATGCACTATAAACATGGCCCCCTTGACGGAGGAGATGCTCCGCATCCCGGCCCTCGGCCCTGTGGCCCGCGTCATCGGCCTCCTGCCTGGGCAGGTGGTCACGAGTAATTTGCAAATGCGCCCCCTCATTGCGCAAGGAAATTTCGTAGCAGATGTTGTAAATGATGTCCTGAAGCTAGCCGTGATTGACCGCCACCACAAAAGTGGCGCCATAGGCCTAGCCCTTGTCAGCGGTTTTGGGTTGACTAGAGGGGCGATGGCTTCATCGGTGGCGCACGACGCGCACAATGTGGTCGTCCTCGGGACCAACGATGCGGACATAATCATGGCCGTTAGGGAAGTTGAACGACTGGGTGGCGGCGTAGTGCTGGTTAGCGATGGCCATGTGCTGGCCAGTGTTGCTCTGCCACTCGCTGGCCTACTTTCGCTTGGGTCCATGGAAGATGTTGCCGCAGCCCTGCAGATTCTAAACGATCTTGCCCATGCTATGGGCGTCAAAGAAGGGCTTGACCCTTTTATGATTTTATCTTTCTTGGCCCTCCCCGTGATCCCCGAGTTGAAGCTGACATGTCGCGGTTTGGTCAATGTGCAGAACTGCACATTAGTATCCACCGCTGTCATAGGCTGACGGAACAAACAAAGTAGCGTGCAAGGCAGGTGCAAGTAAGTGCAAGATCAAGTGGTAGGCAGCTCGCCAGTCAAGGTAGACGCCAAGGACAAGGCAACCGGAGCGACCAAATATCCGGGTGATTTGCGCGTGCCCGGTATGCTCTATGGCAAACTGCTTTACAGCCCCTCGGCCCATGCCAAGATCATAGGAATAGGGCTGGCGGATGCCTGGCAGGTGCCGGGGGTGCGGGCGGTGTTGACGGCGAACGATGTCCCCGGGCACAACGGTCATGGCGTGATCATTCCCCACCAGCCGGTCATGGCGCGCGACTTAGTGCGTTCGGTGAACGACGTGCTCGTTGCGGTTGCCGCCGAAACAATGGCTGCGGCAGAGGAAGCTTTGCGGAAAGTCAAAATTGAGCTGGTCGAATTGCCGGCCGTGTTTGACGCGACAGCGGCCATGGCCGAGGGTGCGCCTTTGGTCCATCCGGAAGGGAATATTTTGAGTCATCACAAGATAAGGCGGGGCGATATGGCAGAAGGCTGGGCGAGGGCGGCTGCGGTGGTCGAAAACACCTATCGCACCCAGATGGTCGACCATGCATTTCTGCAAACCGAGGCAGCCCTAGCCGAAATCGATGACGGCGGAATTTTAGTGTTGCACGTCGCTACCCAGTATCCCCATTGGGACCGCAAGGAGTTGTCGCGAGCGCTAGGCATGCCCGAAGACATGATTCGGGTGGTAGGCGGCTCGGTAGGGGGGGCCTTCGGGGGTAGGGAGGACATGAGCCTGCAAGTGCAGGCGGCGCTCTTAGCCATGCACACCGGGCGACCGGTTAAAATAGTATGTACCCGCGAAGAATCTTTCCATGCTCATAGTAAAAGACATGCCATGGTCATGCATTATCGCACCGGGGCGACAGGCGAGGGGCGCCTAACTGCGGTTGAAGCGACCATCATCGGCGATACCGGTGCTTATGCCTCATGGGGGACTAATGTCTTGCGTAAAGCAGCGGTCCATGCCACCGGCCCATATATTGTCCCTAATGTCAAAGTAGATGCCTACGCTGTCTACACCAACAATCCATTTGCCGGCGCCATGCGTGGATTTGGTGCGGCACAGCCGGCTGTGGCGTATGAAGGGCAGATGGACGAAGTCGCCAGAGTCCTTGGACTACATCCCTTTGCGGTCCGTTGGCAAAACGCCATGACCGAAGGGTGCATTACGGCCACCGGGCAGGTTTTAGAAAGCGGCGTGGGCTTACGCGCCACCATGGAAAAGGCAGGCAGCTTGGTGGGATGGGATGTGAGCAAAATTAATGGTTAGACGACGGGGTATAGGCATGGCGTCAGTATTTTATGGTACAGGATACGGCAATGGCTTTCCGGACATTTCTTCAGCCATAGTCGAGTTGCACCCCAGTGGCAAAGCTACCGTGAGAACAGGAGCGGTGGATTGCGGGCAGGGCTCGAGCACCGTCTTCGCCATTATTGCTGCCGAAGTGCTCGGCTTGCAGGTGTCAGACATCACGGTGACCACAGGTGATACCGACAATACCCCCGATACCGGGACTACCGCGGCTACCCGTCAGACCTACAACACCGGCAATGCAGTGCGGTTGGCCGCATTAGATGCGCTGAGTCCCCTTCTGGACATGGTTAAACCTAGGCTCGCCGTCAATACGGTGGACGGGCTCGTGGTTCGCGGGGGGGCGATAGAGGTGCGTGGCTTGCCCGGTCGGAAGGTAACCCTGGCGGAGGCGGTTGCTTTGGCCAAGGCGGAAGGGCTGACCACGATGGGAAAGGCGACCTTTACGGCGCATACCACGGCCCTCGACCCAGAAAATGGGCAGGGCGCGCCCTACTGGCCATATGCCTTTGCCACGCACATGGCCGAAGTAGAGGTGGACACTTTAACCGGCATGGTGGAGGTGCTACGGGTTGTAGCAGCCCATGACGTGGGACGAGCGATTAATCGCGCCGGAGTGGAAGGCCAGGTCGAGGGTGGCGTGGCGCAGGGTCTCGGGTTTGCCCTGTTAGAAGAGGTGCAGCTTAACTGCGGGCGTATCCAAAACCCAAACCTAGCCGGCTACCTAGTGCCGACGGCCATGGATATGGCGGTGGTAGAATCCATCATTGTCGAACACCCGGAGCCTAGTGGGCCATTTGGGGCCAAAGGGATAGGTGAGCCCGCTATTCTGCCGGTTGCGCCGGCGATACTCAATGCCATTTTTGACGCCGTGGGCGTGCGCATCACCGACTTGCCCGCTACCCCGGAAAAAGTTTTGCAGGCCATAAAGTTACAAGAAGACAGAGGGATAGTTAAGTGAGCATTCTGTTCAAAAACGCACTGATAGTTACTATGAACGAGCGACGTGAGGTCTTTACCGGGCAGGTATATGTGGAAGGCGACCGTATTGTCGAAATTAATGGCAGTAGGGACCGGGCGGATAAAGTGGTTGATGCCACCGGGCAGGCTCTAATCCCAGGCCTCATTCAGCCCCACATCCATCTTTGCCAGACCGTCATGCGCGGTTGCGCTGATGATATGGAATTGTTGGACTGGTTGAAACTGCGCATCTGGCCACTGGAGGGGGCTCATGACGCTGATTCCATATACTATTCGGCCTTGCTCGGCTGCGGGGAGTTGTTCCAAGGGGGGACCACAGCGATCATCGACATGGAAACGGTTCATCACACCGAATCGGCCTTGCAGGCCATTACCGATTGCGGTATGCGCGCTATGGCGGGAAAGGTGATGATGGATTGGGGACGGAGCGTTCCACAGTCTTTGCTTGAGGACACCGACAGTTCGGTTCGCGAGAGCGTGCGCCTTCTAGAGCGCTGGCACAATACCGCCGGCGGGCGCTTGCAATATGCATTCTCTCCGCGCTTCGTCGTGTCATGTACGGAAGAACTCCTAGTGAAGGTGAGGGACCTATCCCGTCACTACGAGGTCAAGGTGCATACCCATGCTTCCGAAAACCGGGGCGAGATATCTCTTGTGGAGCGGGAGCGGGGTATGCAGAATATCCGCTATCTTGAGCATCTGGGGTTGACAGGTCCCAGGCTGGTGCTGGCTCACTGCATCCATGTGGATGAGAGCGAGTTAAACATCTTGGCAGCGAGCGGTACCAAGGTAGTGCACTGCCCATCATCCAACCTTAAGCTGGGCTCAGGCATAGCCCCGATTCCCAAGATGCTAGAGAAGGGTGTCGATGTCTCCATAGCCGCTGATGGCGCACCATGCAATAATAATTTGGACATGTTCCATGAAATGCGTCTGGCCGCTCTTATACAAAAGCCCAATTACGGACCAACGGCTATGCCTGCCAAAAAAGTTTTTGAGATGGCTACCTTGGGCGGAGCTAAAGCGATGGGCCTAGAGGACGAGCTCGGGAGCATCGAAGTGGGCAAAAAAGCTGATTTGGCCTTAGTTTCACTTGCAGGACTGCATAATTCGCCGGCACACGCAGTCGACATCTATGCGCAGTTGGTGTATCAACTGAAAAGCAATGATGTTTTACTGACTATGGTCGATGGCAGGGTGGTTTGGGAAGGGGGGAAGTTGCACTCAATCAACAGCCAAGAAGTAAAGTTGCAGTCTCATCGGGCGATTGCGAAGCTCTGTCAACGTGCGGGAATACGTCTTTAAAAAACTAGAAGGAGGGCAGTTTGGTGAAGGAAACTAAAGGACTCAATCTAAAGCTCGTGGCTTTGGTCGTGATGTTTGCATTGGTTGTCGTAGTCGCCGCCATGACCAGGCTGGCTCAGCAACCAGACCCTGTTGATGTCACTGCACCTATCAAGGTCGGCTTCGTCTTTGTGGGTTCCATCGGCGATGCCGGCTGGACCTTTGCCCATGATCAAGGCCGACAGTTTTTAGCGAGAGAGCTGCCAGGGGTCGAGACCATGTTTGTCGAGCGTGTTCCTCCGGGGGCTGACTTTGTGCGTGTCGTCCGGGAGATGATTCAACAAGGTGCCACCGTTATCTTCGGCACCAGTTTCGGCTACATGGACTTCATGGTTGACCTCGCTCAGCAGCATCCCGATGTCAAATTCATGCATGTTTCAGGGTTCAAGGTCGCTCCTAATATGGCCACCTATCATGGCAGGCTTGAGGATCCTAAGTTTCTCACGGGCATGCTGGCTGGCTTGATGACCAAGAACAATCGCATCGGATATGTAGCCCCCCATCCCATTCCGTTGGTTATCCGCGGGCTCAATGCCTTTACCCTAGGTGCACGCTTGGTCAACCCAGAGGCCACAGTCCAGGTCGTCTGGACGAATGTCTGGTTTGATCCTGCCAAGGAGCGGGAGGCGGCCCTAAGTCTGATTGATGCTGGCGTTGATATGCTCGGCCATCATCAAGATTCGCCTGCTGTGCAACAGGCGGCACAGGAACGGGGGATATATGCCATGGGCATGAATTCGGACACGCGTCATATGGCGCCGCGAGCTACCTTGGCGAGTGTCGCCTGGAACTGGGGTCCGTTTTATGTGGATGTGGTGCGTTCGGTTCGCGATGGCACTTGGACCAATGCGCAACACATGTGGCCGATGCCGGATATCATCGACCTGGCCCCATTCGGCGACGGACTTGTGCCACAGACGGTGCAGGAGAGAGTGCTGGCTAAGCGGCAGCAAATCATCGATGACAAGTATCTTGTTTTCAGCGGTCCCATCAAAGACCAAGCGGGCACTGTGGTAATCCCGCCTGGAGTTCGAATGGAAACTGCCGATGTGCTAGCAATGTACTGGCTGGTTGAAGGAGTAATAGGGACACTGCCAGTCCGCCGTTAGCCTGGCCATACGAGGTGAAGATGGACTTTAGGGGAGGGGTAGAGTAAGGCAAAAGTTAAGTATGTTGCCATCGGGCGCTAGCCCAGCTGCGGTTCAAGGTCGACAGGTATAACGGTGTAAAATAAGGAGGGTGCTAGAGAAGTGGCAAACGTTAAAGGACTTAATTTAAAGCTCGTGGCTGTAGTCGTGGTGCTTGCCTTGGCTATCGTAGTCACCGTCATGGTCAGGCAGGCTCAGCAACCCGATCCCGTCGATGTTACAACGCCTCTAAAGGTCGGCTTCGTCTTTGTAGGTTCCATCGGTGATGCAGGTTGGACCTTTGCTCACAATCAAGCGCGACTTCAAATAGAGAACGATCTGCCATGGGTTGAGACCCTGTTTGTCGAGAGCGTCCCTCCGGGAGCCGATTTTGAGCGCGTCGTCCGTGAGATGATTCAACAAGGGGCTACCGTCATCTTTGGCACCAGCTTCGGTTACATGGACTTCATGGTTAACCTCGCTCAGCAGTACCCCAATGTCAAGTTCATGCACGCCACGGGCTTTAAAACCGCTCCGAACCTGAGTACCTACTTTGGCCGGGTGGAGGACCCTCGATTCCTCGCGGGCATGGTGGCTGGGTTGACAACGAAGACTAATCGACTTGGGTACGTAGCCGCTCATCCCATTCCTGAGGTTATCCTCGGGCTAAATGCCTTCACTCTCGGCGCACGCTTGGTTAACCCAGCGGCTACAGTCCAAGTAGTCTGGACCAATGTCTGGTTTGATCCGGCCAAGGAGAGGGAAGCCGCCATCAGCCTCCTAGATGCGGGGGCTGATGTTATCGGACAGCATCAGGACTCGCCAGCCGTACAGCAGGCGGCGCAAGAGCGAGGCGCTTTTGGCACCGGGAACAATTCGGATATGAGATTTATGGCTCCGCGTGCCACCCTGACCGGGCCAGTCTGGAACTGGTTTCCTTTCTATAAGACCGTACTCGAGTCTGTTCGTGCCGGCACATGGACTAGTACCCAGCACAGATGGGCCATGCCTGACATTGTCGACCTAGGCCCATTTAATGATGCCCTCGTGCCAAAGCCTGTGCAAGAGAGAGTGCTGGCCAAGAGGCAGGAGATTATTGACGATAAGTTTTTTGTCTTCACCGGTCCTCTCAAAGACCAGGCCGGCACAGTGAGGGTGCCTGCCGGTACCCGGATGCCTGTTGCCGACATGCTTTCTATCAACTGGTTGGTCGAAGGGGTCATTGGCACCTTGCCTGCGAGATAAACGACCTCCAAGGCAGGGCATGGTAGACGGTAAGCCTAGATGGGGTGATTCCCCATCTAGGCAAATCTCAGTGAGGGGGAGGCAACATGAGTGCTGGGGCGACCCTAGCTATGAGAAAGATTACGAAGAGATTTCCGGGAGTGTTGGCCAATGACCGGGTGGATTTTTATGCCCAACACGGAGAAATACATGCCTTACTCGGCGAAAACGGAGCCGGCAAGAGCACTTTAATGAATATATTGACTGGCCTTTATTGGCCTGATGAAGGCGAAATTAGTATCCGGGGCGAGGTGGTTAACTTTCGCGCCCCGCGGGACGCCGTACTGCAGGGCGTAGGGATGGTTCATCAGCACTTTCGACTGGTACGCTCCTTTACCGTAGCTGAGAACATTACTCTGGGCATGCGCCAGGAGGGTTTTTGGTGGCGTCCGCAGGTGGTAGAACAAAAAATAGCTACTTTAGCCGCTACCTATGGTATGGCAGTGGAGCCCAAAGCGAAAATATGGCAGTTGTCAGTTGGCGAGCAGCAGCGTGTAGAGATCATGAAGATGCTTTATCGGGGGGCGCAGATTTTAATCCTTGACGAACCCACCGCCGTACTTACTCCGCAGGAGGTCAAGGAACTTTTTCGCAATTTACGTCAATTGGCGGAAAGTGGCAAGACTGTTATCTTTATCACCCACAAATTACATGAGGTGATGGCCTATGCCGACCGCATCACGGTGCTGCGCAATGGTCGCTCGGTCGCAGTGCGAGAGAAAGCAGAGACCAGTATCAAAGAACTTGCTCATCTCATGGTCGGCAGGGAGCTTTCCCCAGAGATATCTAAACCTCCCAACACGAATCAGCAGGAGATCCTCCGCCTGGAAGGGGTCTGCGCTTTAAATGACCGGGGCCTGCCGTCTTTGCGTAATGTTTCGTTAACGGTTACTAAAGGGGAGATTATTGCCTTTGCCGGCGTCGCCGGAAACGGACAACGCGAACTGGCTGAGGTTGTTACCGGTCTTAGGCCCATTACTACCGGCCGATTTTGGCTTCATGGTCAAGATGTCACATCCTGCTCGGCAAGGCAGCTCATCGATGCAGGGGTAGGTCATATCCCTGAGGATCGCAAAGGTATGGGTCTTGTGCCCAACATGGCCATAATGGAGAATGCCATTCTGAAATCATACCGCGATCGGTCAGTCTGCCCGGGATATTGGTTGGATCACAAGGCGATACGGCAGCGAGCAGAACAACTTGTCACCGCCTTTGGGGTTAAGACGGCAACTTTAGATTCACCGGTGAGGTTGATGTCCGGTGGGAATCTGCAAAAGTTGCTGTTGGCGCGGGAAGTATCGGCCGGACCGGACCTAATCATCGCCGTATATCCGGTGCGCGGCTTAGATGTAGCGGCCACCGAATACATTCATCAGCTCCTGGTCGAGCAAAGGAATCAAGGAACAAGCATACTGTTGGTTTCGGAAGATCTCGATGAAATTTTTAAGTTGGCTGACCGCGTGGCGGTTATCTTCGAAGGACAGATAATGGGCATTCTGCCGATTAAGCAAGCTAATTTGGACGAAGTGGGCTTGATGATGGCGGGGGCGAGGGCAAGTGAGGTGGCCTTAGGCTGATGGGGAGTAAAGAGGGAACTTTTGGCGGCTGGGTATTTCGATGGGAAAAACGTCTCACATCTTCGTCCCAAATTAATGTGGCTATCCCCTTTATTTCGATCGGCCTCGCGCTCTTGGTCGGGGGACTGGTTATCTTGTTCTTAGGTTTTAACCCACTAAGTGTGTATCGCAGTATGTTTGCGCATGCCTTTTTTTCACGTTTTGGCCTGATGGACACTGCAGTGAAGGCCATCCCTCTGATGTTGGCCGGACTGGGGGTGGCTCTGGCTTTTCGCATGCTACTCTGGAATATTGGCGCGGAAGGGCAAATCTACATGGGCGCATACGCCGCCAGCGGGGTGGCTCTGTCGATGCCTGGAGCACCAGCATATATAGTCTTGCCGGTCATGTTGCTTGCCGGCATGGCGGCAGGAGCTTTTTGGGCCCTTTTGGCAGGCATCCCGCGGGCCTACTTTGGGGCCAATGAAACTATCATTACACTGCTATTAAACTATATTGCAGTATTTTGGGTGGACCACTTGGTCTTTGGCCCCTGGCGCGACCCCGGTTCGTTGGGCTTTCCCATAACGCGTGCCTTTAGCAGCGCCGCCAGATTGCCATCAATTGCCGGTACGCGCATTCATTTGGGATTGGCCATTGCTCTGGCCCTAGCTTTGCTGTTGTACTTCATCCTCTACCATTCACGCTGGGGCTATGAAGTTAGGGTTATCGGTGAAAGTCCGGGAGCAGCTCGCTATGCCGGCATGGACATTCGGCGCAATATAATCTTGGTGATGCTGATTAGTGGTGCATTGGCGGGCATCGCCGGCATGACTGAAATTTCAGCCATCCATGGCCGCCTGCAACCTGGTTTTTCACCCGGCTACGGCTATACAGCCATCATCGTGGCCTCCCTAGCGCAGATGCATCCCGGTTATGTGGTCTTGGTGTCGTTTTTGTTGGCCGGCCTCTTAGTGGGCGGTTTCAGTATGCAAATTGCCGGATTGCCGTTGGCAGTGGTTTCTATGCTGCAAGGGGCCATCCTCTTCTTCTTGCTAGGCAGCAGCATATTCGCCCGCTACCGCCTCACTGTCCGTCGGAAGGAGTTGGTTTGAGTTGGACTCTGCTTTCTATATCGCCATCCTCACCGCAGCCATCACCGCCGGGACCCCGCTACTGTATGCCGCCTTAGGGGAATTATTGGCGGAACGCTCCGGGGTGTTAAATTTAGGAGTTGAGGGGATGATGTTAGTCGGCGCGGTGGCGGGCTTTTTGACCACCGTTGCCACAGCCAACCTTTGGTTGGGAGTTGCCTCCGCCATGTTGGCGGGGGGAGCCTTGGCTTTTGTCCATGCTTTTCTCTCCATCACCATGCGGGCCAATCAAGTTGTGACCGGGTTGGCCCTTACAATTTTTGGCACTGGGATAAGCAGCTTAATCGGACGCAGGCTCATCGGCGTACCTTTGCCGATAACTTTCTCCGACACTCCCCTTCCATTTTTGTCCGAGCTTCCAATAATTGGCACAGTATTTTTTCGGCATGACCCGTTGGTCTACCTCTCCTACCTGTTAGTTCCTTTGGTGTGGGTGTTTTTATATTGGACTAGAGTCGGTCAGAATTTTGTGGCCGTGGGCGAGGACCCGGCGGCAGCCGATGCGGTGGGCATCAATGTAAACTTGGTCCGGTATATTGGCGTCATCATCGGTGGCATGCTCGCCGGTCTGGCGGGTGCCTATTTGACCCTGGCTCTGGCTCCGGTGTGGCTAGATGGCATGACGGCGGGCCGCGGTTGGATTGCCATCGCGTTAGTAATTTTTGCCACTTGGAACCCAATACGGGCGATGTTTGGAGCATACCTTTTTGGGGGTGTCGCGGCACTTGGGTTTCGCATCCAAATCCTTGGGTGGCCCATTTCGCCGTTCTATCTGCAGATGATGCCCTATATCTTTACTATTTTGGTGTTAATATTTGTAACTTATCAAGGGCGGGCACGAAAATTGGGCGCGCCGGCAGCCTTGGGTCTACACTATGATCGGGAGGACAGGTAGCATGCGACACGTCAAACATTTAATTTGTTTGCACTGCGGCAGGCAGCAACAAGCTCTGCCGAGTACTTGCACCTGTGCAGCATGTGCCGGGATACTCGAAGTGGTTTATGATTACGATCGAGTGGCAGAAAAGGTCAACAGAGAGTATTTTCGTGACTTGCGCGAGTATTCATTGTGGCGCTACCTGCCTTTGCTGCCTGTAGAACCCCATACCCCACGTACACCCCTTAGGGTAGGCTTTACTCCCATCTACGAGGCACCTGCCTTGGCTGGCATCCTTGGGCTTGACACTCTCTTAATCAAGGACGAGGGACAGAACCCCACAGGTTCACTAAAGGATAGAGCCGCTGCTGTGGGAATGGCGAAGGCCATGGAGGCAGGGGAAAATGCCGTGGCCTGTGCCTCGACCGGTAATGCCGCCAGTGCCTTGGCAGGAAATGCCGCCGCACTGGGCAGGAGGGCCTGTATTTTTGTTCCTCAGCGCGCCCCACGCGGGAAGATAGCTCAATTGCTGGTGTTTGGGGCGACAGTGGTCAGTGTGCAGGGCAGCTACTTGGAGGCCATCGAACTGTCACGGCAGGCCATAAAAGAATATGGATGGTACAACCACAACGCAGCCATCAACCCCTATCTGGTCGAGGGGAAGAAGACGGTTTCCTTAGAAATTTGCGAGCAGTTAGACTGGCAAGTGCCGGACTGGGTGGTTTTTGCGGTGGGCGATGGCTGCACCATCGCCGGTGCTTGGAAAGGCTTTGTGGATGCCTATTCCATCGGACTAATCGACAGACTGCCCAAGATGCTTGGCGTTCAGGCTGCAGGCAGTTGCCCCATCAGCAACGCTTTCCACAGCGGTGAGGCATTACTGCCGATGGAGGAGCGGACATTGGCTGATAGTATCGCGGTTGGCGCACCACTAAACCCAGACAAAGCCCTGCGCGCCGTGCGGGATTCGGGTGGAACCATGGCCACGGTGTCAGACGAGGAGATTTTGCAAGCCATGTCGCTTTTGGGCAGGAAGGCAGGCGTCTTCGGTGAACCGGCTGGGGTGGCCGGCCTGGCGGGCTTAAGGCAGGCTTTGGATCAAGGCAGGATCGGGCGGCAGGAAAGGGTCTTGCTCTGCGTCACCGGCAATGGTTTGAAAGATGTCTACAGTGCCGGCCAGGCAGTGGGCGAACCACTTTCAGTCAAACCTAATCTCCGCGATTTGGCGGCCGCCCTACCCAAGGAGCTCCTTGGCTAATTTTTCGCAGGTGGTGAGAATATGGATTTGTTGATACGGGGCGGCACGGTCGTTGGCGAAGAGAAGCAGCGACGGGCCGATATCTTGGTGCGCGAGGGGAAGATAGTCGAAATTAGCGAAACCATCGTGCCCCCTGGGGGCCATGATGTAGTAGATGCCACCGGCATGCTCGTGTTGCCTGGCGTGATTGATGTGCACACCCATTACGGCATGGTCGGTGCTCGCGGAGTGCGCACCGCAGACGATTTCTATCAAGGCAGTGTCAGCGCCGCTGCCGGTGGAGTGACCACAGTCATAGACTACGCCGACCCAATGACGGGGGAATCATTGCCAGAGGCGGCACTTAAGCGACGCCTTGAGGCGGAGGAAGGCATTGCCATTGATTTTTCGCTGCATGTCGTGGTTTCGAAATTTGGCCAACAGGATGTGCCTGAGTTGGCGGCTTTAGCTGAGCAGGGCATCACCAGTCTGGGCGAAATTTTTACCTCGCACCCCAGCCTTAAAATCGACACAGAGGATTTGCGTCTGCTCTTAGTGAAGGCGCGGGATGCCGGTATCTTAGCGACCATGCATGCCGAGGACGATCTTCTCATCCAGGAAGCTGGCCGCGTATTGCGACAGGCAGGCCAAGACGATAAACAGTACCATGGCATAAGCCGCCCTATAGAGGCTGAAGTGACGGCCATCAAGGGGTTGATCGAGATGGCCGCCGAGCTAGAGTGCCCGCTCTACATAGTGCATGTGTCTAGCGGAGAAGGCGCTAAAGCCATAGCCGATGCCAGGCGTGCGGGGCTACTGATTATGGGGGAGACCTGTCCGCACTACCTGTTGTTGAATGAAGGTAGGTACCGAGAAACAGGTGCAGCGCTCTATATTATGAACCCACCACTGCGGGAAGCGGCGAACAACGACGCTCTCTGGGCTGCTTTGGCCGATGGTACGTTGCAGGTGGTGACAACCGACCACTGTTCGTATACCCGGCAACAAAAAGAGGCTTCATCCCTGTGCTTTGAGATCATGCCGGGGGTGCCAGGTTCGGAAACCCTCCTGCCTTTGCTCTACACCGAAGGTGTGGGCAAGGGGCGAATCGAGTTGCCCCGACTAGTACAACTTTTGTCGAGCAATCCGGCCCGCATCTTTGGCATCTACCCACAAAAAGGCACTATAGCCGTGGGCAGCGATGCCGACATGGTCATCTTTGACCCTGTCAAGGAGGTGACTATCACGGCCCTCGAGCAGCATTCTGCCGCGGGCTACACTCTTTTTGAGGGGTGGAAAGTCAAGGGGTATCCCCGGCTCACGCTACTCCGCGGGCAAGTGATCTTTCGGGATGGTCAATTTTGTGGCGAGCGCGGGGCCGGCCGATTTATTCCCGCCCATAAGGGCCAGATCCTCTAAATATAAGCTCCCGGCTCATGCCCCTAGCTATATGTTACTACGGGCGTCCCAATATCGTCGGCGTGTATCGTCGGCGTGCGGAGACGGCCATGCGCCAGCGAAACAACGGGGAAATGTCCGAGATTGAGGTGGAAAATATTAACGAAATAGTAATTTCACAGCGCCAGGCACGGCGTTTCCTTGTTGCTCGCCAGAGGTATCGGGCCAACAGCTCTCCCTTTATTGGTATTGACGGGGTCAAAGATGCAATTGATTATCTTGGAGCAGTACAGGTGGACCCGATCAATCCCTTCGCGCGCAACCATGACCAGGTGCTTTTTTCGCGGGTCGCTGAATACAACCCTGCCTTGTTAGACACAATGCTCTATCAGCAGCGCGCCGGTTTTGAATATTATTGCAATGCCCTCTGTGTATTGCCCATGGTTGAATACCCTTTTTTTGCTACTCACATGCGCGAAGTGCAGGCTGAGTACCGCATGACCCCCGAGGTGGCTACTGCCGCTCAAGTGGTCCTGGCCAAGCTACACAACGAAGGGGCATTGATGGCTAGGGATATACAGTCCGGGCAGCGTGCTGCCGCTTGGTGGGATGGCGGCATCGCCCAGAGCAGGGTAGAGAAAGTAGCTTTGGATGTACTGCACTTTACCGGACAGGTCATGATTGAGTCGCGGCAAGCCGGCCAACGGAGTTACAATTTGACCGAGAGGTTAGTGCCGAAAGCCCTTTTGAGGCAGGAGGTCGGAGTAGCAGAGTGCCAAGACTTTATGATGGACAAATTCTTGCGGGCTTACGGACTGAGTCAGAGCACTCTTTTTCGCTTCGGTTGGGGTAGAACGCCGAAGAGAGAGGCAAAAGCTCAATTGCACCGCTTCCTTGAACAGGGTCGGGCGGTAGCTGTGAACATTGAAGGCGTTAAACGCAGGTACTATTGTCACTTTAACCATGTCCCCCAGCTACTGGCCGACGAGGGACTGCCCGAGGGAGCGGAGGCGGTGTTTGTCGCCCCATTAGACAATCTGCTGTGGGATAGGGATAGGTTGCTCGACTTGTTCGCGTTTCATTATCGCTGGGAGGTCTATACTCCGGTGGCCAAGCGAACTTATGGTTACTATGTCCTACCTATTCTGTACGGAGAAAATTTTGTCGGTCGCATTGAGCTGCGAGCATGTCGAGAGCAAAATGCACTAGAAATCGCCAAGCTGTGGCTCGATGACCCGCGGCTAGAAGTGCAAGATGCCATTTGGCGGACCGCCACCGACATCGCCAAACGCCTAGGGTTGGAACTAACGGACGGGAAGGGGTGGCTGAAGTGCTGAGCATCACTTTTTTCGGTGCATGCGACACCGTGACGGGCTCATGCTACTTGATCGAGACCAAACAAGCCAAAATCCTAGTTGATTGTGGCATGTTTCAAGGTGGAAGAGAGCATAAGGAGAGAAACGAGGCGCCCTTCAACTTCTCACCGGAGACAATTGATGCGGTGCTACTCACCCATGCCCATATTGACCACAGTGGTCTGCTGCCCAAATTGGTACGAGAGGGTTTTAGCGGCGAAATAATAGCGACCAGGGCGACCGGCAGTCTGTGCAATCTCATGTTGCGGGACTCGGCCCATGTGCAGCTGATGGAGGCTGAGTGGCAGAATCGCAAAGCAAAAAGGGCAGGAGACGATGATGTCCTGCCACTATATACACTAAATGATGTCGAGCACTGCCTCAAACTCTTCCGCACCGTGCGTTATGAGGAGCGTGTGCCGGTAGTGCCGGGGGTAACGGTAAGTTTTCTTGATGCCGGCCATATTCTTGGTTCCGCCATGCTCGAGGTCTATCTGGATGTGTTAGGGGAAGAACGGAAGGTAGTTTTTTCCGGCGATCTCGGCGAGCGAGGGCGCCCCATTGTGGCCGACCCCTCTTATATCACCAAGGCCGATTATGTTGTCATTGAATCGACTTATGGCAATCGCCGCCATGACGACCCAACCCAAAGGCGCGCCCAGCTGGGCAAGATTCTCCTTGATGCTATTCGGGAAAATGAAAAGGTGGTAATACCGGCCTTTGCGGTGGGGCGAACGCAGGACGTGCTCTACGAGATCAATGCCCTCTACCGCAATGGCGACATCCCTTTGTTGCCCGTGTACATTGATAGTCCCTTAGCTATATCCGCAACAGAAGTGTTCCAACAATACAAGGATTACTACGATGAGGATACCAAGGATCTCCTAAGACGAGATATGTCGCCCTTTACCTATCCCGGCCTGCGTTTTACACGGGAAGTAGAGGAAAGCAAGGCTCTCAATGAGGTAAAGCATGCCTGCGTAATTATCTCTGCCAGTGGCATGGCTGAGGCCGGTCGCATCAGGCATCATCTCAAACACAATCTATGGCGCCCGACCGCTCATATCCTCTTTGTTGGTTATCAGGCAGCAGGGTCGCTTGGCCGGAGAATCGTCGATGGAGCACGAGAAGTCACCATTTTTGGCGAGGAGATTGCCGTGCGGGCGAACATTCATGTCATCGCGGGTCTCTCCGCCCATGCCGATCAAGCAGGACTCATGGGGTGGATGAGGGCGTTTCAAGAAGGACCCAGCACCGTTTTCATCACCCATGGCGAAGAAGACAGCCGGATGAGCTTGGCAGAACTCCTGCGCGCGGAGAGGGGCGCGCAAGTGGTTGTCCCCGAGTGTGATGTTGCCTATACCTTGACTGAGGGCGCGTTTCTGGCCAGCGCGCAAAAATCTACCCCGGTGTCTGCCGCCGTTCCCGCCTTTGACGAGCTGGACGCCCTGTGGCGGCAAGCCCGTAAAGGCATAAACCAGAAGCTGCGCTTTGGGTCACGGCGCGAAGTCAAAGAAGCTCGCAAACTTAATGAGCGACTGCGTAACCTCCTCCATCAAGTGGCTCATAAACTCAAGCTTTAAAGGGAGAGTTGCTTGCTACCTGGCTTAACCAAAGGCAGCCCCTGTTGACAGAGGGGACAGGAAGACGGGTCGTAAGTAGTGGTATCCATGGATAGGAGGGCCTCGGTACGGTGTCCTAAGTTTACCCTTCCGTTGCTCCGATCCACCAGTAGCCCCACGCCGCAGATGCTCGCCCCACTTCTGGCTACTACTTCGAGTACTTCCTTGGCGGAGCCCCCTGTCGTGACAATGTCCTCTACCACGAGGACGCGATCGAGAGGTAGAAGGCTGAAGCCACGCCGCAAAGCCATGGTGTTTTCCTCCCGTTCGCAGAAGATGGAGCGCGCCTTGAGGTGACGGGCCACTTCATAAGCAATAATTACCCCGCCGACGGCGGGACCCACTACTACTGTTACGCCCTCACCCAAAAAACGAGCCGCCAGCTCACGGCAGAGTATCTCGGTATATTGTGGGTGTTCTAAGACCCGAAATTTTTCGATGTAGAGTGCGCTGTGTAGTCCGGAGCTCAGGCGGAAGTGGCCTTCCATAAAAGTTCCCGTAACCTTAAAAATGTCGGTGATTTCTGCGTTGCTAAGCATTTGTAACCCTCCTTCGCTTCTTTATTGTTGGTGAGCCATGCCTCTAAGTTCGGCGATATTTCTGACCCCTTGTCTCGTGGCATAGGCCTGTAGTCCTTGGTGGATTGTGGGTACGGCCAAGGGGTTGACCATGCTGGCTGTCCCAATGCCCACCGCTGTTGCTCCCGCCAGGATAAATTCTGCCGCATCCTGCCAAGTAGAGATGCCACCCATGCCGATGACCGGAATTTTTACCGCGCGGAATACTTGGTAGACCATGCGGAGAGCGACAGGCTTTATGGCGGGTCCCGAAAGACCGCCAAAGGTTCCGCGTAAAATCGGTCGTCGCGTCTCTATATCTATGGCCATGCCGAGGAGAGTATTTATCAGCGAAATGGCATCAGCACCGGCCTCTTCGACGGCGCGCGCGATGGCAGCAATGTCGGTAACATTGGGTGACAATTTGACGATGAGCGGCAGCTGGGAATGCTGCCTAACCAAGGTGGTGACTCTTGCCGCGGCTATGGTGGACGCGCCAAAGGCCATGCCACCTGTTTTGACGTTCGGACAGGAAATATTGACCTCAAGCGCGCTTACTCCGACCACTTTGTCTAGGCGGGTAGCCAGTGCGGCGTATTCCTCCTCGGTATTGCCGCTGATGTTCACTATTACCGGGGCATGTTGTTGGCGCAGAAAGGGCATTTCCCCGGAAATAAATTTCTCTACCCCCGGGTTCTCGAGGCCGATGGAGTTAATCAGCCCAGCAGGCGTCTCGATGAGGCGGGTACCGGGATTGCCCGTCCGCGGGGCGAGAGTAATGCCCTTGACCACGATGGCGCCGAGCATGCCAAGATCGAAAAATTCGCTAAGCTCTCTGGCGTAGCCGCAGGTACCGGAGGCTGTGACGAGGGGGCTGCTCAAAGAAAGTCCGGCCAGGGAGGTAGCGAGAGGGTTTATCTTCTCCATGCAAAATCCACCTCCTCGGCCCAGAGTACCGGTCCATCAGTGCAGATGTGCCAGTAGTCTTCTCCGTTACTTTTTGGGCAGGTGCACCCTAGGCATAACCCCAAGCCACAGGCCATGATACTTTCTAAGCTGACCTGTAGCGGCAACTTGGCGGCTAGGCACAAGTCTTTGGTGGCACTGAGCATCGCGTGGGGACCGCAGGCGAAGCCTAAGGAGAAATCTTCCTGGCAGAGTGTCGCGGCAAGGAGATCAGTAACTTTGCCATGGTAGTGTCCGCATCCATCCTCGCTGGCAGTAACTACCTTGACGCCTATGGTTTCTAGATGGCTGACCTCTGCCAAGTCATCAGCGCAGCGCACGCCGTAGAGACAAGTTGCGGTCGCCTTGTCGGCGCTCAGTACTTGAGCTAGGGGAAAAAACGGAGCAATTCCCATCCCTCCGGCCACGAAAAGCGAGTTCTGGCGTGGGTGCGAAGTGGCAAAACCTTTCCCTAGGGGTCCGATAAGGTCGACCTTCTCCCCCAATCGGAACAAGGAGATTAGCTCTGTGCCACGCCCCACTACGCGGTAAAGTACGGAGATGGTTCCCTTCGCCCGGTCGATGCGGTTTAGGCTGAAAGGGCGCCGCAAAAGCGGATCATATTGGCTGCTCGCGCGGATGTTTACGAATTGGCCTGGTTTGGCGGCAGCAGCAATTTCGGGTGTGCACAAGGTGAGGCGCCAGATTTTAGGTGCCACTTTGATATTCTCTACCACCTCGGCGATTCCACAATGGGGCCGATGCTCTACCATGCTCTTTTTCCCCCTTCCAACAGGGCTTTGTTGATAATGTCGCGAGAATGTATGGCCGCCCCTCGGGCCGCATCTTGGTAAGAGCCCCCTTGTTTAGCAAAAGCAAAGATTATGTCGCGGGAGGAGTTGACCACCGCGCCAAGGCCATCCGCATTGAATGAGGCCACTACATCGGCGGGGCCGGCACCTTGCGCCCCAAAACCGGGGACCAGGAAGTAGGCATGCGGCATGATTTTGCGCAGTGCGGCCGCTTCGCGGGGATAGGTAGCCCCCACTACCGCCCCCACCGCCGAATAGCCATCGCTGTCACGGGACGCGAGCCCCCACCGGTGGCAATGTTCGCCCACGATTTCGTAAACTTTTTTATCTACCACCGCGAGATTCTGTATTTCACTGCCGGATGGGTTGCTGGTCTTAACCAGCACAAAGACTCCGGTGCCCGATAATTGAGCGCGCTCCACTAGGGGAGCAATACTATCGCTCCCCAGGTAGGGATTGACCGTCAGCGCGTCTGCCGGAAAAGCTGCTAGCCTTGTGCCGCCAACCTGTGTTGTTCCCAGGTAGGCATCGGCATAACCAACCATTGATGAGCCTATGTCGTTGCGCTTGCCATCGATTATGACCAAGAGGGAGTGCTGTTTGGCATAGCTGATTGTTTGGGATAAAGCGCTCATGCCGGGGGCTCCCAAGCATTCATAGAAAGCCAACTGCGGCTTTACCGCAACCACCACATCGGACAAGGCCTCAATCAGGCCCTTGTTAAATTCGAGGATGCATTCCGCGGCAGCCGCGAAGGTCTCACCCCCTTGATGGAACCAGCGAGAACATAAATCCGGCGGTAAATTAGCGATATTAGGGTCTAGACCGGCCACCAGCACACTCTGCTTGGCGAGAATGGCCTTAGTCAAGCGGCGGGAGAAAGGTTCATTCATAGACAACACCATCCCTCATCACTATCTTGCCATTAACCATGGTCATAACCGGCCATCCCCAGAGGGTGAGGCCGGCGAAGGGCGTGTTCTGCCCTAGGGAATAAAAATTGCCCGGTGTAACGGTCTTCACGCCATGAAGGTCGATTAGGGTCAAATCAGCCAACCCCCCCGGCACAATTTCGCCCCGCGGCAAGTTGAGGATGCCGGCGGGCTTACTTGACATAAGCTGCACCAGCTCAGGCAGAGCAAGAACGCCGGTGTTGACGAGATGAGTGATGAGCAAAGGCAGAGCGGTCTCTAACCCAACTATACCAAAGGGAGCATCCTGGTAAGGAAGCGCCTTTTCATCGGCGTGGTGCGGGGCATGGTCGGTGGCAATGCAATCGATGACCTTATCTTTGAGGGCTAGCCGTAGCGCATGGACGTCATGGGCAGTGCGTAGGGGAGGGTTCATCTTGCTATTGGTGTCGGTGGGGGTGACAAACTCGTCGGTCAAGAGGAGATGGTGGGGGGTAACTTCGCAGGTGACAGGTATGCCGCTTGTTTTAGCCTCTCTGATCATTTGGATGCTTAGGGCGGTGCTCACATGAGCAATGTGGAGTCTGCCGCCGGTTTCCTTAGCGAGCTCGAGGTCTCTGGCCACCATGCTTTCCTCAGCGGCGGCAGGTATTCCTCTAAGTGCCAGCTTTGCGGAATGAGCGCCCTCATGCATGACTCCCAGTGCCGAAAGTTTTTTGTCCTCGCAATGGGCAATGACCGGCAGGTGGTGAGTGCGGCTGTGTTGCAATGCCTCCCTAAAGACGACCGCCTCGCTGACCGGTTCACCATCGTCCGAAAAAGCCACCGCCCCTGCCGCCATCAGATCCAGAACAGGTGTTAGCTCCTGCCCTCGTTGCCCCTTGGTGATTGTGGCAATAGGGTAGCACCGCACGGGGGCGTGGTTTGCTTTGCCCGCGAAGTAGCGGAGAATTTCGGCATTGTCGAGTGGAGGCCAGGTGTTAGGCATGGCACAGACGGCTGTATACCCTCCGGCTGCGGCGGCGCGTCCGCCACTCAAAATGGTTTCTTTGTGTTCTCGTCCCGGTTCGCGCAGGTGCACATGGATATCTACAAGGCCCGGAATCAGTACCTTGTCGCGTGCGTCAATGCAGTTGTTGCCAACAAAAGGCAAGTTGTAGCCGATGGCCACAATGCGCTCGCCAGAGACCAGCACATCAGCGTGGATATCGACATTGTTGGCTGGGTCAAGCAACCTTGCGCCGGTGATTAACGTGTCCATTCGTAGCGTAACCCTCCCTCTGCTAGTAATGCCCAACAAAAATAGCTTTCTCGCCGCAGCAAGAAAGCCAAGGTAGCCCAATAAGAATGGTGGGCGACATCCTTTCCTGCCTCTCAGGGCACAATTAAAGGAACTATTCGAGAACACACTACTTCAAGGCGGGAGAGTTGTCAACTAGTTTCTAAAACAAAGCCTGACCGACCACAGGGACGGCAGACTGTGATCGTCATCCAATTTGAGTGCGCCTTCTTGAGGAATGATCCTCCGGGTTCTGCTGGTTGAAAATAGAGTAATTGGTATATTCTCAGTCCCGTTACAGGCTATCCCCTCAGTCTGAAAATAAAAGCCAAAAATGTCTTGACAATACTATCCGTATTATGAAAGAATAAATTGAATATTATTAAGTTGGCAGAACGAGTAGCGGCTTAGGGTAAGAGTCTTTGGGGGGCAACTATAACGACTGATTTGCGGCATGTAGGGCTAACCGTTATTATGCTGGCGCTATTAGCCGCAAGTTTTTTCGCGAGCACAGGGCATAGTGCTGCCCCCGAGACGTGGCCATTTGGCGATAGCGTGCTCTACTTTACCTCCCCCGGCTGCACAAAATGTGAAGAACTAATGCCAGTTATCCGCCGCCTGTGCGAAGAGCGAGGCGTAGAGTTAATAGTGCTTGATTTAAGTTCTTTTGAAAATGTGCGCCTCATGTTTAGACTATTGCGTAGCAGAGACTTACCGGTGGAATGGGCAGGTAGCTCATTCTCCCTTTTTTTCAGAGATAGGCAGGTGATTGAAGCGTCTACTTTGGTCGAAGTAAAGGCCCTGTTTGGCTCTGCAGCGCAAAGTGTGCCGCACGCCAATTTGCGTTTTGCGGGGGTTTTGACTGCGGGTCTAGTGGATGGGGTAAACCCTTGCACCCTAAACGTTCTCCTTATTCTACTTTCCATGTGCTTAATGGTCGGGCGTAAACATATATTAGGCATTGGCTTAACCTTTGTGCTCGGGGTTGTAGCCACCTATTTTTTCATCGGCATAGGATTAGGCCATGTGTTAGCCCCCTTAAGAGGCATGCACCCCTTAAGGACAGTCATCTACTTTCTCTATGGCGTGGTTTTGCTGTATTTAGGGGTATTCCCGCCGAGCATCTGGCTTAATAAACTTAAAATGAGTCTCGGCAAGCGTATTCGTGATGTGCGTCGCCCGGGCATGGGTTATCTTGGGGTATTTTTTCTCGGGGTTCTTTGCTCCGGTTTCGAGTTCGTTTGTACGGGGCAAGTTTATCTGCCTATGGTGCTCTTTTTAGCGACCCATCAACCGCATGAGTTAGTCAGCAATTTAGTTCTCTATAACCTCGCCTTTGCCTTGCCCATGGTGATCATGATAGCGGCTTTGCATGCGGGGCTTGATTCTGAGTCCATACAGAAGGCCCTCAAGACACCGGTCTTTGCGCGTGCTAGCCAAGTGGTGATGCTTCTTCTAGCGGCTTATTTTTTAATACAGGGCGTGATGGGCGCAGTAAAATCGCTGACTTGAGTTCATTTAACACTAGGCCATCACGGGTTAGCGGTAATACATCACCTTGATTCCACCACAATAAGTAAGTTTTACCTTCTTCATTCTTATTACGCTCAGTCCGCCGCCAAGGATGACGGTGTAATACACCGTCGCTACGAAAAACCACGATTTCGGTCGTAACGACAAACTATTAGAGTATCGTTTTTAGCAAATTCAGGGCCTATTCCCACTAAGAAGGCTCTGTAGGCGCTGTTGCTTGGTTATTTAATGATATGTTGCGGCAGATTCGGAGTTATTGCAGTAGAATCATCACCTTAGATCGTCGTCATATTGAAGGGGGGGGAGATAATGCTATTGTAATGAACTAACTAAAACGTGGCCTCACCGTTTGGAGAATTTCAGAGCAAGTTTTAAAAAGAAAGGGTGGTAGACTTGATTAAGAAAATTCTTGCGGTTTTCTTGGTGCTCAGTCTGACGGTAACGCTCATCGTTGTTTCTCCTGATGTGCAGCAGAGCTACTCTGCGGGAGCTGCTTGCATTGGTTGTTCAGAAAATGTCGTTTCCGCTACACAGCTTCAGTTGCTCTTGGCCGCCGAAAATAATGAAGCAATTGGGCATGTAGTTATATCGTCCGTGTTTCAAGCGCTTCAAGGCCGAGTGCTGCCTAATGCCCAGTTCTCCGTTACCACCTTGGCTGATGGTACGTCGGTGGTATCGTTTGAGGTGCTGCCGGCAAACCACAATGATGATGGAGTCTCCTTTGTCTACCTAGATCTTGCTACTTTCGTAGTGCAAAATAATACCGTTGTAGCGGCAATC
>Ga0208100_100076_pt1 | contig 43628 bp, 47 predicted proteins | sample SubbioR11_8A_Aug_FD_184817 | JGI IMG/M metagenome (GOLD analysis project Ga0208100, IMG submission 184817) | Serpentinite rock and fluid subsurface biosphere microbial communities from McLaughlin Reserve, California, USA - CR11_8A_Aug (SPAdes) | ecosystem: Environmental > Terrestrial > Deep... | reverse complement strand
ACCGTTGCTGGTCGGTTCGACCACCGTCAGGGTGATGGCGGCAGCGATGGCCGCATCGACCGCGTTACCGCCCTTGAGCAGCATCTGCAAGCCGGCTTGGGCGGCCAGCGGCTGCGAGGTGGCTACGATGTTCTGAGCCATTACCGGCATCCGTTGCGAGGGGTAGGGGAAGTTCATGGCAAAAACACCATCCCAATTAGCCCTCCCGCCACGATCAGCAGGGCGGGGTGGAGGTGGAGTTTGGTAGCGGCTACGAAGCTGGCTATCGCTAAAAGCCAGAGCGGCCAGTTGGCGAGCCAGCTCGCAGGGGGTCCCAGGGCGCTGGGGGCGAAGTCCCACACCACCAGCAGCAGCAGAGCGATGACGATGGGGCGCACGCCGCGCAAGAAGAGTACCACTCCAAGGTGCTCCTTATAGCGGGCGTAGACGGAGCTAAGCGCCACCATGGCTAGCATAGTCGGAACGGTTAGGGCCAAGAGCGCTACTATTGCCCCCAGCCAGCCGGCTACCACAAAGCCGACATAGCCCGCCAACTTGGTGGCAATGGGGCCGGGCAGGGCGTTGCCGAAGGCGAAGGCGTCCAAAAACTCCTGCGGGGTGAGCCAGCCGCGCAGCGCTACCACTTCGGCCTGGATCAGCGGGATCATGGCCGGGCCGCCGCCGAAGCCGAACAGGCCGATACGACTAAAGCTCACTAACAGCTCGAGCAGATTCATGCGCGCCTCAGCAGGGTCAGGCCCGCTACCCCGCCCGCGACGATCAGAATCGCTGGGTGGAGGTTAAAGCTAACAGTTAACCCGAAGGCAGAGGCCGCTAGTAGCCAGCGAGGCCAGGTTATCCGCCAGTGCGTAAGCTTGCCGAAGGCGCTCTCGGCAAACTCCCACACCACCAGCGCCAGCAGCGCGATCACTACCGGCCGGACGCCATTGAGAAAGCCACTGACCAGCGGGCTCTCGCGATAGGCAGCATAGAGCGTAGCGAGCAGTACCATGGCCAAAATAGTTGGGGCGGTTAAGGCCAGCAAGCTCACCAAGACACCCGGCCAGCCAGCTTGGCGGTGCCCCACATAGCCCGCCAGCTTGGTCAGGATGGGGCCGGGCAAGGCGTTGCCGAAAGCAAAAGCGTCTAAGAACTCAGCGCGGCTGAGCCAGCGGCGGCGAGTCACCACTTCGTCTTGCAGCAACGGGATCATCGAAGGGCCGCCGCCGAAGCCCAGCAGGCCGATCTTGCTGAAGGAGGTAAAGAGTTTAAGGAGCGGCATCTCGTTTCGAGTTTAACGCAACGAAGCCAGAGCTTGCCCTGGGCTCACAGCGGCTGGTGGCTGTCGGCAGGCTCCTCTGATCGAGCGAGCCGCACCAAGAGCTTGGCTATGGCCAGCCCCAGCGCATAGTAGAGGCTGAGCAGGCTGAGCAGGATAACCAGGTAGCGCGGCGCGCTGCCGATCAGCCAAGCGAACAGCGCCAGCCAGGCCGGGGTGGCCAGCAGCACTCCTAGCACGATGCTGGCGGCTATCAAGGCGCCTTTGCCGCCGCTGCGGCCGAGGCGGTGGGCCATGGCTAGCGCTACCGGCAGCTGTAGAAGCGCCAAGGCAATGAGCATCTGGCTCATCAGCGCCGAGGCGGCAGCCTGGGGGGCGGCGATAAGCAGCAGCACTCCGCCAAACAGCCCGGCGCAGAGCGGTTGCAACAAGAAAGCGGCGCTGTAGCTTAGCCGCAATCCCCAGGCCATCTCCTGGCGGCTCGGCTGAGGGTTCTTGATTAAGCGCTGGATCCGCTGAAGCACTAACTACCCCTTCCGCCCAGCATGGCCAGTATCAGCAGCGCGCCAAGCGCCAGCCATAAAGCTCCAACATAATCCCAGCGCATTAGTAGCTGTTCTAGGCTGGTTAGCAGGGTGCGACTTGGTAGCGCTCGAGATGGCTCCGGCGGCGGCAGGTTCCACCAGGAAGGGCTGACCTTTCGCAGGGCGGCATTTACGCTACGGGCGAGGGTAGAGCTGGCGTGGCTAAGGAAAGGCCACTGCCGATCAAACAGCTTGATCTTGACAACGGCAAGGTAGATCAGTATACCTAGGCCGGTGCTGATACCTGCTTTTTGCAGGTCGCTGACGCTCAGGAAAGACTGTTGCAGAAAGGTCTCAACCCCCGAGGCAGCGATCCCCCAAGCGCTCAGCCCGGCGGCGATGGCGCCAAGTGCTACGTCGGGCTTGAGACCAAGAAGAATGATAGGGATAGCCAACAGCCCCATGCCGATGAGCATCCGGGGCGGTGCGTCAGGAACCGCCGCACGCCTTGGCCGACCGAGAAAGGTAAGACTGATGAGCTTAATAAATGAGGCTACCGTGCCGCCGCTGGTAACTATTAGCACGACCTCGGCCAAGCGCCACGGCAGCATTGGGTGTGCCTCGACCACGGCGTGATGGATTAGACTCTTACTGACAAAGCCGTTAAATAGCGGGATGCCGGCGATTCCTGCCGCTGCGACCAGCATGAAGATAAAGGTCAGCGGCATCTGCCGCCACAAACCCCCTAGCTTATACAGATTGCGCTCACCGGTGCGCAGCGCTACAGCGCCGACACCGAGAAACAGGGCGGCCTTAAAGAGACCGTGATTGACAATGTGCAACAACCCACCCGCCTGACCTTGCGCACCCCCCAGGCCGAGATAGCCTGCTGCCCCCAGGCCGGCCAGTACGAAGCCCATCTGGCTGATACTGTGGTAGGCCAGCAACCTTTTGGCGTCGTGCTGTTTTAACGCTAGCACCACCCCTACCAGCATGGTGAGTAGGCCTAGCCACAGTACGAGCAGGCCAAAGCTGGCGCCGTGCTGCCACGCCGAGGCTAACTCATGGCCCAGAGTGGGCCTGAAAATCGCCGTCAGGGAGCGGAAGATACCATAAGCTCCGGCTTTGATCATCACTCCCGAGAGCAGCGCACTAGCCGGTGACGGCGCAACGGAGTGAGCGTCTGGCAGCCAGGCGTGGAGCGGCACCATCCCCGCCTTGACTCCGAAACCGAGCAGCAGAAGGCCGAACGCCAGCCCGTGGAGGGGGGTCACTCCGGCCTCGAGCGCTAAGGGGTTGATCGTTACTGAGCCAGTGATGTTATAAACTAGCAAGATCCCAGCCAGGAGCGCGCTGCTTCCAGGCAGGGTCATCCACAGGTACTTCAGGGCTGCTTGCTTGGCGGCGGCGGTACGATCGTGAATCACCAGCACAAGTCCCAGCAGGCCGATCATTTCAAAAAACAGGTAGAGCGTGACTAGGTCGCCCGCCAGCACTATGCCGAGCATGGCTGAGAGCATTAACAGCGAGGTGGTGTGATAACGGCCGCCTTGGCCCACCTCCAAGTAGCCGATGGCGTACACAGAGACGCAAAACCAGACGAAGCTAGCAAAAAGCGCCAGCAGCGCGCTGAAAGCATCAACGCTAAGAGTGAGGCCTAGCAGCAACGGCACGATAATTGTCAAGCGCTCTGAGGCGACCAGCGACATTAGCGCTAAGGCCCCTAATACCGTCACGCCGGTAAAGACTAGTACTAGGGCGTTGCGCAAGCTCCCTAATAGGCTTACCAGCAGCGCTCCGATAAGCGGCCAGAGGACTAGCAGCAAGGGCAAGAGATCGCTCACGGGTAGAGCCCTCTCATAAAGTGACGCTACGAGCGCATCGTCCATCTATAGCGCATCGTCCATCTATAGCGCATCGTCCATCTATAGCGCATCGTCCAGCTATCTATAAGGAGAAGCGCGAGTGACGGCTGCATAATTGAGGTCTAAGCTCTCGGGTCTAGCAGAAAGAGCGCCCCGATCTTTGCTTCGAGCGCTGCCAGCGCCTGGTCCGGCAGGTCAGTGTTTAGCGAGTGTATCTCCAGGCAATCCGTTTCGAGCTCAACGCTGAGCGTACCTGGCAACAGGCTCACGGTCCAGGCCATGAGCAGGCGAGCGGCGAGTGGTTCAAGGTGTAGCGGATGGCGCCAGAAGCCGGGTTTTATCGGTAGTTGCGGATGGAGTGCCCGCCACGCTACATCGATACCGCCTAAGAGTGCCTGGTGAAAGAAGAACAGTACAAAGCTCGGGAGCGCCTGCCAGCGGAACCGCCAGCGCGGCGGCGGTAGGAGGGCTAAGCTGACATAGGTAGCCAGCCCTACCATCGCCAGCGCGAACGGCCAGCGATCGAGGCTGCCCTCAGCAAGAGCCCACCAAACCAGCAAAAACAGCAGCGCACGGCGTGCTGCGGCAAGCCAACTAGCCACTAGTACCTCCTGTCAGCAGGACCAGTATCAGCAGTGCCCCCAGGCTCAGCCATAGGAGGCCGACATTATCCCAACGGCGCTGCCGCACCTCGAGCCTATCGAGCCAGGTCAGCGACGGGACCTGTTTGGCGTGGGAGAGCTTGGCAACGGAGGCTGGCCGCAACTCCGGACGGAACCGGCGCCACAGTAGCTCCAGCCCTACCAGCAGATCGCCTGGTGGCAGCTGAGGGAAGCGCAGGCGCCCGAAACCGCCCAGAGCGGTAAACAGCGATAGGCCCAAGAGGCCCGGCCAGACTAGAGCCCAGGCTTTATCGAGCGAGAGGCCGAGGTGCTCCGTTAACGGCCAGCCTGCAACATAGGCCCAGAGTGGCAGGGAGATCAGCGCCACCACCAGTGAAACCAACCAGAGTGCGAGCAGGTGAGGCGTAGCCGCCGTCGGCTGGCGGCCAACCAGTACCAGCACGCGCAGCATTAGCAACGTAGTGCCGGTGGCGCTCAGCGACACCAATAGCTCGAGCCAGCCCCCCGCTACCACCTCCTTGAGGAGCGACTTGACCAACGCCCCACCGGTCAAAGGTAGACCGATCATGGCCAGCGCCGCCAGGCTCAGGCCCACCAGGACTACGCTGCGCGGCCCCACTCCCATACCTAAAAACAGCGCCCCCTTAACCAGGCCGTGATGTATGGCAAAGGCCAGCGTCAAGATCGAGGCTGCGGGCCATAGCTGAGGACTTACCAGCGCCAGGCCGACAGCCAGAGTGACAAGCCCCATCTGACTGACACTGGAATACGCCAGCACGGTCTTGGCCTCGCGCTGCGTGAACCCTACCAGTGCAGCGTAGAACGCGCCGATCAGGCCGAGCGCGGCCAGTAGGCCGCCCACCACAGGCAGCGCCGCCTCGCCGAGCGGCAGAAAGCGGAGCCAGCCCAAGAGCCCGGCTTTGAGCATGGCGCCGCTTAAGACCGCGCTAGCCGGTGTGGGTGCGATGGGGTGAGCCAGCGGCAGCCACATGTGGATGGTCACTACGCCGACCTTGACACCGAAGCCTATGGCCAGCAGCAGAGCCGGCACAGCACCTAAGGGGACGCCCGCCAGCGCGGGGAGCAGCAGCCCGCCCACGGCCATGGCGGCGGCTACCAGGCCAGCCAGGATCAGCCCTTCCCCCAACAGGGCCATTACCAGATAGACCCGCCCGGCGCGGTGGGCTTCAGGGTTGTCGCGATGGACTACCAGCCCGAAGGCGGCTAGGGTCATCAGGGCGAAGCAGAGGTAGAAGGTGACGAGGTCGTGGGCCAGGATCACCCCCAGGTTCCCCGCCATGGTCAGTAGCCAGAAGCTGAGGTAACGCTGCTGCCGGGAGTCGCTCTGGCCGTAGACCTGACCGTACAGGCTAGCTAGCAGCCACAGCAGCGCCGTAAAGAGCAGGAAGACCCGGCCCGTCTCGTCGAGGCCGAGCCGCGTACCCAGCAGCAGCCAGGGAAAACTGAGTTCGCTGCCGACCTCACCGAACGCTGCCAGCGCTACGCCCGGAGCTGCGGCCCAAGGTGCCAGGCGGCGCGCCCCAGGCAGTGCGGCCAGCACCAGCGGCGTCAGGATAGTAAGCCATAGCAGGACGGCGGTCATGGGGAAATCCCCGCAGCGATCTCTTGCGCCAGCACTAGTGGGCTATAGGGGCTAAAGGCAAACAGGCCGAGCAGCAGCGACAGGAGGCCGGTGGCCAAGGTCGGCACCAACATCCTCCAGGGGGCGTCCTGCCCGGTAGCTGCCGGAAACTCTGGTTTGGGCGGCATGAACCAGGCGCGATAGACCACCGGTAGGAAGTAGGCGGCATTTAGCAGCCCACTTAACACCAACAGCCCCACGATCCAGGGTAGGCCTTGCTCGAGCCCGCCTAGCGCCAGGTACCACTTGCTGATGAAACCGGCCGTAGGCGGCAGCCCGATCATGCCCATGGCTGCCACCGTGAAGGCCGTCATGCTCCAGGGGAGGCGGCGGCCGACCCCATCGACTTTGCTGACGCGGTAGATGCCCATAGTCTCAGCCAGATTACCTGCCGCGAAGAAGAGGGTGATCTTGGTAATGCCGTGGTGAACCAGATGGACTAACCCGCCGATAATGCCTAGGGGACCCAACAGCGCTACTCCCAGCGCGATGTAGGAGAGCTGACTAACCGTTGAGTAGGCCAAGCGGCGTTTGAGATCATCCTGCTTAAGGGCTTGCAGCGAGCCGTAGAGAATAGTTGCGGCAGCCCAGAGCAGGAGCACACCGCTAAGGCCCCAGGCTGCGCTCAGCTCGACGCCGTAGACGTCGAACACTACCCGCATGATGCCGAAGGCGCCAGCTTTAACTACCGCCACGGCGTGCAGTAGCGCACTAACCGGCACCGGGGCGACCATGGCCAGGGGGAGCCAGCCGTGCAGCGGCACGAGCGCCGCCTTGACCGCCGGCGCTCCGATTAGCAAGAAGAAGATTGCTATTAGCGCCCCCTGATGGCTGTCAGCCAGCGGGGCCAAGGTGCCGCCGCGCGTGAACTCGACCGGCCCGGCCAGAGTGTAAAGCCAAATCACGCCGAGGAGCAGCGCCGCTCCGCCGATCAAGGTGTAGGTCAGATAGATAGCCCCGGCGCGCATCGCCTCGCGGGTACCCGGGTGGACTACCAGCGGGTAGGTGGCGAGGGTCAGCAGCTCGAAAAAGATCACGAAGGTCAGCAGATTCCCAGACAGGGCGATACCCATGGTGGCAGTGATGCAGATGCTGAAGAAGCCGAAGAAACGGCTGCGATTGGGCGAGCCTTCAAGATAGCCGATAGCGTAGAGGGTGGTAAGGAACCAGAGCACAGCCGCCAGCGCGACAAACATCAGCCCGATCGGCTCGATACGCAGTAGCAGGTCGTGCCCAGGCAGCAGGGGGAGGCGCGTCTCGTGCTCAGCCCCACGCAGCGCGCCGACGCCGCCGATCGCCACCAACACCAGTGTGACGGCAGCGCCGGTCAGGTTGAGCAGGTTGCGCAGACGCCCTTGCAGCGTGAAGATAAGCAGCCCGGTAGCTAACGAGCTTAGTAGCACCAGCAAGGGCAACCAGAAGTCCCAGTTCATGGGGGGCCTCCCAGCGGCAGGCCCGGCGCCAGCAGCGCCAGCAGTTCGGGAGTGCGTAGGCCGATCAAGATAGCCAGCAGAGCCAGCGCCAAGGCGATTAGCTCGAGCCCTCGTGGCACGGGGTGCAACGCGGCGCCTGAGCGCGGTTCCAGCAGGGCGATAACCAGCACCCGGAACAGATAGAGCGCACTAAACAGCCCGCCCGCTAGCATAATGAGCGCCCAGACCCACTGCCCGCTGTCGATGGCCGCTGTGACTAGCCACCACTTGGCGATAAAGCCCCCGCTAGGCGGCAGACCTGCCAGGCTAACCGCGGCCAAAGCCACCGTGAAGGTGGTGATGGGCAGGTGTGTGGCCATCCCTCGTAAGCCGCTTAAGCGGTCGTGCCCGTAGGCTTGTAGCACCAGCCCGGCGGCCAAGAAGAGTGCGGCTTTGCTCAGTGCGTGCGCCAGGGCATGATAGAGCGCGCCGTGATAGGCCGCGGCTGAGGTGCCGATAAACATTAGGGGCAGCGCTAGACACAGATAGCCGAGCTGCGCTACGGTCGAGTAGGCAACCAGCAATTTAAGGCGGCGTTGACGGAACGCTTGCAGCGAGCCGTACAGCAAGGCGGCCGCGCCCAGCAGTGCCAGTACCTGCGCGGCGGCGGCCAGCCCATCGCCATACGTAAACAGCCATAGGCGTAGCAACAGGTAGTACGACGCCTTGACTACCAGCGCTGAGAGCAGCGCACTGACCGGTGCCGGGGCGCTAGCGTGAGCCAGCGGGAGCCAGAAGTGGAAAGGAAAGATGGCGGTTTTAAGGAGGAGGCCAAAAGTCATCAGGGCAAGTGCTAGCAGCGTGCCCGGCGTTGTATTAAGGTCTGCTAGCAAGAGCAGGCTCAAGGTGCTGTGCTGAGCATAGATCAGCGCCACGCCCAGCAGATAGGCCAGTGAACCGAAGATCGCTGCCAATAAGTAACGCATAGCAGCAGTCAGCGCGATCCGTTCTCTGGATAGCGTGACCAGTGCCACAGCGGTTAGGCCGACCACCTCCAGCGTTACGAACAGGTTGAACAGGTCGGCTGAGAGATAGAGTCCGTTGAGTCCGCCCCACAGTAAGAGCCAGAGCGGCCAGAAGTGCTTAGCCGCCGGTGCCTTAAAGTAGCCGCTGGCAAAGAGGCTCACCCCTAAGCCGACAACCGCATTTAGCAAGAGCATCCAGACCGCCAAGCCATCGGCCCAGAGCGTGATCCCTAGCGGTGCCAGCCAGCCGCCCATGGGGTAGCTGTAAGCGCCATTGCGCATCACCTCGGCGCTGAGTTGCCCGATACTGATCAGGGTCAAGACTGCGACAGCTAGGCCTACCAGGCGAGCTATGCGCGGCTCTAGGTAGCACAGCACCGCTCCGACAAAGGGGAGCCAGATTATCCAGGCGATCACGGTGCTAGGCCTGCTCCTCGGGGAGATGCACCATTCCGGTCTCAGCATGAATATGCCGCGCCAGCGCCACCGCTAGCGCTGTGGAGGCAAAGGCCACTACGATGCCGGTCACCACCATGGCGTGAGGCACCGGGTCGGGTGCTTCCGGGCCGCGGTAGGCGATAGCCACCAAGAGCAGAAAGATCGCTGAGCCCATGACGTTGAGGGCCAAGATTTTGCGCAGCAGGTGGCGGGTTAGCAGCAGCCCGGCCAGAGCTATTGCAAACAGCGCCACGGCAGCTGTTAAGTAGATGTAGATCGTGATCATGGTGCTCCTTGTCTTGGAATGCCTGGCTCCTCCGAAAAAACAGTATTCAAGTATTCAAGTATTCGAGTATTCAAGTAGGGGCGGACCTCGGACGGCTACGCCTCGGCGCTTCGCTGACGTGCGCCCTATTTGCATCCTTGGCGATGAACGGTAGCCCATGGCTTCCTCAGGGAGAGTTCGATTCTTTCTGCTCAGAGTCGCTCGCGGCCTTTGGCGGCGGCTCGGCGGCGATAATTAGCCACGCTAGCATGGCAGCAACAGAGATAGTGACTAACACCTCCAGCACCGCCATCCAAGTGGCAACCTCTGTTGCGGGGTAGCTAAATAGCGGCAGGCCGCGCAGCAGCGGGCCGAGCGTGAGGATAAGCGGCGCAATAACAGCGATTACCACCAGACTGCGCAAGAAGACTCCAGGCACTTTAGCGAATATCGGGGTGCCAGCTAGATACCAGAGCAGCAGCCCTGATGCTGCTATGGCGCCCCCCTGAAAACCACCGACGTAGGCCGCTACCAACAGCGCCAGGGGCGAGAGTAGCCGCGTAAAAGCTATCAGTAGTGGCTCGGCGGGGATGGCGATACGCCGGCGGCTCAGACTTGTCCCCCCCAGCAGCGTAGCCGCGCCCAACACTACAGCCAACAGCACGACTAGCTCGAGCCAGGTGTCATAGCCCCGAAAGACCAGCAGCACCGCCGCTACCGGCTGCTCAAGGCCGAGCCGCGCCGACTCTTGCGCAACCTGGGCAACTAGCCCTGGGCGCGGCCAGTCGAGGCCATAAAGGACACTAAGCAGCGCCACTGTTAGCAGGCTGATCAAAACGATCACACCAGCTCGAGTCAACCGGTCAGCGTGCATCTTGATCCTTGTCGGCGCGCAGCTGCCCAGCCGCCCCCAACAGCAGCGCCCCGGTTAAGCCCGCCCCGATTGCGGCCTCGACCAGCGCGACATACTCTGCGTTAAGCCGCACATAGGCCAGAGCGATCAAGAGGCCAAAGGCTACGAACAGCGCTATCGAGGTAAACAGCTTGCGGCTGAACAGCAGCCGCGCTACTAGCACAATGAGCGTAACCGTGACCAGAAGATCAAACAGCACCGACAGCGCGTTCATGGCGTCCTTTTGGCCAATCTGGCGATCAGGTAACAGACCGTTGAGCTAGCCACCAGCGCCAAACCCCAGATGATGAACAGCTTCAGCGCCACCGCCAGCGATCCCGCCGCCAGCGCTGCCCCCAACACAATGAAGCCTAAGCCCAGCGTGTCTGCCTTGGTCAGGGCGTGCAAGCGGCTGTGGGTGTCAGGGAAGCGGAGCAGGCCGACCGTTCCGGCCAAGAAGAAAGCTGCCCCCACCACCAACGCCAGAGCGGAGAGTAATGGCATCGATTACTCCGCTGAGGTGGGCGGCGTGCCGAAGTGCTTAACGAAAGCCACCGCAGCCACTGCGGCTAAGATAGCGAAGATCAGGGCTACATCGCGCAGTCCAGGCTGCGCTAGCGCTTGAGCCAGCAGCACCAGGACGGCTACGGCGGTAGTGCCAAAGAGCTGAGCTGCCATCATCCGGTCGGCGGGGCGCGGACCGCGCACCACCCGAACCAAGCCGAGCGACAAGTTAGCCAGAATGAACACCGCCACGGCAAAAAACAGCGTATCCATGGTCACCAGACACACTTATGGGTGCGGGGCAAAGCGCCCCATAGGTGTAGTAGAAGGCATAAACGATTCATTATGTATTCCCATTCCGTCACCATCCTGCTTGGGAGTCGCAGGAAAGTGGCCGCGACGTTGCTTTTAGCGGGGCAGCCGCATGCCGCAAGCGCCGGATACGCGCTGTGCGGGTCATGCCCCCGGGTCACTGTATCACAGCGGGGAGGGCTCGAGCTAGCCTCGCACGAGCGCTTGTCGCCCGGCGGACAGGCTCACAGTCGCTGATGACCGCCTTGAGCGCGGGCTTGGGGTTACCAACTTGGAGACCGCCGTAAAGCGCGATATGCTAACGCATGACCGAGATTCTAACTGCACGCCCTGAGTGGCATGCTCTTACAGCCCACTACCAGCAGATCAAGGAGCTGCATCTGCGCCAACTCTTCGCAGCCGATCCCAAGCGTGGCGAGCGGTTGGCCCTCGAGGTGCAAGGCCTTTACTGCGACTATTCCAAGCACCGCATCACCGATGAGACACTGGCACTGCTGATCAGGCTAGCGGAAGCTTGTGGCCTGCCCCAGCGGATCGAGGCGATGTTCCGCGGTGACCAGATCAACCTCACCGAAGGGCGCTCAGTGCTGCACGTGGCACTCCGCGCCCCGCGCGAGAGCAGCCTGACGGTGGATGGCGTAGATGTGATAGCCGAAGTCCAGACGGTGCTTGATAAGATGGCCGTCTTTGCTACGCGCGTGCGCAGCGGCGCCTGGACCGGACACACCGGCAAGCCGATTAGGAATGTGGTCAACCTCGGCATCGGCGGCTCGGATTTAGGCCCAGCGATGGCCTATGAGGCGCTTCGGCACTACAGCAAGCGGGAGCTGACTTTCCGCTTTGTCTCCAACATCGACGCTACTGATTTCGTTGAAGCGACCTGTGACCTCGACCCGGCCGAAACCCTTTTTATCGTAGCCTCTAAGACCTTCACCACGCTCGAGACCATGACCAACGCCCAATGCGCCAGGCGCTGGCTGCTGGCCGCCATGCACGATGAGGCGTCGGTAGCCAAACACTTTGTAGCCGTCTCGACTAACGCCACCGAGGTAGCCCGCTTCGGTATCGACCCACAGAACATGTTCGGCTTTTGGGACTGGGTGGGGGGCCGTTACTCGCTGACCTCAGCCATCGGCCTAAGCCTCATGTTGGCTATCGGTGCCGAGCGTTTTGGTGAGCTGTTGGCGGGCTGTCACGGTATGGATGAGCACTTCCGGCGCGCCCCCTTACCACGCAACATGCCGGTCATTATGGGCTTGCTCAACGTCTGGTACGGCAACTTCTTCGGGACTGAGACGGTGGCCGTGCTCCCCTATGACCAGTACCTGCGGCGCTTTCCGGCCTACCTACAGCAGTTAGTGATGGAGAGTAATGGCAAGCGGACCACGCTGCAAGGGCTCCCGGTGACGTATCAGACCGGTCCCATCGTCTGGGGTGAGCCGGGTACCAGCGGCCAGCACTCGTTTTATCAACTGCTGCACCAAGGGACCAAACTGGTGCCGTGCGACTTTATCGGCTTGGTTAGCCCCTTAAACCCGCTCGGTGAGCACCACAAGCTGCTAATGGCCAACCTCTTGGCCCAGGCTGAGGCGTTGGCCTTCGGCAAGACCGCTGACGAGGTGGCGACGGAAGGTATTCCTAGCTACCTAGTTCCTCACCGCACCTTTGACGGGAACCGCCCTTCGACGGTGTTGCTGGCTAATCGGCTTACCCCTGCGGTACTGGGCCAACTGATCGCCCTGTATGAGCACAGCGTCTTGGTAGCCAGCGTGATCTGGGAGATCAATGCCTTCGATCAGTGGGGGGTGGAGCTGGGCAAGGTGCTCGCTAAGCAGATCGCCGCCGAATTGGCGTCTTCAGCGGAGCCCCAACACGACAGCTCGACCAATGCGCTGATTCGCCGCTACCGGAACGGAGGTAGGCCATGAAGGTACATCCCAAGGCAGGCCACAGCCCTGAGTACCGGATGCTGGCCAACATCCCCCGCCTGATCACAACCTTTTATACCGAACGGCCCGACCCGGCGGTGGCGGCAGAGCGGGTAGCGTTTGGCACCTCGGGCCACCGCGGCAGCTCCTTAACGCGATCGTTTAACGAACAGCACGTGCTGGCCATCAGCCAGGCCATCTGCGACTATCGCCGGGCGCACGGGATTAACGGCCCGCTGTTTTTGGGGATCGATACCCACGCGCTGTCGGAACCGGCCTATGCGGCGATTATCGAGGTGCTAGCGGCTAACGGCGTCGAGGTGATGGTCGATGCAGCCCAAGGCTATACCCCGACACCGGTGATCTCCCACGCTATCCTTGGCTTCAATCGGGGGCGCAGCGGCGGCTTGGCTGACGGTATCGTCGTCACCCCGTCCCACAACCCGCCCGAGGACGGCGGCTATAAGTACAACCCACCCAATGGCGGCCCTGCCGATACCGACATCACCCGCTGGATCCAGGAGCGGGCTAACGGCTACTTAGAAGGGCTTAAGGGGGTGCAGCGGCTAACCTACGCTAAGGCTATGCGTGCGGCGACTACGCATCGCTACGACTACCTCACGCCGTATATCAGCGACTTGGCTACGGTTATCGACTTTGAGCCGATCCGCGCTAGCGGCATAAAGCTGGCGGTCGATCCGCTCGGTGGCGCGGGCGTACACTACTGGGGGCCGATCGCCGAACGCTACGGCCTGAATCTAACGGTGGTGAGCGATGAGGTAGACCCCACCTTCCGCTTCATGACACTCGATTGGGACGGCAAGATCCGTATGGACCCGTCGTCCTCTTACACCATGCAGCGCCTAATCGGCTTGCGCGACCGCTTCGAGGTCGCCTTTGCCTGCGACTCCGATCACGACCGGCACGGCATCGTGACCCGCAGCGCCGGCCTGCTCCCGGCGAATCACTACCTGGCGGTGATGACTAACTACCTGTTCACCCACCGCCCCCAGTGGGGCGAAGGGCTGGCGGTCGCCAAGACTCTGGTCAGCACCAGCCTGATCGACCGGGTGGCGGCGGGCCTCGAGCGCAAGTTGGTCGAGGTGCCGGTGGGCTTCAAATGGTTTGTATCGGGACTGCTTGCCGGGACGTTCGGCTTCGTAGGTGAAGAGAGCGCAGGAGCTACCTTCCTCCGCCGCGATGGCACGGTCTGGACCACCGACAAAGACGGCTTGGCCCCGGCGCTACTGGCTGCCGAGATGACCGCGGTGCGTGGGCGCGATCCCGGCGAGCTGTACCAGGAGCTGACCGCGCGCTACGGCAGCCCGGTCGCCACCCGTATCGATGCCCCGGCGACCAGTGAGCAGAAGCGGGTGCTCGCCAACCTCTCGCCTGAGCAGGTGCCGTTCCGTGAGCTGGCCGGTGAGCCGATTAGCGCCATGCTCACCACGGCGCCCGGCAATGGGGCCGCTATCGGCGGGCTCAAGGTGGTCACCGAGAGTGGCTGGTTTGCCGCCCGCCCGTCGGGGACCGAGGAGATCTACAAGATCTATGCCGAGAGTTTTAGCGGCCAGGCCCACCTCGAGCGCTTAGTAGCCGAAGCGCAGGTCATTGTGGGGAGGGCGTTTGAAACAGCTCGAGCTTAACGGGGCCGAGGTTTGTATCCTGAGCCCTGAGACGCTGCCGCTAGGCGCCGCGGCGTGGCTGCTCGAGCATATTCAGGAGGCCGTCGCGACCAAGGGGTGGGCCGCGCTGGCGCTCTCGGGCGGTGCGACGCCGAAACCGCTCTACCGGTTGCTGGCCGAACCGGATCAGGCCGAACTTTGGCCGTGGGAGCGGGTGCGCCTCTTCTGGGCGGATGAGCGTTGCGTGCCCCCCGATGATCCCCAAAGCAACTACAACATGACGTGCCGAACGCTGCTGGACCATCTGCCGCGGCGCCCGGAGGTGTTCCGCATGCGCGGCGAAGATGAGCCGCACGCGGCGGCTGAGGCCTATGCGGCGCTGCTTAAGCGCCACGCCCCCAGCGGTCTTGATGTATTGCTGCTGGGCATGGGGGAGGACGGGCACACCGCTTCGCTGTTTCCGGGTTCAGCGGCTGCGAGCGAGACTGTGCGCAGCGTCGTGGCGGCGCACGTCCCCAAGGCCGGCTGGCGACTGACGCTGACGCCGGCGGCAATGCGGGCGGCTCGCCGGGTGCTGCTGCTGGTGACCGGTGCGGGGAAGGCTGAGGTGCTGGCGGAGGTCCTGACGGGGCCGCTTGCCCCGGTGCGCTACCCGGCGCAGCTGCTACGAGGCCATGCCGGAGCCGTGTGGATGGTCGATGAGGCGGCGGCCTCGCGGTTAGGGGTGCCATGAGCGAGGTGTTCAAGCGCGCCGCGGCTGAATACGCGGTGGCATTCGTGCGATCGGGGATGCGGGTTGGTTTGGGCACCGGCAGCACGGCGCGCTTTGCCACGCAGCGGCTGGCTGAGTTAGTGCGCTTAGGGGAGTTGACCGATATCGTCGGAGCCGCCACCTCACAGGCGACGCGCGCCGAGGCTATGGCCTTGGGCTTGACCCTGATGGACGACGCCTTGCCCGCAGACCTTGACCTAACTATCGACGGCGCGGACGAGATCGATCCCGAACTTAACCTCATCAAAGGTGGGGGAGGGTCACTGCTGCGCGAGAAGATCGTCGCTCAGGCCAGCCGCCGCCTGGTCATTGTGGCGGACGACAGCAAGCTGTCACCGCACTTGGGTACGCGCTTTTTCGTGCCGGTTGAGGTGCTCCCCTTTGGCTGGCGCGTACAAGCGCGCTATCTGACCTCACTGGGAGCGACTGTGACTCTCCGGCAGGCCCAGCAACCGTTTCTGACCGACCAAGGTAATTACATCTTAGACTGTCAGTTCGGACCGATTGCTGACCTGAAGGGGCTAGCTTTAGCGCTTCAAGCTCGAGCAGGCATTTTGGAACACGGCCTGTTTCTCGGCCTGGCCACCGACGTGATCGTGGCCGGAGCGCAAGGGGTGCGCCACCTGCCGTAAGCTACAGCGCGTAGCCGCCACTTTCGTCATCGCGCACTACCTGGCCGTTGCGCAGCGTGATGGTGCGACGGCGCAAGCGGTCGACTAGGTCGCGGGAGTGGGTAGCGACAATAACGGTAGTTCCCTTGATGTTGACATCGTTTAACAGCTCTAAAATCTCCCAACTGATGTCGGGGTCGAGGTTGCCGGTGGGTTCGTCACAGAGTAAAAGCGGCGGGTTGGTAACCATGGCTCGAGCGATAGCAACACGCTGCTGCTCGCCCAGGCTCAGCTCAACGGGATAAGCCTTGCGTTTGTGCGCCAGCGCTACCTGGCGCAGCGCCACAAGCGCTCGCTGCTCGAGGTTGCCGCGCTCACCGGTAGCTCGCAGCACAAAGACCAAATTGTCTAAGGCACTCAGCTGCGGCAGCAGGCGGTGATCCTGAAAAACCATGCCGATCTTGCGCCGCAGCAGCGGTAGCTTGCGATCGGCAACCTTGCTGAGGTCCTGCCCGAGCAGGTAGACCGTGCCTTCGGTCGGGGTGATGCGCCGCAGAATAAGGGCCAGTATGGTGGATTTGCCAGCGCCGGAGTGCCCGGTGATATAGACAAATTCACCCTTGTTGATGCGGAAGTCCACATCTTTGATGGCATGGGTATGGGTGCGGGAATAGGTTTTGGTGACGCGGTGGAACTGGATCACCCCGGGCCTCCACCCGGCGTTATAACATGCACGGCTCGGCTCTTGATGATGATGCTATGCAAACGCTCCATGTCGCGCCCCAGTAGCCTGGCAACAGATGGTCCGAGTGAGAACACGTTTTGCTGGCCCTGAGCGACGCCCGTGCTGGTGCAAGCGAAACTTGCTCTAGGCGTAAAGCTGCACCGTCTCGAGCAGCAGCTCCAGCGCCGCTGGGGCGTCAAGCCCATAGGCCACACTGGTGTTGTTCGGCTCCATCGCCTTGACCCCGCGCTCATCTACTACCGTCATGCCGCGCGTCAGCTGGCCGGTTAGCTCAACAGCCACAGGGCGATCATGGCAGGTGAACAGCTCGGGGTGCGTCACCAGCATCACTGCACAGGGGTCGTGCAGCGGCCCCTCGACCTTGCCAAAGAACTTCTCGGCATACTTGGCGCAGTAAAAGTCGAGCAGCTCGGCTGTGAAGGTGGCCGCTACCCCGCCTAACGCCCGGAGCTGCGCAACGGTGTCGGGGCTGATCATGAACTGATGGGTCAGGTTCAAGCCGCACAGCAAGAGCGTAGCGCCGCTGGCAAAGACGATGGCGGCGGCTTCCGGGTCGGCCCAGATATTAAACTCGGCATGGCTAGTGACGTTGCCAAAGCTGGTACTCCCACCCATGATGGCAATCCCTCGTAACCGCGCGGCTAGGTCCGGTGCCTGCCGCAAGGCCAGGGCAATGTTAGTTAACGGCCCAGTGGCTACCACCCAGAGATCGTCGTAGCGGCGCCCCGCCTCGATGATGAAGCGCACCGCGTCGTGACCGGCCAACTGCCGCGTCAGCGGCGGCAGGATCGGCCCACCTAGGCCGGACTTGCCATGAATGAACTCGGCGTGTCGGGGCGGGGCTACCAGGGGCCGCTCGGCGCCGGCATAAACCGGCGTGTCGAGGCCCAAGATCTGCGTAGTAATCAGCGCGTTGTGTGCAGTTAACCTAAGGGGCGCGTTCCCACTAACTGCCGTAATGGCTAGCAGTTCGCCGTGCTTGGCGGCCATCAAGATGGCGATAGCATCGTCGTGTCCGGGGTCACAGTCGAGAATCAGGCGGGGTCTAGGCATAGCACTCCCAAAAGCAGCTATGAGGCTACCAAGTTGCGGTCTGGTAAGGAGTTTGGATCCACCATTGACGACTCAGTTGAGATGCGGTGCGAGTGGGGCGTGGTGGCCGAGCGCCTCCTCATCGGGCATAACGGTGGCTGAGACGGCGCGGTCGCCCTCACCTAAGCGCATGATAGTGACCCCTTGCGAAGGACGTCCGTAGGAGCTGACCTCCTTAACGCGGGTGCGGATCAACACCCCGCCTTCGGAGAGCACCAGCAGCTCTTCATGGCCCAGCACAGGGGCTAGACTGACGAGCTGTCCGGTTTTATCCGTTACGCGCATGGTGATTACGCCTTGCCCACCGCGGCCTTGCCGCGGGTACTCACTTAAGGGGGTGCGCTTGCCATAGCCGCACTCTGTGACGGTCAGCAGTTCGATCTGCTCTTGGTAGCCCTCATCGACCACTACCAGGCTGACCACTAAGTCGTCTGAGCGGAGCTTAATGCCGCGCACGCCCTGAGTGGCGCGGCCCGTATCGCGCACTTCGCCCTCGGTGAAGCGGATGGCCTGTCCGCTACGGGTGGCCAGGACGATATCGGCGCTACCGGTAGTGATCCGGACCGACACCAGTTCGTCACCCTCCATCAGGTTCAGGGCGATTAAGCCTGAGGCGTTGATATTGCCGTATTCACGGATGGCGGTTTTCTTGATCACCCCCTGGCGCGTAGCGAAGACGAAATAGCCGTCCTGGTCGAAACTACGAATAGCCAGCACGGTCTGCATCGACTCCTCTTCAGCAATCGGCAGCAGGTTGCGGATATGGTTGCCGCGCGCGGCGCGGTCGGCCTCAGGTAGGTCGTAGACTTTTTCCCGATAGACGCGCCCCTTGTCGGTGAAAAACAGCAGATAGTCGTGGGTGTTAGCCACGATCAGGTGCGCATTGATATCGTCAGTTTTCTGCCGCTGTGCGCTCACCCCGCGCCCGCCCCGAGCTTGGGCGCGGTAGCTAGTCAGAGGGGTGCGCTTAATATAGCCGCCGCGGGTGAGTGTGACTACCATGCTCGCTTCGGCGATCAGGTCTTCTTTGCTGATATCGCCTTCTAGGGCGCTGATCTGGGTGCGGCGGGGGTCGGCAAACTGCTTCTTGACCTCCCGAAGTTCGCCCCGGATCACCCGCCACAGCTGGGCTTCGTCACCAAGAATAGCTTGTAGCCGGGCGATCTCCTCTTGCAGTTCGCGGTACTCCTCAAGAATCTTGTGCCGCTCGAGCCCGGTCAGCCGCTGCAAGCGCATGTCCAAGACCGCCTGCGCCTGTGCCTCGCTGAGGTTAAACTCGCTCATCAGGCCGCGCTTAGCCTCGGGGCCGTCTTGCGAGGCGCGGATTAGCGCGATGACCTCGTCAAGATGGTCGAGGGCGATCAAGTAACCTTCCAGGAGATGGGCGCGCTCTTGGGCCTGGCGCAGCTCAAAGGCGGTGCGGCGGCGCACCACCTCGGCGCGATGCTCCAGAAACAGCTCCAGCGCACGCTTAAGCGGCAAGATCTGCGGCGAGCGGTTGACAATGGCCAAGTTGTTAACAGCAAAGCTGCTCTGTAGCTGTGTGAACTTATAAAGCTGATTTAATACTAGCTCAGGGCGGGCTCCGCGCTTAAGCTCAAAAACGAGGCGCATCCCCTGGCGGTCGGACTCGTCGCGGATGTTGGCGATATCCTCGATCCTCTTGTTCCTAACCAAGCTAGCCGCAGTCTGGATTAGCGAGGTCTTATTGACCTGATAGGGGATTTCGGTGACCACGATCGACTCGCGGTTGTTGCGCTCCTCGAAGCGCACCTTAGCCCGTAGGCGGATGCTGCCGCGCCCTGTCTCGAAGGCCTCGCGGATGCCGCGATCAGACATCACCCCGCCGGTTGGAAAGTCTGGCCCCTTAATGTAGAGCATCAGCTCGTCTAAGGTGATCTCCGGCTTGTCGATCAAGGCGATTAGCCCGTCAATAATCTCGCCGAGGTTATGAGGCGGGATATTGGTGGCCATCCCGACTGCAATCCCCGCCGCGCCGTTGACCAGCATGTTGGGCACTGCGCAGGGGAGCACTTCGGGCTCGGCGGTGCTTTCGTCGAAGTTGGGCTTAAACGCCACCGTCTCCTTGTCGATGTCCTGCAAAATCGCCTCGGTCACGGCGGTCATGCGCGCTTCGGTGTAGCGGTAAGCGGCGGCCGGGTCGCCGTCAATGGAGCCGAAGTTGCCCTGGCCGTCGACTAGCGGATAGCGCAGGTTCCAGCCCTGGGCCATCCGCACCATAGCGTCGTAGATGGCGGCGTCACCGTGCGGGTGGTACTTCTTGATTACCTCCCCGACCACCCCGGCGGACTTGACATACTTGCGATTGCTGGCTAGCCCCAGCTCGTGCATGGCGTAGAGGATGCGCCGCTGTACCGGCTTGAGCCCATCCCTAACATCCGGCAGCGCCCGGTCGACGATGACCGACATGGCGTAATTGATAAAACTGGTCCTGATCTCGTCAGTGATGGCGATGGGAACGACACGACCCTCGTTCAAGAGGAACCTCCACGGGCGCGAAGCCCTACCAAGCGCGTTATTTTACCGCTCCAGCTTGGCCGAAGACAACCTTATAAGCTCTTTAAGTCATTGTGGCCGAGGCTGGGAGAGCGTGAAGAACTGCCCGGCGACCCCCAGCACGCGCCAGTCCTGGCCGGGTAGCGGCACGGTAAAGACCCGAGCTACTAGATAGTCCTGTACTAGCGTCCGCTCCTCGAGCGCGGCGCGCATGACGCCTTCGGCGAGGCCCTGCACTGCCGCACCAAACCCGCCACCCCCGGCTAGCCCAAGCTGAGCCAGCAGTTCGGGACTGGCCCGCCTGGCTTGGTAGTCGGCAAAGTACTCCTTGCTGGGTCGGCTGAGGTAGAGGCCCACGACGAGCAGGGCGAGCAAGAGAACAGTAATGAAGGCTCTCATCAGTCCTCAGTTTATCACGCCAGACTACGCCCTCACCCTTTTCACCGCACGCGCCCTAAGCACCGGCTGACTTTCTATCAATACCGGCGCAAACTCATCGCTGGCTGCATTACCCCTGACGTATCCCCTTTGTCGACAATCTGGCAGCGGCCAAGGCCGAGGCAGGCGCCCTGATCCAAGCTGCTGCGCGCAACTGGTCGTGGGGGGCGGTGAGGGGCGATATCGCGGACGTGGTGATGGGCCGCGCAGGGCGCCGCGCGGCAGGCGAGATCACGCTCTTCAAGTCGCTCGGCTTGGCGCTCGAAGATCTGGTGGTCGCCAGGCTCCTGCCATAGCGAGGCAGGTGTGGCACAATGAAGCCATGCCGTCCCTTCCCGCCAGCGTGCTCGAGGAGATCATTAGGCGCCTCGTCGAAGAGTTCGACCCCGAGGCGATCTACCTCTTCGGCTCGCACGCCTGGGGTGAGCCGGACGAGGACAGCGACGTCGATTTGATGATCGTCGTACCGTGGGACAGGACGCCGACGCACCGAGACTCCGTGAGAGCACATCAAAGCCTTTCAGAGATCGAGGTGGCTAAAGATATCCTGCTTAGGACGCATGCACGCTTCGAGAGATTTCGTCCGGTGCGGGCTTCGCTGGAGTACAAGATTGCGAAAAGAGGCAGATTGCTTTATGAGCGACCAGGAAATGGCCGAGGCGAAAAGCGAGATCGTCCGGCAATGGCTGACCAGGGCTGAGCGTGATCTCGGTTCTGCGGAGCGGTTGGCGGCGGGTTCGGCCCCCTATCTCGATACAGCCGTCTACCACTGCCAGCAAGCAGGAGAGAAGGCAGTCAAGGGCTTTCTCGCCTTTGCCGAGCACGAACTCGAAAAGACGCACGACGTCGAGCGCTTGGTTAAGCTTGCCGAGGCCTATGAGCCCGCCTTTCAGCATCACCGGTCGGCAGCAAGGTTGTTAACGCCCTATGCCACGCGCTTTCGCTATATCAGCGAGGCGCTCGAGCCGAGCCGCGACGAGTTCAACGAAGCCTTTAAGGCAGCCGAAGGGCTCTATCACTTCACCCTCTCCCTACTCCCCGAAGAGGTCCACCCGTGATCGACCGCTACACCACCCCCGAGATGAAGCGCCTGTGGAGCGAGGCGCATCGGTACCAGACCTGGTTAGAGGTTGAGCTAGCCGCTACCGAAGCCTGGGAGGCGCTGGGCGAGGTGCCCGCCGGAACCGCGCGGCGCATCCGCGAGAAGCTAGCCAATGCCCCGCTCGATGAGGCCTTCGCTCTGCGCGTGGCCGAGCTCGAGCGCCACACCAAGCACGACATCGTGGCCTTCACCCGAGCCCTGGCCGAACGCGTCGGCGAAGAAGCCCGGTACGTGCATCTTGGCCTCACCAGCACCGATGTGGTCGATACCGCCCAGAACTTGATCTTGCGCGAGGCGCTCGCCATCATCCTCGACGACGTGCGCGCCTTGCAGACGGCCATAAAAGCCAAGGCTGTGGCTTTCAAGCACACCCCCTGCATCGGCCGCACCCACGGCATTCACGCCGAGCCGATGACCTTCGGGCTGAAGTTTTTGAACTTTTACGCTGCCGCACAGCGCGACGAGGTGCGGCTTAAACGCGCCCGTGAGGCGGTCAGTGTGGCCATGCTCTCGGGTTCGGTAGGCACCTACGCCCACGTACCGCCTGAGGTCGAGCGGCACGTCGCCGAACGTTTGGGGCTTACGCCTGACCCGATTACTAACCAGACCGTCGCGCGCGACCGCCACGCTGAGGTCATGAGCGCCCTGGCGATTTTGGGGACGACCCTGGAGCGCATCGCCATTGAGATCCGCCATCTGCAGCGCACGGAAGTGCGCGAGGCACAAGAGGGCTTTGCTAAGGGGCAGACCGGCAGCAGCTCGATGCCGCACAAGAAGAACCCCATCGCCAGCGAGAACATCTCAGGGCTCGCCCGGCTCATGCGCAGCAACCTGCAAGCGGCCCTGGAGAACGTGGCGCTGTGGCACGAGCGCGACATCAGCCACTCCAGCGTCGAGCGGGTGATTCTGCCCGACACCACGGCGCTGGCGAGCTACGCCACGCGGCGTCTCACGGGCGTCATCGAGGGTCTGGTGGTCTACCCTGAGGCTATGCGGCAGAACCTGGATACCTTGCACGGCCTCGTCTACTCGCAGCGGGTGCTGCACAAGCTCATCAACAAAGAGCTGACGCGCGAGGCGGCTTACGAGCTGGTGCAGCGTTGCAGCCTCACCGCCTGGGAGACGGGCGAGCATCTGAAAACGCTGGTGAGGAGCGACGCGGAGAACCTCCTAAGCGATACCGAACTTGATGAGGCGTTTGATCCGGCGTGGTACTTGCGCTTTGTTGATGAGATCTATGCTCGCTTCGGGCTGTAGTGTCCTGCCCTAGCATGTTTCTGGCATGCTATAATCATGCTATAATCATGCCATGGCCAACCTACAGGTCAAGAACGTGCCCGAGCACTTGCACGAGCGCCTGCGGAGAGTGGCCGCAGATAGCCGCCGTACCCTGAGCGAGATCGTGCTGGAAGGGCTCGAGCGGGAGCTGGCCCGGCGCGAATGGCAACAGCGGCTGGCTGGGCGCCCCGAAAGCGAACTGGGTGTAACGGCGGCCTCATTGCTTGCCGAAGAGCGCGCCGAGCGAGACCGCGAACTGCCGTGGGCCGCTACGTCAGGCGTTGTCGTGCAGAACGTGCGCTAGCGACTAGAGCTCGAGCGCTCCTGCGAGATACCACAGCTTTCCCTGATGCTTAAGCTTGCCGAACTCGTCGTGCGTTAGGCCCTTGGGCTCCTCGTGTCCCTGTACAAAGCGGTAAAGGAGAGCGCTACGCGCCAGCGGCTCGGCGGGTAGATCACCCACCACCAGCAGGTCGATGTCGCTGTGCAGATTCCAATCGCCCCGCGCCACCGAACCGTATAGAAAAACCTGCGCCCCGGGCAGCTCGCGGCGAAGGCGCTCGGCATAGGCGGAGGCTTCGCGGATGAGGGCTTCGCGCTCGCGTGCTCGCGCCCTACTCAACGCTTTTAATCCAGCCGAAGATCTGATGGGCAGCATTTAGGGCCTCCTCGGCGGCTCGAGCGTCGTAATACTCGTGCGGACTTCCTTCCGGGTAAGCATCAGGATAGCGTGTGGGTTCGTAGTGGCGGTCAAGTAGCTGACCGGCCGCCTGGATATCCACGGACACCTCGAGTGCTAGAGCAGCTACCTCCTGCAAAAGACGGCGGATAGCTTGCCCGTAGGCAGGCCTGCCAAGCCCTCGGAGGAGCGCTTTAACAGCGTACTCGCCTGCCTGGTGCGCCTTGAAGCAGGCCCAGGCAAAATCGCCCGCCTCGGCGTCACGCCGTGCTGAGGCCAGGGTGTGTTCGGCTTGAGCCAGCCAGCGCTGATACTCACCATGGTCAAAGACAGCCACGGAACTATTGTAGCGCCTTGTACCTGCTAGCTCCACAATGACCGACGAGCGCGAGCCTGCCCAGGTTCTCCGCTGGGGGTGTATAGTCAAGGCGTGAATCACGTACCCCAGAGGCTAACCCTCCGTTATGAGGGGAAGGCCAAGAAGGTCTACAACACCAGCAGCCCTGATCTTTATATCGTTGAGTTCAAGGACGATGCTACCGCGTTTAACGCCCAAAAGCGCGGCACCATCGCCAACAAGGGGGTCGTTAATAACGCCGTGACGGCCTGCCTCCTCTCATATCTCGAGGCTCACGGGGTGCCGACTCACCTCGTCGCCCAGCTCTCTGAGCGCGAGCAGCTCGTTAAGGCCGTGACCATCATCCCGGTAGAGGTGGTGGTGCGCAACCTGGCGGCGGGCTCGTTTGCTAAGCGCTACGGCGTGGACGAGGGGCTTCCCTTGCAGCCTCCGGTGCTCGAATGGTGCCTTAAAAGCGACGCGCTGCAAGACCCGCCCATGAACGATGACACCGCGGTCGCGCTGGGCCTAGCTACGCCGGAGCAGCTTGATGAGCTGCGGGCGCTTTCGCGGCGTGTCAATGCGCTGCTCAGCGATTTTTTCGCTGCGCGCAGGCTTAGGCTCATCGACTTCAAGCTCGAGTTTGGCCTCACCGCCACGGGTCAGCTGCTCTTGGCCGATGAGATCAGCCCGGATACCTGCCGCCTGTGGGACGCCCAGACCGGTGAAAAACTCGATAAAGACCGGTTCCGGCGCGATCTAGGCCGGGTCGAAGAGGCCTATCAAGAGGTGCTGCGCCGCGTGATGGAGGGGTGATGCCTGAATACCTAGCTGTCGTACAGGTCATGCTCAAGAAGTCGATCCTCGACCCACAGGGCCGGGCGGTCGAGACCACGCTCAGGCGCCTCGGCCACACCAATCTCAGCAATCTGCGGGTCGGCAAGCGGATCGAGCTTACCCTGGAGGGCGAGCGGTCGGCGGTCGAGGCGCAGTTAGCCGAGATCGCCACCAAGGTGCTCAGCAACCCGGTGATGGAGGAGGTGGAGTATCAGCTTACGGAGCTGGCCGACCCTAACCTGGGTGATGGGGGATGAATTGCCCATGTGGGAAGCCTCACCACGAGGGATGAGAATAGGGTGAACACGAGGCTTTGCCCTGCTTGTCCTGAACAGCCTGCCCTGAGCAACGCGAAGGGTAGTGAAGGAACAGGCCTCAGTCCGAAGGTTTCGCCTCTACTGGCTCCTGACTCCTGGCTTCTAGCTCCTGTTTTCGGAGGAGTTCGCCATGATCCACCGCACCGGCACCTTGACCACCCGCGACAACCTGAGGCTGTTAACCCAGGCCTGGCTGCCCGAACGCCTAGACGCGGTAGTGGTCGTTGTCCACGGCTACGCCGAGCACAGCGGCCGGTATCTTTCTGTGGCCGAGTATCTGGCCGCGCAAGGCATAGCGACCTTTGCCCTCGACCAGCGCGGGCACGGTCACAGCGAGGGGGAGCGGGCGCTAGTCGGCAAGTTAGTAACCTACGTCGGCGACCTGGCGCAGTTCATCGCGCAGATACGGGCCGAGTACCCCGACTGCCCGGCGTTCTTGTTGGGGCACAGCATGGGGGGCGCCATCGCCTTGCAGTACGCTTTGAACTATCCCCAGAGTGTGGATGGGCTGATCACCAGCGGCGCGTTCTTGCTAAGCGCGGTGCCTGCGCCGCCCTGGCTGCGGGCATTGCTGCGGCTGCTGAGCTGGGTAGCGCCGAGGCTGCTGGTGCAGCCGCTCGATGCCGCGCACCTCTCGCGCGACCCGGCGGTGGTGAGCGCCTATGATGATGACCCGATGGTCTATCGCGGCAAGGTCAAGGCGCGGATGCTAGATGTGCTGTTAAGCGCCGGACCGCTGGTGTTAGCGCAAGCCGAGCGCCTTACCCTCCCGCTGTTAATCCTCCACGGCGGCGACGATCAGATCGCTGCGCCGGAGGGGAGCCGCCGCCTGCATGCGCTAGCGGGCGCTAGCGACAAGACCCTGCGCATATATGAGGGTTGCTATCACGAGATCTTCAACGAGCCCGAGCGGCAGCGGGTTCTAGGCGATGTCACGGCTTGGCTGAGGGAGCGTCTGGACTAGGGGTAGGCGCTCAGGGCAGTCTAGAGGTTGCACTCTATGAAAGCTAGAGCGTTCGACAAGAAGTTCGATGCCGACGAGGACATAACAGGCGCCCTCGACCTCAGCCGGGCTAGGCGCCCGAAACAAGCCCACAAGCGTGTCAACGTCGACTTTCCCATCTGGATGATCGAGTCGCTGGACAAGGAGGCGAGTAGATTGGGTGTCACCCGCCAGTCGATCATCAAGGTGTGGTTGGCCGAGAGGTTGGAGCGTACCACCAGCCAGGACGTGCCCTAAACTTTTTTAGATCACGCTTCAGGCCAGATAGCGAGCCAACCCTTGCGTCAGCCTATGTAGCGCTTCTGCCAACACCGGTCGGGGGGTCGCAAAGTTCAGGCGTGAGAAGCCCTCAAAGCCGGGGCCGTACTGCGGCCCGTCGTTGAGGCCGACCCGGCAGTCGTTTAGCAGCACCTGGTAGAGCCCGTTGCCGAGCCCTAGCGCCCGGAAATCGAGCCAGGCGAGATAGGTAGCCTGGGGCGGCAAGTAGCCCACTCCGGGGAGGTGCTTTCGCAGATAGTCGCCTAAAAAGCGGCGGTTGCCGTCGAGGTAACGCAAGGTCATGTCGAGCCAGGGCTGTGCGTGCCGGTAGGCTGCCAGGGTGGCCATCTGGGCCAGCACGTTGGGGCCGGTTACCAGCCCGCGAGCGTGCCGCTTGAGGCGGGCTAGCAGAGCCGCGTTCTGGCTGATGACGATACCGATCTTTAAGCCAGCGATGTTAAAGGCTTTGGTCGGGCCGAACACGGTAATGGTGCGCCCGCCGATCTCTGGATGCAACGATGCCAAGGGGAGGTGCTGCTCGCCGGAGTAGAGCAAGTCGCTGTGAAGCTCATCGGAGACAAGCCAGAGGTTATGCCGCAGAACGAAGTCGGCTAACCGCTCCAACTCCTTGCGGTTGAATACCCGCCCCGTCGGATTGTGCGGATGGCAGAGCAGCAGGACTCTGGTAGCTGGCGTAACAAGCGTCTCGAGCTGCAAAAAGTCGATCTGGTACTGACCGTTTCTCACGACCAGCGGGTTGTAGCGCGGTACCCGGCCGGTGTCCTGGACGGCGCTGATAAAAGGAGGATAGATGGGCGTCTGGATGATGACTTCGTCGCCCGGGTTGCTACAGGCTAAGACGGACAGATAGAGGCAGGGGATGACGCCGTTAATGAGCCAGACGTCTTCTTTGTGCAGTCTCCAGCCGTGGCGCGCTGCCATCCGCTCCAGAATCGCCTCGAGCAAGCCTGGTTCACCCGTTGCCAGCGGGTAGCCGAGATAGCCGCCAGCGCGCTCTTGCAGCGCCGCAACGATCTCGGGGGCTACCGGGAAGTCCATGTCGGCCACCCACAGCGCGATAACGTCGGGATCAAAATGATGCCATTTGACTCCGGGTTGGCGCTGAAGCTCGGCTAAGGTGATCTGGTCAAAAGGGTGCATGTCGGAGTTTACCGTGAAGCTAGACGGGATTCGACAAAGAGTTGCACGTAGTCTCTATGCTGAGCTGAAGGCCGTGCCTGACGCAGAGGCGCTCGAAGTAGGCCACTCCTTGGGGGTTATCGCCGTGCAATTCGGTAATCCCGGTAGACTGGTGGCCGTGGAAATTGTGATCGACCCGCCGCCCTGGGCCAGAGCCATCGTTTCGGATCTCACCGACATGGACCGCGCCCCTCAGCCGCTAGCTGGGGAGCCGCTGGTATTTACCCTCCCTGACGATGTCTACTTCGAGTACGCCTTTATTGATCAGCACGGAGCCATGCGAGCCGATCCGGCTAACCCTGATCGAGCCGATAACCCCTGGTACCCCGAAGTGAGTGCCATCAAGGGTCCAGCCTACCGCCCTGACCCCTACGCAGTGCCCAAACGGCAAGCGACCGGTAAGGTTGTCCGGCATAGGCTCACTTCGCGAGCCCTGGACCAGCCGCGGCGGATTATCACCTATACCCCGGTCGGCTGCGAGACCCATAAGCTGCCCACCCTTTATGTGCAAGACGGCCTGGCCTACTACCGTATTGGGCGCTTAGCCGACGTGCTCGAAGCGTTACTTGAGAGCGGGCTGGTCCGTCCGGCGCGGCTGGTCTTTATCGAACCTGTGGATCGGGCCAAGGAGTACGCCTATAACCAGGCCTACCGGCGCTTTATGGTAGACGAACTGCTCCCCTGGCTCGAGCGCCGGTTGTTGAATACTGGCGAGCGGATGGCGCTAGGGGCCAGCTTAGGCGGCCTGGTGAGCGCGGTGCTGGCCCTTGAGCACCCCGAGCTGTTCCAGGCTGTGGCGACCCAGTCCGGGGCGTTTTTGGGGACGCCCACCGACCCCGACTATTACCGCAGCGAACGGTCGTGGGTGGCCGAACAGCTTACGCAAGGCCGCGCCCAGGCGGTGCGCTGGTATATCGACTCCGGGACGCTGGAGTGGCTTTATCCGGTTAACCGGCGGGTCGCGGCGGCGCTCGAGCACGGCGGCTACCGCTACGCCTATGCCGAGCGCCACGCCGGGCACAACTGGATTAACTGGCGCAACGGTTTGGCCGCCGCGTTGCGCTATGTTCTGCCGCCGGGATAGCGAACCCCCCGCCGTCAAGCTAGAAGTAAAAGAAGGGGCCGGGCGGGCGGATGGGTACGGCTGCAGCGTAGAACAGGACTCGCCCCAGGATCTCCGAAGCCGCGACCAGCACCAGCATGGCTGCAACGTGGAGCCCGAGCCCGCCCGCACCGTGCCGGGTTAGTTGCCGGGCAAGCACGAGCGGGAGCAGCAGGCCGCCAACAACCAGCAGTACCCAGCGGGCCGCCAGCGCGACACCGTACGGCCCTACCAGTAGGTTATAAGCTGCAACGCCCTCCAGACCTAACTGGGGGAGGGTTAAAAGCCTTCCAGCCAGACCGACGCCAGCTAGCACCGCCCCCACGATCACGGTGGGCACCAGGTAGCGCAGGTGCATGGCAATGAGCGATTCTAAGGTGGCGCGGGCTTCGTGCCGCCGGAAAGTGATGACGAACACTGTGCCCACCAGTAGTGGACCGAGCAGGAGCGCCGTCCCTAAAAACTCCAGGAAAGTAGTCCAGAGATTCCAGGTCGGCTGAGCGGGTAGCAGGTAGATGAATACCATAGACACCAGCCCTGCTGCGCCAACTACCCCCGCCACGGCACCCAAGGTAGCCCGTAGGGCAAATAGGTGCCGCCAGCGCCACCACAACGCAGCGTAACCGGCGCCCAGGACCAAGAAAGCACCGAGGAAAAAGATCTCCCGGCTGAGCCACGAGGTTTCGAGATTAGCTAGCGCCCGAAAGGCAAAGATCGGGCGGCCTAAGTGAGTCAACGTTACTAACAGGCCCAGAACCAAGAGTGGCCCCAGGACCCAGACGGCGATGGCGGTTAGATACTCCTGATCGCGGGGCCGGGCTAGTTGCCTCGCCAGCAGGTCAGTTACCCAGAGTACAGCAAACGCCCCGAGCACCATCTGGATGATGATGGTGAAGATGGTAAGCGACCAGTCTATCGCTGGCATGATTAATCCACCTCCGCTAAACGCTGGATGAAATCTACCCGCCGCAGATTCTCGGGCAACTCAGGGGGCAGTTGGAACAAAATGTTGGGTCGGGTCATGGCTGGGTCCGGTAAGTGTGGGGCACCTCTTTGGGCGGTCGGATAGCGCCGCAGCAGTTCATCCATCGGCCCATAGTCAAGGGCTCCGTAAGGGCAGGTTGCCACGCACCGGGGAGGTTTTCCTTCGTCCAACAAGGGGAGGCAGAAGTGGCATTTGGTGACGACACCACGGGCGGGATCGAACTGGGGCGCGCCATAGGGACAGGCCCAGATGCACAGCTTGCAGCCGATGCACCGCTCCGGGTCGACCAACACCACCCCGTTATCATCGCGTTTGGTATAAGCCCGCGTCGGACAGGCCCAGGCGCACCAGATCAGATCGCAATGATGGCAGGAGAGTGACAGGAAGACTCGCTGGAAGTTTGGGAAGTCACCGCTTTCTAGTGGCCCCACACGGCGCCATGACACACCCACCGGGGTGTTCCAAGTTAGATCGCATACCGCCTCACAACCCCGGCAGCCCACGCACCGCTCCAGGTTGACATAGAAGCCTAACTGCATGCTAAAGCCTCCCTTACAGCCGTTCCAGCCTCACGGCACTCTGCTTGTAGATCGGCTCGAAACTGAGCGGGTCAAAGAACTGTCCAGTTAGGGCGTTAGATGTCTGCTCCCCGAAGTGGAAGCTCAAGAAGACCCCGCCGGGCGCCACCTGAGAGGTGACTCTGGCCATCACTTCCACCCGGCCCCGCCGCGAAACAACCGCCACTCGCTCGCCGGAGTTTATACCTAGTGGTGCGGCCTCCCTGGGGTTGATCTCCACGTAGGCCTCGGGCGCCCAGGCGGCTAGCTCGGCGATCCGCCCTGTCTTAGTCAGGGTGTGCCAGTGCTCCTGAATGCGACCGGTATTGAGCCACAAGGGGTACTCGGCATCAGGCACCTCGGGCGGCGGCGCGTACTCCACGGCCCACAGCCGGGCCCGACCGTCCTCGGTGTTGAAGCGGCCGTCAGTATATAGCCGTGGCGTGCCTGGATGATCCGGCGCCGGGCAGGGCCACTGGATACCGCGCTCCCGCTCGAGCCGGTCATAGGTAATTCCCCGCAGATCGGGCGGGCGGTTGGCGTTTAGAACCTTGATCTCTTCAAAAGCGTCCTCGGTGCTGTTGAAGGCGAACAGGTCGCCGTACCCCAGACGCCGCCCGACCTCGCAGACAATATCGAAGTCGGAGCGAGCTTCGCCCGGCGGCGCCACCGCCTGGCGCAACAGGTTAACGCGGCGCTCGGCGTTGGTGAAGGTGCCGGTCTTCTCACCCCAAATTGCTGCGGGGAGCACCACGGTAGCATAATTGGTGGTCTCGGTGGGGTGGTAGCCGTCTTGGACCACCAAGAGCTCAGCCTGCTGCAACACCCGGCGGGCCCAGCCCTGGTCAGGAAAAGAGACAGCCGGGTTGGTGCCGATAACCCATAGCGCCCGGATGTCGCCTGTTTCCACGCCCTGGAAAATCCTATGGGCCGGGGTGGTGCTTGTGGGTAAGCGCTCAAACGGAACGCCCCACAACTCTGCTACCTCCCGGCGGTGCCGCTCCACCCCCAGGCTGCGATAGCCTGGTAGCGCCGGACCCCCGCCAGCCTGCCGGAAGTCCATGGACGAAGGCTGCCCGGTGATGGAGAAGGGCCCAGTTCCCGGGCGGCCAATCTGGCCGGTTAGCAGATGCAGGTTGCAGATCTGGTTTACTGCCACCGTGGCCTGGTTGGTCTGATTGATTCCCATAGTCCAGAGGGTTAGCGCAGCTTGTGCCCGGCCAAAGATCCGCGCTGCCTCCTCGATAGACTCTGCTGCAACGCCGCAGATCTCTGCCGCCCGAGAGGGAGGGTACTGGTCCACCAGCGCCCGCAACTCTTCAAAGCCTTGCGTGTGAGCGTTTATGTAGGCGTTATCCAACAAGCCATCCCGGATAAGGACGTGCTGTATGGCATTAAGGAGGGCTACATCAGTGCCTGGGCGGATGGGTAAGTATATTTGCGACAGGCGAGCCAACTGCACCGCGCGCGGATCGACGGTGATCAGGGTGCAGCCGCCGCGCGCTAGGCGGGCCATTAGTCGACCGCCCAAGACGGGATGGGCCTCGTTCAGGTTAGCCCCGATTACCATGATGCAATCAGCATGGTCCAGGTCTTCATAGTTCGAAGGCGGTCCGTCGGTGCCGAACGACCGTATATAGCCTACTACGGCGCTAGCCATGCAGAGCCGGGGGTTGCCATCAAGATGCGGGGTGCCAATAGCGCCTCGGGCAAACTTGCCAATAACGTAGCTCTCCTCTTGCAAGAGCTGGCCGGAGCCGTAGATGGCCAGGCCCGTGGGGCCTTGTTGCTCCAGGATGCGCCGGAAGGTTGCGGTTATTAGCTCTAGTGCCTCCTCCCACGAGGCGGGCTCGAGCCTATCTCCACGCCGGATCAGCGGGGTCTTAGCGCGCTCTGGCGCCCTGAGCACCTCAGCCTGAAAGATCCCTTTCTGGCACAGCAACCCCTGGTTAACAGGGTAGTCCGGGATGCCCCGCACCATTACCGGTTGCCCCTGGCGGGTGCCGATATAAAGCCCGCAGCCCGTAGCGCAGAACTGGCAGGTGGAATATACCCACCGGTCAACTTTGGCATCTAGCGGCGGTGTTGCCGCGGCTCTAGCCGAGGGCGCCATCAATACGGGCAGAGAAGAGGCAAAGGTTAGCCCCAGCCCTGTGGCCGTCGAAAGCTTCAGGAAGCTCCTCCGGTCAAGCCGAAACACGCTGCCGTCACGGTTAGCGCTCATCTGGCATCGCCCTTTCTTATCGCTGATAAATCAAGTGGACACCTTAGCTATTAGTCGAACTGTATACCGCCTATTGCGGATTTACAAGAGACATTTGTCCCAGCGTTCAGCACGGAAAATCTTACCGTTCAGGTCGGATATTCTCTGGCCAGCGCCCGCGATTCCAGTCTTTGCCAAACGGGTCTGCTAGCCCAGGAGATTTGCCCCTAAAGTTGCCCCTCGCTAACCCCTAAGTTACCACAGGTAAAACGCGCTAATGGTGGACATTGGCAGGGAATTTACGGCGCTATACTGCGCGTAGTAAGTGAAAGTCTCGCATCGAGGTGAGGAAATGAGACAGCGAAACCCGGCATCATCGTTTGGGTCAGGTGCCGATGCGGCTCGTCCATCACTGGCTGATGTGGGGGCTCATCCTGTTTAGTTTAGTGCATGTCTATATGGCAGTCTGGAACAGCATCCGCAACCGCACGATGGTGATCGAGGCGGTCATCTCGGGGTATGAGGTGAAGCGGGAGTGAGCCAGACGCTGCTGCTGGGCCTGGGCAACATCCTCTACGGCGATGAGGGGCTAGGGGTGCAGATGCTGCACCACCTGCGCCGCAAGTACCGCTTCAGCGCCGAGGTCGCGCTTCGCGACGGCGGGGTGTTGGGTTGGTCGCTGATACCGGAGATAGTTGCGGCCCGGCGGGTCATCATCATCGACGCGGTGGCGGGGGAGGTCGGGGCCATCTACCGCTTCACCGGCCGCGACCTGCTTAGCGGCAAGCAGTACGGCAAGCTCTCCTCGCACGAGTGGGGGGTGCCTGAGCTGCTGAGCGCCATCGAGCTGCACGGCGACCTGCCGGAGGTTATCATTGTTGCTATGGGAGTGAGTCCGATTATGCAGCTCAGTCTTGGCCTGTCCGAGCCGGTGCGGGCGCGCTTCAGGGCGCTCGAGCAGACCCTGCTCGCCACCCTGGCCGGCTGGGGGATCGCGCCGCAGGGGGTAGAGAGCGCCACCGGCCCGCTCGAAGCCGAAGAGCTGGTCCGTCATGCATGAAGTGGGGCTGGCCCGGCAAGTTCTCGACATCGCCGAGTCAGCCGCTAAGGAACAAGGTGCGAAGGCGATCACCAAAGTCGGCCTGCGCCTTGGCGCTATGGCCGGGGTAGTGCCGGACGCGCTGAGCTTTGCCTTCGAAGTGGCCCGGCACGGGACTATGGCCGAGCAAGCAGTCTTGGAGGTCGAATACCTGCCCTTGGTGTGCTACTGTGAATCGTGCCAGGCGGCGTTCGAGGTGGATGATCGCTTCGGGATTGCGCTCTGCCCCAGTTGCGGCGAACCGAGCGCCGAGATCCGCCAAGGCATGGAGTTCACGGTGAGCTACCTGGAGGTAACATGACCCGCGACATCGGCCTGACAGTGCTGTCGGACTTGGGCGAGGAGCGGGGGCGTATCGTGCGGGTTGAAAAGGGCGTGATGGAGTTTAACCAAGCCTTGGCCGAAGAGAACCGCGCGCGCTTTGCCGCGGCGGGGGTGCTGGTTATTAACGTCCTCTCCTCGCCCGGCTCAGGCAAAACCACCCTCTTGGCGCGAACGCTGCAAGAGTTCCCGGCTCGAGCCGCGGTGATCGTCGGCGACCTGGCCACTGATAACGACGCCGAGCGGTTGCGGGTGAGCGGGGCGGTGGCGGTGCAGATTCAGACCGGCGGGGTGTGCCACTTAGAAGCAGCCATGATCGCCCAGGCGGTGGCGCGGCTAAACCTTGACACCATTGAGCTCTTGATTATCGAAAACGTCGGCAACCTAGTCTGCCCAGCCGCTTACGACCTAGGCGAACGCTTGCGCGTAGTGCTGCTCTCGACCACCGAAGGCGAGGACAAGCCGCTAAAGTACCCGCAGATGTTTAAGACCGCCGATCTGGTGGTAATTAACAAGGCAGATCTCACTGAGGCTGTGGAGTTTAAGCGCGAGCAGGCCCTGGCCAATATCCGCCTGGTCAACCCGCAGGCCCAGGTGCTGGAACTCTCGGCCCGCACCGGGCAGGGGATGTCGGCCTGGTATGAACTCCTGCAAACCCACCTTGAAGATAGTTAGCGTTCAGCTCCGGGTGCGCGGGGTGGTGCAAGGGGTCGGCTTCAGGCCGTTTATCTACCGCTTGGCCCGGCGCTACGGCTTGTCAGGCTGGGTGTTGAATGACGCAGAGGGGGTGCTGATCGAGGTGCGGGGAGCAGCAGACACTGTGACCGACTTTATCGCAGCGATTAGACGTGAGGCGCCGCCGGCGTCCCGCGTCGAAGACGTCGCTGAGCTGCTCCGCCGCGACGGCGGCGAGTTAGGCGGCTTCGAGATCCGCGAGAGCGCGGGCGCTGCCACCATCACCACCCTGATCTCACCCGATCTGGTGGTCTGCCCGGACTGCTTAGCCGAGCTGTTTGACCCCCAAGATTTCCGCTCCCGCTACCCCTATATCAACTGCACCAACTGCGGCCCGCGCTACTCGATTATTTTGGCGCTCCCCTACGACCGCCCCCTTACCACCATGAAGGACTACCCGCTCTGTTCGCGCTGCGAGGCGGAGTACCACGACCCCGAGAACCGCCGCTTCCACGCCCAGCCGGTAGCCTGTCCGGCGTGCGGCCCCAGTCTGCGCTACCTTGGCGCCGCCGGGCAGGAGCTAGCTGCCGGCGAGGCCGTGATCAACCTAGCGGCCTTACAGCTGCGCAATGGGGCGATCCTGGCGATTAAGGGCTTAGGGGGCTATCACCTAGCCTGCGACGCTACCGACGCAGTGGCGGTCGAGGCCATGCGGGTCAGGAAGTTTCGTAAGGAGAAGCCGTTTGCCCTCATGGCCCGCGACTTAGCAGCGCTCGCTGGCATCGTAATGCTCGACGCGGCGGCTGAAGCCCTGCTAACTTCGGCGGCGCGGCCTATCGCGCTGCTGGCAAAAGGTCAAAAGTCCCTTCCTTTGGCGCTGGCTCCGGATAATGCTGAGTTAGGGATCATGCTGCCTTACACACCGCTCCACCAACTCCTGTTCGCGGCGGGCGCGCCGCCGCTGCTTGTGATGACCAGCGCCAACCGCTCCTCGGAACCGATCGCCTACCGGGATGAGGAGGCGCTAACGCGCTTGGCCGGTATCGCCGACGGCTTTGTGGTCGGCGAGCGGCCCATCGCCCGGCGCGTGGACGACTCGGTGGTAACGATTATGGACGGGGCACCGGCGATGATTCGCCGGGCGCGGGGTTATGCCCCGTCACCGGTGCTGCGCGACGCGCGCTTCGCTAGGCCGATCTTAGCCCTGGGAGCCGGGCTCAAGAACGCTATTGCGCTAGCGACCGGCGGCTATCTGTTTGTCAGCCAGCACCTGGGCGACCTAGACAACCTCGACGCCTTCGAAGCCTTTCAAGAGACCGTGCTTGATCTCACCAGCATGTACCGCGTCGATCTTAGCGAGACTTTAGTGGTGCATGACCTCCACCCCGGCTACCCCAGCAGCCGCTACGCCGAACAGTTGCCGGGCCCAAGGCTGGCTGTGCAGCACCATCTGGCTCACATCGCCTCGGTGCTGGCCGAGCACGGCGCCTGGGAGCTGCCGGTGATCGGCTTTAGCTTCGATGGCACCGGCCTCGGCAGCGACGATACCGTCTGGGGTGGTGAGATTATCTGTGGTTCGCTCGCCAGCGGCCTAGAACGCGTCGGACACCTGCGCCGGGCGCTGCTGCCCGGCGGCGACGCTGCTGCTCGCAACCCTGAGCAGGCGGCGGTGGGGTTCTTGCATGAGTTGGAAGCAGACCTCTGGCGACCCTTGCTCTCTGAAAAACCGGTTAGGGTAGCGCTGAGCTTAATCCGCAGCGGTCTCAATACCCCCACCACTAGCAGCATGGGCCGCCTGTTCGACACGGTGGCGGCCCTCTGCGGCTTTAGGCGCCCCATGACCTTCGAGGGCCAAGCGGCGATCTGGCTCGAGTCGTTGGCTCGGCAGGCCGCACCCAGCGAGCCCTATCCGTTCCCCTTTGACGGCGCCACCTGGGACTACCGGGCGCTCTTGACGCCGCTGCTGGCCGACCTTCGTGCCGGTAGTCAGGTTGCAGCGGTGGCCTACCGCTTCCATGCCGCTCTGGCTACCGGGGTAGTGGAGGCTGCCGTGAGGCTGCGCGAGCAGGGGTACGGCTCGACGGTCGCGCTGTCAGGCGGCGTCTGGCACAATAAACTGCTGCACCGCTTGGCCCTTGATGGCCTGCGGCAACGCGGCTTTACCGTCTGGTGGAATCAGCAAGTTCCAGTCGGAGATGGTGGCATCGCTGTTGGTCAGGCCGCGCTGGCGGCTAGGGAGGTTCAGGATGTGTCTAGGCATTCCGTATGAGGTTATTGAAGTCTTAGACGGCGAAAGCTGTCTAGTCAGGGTAGGGAGCGGCGCGCAGCACTGCTTCAGCGGCCTGGTGGACAGTGTCGAGGTAGGCGACTGGCTAGTGGTCCATGCCGGTTTTGCCCTCGAGAAGATTACCGAGCAAGATGCCCAAGAGAATCTGGCGCTGATCGAGCGCTACCTGCTGGGCGATGAGCCGCGGAGACCAGCATGAACGCTGCTACCTTTGCGCCCGAGCAGTACAAGGCCCCGGTGCTGGTAGGCCGCTTGCAGCAGCGCATCGCTGAGCTGGCCGCCAAGATCGATCGTCCGATTAAGATCATGCACATCTGCGGCACCCATGAGCACGAGCTAGGCCGCTACGGGCTAAGAGACCTGCTACCCGAGTCGGTTGAGCTGCTGGCCGGGCCGGGCTGCCCGGTGTGCGTCTGCGACACCGAGTATATCGATCAAGCCATTCAGTTGGCGCTCACCCCAGGTGTCATCCTGGCGTCGTTTGGCGATATGTTGGCGGTTCCGGGGGCCATCCCCCTCTCCGGCGAGCGCCGGGGCGACGTGCGGATGAGCCTCCTGGACGCCAAGGCGCAAGGTGGGGAGGTGCGCGCGGTCTACTCGGCGTTCGATGCTGCCAGAATTGCGCGTGACAACCCCGACAAGCAGGTGGTGTTCTTCTCGGTCGGTTTCGAGACCACCGTGGTAGCCGTGGCGGCGCTGTTAAAACGCGGCGTACCCGAGAACTTCACCATTATCGAGGCCAACTACTATACGCCACCGGCCACCCACCTGCTCCCTACGCTCGAGGGCTTCAACATGCAGGGCTTCTTGCTGCCGGGGCACGCCTCGGCGGTGACCGGATTGCGTATCTACGAACACCTGCCGGAGATCGGCATCGCCTGCGCTTCGGCCGGCTTCGAGCCGGTCGATGTGATGGCGGCGTTAGCGGCGGTCCTGACACAGCTGGCCGAGGGTAGGCTGCACGTGGCCAACGCCTATGGCCGGGTGATTGAGTACGACGGCAACCAGAAGGCGCTCGCCGAGCTGGCCGAAGTGTTCGAACCCTGCACCATACGCTGGCGTGGCGTGGCCGACATCCCCGGGTCGGGCTTTAAGCTGCGCGCGCCATACCGGCACTACAGCGCTCGTGAGCGCTTTGCTGCGGTGCTGGCCGATCCTCCAGCGCGGAGTGAGCTCGAGCACCCCAAGGGCTGCCGCTGTGCCGAGGTCACGCTCGGCTTAGCCCGCCCCACCGACTGCCCGGTGTTCGGCAAGCTCTGCACCCCCGATAACCCTTATGGGCCGTGCATGGTCAGCCACGAGGGGACCTGCCGCGCCTGGTACACCTACGGCATGGGGCGGGAGCGGATCTATGTCGAAGTCTGAGGCCGTAGTTACCTCGCCCAAGCCGATGCGCCGCTACGATACGGTGCGCCTCAGCCACGGCAGCGGCGGCAAGCTGACCCTGGAGTTGATTACCGAGCTGTTCGCCGCCACCTTTGCCTCGGAGCCGCTGCGTGAGCTGACCGATGCCGCGCTATTAGCTAACCCCGGCGGCAAAATCGCCTTTGCCACCGACTCGCACGCCATTAAGCCGCTGTTTTTCCCCGGCGGCGACATCGGGCGCCTGGCGGTGGCCGGCACCGTCAACGACCTGGCGGTGATGGGAGCGCGACCCAGATACCTCTCAGCGGCCTTCATCCTGGAAGAGGGGTTCAGCCTCGAGGCGCTGACCCGCATTGTGCATTCCATGAAAGCAACCGCCGACGAAGCCGGTATCGCTATCGTCTGCGGCGACACTAAGGTGGTCGAGCGCGGCAAAGGTGACGGTGTGTTCATCAATACTGCCGGTGTAGGCTTTATTCCCGAGGGCCGCGAACTCGGCCCGCAGCGTGTCGCAGCCGGTGATGTGTTGCTGGTTAACGGCACCCTGGGCGACCACGGCATCGCGGTGATGTCGCAGCGCGAGGGCTTCGAGCTGACGCTCGAGCTCAAGAGCGACGTGGCACCCTTAAACGGCCTTATCGAAACGGTGCTGGCGGCAGCGCCGGGGACCAAGTTCATGCGCGATATTACCCGCGGCGGGCTGGCCGCAGTGGCTAACGAGCTGGTGCTCAATAAGCCCTACGGCGTGCGCATCTTTGATTATCAGGTGCCCATCCACCACGATGTGGCGGAGTATAGTGAGATGCTCGGTATCGACCCGCTGCTTGCGGCCAATGAGGGGAAGCTGCTGATCGCTACCCCGCCCGCTCAGGCCGAGGCCGCCCTTAGTGCTATGCGTCGGCATCCTTTAGGACGGCAGGCCGCGATTATCGGCGATGTGGTTAAGAAGCCGCAGGGGATGGCGCTGATCGAGACCGCCTACGGCAGCCGGCGGGTGCTAGAGATGCCGATTGAAGAGCAGTTGCCCAGGATCTGCTGATGCCAACAGACACGGAACTCTTGTCCAGACGAGAGCTGCCGCGCCTTGGGCTCTGCTTATCCCCCCTTTTTGCGTACCTGTCGGATGCGCTTCAGCACCTCGCGCGTGGCTGTTTCAAGGGCTTGGTAATCCCCCTCGCTGACCCAAGCCTTGCGGACCAGTTCGCTCCCACCGCCGACACAGCAGACACCGGCATCAAACCAGGCCTTTAGACCGGCCTCATCCAAGGAGACGCCGCCGGTGGGCATCAGCCGAGTCCAGGGGCGTGGGCCGAGGATCGCCTTAACGAACTCAGGTCCGCCGACGCTGCCGGGGAAGAGCTTCACAATCTCCGCCCCCCACATCTCGGCGGTGGCGATTTCGTTGACGGTGCCGCAGCCCGGCAGGTAGGGGATCTTGCGGCGATTGCAGAGCTTAGCGATCTCTTCGTTAAAGGTGGGGGCTACGATGAAGTTCGCGCCGTGGGCCAAAAAGAGCGCTGCGGTTGGTGCATCCTCAATCGAGCCCGCACCGATAATCAGCCGGGGGTGGGCGGCGACTAGGTGGCTAAAGACCGTAATAGCGCCGTCGCCGCGATTGGTGAACTCCAGCAAGCGCGCCCCGCCACGGGACAGGGCGGCGGCGATCTCTCCTGCAGCCTGTGCATCCGGATGGTAGAAGAGGGGCACCAGGCCGTCCTCAAGCATGGTGGTATAGACACTCAAGCGATCAAAACGAGCCATAAATCCTCCGCAAATCAGTAGTCGAGTATTCAAGTATTCGAGTATTCAAGTAGGGGCGAACCTCGTGTTCGCCCTATTTTTATCCGTAGTGGTGATAGTTCATAGACAATTCCTCCGACAGACAGGCCAGTCAGCGAAGTCTTTGCTGGCCGGCTGAGATGCCGAAGTGCTGACACACTGCCAGTCAACGGCGCAGCGACGCGGCAGCCGCGTCTAGCGTGGCGAACACCTCGTCACTAATGGTGATGTCAAAGACTTCGGCGATGACCTGGGTCCAACCGTGCAGGAAGTAGATCCAACCGTCCTCGATGATGAGCTGGCGAGCTTGGGCTTGGCGCCGGGCTTGGTGTAAGAAATCCAGCTCGCCGCGGTAGTTAAGCTCCCAGACCAGACCCCGCTCTGGGAAGATGCCGGCGTCGGTAATGGGCGAGCCGGGGCGGTCCTTGCCCATGCCGGTGGCGTTGATGACCATCGAGCCGGGAGGGAGTTGCGCCATCAGCTCGTCGTTGCGGAGCGGGTCTTCGTTGTGGACGTACTCAAAGGCGATGTCAGTCTTTAGCTTTTGGTGAACCTTCTTGAGGCGCTCGAGGTTCGGCGTCGTGCGGTTGACGGCGATGAACTTCTTAGGGCGATCAGCCGCGTCTGGCAGGCTCGCTATGAAGGCGCTGATGGCGATGGCCGAACCGCCAGCGCCGAGGCAGAGGACGTATCCACCGGTGCGGCCCCAGTGTCCTTGGGGCACGAACGCCTGCCAGGAGAGGCCGGAGGTGATCGGGTCTTTGGCGTGACCGATCAGCTTGCCGTCCCGCTTGGAGAGGCAGGAGACCTCGCCGCAGAGCTCGGCTGATGGATCAAGTTCGTCAAAGAGGTCGCGGCTTGCCTCCAAGAGGTTGATCTTATGGGTGGTGACGAGCGCCCCCGTGGCCAAGGGGTCATGCTTGATCTGTTCGACGATGGCCCGGTAGGCCTCGGCGGGCGCGTTAGGCGGGGCGTCGTAGCCGGCGATGTCGGCGCCCAGGCCAAGGATCTCTGACCACTTGGGGAAGACCTTCATGATCGAGGACTGTTTGGTCGTTACGCCAACAAAGTACAGGGTCGGGCGGGTAAGGGGGGTGGTCATCGGCTTCCTCCTGGGCCATTACAACTCGGCGAGCTGGTCGAAGATGGGTACGAGCGCCTCATAAGTGGCCTCGAACAGCGGGTAGAGCTGCTGATAGGCGGTCTGAGCGGTAGGGTCGGGTGTCACTGTGTGCGCTACGGGATTGATCTGCTCGATGATGCTGAAGTTACGGTAAAGCCCGATCCCGACCCCGCCGGTGACCGCTGCCCCCATCGAAGTAGCCTCTTCGAGGTAGCTCAGGCGCTTGACCGGGAGGTCGTACATATCGGCCATCAGCTGGTTCCAGAAGCGGCCTTGGGCGCCGCCGCCGATTACCCTCATGCTCGCTATCTCGATGCCTTGGCGGGTAAGGGCCTTGAGAATCACGCGGAGGTTCATGGTTACACCTTCGAGCACCGCCCGGAACAGGTCGGCGCGGGTGTGGCGCACAGTAAGGCCGATGAAACAGCCGCGGGCACTTGGGTTCCAGCGCGGACTCCGCTCGCCCAGCAGGTAGGGCAGGTAGAGCAGCCCTTGCGCGCCCGGAGGCGAAGTGGCGGCCAGCGCATTGAGCAGTTCGTAGGCCGAGATGCCCTCGCGCGCCGCCCGCTCGCGTTCCGCCTGCCCAAGCTGGTCCCGGGCCCATTGATAAGAGGCGCCGGCGGCCTGCATGGTGCCGCACGGGCTATAGAGCCCTGGCACGACGTGCGCCCAGGTGAAGGTGCGCTCTTGGGGGTCGTACACCGGCTGCCTTGCCGCTAGCGCGATCCAGGAGGATGAGCCCACGTAGTTATAGGCGTCCCCTTCGCGCCACACCCCCGCGCCGAGGGCGGCACAGGAGCCGTCTCCGCCGCCGATGACTACCGGCGTACCGGCGGCGAGCCCGACCTCGGCGGCAACACCCGGCAACACCGTACCTACTACCGCAGTCGAGGGGTGTAGTTCAGGGAGTTTGTCAACATCTAGCTCGGCGGCCTCGAGGATCTCGTCGGCATAGGCAAGGCGCTTAAGCTCGAGCAGGTTCATGCCCGAGGCATCCGAGTAGTCGGTGACGAAGTTGCCGGTGAGCCGCGCTACCACCGCGTCCTTGGCATGTACAAACTTATGGGTGGCCCGATAGATGTCCGGCTGATGGTCGCGCAGCCACAAGATCTTACAGAGCGAGTAGGAACTGCTAAGGCGGTGGCCGGTGAGGCGGTAGACCCGCTCAGGGGCGATGCGCTCCGCTAAATAGCGCTCCTGCTCAGTTGAGCGCTGATCGGCCCAGATGATGGCGTGACGCAACGGCCTGGCATCTTTGCCCAGCGGGACGCAGCCCATCATCTGGCCGCTGAAGGCGATGCAGGCGATCTCGCTTGGCGGCGCTGCGGTTCCTAGCAACTCCCGCGTCGAGCGGCAGACCGCCCGCCACCAGTCTTCGGGGTCTTGCTCAGCCCATCCCCGCTGTGCATAGTGGGTGTCATACGGGCTAAAGGCGCTACCCAGCAAGCTGCCCGCATCGTCGTAAAGAGAAGCCTTGTTGCCGGTGGTGCCGAGATCGTGTGCAAGAACGAACCGCTTCATGACGCTATCTCCGCGCTGCGTACTTGGGGTTGGGCACCACCTGCGCCTGCCCGTTTCTAGCGACGATCAGTGCGGCAAACCCCCGCTCGGCGATAGTCTTGTAGTCGTAACCGGCGTCGGCGGGGAAGACTGCTAAAAAGACGAAGTTGCCTGGGCCGGTGTTGACCGTGCGGTGACCCCAATAGGGGGGTACGTAGGAGGCCGCCCCGGGAGCCATGGCTTGCGCATTGATCTCTCCTCCCGGCGTCTGCAATAGCAGATAACCCTCACCCTGAAGGCAGTAGTAAAGCTCGGCGCGGTCCCCCTTGGCGTGATAGTGCCCCTTGGTCATGAAGTACTCATCCCCCACTTTGCCGGGGTAGATGACCGTGGTGGAGTAGAGCAATTGCCCTTCGTCCTTGGGGTTGTTGGTGGCGTTGTAAACCCGGTAGATCACCGGATTCTGGACTGAGAGCACAGCCTCGGCCGCGCGGTCGGCAAACAGGCCGCGCATGTCAGAAAGCCGCTGCGTCTGTACCATCGTTGCGTTCGGGATGGTGCCGTCCTTGAGATCGACCCAAGTGGTAAAGGGGGTCATGTAGGTCATGACAATCCTCCGGAGAAACGAGCCGTTAATTGAGTCAGCTGTGGGGTGTGGGTTGTAGGCTGTAGGGGCCTGTGGTGAACCCACAACCCACTTCCTACTTCCTGGAGTACAAGCCGCATATTAAGCGCCATTGCTACCCTCCACCGCAGTAACCAGATAACGGCAGGGCTTGCCGTGCAAAACGGCGACCAAGTTCTCGGCTGCCAGCAGGCTCATGCGCGCTACCGCCTCGCGGGTAGTGGCTCCTAGGTGCGGTGTGACAATCACGTTCTCTAAACCTAGCAACGGGCTGGCCTCGTTGGCCAAGACGTCGATGGCCGCTCCGGCCAGCTTGCCGCGCGTCAGGGCCTCGTAGAACGCCTCTTCGTCCACTAGAGCGGCGCGCGCGGTATTGACCAGAATGGCGCCGTCTTTCATCTGGGCCAGCCGCTCGCGGTTGATCAGCCCTCTGGTGTCGGGGGTAAGCGCCGCGTGCAGCGACACGATATCAGCTGAGCTTAACAGCGTGGCCAGATCGACCCGCTCG
>Ga0208100_100065_pt1 | contig 45788 bp, 45 predicted proteins | sample SubbioR11_8A_Aug_FD_184817 | JGI IMG/M metagenome (GOLD analysis project Ga0208100, IMG submission 184817) | Serpentinite rock and fluid subsurface biosphere microbial communities from McLaughlin Reserve, California, USA - CR11_8A_Aug (SPAdes) | ecosystem: Environmental > Terrestrial > Deep... | reverse complement strand
TTTTGCCGGCGGGTTTATTTCGAGGCGGGAGCTAGTGATCAGGCAGCGACATGTGCAGTTCGCCTATGAGTTGCACCTTCGGGGGAGAAGCACGCCTGACCCCGAGTTCGCGCAGAAGATGCAGAGAGAGATCCTTGAACAGATGATTGCAGAACGCTTGCTAGTGCAGGAGGCCAAACAAGGGATCTTGCCCTCTAGCGAAGAGCAACAATCCTATGTCCAGGAGGTGGTCTCTTTTATCACCAGGGAATTCTTTGGCGGGAGTAGTGAGGCCCTAGAGGAGCGGCTCGTTTTGGCCGGGCTGACACTCGCGCAACTTGACCTGTACCTCGCGGAAACTTTGGTTGTCCATAAACTGCGCGAGGCGAGGCTCAAAGAAATTGTCATCACTGAGGCAGAGATAAAAGCTCATTTTGACGCCAGAAGAGCAGAATACAACTTGCCGGAGATGATAAGGTTGCGGCATATCTTGGTCAAAGAGCGTTCACTCGCCGAAAATCTTTGGCGACAACTGCAACGGGGGGGCGACTTCGTTGCTCTGGCACAGGAGCACACGGTGGACATTGTTTCCCGGCCTCTTGGGGGAGATTTGAACTGGCGCCGGCGCGGCGAGTTTGCCGAGGCCTTTGAGGTCGCCGCGTGGAACCTCGCCACGGTAGGCAGCATTAGCCCGGTCGTCAAGACGGATATGGGTTATCATGTCATCAAGTTAGAGGGAAGGCTGCCTCCGCGCGAACGCTCTCTAGTTGAAGTGCAAGATGCTGTGCGCGCGCGGTTGCTTGAGGAGCGCGAAGCCGCCTTTTTTAAAGCTTATGTGAGCGAGCTAAGGCGACGGGTCCTTGTTCTCGTTTTTCTAAGGTAAAAAAGAGCATAAAAGGACGCGCTGTGCCAGATACTAGGTAATGGAATAGCACATCCACAGAGGGAGGTTTTGCAGTGAAGGCCACAGGTATTGTACGACGCATAGACGACCTTGGTCGCGTGGTAATACCCAAAGAGATTCGCCGCACTTTGCGTATTAGGGAAGGTGACCCTTTAGAGATCTACGTTGATCGGGAAGGGGAGATCATCTTAAAGAAGTATTCGCCAATAAGCGAGTTGGGTGATTTTGCCAAGGAGTATGCCGACTCTCTCCATGAAAACACAGGGCATATTGCCCTGATCTCCGACCGTGACACAGTTATCGCTGTGTCGGGGGCCTCGAAAAAAGAATTTCTCAACCACCCCGTAGGTCGCTTGGCGGAACAGACCATGGAGGATCGGCGGAGCGTCCTTGTTAATGCCGAGCCTGGTGGGACTTGCGCCAGTTGCGCTGTTGCCCACCCTGAAGGCGAGTGCCGTCTGACCGCTCAAGTGATCGCCCCCATCATTGCCGATGGCCAACCAATAGGAACGGTGGTGCTCTGTTCGCGCGAGTCTCGGGTAATTATGGGTGAGATGGAGAACAAATTGGTCGATACCGCCGCCGCCTTTCTCGCTAAGCAGATGCAGGACGGATAGTAAACAGGTAGCGCCGTCTAGGCGCTACCCCTTGGTTTTTTGGGCAAGTGGTGTTAATATGAGAGACATAATATAGTGCTGAAGGTGTATTGATGCTGTACATAGTGGGGCTAGGCCCCGGCGACCCAGATCTCATCAGCCGTCGCGGTTTTGAGTTATTGTCTCTCCCTAACTCTCAAGTCGTGCTCCGCACCGGCAAACATCAGGTCGCGGCTCTGCTTAGCGCCAGCGGGCTCTTGTTTGCGACCTATGATTATTTGTATGACAGTCTACCTGATTTTGAACAGGTCTATGCGGCCATAGTAGCCGACATCGCCAGGCGGTACCGGCATAGCGATGTCGTCTATGCTGTGCCTGGCAATCCCATGGTCGCCGAAAGTACCGTGCAGGAGCTACTCGCGATGGGGGTAAAGCATGGTTGGGACGTTAAGGTCATTTTCTCCCCGAGCAGTCTAGAAGCGGTCTTTGTCGCGCTCGGCATTGACCCGACCAAGGGGGTCGCCATAGGCGATGCTCTTGACCACAGCATTAGCGTTGACCCGAACCTCTCCTGGCTGTTGACCCAGGTGCACAGTCGCCTCGTGGCCAGTGACTTGAAACTGCGGCTACTTGAGATTTACCCTCCGGAGCACAGGGTCGCAGTGGTGCGCGATGCGGGTAGTGCTGCTTGCCAGGTCATCCGTCTACCGCTCGCCGAGCTTGACCACCGCGAGTTTACCTCCGTCGACACCGTGTACGTCCCTGCTTGCCGAAAGGCGCGGCATATTGGCCGGGCTATGGAAGAACTGGCACAAGTGATGAATCATTTGCGAGGCCCAGAGGGCTGCCCCTGGGATAAGGAGCAGACCCACCTCAGTCTTCGCTCTTTTCTCATCGAAGAAGCCTATGAGGTTCTCGCCGCCTTGGAGGGAGATGATAAGGGAGAACTAGCTAAAGAACTGGGAGATCTCTTGTTGCAGGTTGTATTCCATGCGCAAATCGCCAGGGAGAACGGGGATTTCGACCTCTTTGACTGCATCACCGAGTTAGTGGCGAAGCTGGTGCGGCGCCATCCCCATGTTTTCGGCGATTCTAAGGCCACGACCGCCCATCAAGTGGAGGAAGGCTGGCGTCGCATTAAGCAGGCCGAAAAGGCTACCCAAGGGGAAGAGTATCTAGATTCGATTCCAATGAACCTGCCCGCCCTGCAGTTGGCGCACAAGTTCCAGGCGAGAGCCGGGCAGTTAGGGCTAGATTGGCCCAGTATCGCCGGGGTTTTCGCTAAAGTTGATGAAGAAATCGCCGAGCTGAAGCAGGCCATACATGAAAATGACCCGCAGCTAGTCGCGGGCGAGCTTGGGGACCTACTTTTTTCCCTCGTCAACCTCAGTCGATTTTTAGAGGTGGAACCTGAAACTGCCTTGCGTGGGTCGATTTACAAATTCAGACAACGTTGTGCGCAGGTCATCCAGATGGCCGCTTCTTTGGGACTGGTGATGAATGAATGTAGTCTTGTCGAATTGGACAGCCTATGGGACGAAGCAAAATCCAAAGAAAATGCTAAGCGCTACAACCGCTGAGCAGGAAAATCATGTTGCAGCGGAGAAAAACATAAAGACGGTAGTACTATTATGAGGAGGCGTTTTCATGAATAAGTCTCAATTAATCGACGCAGTAAAACAAAAAACAGATCTTACCAAGAAGGATGTAGAGTTGGTAGTAAGCACGGTCTTTGAAAGCATGGAGGAAGCGCTAATTACGGGTGATAAAGTTGCGATCGCTGGTTTTGGCACCTTTGCGGTCAGAGAGCGGGCAGAACGTCGCGGACGCAACCCTAAGACCCAGGAGGAGATTGTCGTGCCTGCAGCCAAGGTGCCGGTATTTCGCCCTTTCAAAACCCTAAAAGAGGCCATCGATAAATAAACCCTCTCCATATATAATCTAAGGCAGGTTGGCTAACCTGCCTTTTTAGGAGTAAAAAGCATGCGACTAGATAAGTATCTTAAGGTGTCCCGCCTCATTAAAAGGAGGACTCTCGCCAAAGATGTGAGCGACCAAGGCAAAATTGAAGTCAATGGTAAGGTAGCGAAGCCGAGCCATATGGTCAAGGTCGGAGACATCTTGACCTTGCACTTCGGTAGCCGTGTTTTGAAGGCGCGTATTTTGCGCCTCGAGCCTTCGGCACGCCGCGACGAAGCACAGGAAATGTATGAGATAGTGGAAGAGGCCAAAATTCTTTGACCGATAAAGTGGGGCTTCCTTGCGGATAATAAAGATAGATCCGCAAAGGAGGTGCCCATTTGTTCCGCAGTATGAGTACGGTTCGTAAAGTCGGGCTGTTTCTTAGTCTGGGCCTCATGTTAGTGGCTGGGTCTGCTTGTCGATTCTTGGGTGGCCCAGCCGAGGGTATGCCTAGCATACCGCGTGTTATCTCCAAGGGCGAGAATGTGGAGCCGATCATCAATGTCTACATGCATGAAACAGGTCAAATTCGTGCCATGCCGATGGAGGAATACTTGCTTGGCGTTGTAGCGGCAGAGATGATTCCTACCTGGCATGTAGAGGCTCTAGCGGCCCAGGCCATTGTCGCTCGGACCTTCACCTTGGACAAAATAGCGCGGCAGGGCGGCGTGCCGCGGCGCAATGCTCATGCCTCAACCGACATTGAAGAGTTTCAGGCCTATGACAACACCAAAATTACCGACCAAGTCCGCCAAGCTGTCCAAAAGACGCGGGGAATAGTGCTCGGCTATCGTGGGCAGTTTGTGCGGGCTTGGTTTCACGCCTACTGTGACGGCATGACGAGCACAGCAGTGGATGGGCTAGCCTTTCGTGAGTTTCCAACCCCCTATATACAGAATGTCTCCGACATCTGTCCCGAGTTCACGCCCCAAGAAGAGCGCGAGTACCGCGTTACTTTTACTAGAGCCGAAGTCATAGCTGCATTGCGGCAAATCGGTCAAACCCCCGGCGAGTTTAATCGGATAGAGGTACTGAAAAAAGACTCGGCAAATAGGGCGGTGTCTTTGCGCATAGGACGTGCTACCATTTCTGCCCCTGCCTTCCGCATTGCTATAGGCAGCACTCGGTTGCGCTCGACTAAGTGGAGCAAGGTTGATGTCGCGGACGGTAAATTTATCTTCGTGGGCAGTGGTTACGGCCATGGAGTGGGCATGTGTCAGTGGGGGGCGAAAGCGCGAGCGGAGCGCGGGGACAACCATACGGCAATCGTCGAGCACTTCTTCCCAGGCGCCTCTATAGGGAAAATATGGGATTAAGAATAGGCCGGCCTAGTGCCGGTTTTTTTGCGGTCTTTTTTTAGTACGGAGGAATATACATTGGGGAGAGCAGGACGGATGGGGGGAAGTGCCATGGAACAAAACCACAACCACAAAGTGGTCATCATCAATAGAGAACAAGTTGTTGTAGATGGGGTAGTGCATGTGGAGAAGTTTGACGCCCTTGAAATCATCCTCGAGACCGATCTAGGTCTAATGGCCCTACGAGGGGAGGACATGCACATTAAGCAGCTAAGTCTCGAGCAGGGTCAGTTGATGGTGGAAGGGGCCATCAGGAGCATTGACTACCTCGATGAGGGTGGCAAAACTGCTAAAGGTAAGGGATGGCTACAGCGGCTGTTTTTTAGCTAGCAGCGAAAGGAGCTAGATGTGTTAGTAGAGCAGGCGAACGATATTTTCGAAGTGTTCTTCCTAGGGGTGGCTCTCGGGATGGTGGTTGACATCTATCGGGCGATGACTCAGTTGGGCAGGCCTAGCAAGGCGATACTTTTCGCTTTGGACATTGCTTTTTGGCTAGCATGTAGTCTCGGTGTCTTCGCCTACTTGCTCTGGACAACCTCTGGCGAAGCAAGGGCCTATGTTTTTGGCCTCTTGCTCCTCGGCTTCTATTTTGAGCAGAAAATCCTCGGCGGTAGACTGCGGCGTGGAGTGCGCGCGTTGCTAAGAGGGTTTATGGTCAGCGGCAAAAGCATCCTCGGTCGCATCATCATAATGGTAGATTTCGTGCTCGGGGTCATCTTAATCCCGGTGCGCTTTTTGGTATATCTTCCTCTACTTCGGGTGCTCCGCTGTGTCGGGCGCGTGGTAGACCACTTGCGAACTAGGGGTGCTAAAAAAGATTTGTAAAGCGAGAAGGATTGCTCCGCAATCATGGCGAATATCATTCGCACTTGGTAATTAGCGGAGGAAAGACAATGAGCAATATACGCCCCCTGCCGAATATTGTCTACTTCCCAACAGCTCTCCCCGCGCGCAAGAAAAAGAAGCGCAGGGCACGGGTGTTAGTCGCGGTTTTTTTGGCAGTTGTTTATCTGGCCATTACCTTTGTGTCGCAGGAGTTGGCCATGGCGAGGTTGCGAGAACGAGAGATCGAGCTTCTGGCTGTACGTTCGTCCTTAGCAGAGCAAGCCACCCAGTTGCAAGCCGAGATAGATCTCTTGCAAACACCAGAACACATTGAGCGCCTTGCCAGACAGCGGCTGGGTTTGTTAAAGCCCCAGGACGGGATACTCTTGCCGGTGATTGTCAGCCCAAGACGGTAAATTTCTCCGAGCTAAGCTTGGTTCGTGTTTGACAGCGACCGTTGTTTTTGCGTATAATGACAAAGGTAGACCATAAATATTTAGGAGGAATACGTTTCGCATGGCATTGGAAGTAGGCACCATATTAAGTGGCATCGTCACCGGCATTACGAGTTTTGGTGCTTTTGTTGAACTGGAGACGGGAGAGACTGGCCTTGTCCATATTTCTGAAGTGGCCGACGCCTATGTCAAGGACATTAACGAGCACCTGAAGCTCAAGGAAAAGGTTGTCGTTAAGATTATTAACATTGACAGCAAAGGCAAAATCGGTCTTTCTATCCGTCAAGCGAAACGCCGACCTTCCATTTCGTTTGAAGAGCGCATGAACCGTTTTCTTAAAGATAGCGAAGAGAGACTTACCGACCTGCGCAAGCACACCGATGCTAAGCGTGGCGGTCGTGGTACAGCTTATAAGAAGGCGGGCGGCAAGTAGGCATTAAATTGCCGATTGCTTTAGTGGCCGCTTTGTATTACAATAGGTTTTGTTGTTTGGCGGCGTAGCTCAGCTGGCTAGAGCAGTCGGTTCATACCCGTCAGGTCGCTGGTTCGAGTCCAGCCGCCGCCACCATTCGCGCCATTAGCTCAGCTGGCAGAGCAACTGACTCTTAATCAGTGGGTCCAAGGTTCGAATCCTTGATGGCGCACCAGTAATATCAAGGCTCTCTGGGTTTTGCTCAGAGGGTTTTTTGTTGTTTTGGCAGCAATTTGACAGCAACGCGCTATTTTTCTGCTCGGGGGACGTTGTTCCAGCTTTGGCCCCGATGCGTATTCGTGGTCAAATATTCCTGCAAAGGTAAGTTCTTTCCCTGATCCGAACAAAAATGAGCGTTCCGCTCTACGTTTACGCATAAACGTTTTGCGACACGCCCTTTCACTCTGACAAAAGTAGTGTACACTTAACTTAGTATAGTAGTGGCACATAAACTTAATGGTTTGAAAGGATGCGGAAAATGTCAAAACTAGAGCAGTTCATAGCGAGATTCCCTTGGGTAAGGAGCAATGCTATTCCCTTCGCCAAACTGACCAAGGACCTGGCCGATTGTAAGATTGCGCTCGTTTCTACCGGGGGGGTATATGCACCGAGCGATATGCCCTTTAATATTATCGGCTCCGCTGACGTCGACGAGTCGCATCGAGAGATATCCTACGCTGTCCCCCTACAGGATTTGAAGATTGCCCACGAGCACTTTAACAAGGCATTTTCAGCGCAAGACATGAATGTCATCTATCCCATAGAGCGGCTGCAGACATTAGTTGAGGAGTTTTATATCGGAGGAGTTGCGGAGATTAACTATAGCATCTCCGGCTACATTCCCAACCCTGATAAGTTGTTTCAGACCGGTAAGACCATCGCTACTTCTATGCTAGCGCAGGGAGTTGACATTGCCGTTATTGTCCCTGTCTGACCGATTTGTCAGCAGTCCGGTGGACTGGTTGCCCGGGAGATAGAAAACGCAGGCATTCCGACCATTACCCTTAACCTTATTCCAGAGATCGTGAGCATCATTGGCATTCCGCGGGCACTGAACCTTAAGGTGCCCTTTGGCTGCACCGTAGGTGCGCCTAATGACATAGATCAGCAGTTGCGGGTTCTACAGGAAGCGCTCGACCTAGTGGTTTCGGCCAAAGCCCCAGGAACGATGCTACAGTCAGACGAAACTTACAGCCCAAAGCCACAGTAAAGGCGAGTGATACTGATGTCATGGATTAAACAGATAGATGAAAGCGAAGCAACAGGCAAGCTGGCGGAGTTGTATCAACAACTTGGTGGGGGACAACACAGACAGGTCGCCAACATTCTCAAGGTACATAGTCTGCATCCGGATGCCCTGGAAGCTCATCTACAGCTTTATCGCACCATTATGTTTGGCGAGTCAGGGTTAAACCGTGCCCAACGTGAGATGATTGCTGTCGTCGTGTCGGCCACTAATGCTTGCCACTACTGAACTGAACACCACGGAGCGGCGCTCCGTACGGTCAGTGGTGACAGTGACCTGATGCTCGCTGTGGCAAAAGACTATCGCAGTGCAGCCATAACGCCTAGCGAAAAGGTGATGCTGTATTATGTAGAGAAGCTTGCCAAGGAACCTGCCAGCATCAAGGAACGAGATATTGGGGCACTCCGTAGGGCAGGTTTCTCAGATCGGGACATTTTTGACATCAACCAGATTGCGTCCTATTTTAACTATGTAAACCGAATAGCTGACGGACTGGGTGTGCAACTGGAGTAAAACGCACCCCAGGCTGAGTCCCTCAGGATAAAGCACGATGGAACGATGCTAATAATGAAACAGGACTTCTCCATACGATACAGTGATATGATTGCCGTCGAACTGCTAGACACCTTACCCAGCATGCGCAAAACTAACGGACTTGGCAACAGCGTGGTTCGGATTGGCGCCTTTAACTCAGAAGAAGTGGGCGGCGATTTTCGCGCATATATCAGAATTACGGAGCCGCAACACTTGGTCATCCACACAGACTTGATGACTTATGTCGTAACTCCAGACGGTGCAGAGTCAGTATTTGAGGCCATTCAGGCTGATATTGCCGGGCGTTAGCGAGCTGATAGCTTATGTAAAGCGAGATGTCTCAATAAGCTGAGACGTCCCGCTTTACTGCTTCGTTAGCATGGTTAGTTAAAAGGAAGTTAGCTAGTTCATGTGCCGTGATTGATTGTCATCGCCGCTATGGATATAATTAGTGGCACCCTTACAGAGGTAGAAATGACTGCAAACTTCATGTGTGGGATAAATTTTACAAGGAGGTAGTAGCGATGAAAACTTGGACTGTTAAAACCGGTTTTGTTTTATTGACGCAAGCTTTGCTCTTGTTTGCCTTAATCCTGCCGCTATTGCTTTTTCCCGCTAAAGTAGAAACAGCCAGCGATATTCCCAACATGATACAAGTGCGCATCACCGCGGTAGTAGACGGCGACACCGTTTGGGCAACTATTAACCAAGTTGAGGAAAGTATCCGCCTGATTGGGGTGGACACCCCAGAGGTAGGGCGATGGCCGGAGCCATTTGGCAGAGAAGCTGGGGCGTTCACGCGCGAGAATTTATACCAGAGAACAGTATGGCTTGAGATTGGCGCAAGGGAGCGTGACCGCTATGGTAGGCTCTTGGCCTATGTGTGGCTGAAAAGACCAACGGTGATTGACGAGGCCGCAATTAGGGGAAAAATGTTCAACTCCAGGCTATTGCTCGAAGGCTATGCGCGGATGCTAATAATCGCTCCGAACGATAAATACGCGGCAATATTTGGTGCATTTCAACAGGAGGCCAGAAACGCTGGCCTCAGACTGTGGGAGACAATGGGGGATCTTGTCGTCTCTCCGTTTAGGGGCTCTATGGAAATGGGCAGGGCGACGGAGACTTCTTGGATTAACCCTTGAAGGAAAAGAGAATTTGCTTTACACACTCATCACCGTCAGTGCTTTCAGCGAGTTCTGCTTGTTTGGCGTTGCCGCTACCGCCTGTCAACGCCAGAGCCTCACTCGGCTGCAGCACCTTTAGGCCGAAGAAAATAATGGGACCCTTGATAAGCAGATAAAGAATTCTGCGGAATTGCCCAACAGCCGTGAAACAGTTACAGATTTAGGGAGGATGGACGTGGACGTTCAAACGGTCTTACAGGAACTGAGCCTCTTGAGTTCGGAGCGCACCAAGAAAGTGTATCTACGACAGGGGGCACGCGAGCCCCTTTTTGGAGTTGCCACCGGGGCGATGAAGCCACTAGTTAAAAAAATAAAGATTAATCAGCCTCTGGCGGAGGAACTTTACGCTACAGGAAATTTTGATGCCATGTACCTTGCCGGCATGATTGCTGACCCAAAAATCATGACAGATGCTGACTTTGACAGGTGGATGGAAAGCGCATACTTTTTCATGATTTCAGATTTTATCGTTGCGGTAACCCTTGCGGAAACGGATTTCGCTAAGACTACCGCTGACAGATGGATTGCCTCGGGCCGAGAACTTTATGTTTCTGCCGGATACAGCTGCTACTGTTGGTTGCTGGGCAACCGCAAGGATAAGGAGTTTGACAAAAACAGGTTACAGACCATGCTCGAGACGGTGGAGAAAACGATCCACGGCAGCCCAGACCGAGCCAAGTACGCCATGAACAACTTTGTCTACACCCTGGGGGTTTCCTATCTTCCCTTGCACGAGAGAGCCGCCGCCGCCGCCCAGAGCATCGGCGCGGTGGATGTGTACAACGGTAAGACCAAGTTAAGCGTCCCCGTGGCGGCTGATGAAATCCAAAAGGCGGCGGACAAAGGGCGGCTAGGCTTCAAACGGAAAAACGTCAGATGCTAGGTCTTGGTGACCACAGGAAAAATCCTCCCTCGCTATCTCCAGAGGAGATTCGCGGATGAGGGAGGACGGTTTTTAGTTATGGGGAAAGTACAAAAAGTGGCGCAGGCTACGGACTCATCCCACCAGAGGGATGCTGATTGCTTTGTCGAGGACTTTTAGTACCAAAACGGTCATGTCGTCCGTAACCACGCCGCCGGAGTTGTTCCTGGCGCGGTTTAATATATATTCCGCCAGATCCTTGGCTTTTTCGGCGGTGGCTTGACGCAACATTCGCCCCAGCCATTCTTCCTTATCCGCGATACCATCTTGCCCCTCTAGCACGCCGTCGGAGAGCATGACGAGAATATCACCCGAGGTTAGCGAGAGTTTCTGGGTCTCGACCTCAATGTTAGCTAGGATTCCTGCAGGCAAAGTGGTCGCTCGGATGACCTCTACCTTGTCGCCGCGCCTATGGTACGAAGCACTTGCGCCAATTTTCATGAGCTCTGCTTGACCGGTGTATAGGTCGAGGAGGGCCATATCTACTGTGGCAAAGGCTTCTCCTTGGGAGCGCAACGCCAGCACGGCGTTGATGGTGTGCACGGTCACATCCTTGTCGAACCCCGCACGCAGCATCTGTTCGAGCAGCGTTACCGCTGTGCGACTTTCTTGGCGAGCGAGGGGGCCGTCTCCCATGCCATCGCTGATCATGAGCGCGAGCTTGCCACCCACAAGTTCAGCTACGCGAAAGCTATCTCCGGAGACTCCTTGGGTGCGCGCTACTTGCGCCACACCGACATCAGTGGTCAGGACCCTCACGGTGGAAAAAAAGGTCGTACACTTGGACTTGCCGGTGAGGCTGGCGCAGCGGCGATTTTCGCGTAACACTTGCCTACCCAGTATTTCGGTCACAAGTGGAATGAGTAGCGTCGCGCAGTGATTTTGCTCCTGGGTGCAGGTATGCTTGGTTATCCTGGCTTCGATGCGGCCGTTTTCGACCTTGACTACCTCGACTAGGGGCGAAAAGACACCCTGCTCAGCGAGTTCTTTTTTAATTTTTTCTTCAGTCTCGGAGAGATACTCCACTTCTAGGTTAAAATCATTCACCAGCGAGGTCATAACTTTAGCGACACCATGCAGTTGCTTGGCTACGAGTTGGCGTGATTCGACGGCTCTCTTTCGCCAATAAAGGGTTTGTCGGTGCAATTCGCAGAGCGAGTTCAAGCTCTTGAGCAGGTCTTTGAAGCGTTGACATCGTCGCCGGACCGTTTCGGGCACTATGCCCATGGTCAAAGGGCCATGGAGGTCGGACAGGGCCAGCATGTCTAGAATTCCCTGGTATGTTTTGTAAAAATCCTTCCCCCAGCAGTCTTTGTGTTGCGGGCAATCTTCACATACATCGTTGGCCAGCCGCTCCATAAGTTTGTGCGTCTGCTGGTCAAAAGCATCTTCACATTGAGCTGTCGGGCAAAAAGTTTCGGCTAGTTCCCGAAAAACTTCGCTCAGTTCATCCAACCTTCGCCCAGCTAGAACCTGCAGGCGAGTGGCGTATCCAGTTTTTATGGGTGCCTCTTCGCGCAAGGCCATCGGCAGCAAGCGATAAATGTGCGAGCGCACCTGCGATGATGTGAGTAGCAGGAGCATGCTTGCTGCTAAAGATTCCAGTAGCCTGTCGGCAAGGTAGTCTCTGCCGCCAAAATTTACTGCGGTGAGCGCGGTCGCCGCCAGAAAACCCATGATGACCCCTGGTTTTTTCCAATCACGCAGTGCCCCGCCTACTAGCCCGGCAAAAGCATAAGTTCCTACGTAGCTCTGCGCCAGCGGATGCCCTAGGTACAATAGAAAGGAAGCCAACACTCCAACAGCTGCCCCCCAGGCAGTTCCGCCGATAAGGCCGGCGAGCATGATGAGATATTTAAGCGCTATCCCCTGCAAAGTAAAGCCGAGTAGGCTCAGGCCGGATAACCCAGTGATAATTAATGCTCCGGTGATAGCAACCGACATTATTTCTTCTGGCTTGAACCGCCGTTCAGTGCTAAAGGAACCCATAACTGATACGGCGTTAATAAAAATTAAGCTTGTGGCCACCGTCAGTGCCACTTCCAGTAGAGTGGAGATGATGTCGTAGAGGACAGGCGTTTGCCACCAGAGCAGGGGTAATCTCACGATAACTACAGCTAGCCCGGCCAGGCCAGCTCGCCATAAGCGCTCCCAGGAGTTCGGCACGAGTAATTTTTGGAGAACCAGGTAGACCAAGAACATCCCGAGCAGGCTAGACATTGGCAGCAGGCCGCCTCGCCAAAACATCCCAAGGCTCAAGGCTAAGGCCGTAGCCCATTCTAGGCCAGGGACCGCGATGCGCACAGCACTGAAGAATGCCAGCGCAAATGGCGACACCTCATCAAAGAGCGTAGCTCGTCCCAATAGCACTCCCGCCACAAACAGTGGGGCTAGGCGCACCGCATGGGACAATAAAATTTTGCGGCGGTTTCTTAACGGAATATTAGCCGTAAAAACAGCACTCATCGCTTTAGTCTGCAAGAATCCACCCCCTGTACAAAGTCAGTAATAGCAGTATAAATAGCTTTTACTTCACAATTTGTCGCTCTAAGGCGCGAATCAGGAGAAAAAACCGACAATTTTCGTACCTGCACTAAACCTAGGGCTAGCACTGTCCTAGGCAGAATTTGGTCTATGGGCTATAATGTAGCCTGGAGGAGATAGCGATGTCGTTTTCTATACTAGCGGTGCTAAAAAAATATCTCATGCCCCGCAAGGGGCGTTTGCTTCTTGTGGGCTCCTTGATGCTTCTTGCCTTAGCGATGCAATTAGTGCGGCCGCTCATTTTGCGGCATATTTTAGATGAAGCCATTTCCGGAGAGGGCATGGCTGTGCTCCAGCTTGGGGCCTTGCTCTTGGCAGTGGTGTCAGTGCTTGGGCATGTGTTTGGAACCATGACGCGCTACATGAGCGATGTTCTCGGCTGGGAAGCAACGAATGAACTGCGCGATGATGTTACTAAGCATGTGCTGAGGCTTGATCAGGCCTTTCACAAGGGTACGCGCCCCGGCGAGCTCATTGAGCGCGTGGATGTGGATGTCACCCGGCTCGCTAATTTCTTTGCGAACTTTACGCGGCACATTGTCATCAATGTCTTGTTCTTACTCGGGTCAATAGTGCTACTCTGGCGAGAGCATATGTGGGTTGGCGCAAGTTATGCGGCCTATTCAGTGCTTAGCATCGGGGCGCTAAGTTATCTGCGCCGCCTCGTCACCCCATACCAGGTGGCGGAGCGCAAGGCGTCAGCGCAGGTGTATGGTTTTTTGGGCGAGCAGTTGGCGGTTACGGAAGATATGCAAGGCCTGGGCGCTCAAAGCTACATGCTGGAGAAGTTACGCGCGGAGTTTCAGAAATGGCTGCCGCACCGCATTCGTACCTTTGTTTCTTACAATACACTGTGGTCTTCGGCTATCCTTGCCCATGTAGTTAATATTTCTCTGGCGGTCGGGTTGGCGGCCATGCTCTGGCAGCGCGGCCTTATCACCTTGGGGACAGTGTTCTTGATTGTGCATTATGCCGAACTTTTGCAGGTCCCCATTGAGCAAATCCGCATGCAGCTGCAGGAACTGCAGCGTGCCGCAGCATCGCTGCGGCGCGTGACGGAACTATTTAACACGAAGGCAATTTCACAACAGAGCACGGGGCATCATATTCCCGAAGGGCCCATAAGGGTGGTGGCCGAGGGACTAGGCTTTAAGTATGAAGACGGCGGTGCTGTGCTCGACGGGGTTTCGTTTGCTTTGCCGGCGGGGGAAGTGCTCGGCATCATTGGGCGGACGGGTAGCGGCAAGACAACATTGGCGCGCTTGGTGGCCAGACAGTATGACCCAAGTTTTGGGGTACTCGCGCTAAGTGGCGTGCCGACGACCGCAGCCACGCAGGCCACTATTCGCGAACGCGTCAGCTTCGTCGGCCAAGAAGTGCAGATATTTCATGCCACGGTGCGCGACAACCTCACCTTTTTTGGCACCTCTACTAATGATGCCGAGCTGATTGGTGTACTTTATGATTTAGGGCTAGGTGAATGGTTTGCCGCCCTGCCCGATGGTCTTGGAACGATGATGTCGCATGGGGGTAGTGGTCTCTCGGCGGGTGAGGCGCAGCTCTTGGCGCTGGCAAGAGCTTTTTTGCGTAACCCTTCCCTCGTAGTCTTGGACGAGGCCAGCGCTAAGATCGACCCCATTTCGGAAAAGCGCATTGATACTGCGCTCGAAAAATTGCTGGCCGGGCGCACGGGGATAATCATTGCGCATCGCCTAACTACTCTTGACCGCGTTGACCATATCTTGCTTCTTGACGAGGGCAAGGTGGTCGAGTACGGCCGGCAGCAAGAGCTCTTAAATAGCAGTACATCGCGCTATGCCGGTCTGCGCCGTCTGGGAGTAGAGGAGGTCTTGGCATGAAAGCCCTGCGTACCATTTGGGCGCTGATTGTTGCCCGGCCCTGGCTATACGCCCTCGACGTCTTCCTGTGGACGGTCATTCATGCCATACCACTAGTGCCGCCACTACTGCTTAGGCAGGTGCTTGACGCCTTGGTCGAAGACCCGGGTGCGGAGCCTGTTTGGTACTTTGTGGCCGCCATGAGTGGTTACGCCATTATTCGCATCGGTTTTATCTTGGCCGGGTCGGTAATCGACGCCGTGCATCGTTATCATGTGAGCGCTCTCTTGCGCTACAATGTCATGCGAAGCGTCTTTAAGCGCCCGGGTAGTGCGGCCATCGCGGTGCCACCGGGGGAAGCGCTGGACAGTGTGCGCGATGACACCGAGCACCTTGAGGACACCGTCAGTTGGGTTGCCGACTTCTTTGGCGAGTTGATGTTTGGCATAGGGGCCATCATCATCATGCTGGGCATTAACGCCCGCGTTACTGCCATTGTCTTCCTGCCACTATTGGTGATTGGGGTCATCTTCAACTTGGCTTCTTTGCGGTTAGAAAAATACCGCGCCGCGAGTCGTGATGCCGCCTCTGCTGTGACTGGGGTCATCGGCGAAACATTTACCGCAGTGCAAGCCGTGCAAATGGCTCAGGCCGAGGAACCAGTGGCTCGGCACCTCAAAAAGCTCAATCAGACTCGCGCCTCCTACGCTTTGCGCGAGCGAAAGTACAACCACCTGCTAGATTTTTCGTCGCACTGCACTATCAGCATCGGTATCGCCGCCATCTTATTGGCTGCCGGTCACGAAATGCGTCTTGGTGGCTTCACCGTTGGGGATTTCGCGCTCTTTGTGGCCTACCTTGACTATGTCACCGGCATTGCGGAATTTTACGGCTACTTTGTGGCGTACATTCAGCAGGGTGTGGTGGCGGTCACCCGCCTGCAGAACCTGCTTGGCGGCACAATTAAGGAGTTGACCGAGTCCAAGTATTGGTTTGCAAAAGCTAAAGAGCAAAAAATGGCATCAAGGGAAAAATTAGAGCAGCTGTCGGTGCGCGATTTGACCTACTTGCACCCGAATTCCAGTACAGGCATCCACAACATTACCTTTGACATCGCGGCGTCTACCCTCGTCGTGATTACGGGGCGCATGGGGAGCGGCAAAACCACCCTCTTGCGCGCGCTACTCGGCCAGCTCCAGCCAGCCTCAGGGCAAGTCTACTGGAACGACAAATTGATTGCCGACCCTGCCATGGCTTTGACGCCACCTTTGGCGACCTATGTTCGTCAAACACCGCTTCTATTAAGTGGCACCATCGAAGAAAACCTCCTACTAGGACACGCGGTAGAAAGCACAGCCTTAGGCAAGGCAATCAGGCTCGCCGTGTTCAATCAAGACCTAGACCGCTTCGACCATGGGTTAAAGACTATGGTCGGGGTGCGCGGGGTTAAACTTTCCGGGGGTCAAGTACAGCGACTCGCCGCCGCCAGAGCCATGGTCCATAGCCCCGAACTCTTGGTGTTTGATGATTTGAGCTCGGCCCTAGATATTAAGACGGAAGAAGAGATGTGGCGGCAGTTATTCGCGGAGCGGCAGGGCACCTACTTGGTAGTCTCACACCGGCCCCAAGTCTTGGTGGCGGCCGATAAGATAATAGTGCTTAAAAATGGTTCCATCATTGACCAGGGCACCTATCCTGAGCTTAAGGAACGGTGCGAGGAATTTCGTCAATTACTCAGTGCGCAGGAAAGCGCATAGATACAGCGGGCCTTTTTGCGGGTGGCCGTGTCGACTCATTTCGGCTCATAACCGATTGGTCCTAGGTTCGAGTCCTAGTGGGCCCACCAATGTAAGAGGCAAGAGGTAGACGATGCGCCGACTAACGGCAAATGACGAGCGACCGGCAAGAGCTGGTCGTTTTTGTTTATTCACTGGTCGCGCAGTTCTAGTAGTTTGCTTTGGTCAAGGATGCTAATAGTGCGCTTGTTGCAGGAGATAATCCCACCTCGCTGCATTTTCTTTAACTCCCTAGATAGAGTCGGTCTGGATACGTTCAGCTGCTCGGCCAGCGACTTTTTGGAAAATAGCAGCGTGATGGTGCTAATCTTCTGTCGTCCTTGCTCCATTGTCAGAAAATGGGCTATTTTTGCGCCAACTGACCGCAATGAGAACAATTCTATGGCATTACTAAGGGCTAAAGCCCTGTTCGAAACCGACTCGAGAAACTTAAGCATTAGCATGTTGTCGCGGGCAAACAGCTTTAACAGCTCCGTCTTGTTTATTAACCACACATGGCTGTTTTCGCAGGCCGATACTGTGGAAGGGTAGCAATCGATTGCCGCAAATATGGAGGCATCGGCAATCAGGTCGTACGGAAACCGCCTGCTCACAGTGATCACCTTGCCAGACGCCAGCAGCTTCTGGGCGTCAACAGCCCCTCTCAGGATGATCCCTAATGTATCAACTGGGCGTAGAGGCGAAAAAATCACCTCGTGCCGCTTGTAGCTCTTAATGTTAAAAGCAATACCCTTTAAGAGCTTCTCCACGTCGCCTGCTGACAAGTGATTAAACAGGCTACACTTGTTAAGTTGCGAGAGCATGCTGTTCACAGCCGAACCCCCTCTAAAGTTATATGTGTAGATGAAGAAAAAGTGTAACCCCAGATACTTTTTTATCGGGAGATTAACTGTATAATTGAATCATAGATGAACATGATTATCATTGTCAACGAAGGAGATTAAAATATGCGTTTGGTAATTGTGGCTGGACCTCCGGCAACGGGAAAGACGTCGGTGATGCTGCACACCCTGCGGCACATCTTGACGGATAAGATTCGCGTCGCGGTGTGCAAAATTGACTGTCTTGAAACCTCGGATCACAGCACGTATCGGCGCCTAAGTCTACCGGTAATGGTCGGTCTAAGCGACTACATCTGTCCCGATCATTTCTATGTGTCCAATCTAGAGGAGATTTTCGCTTGGGGGGAAAAGCAGCAAGCCGAAATCTTAGTGGTGGAAACGGCCGGCCTATGTCACCGTTGTGCGCCGGGCATTAAGGGGTGTCTATCCATCTGTGTGGTAGATAACTTAAGCGGCATTGATACGCCCAAGAAAGTTGGCCCTGTCTTGACAACTGCAGATGTGGTTGTGGTAACAAAAGGCGACATCGTTTCTCAAGCCGAGCGCGAAGTGTTCCGCAGGAGAATCGAAATGGTTAACCCTGCTGCTCATGTGCTTGAGATTAACGGTTTGACCGGACAGGGGGCCCTACGCTTAAAGAAAGTAGTGCTGGCTAGCCCTTCCATAGAAGGGGTTGAAGGGCGGGAACTGCGCTACCCAATGCCTTCTGCGGTTTGTTCCTATTGTAATGGCGAGACAGTTATCGGCAGCCGCTACCAGATGGGGAATGTGAAGAAAATTGTCTACAGGGAGGTCAGCAATGATTAGGAAAATAGCTGTCTTAGGCGGCATCACTAAGAGCGGCGTGAGGGAAACCCTGCGCATGGTAGAGATCTACCCTGGCGAGATTGTGGCCGTAGTCGGGCCCACTGGTTCCGGGAAAAGTCAGCTGATTTCGGACATCGAGTACTGGGCCGATGGGGATACCCCTTCGCGGCGGCAGATTCAGATCAACGACCAGGTGCCGGCAGAGTTCGCGGTAGAAACTAGCTTACGCAGACTGGTCGCCGAGATATCCCAGAACATGAATTTTGTCATCGATATGTCAGTACGGGACTTCTTGCTCTTACATGCGGAAAGCCGTCACATTGAAAATGCTCTCGAGGTCGCAAAAGCGGTGGTTGATTGTGCTAATCAGCTAACTGGCGAGCCTTTAATGATGGATGACAGCCTGACGGCGTTAAGTGGAGGTCAGTCGCGCGCCCTGATGGTTGCCGACGTCGCGCTTTTAAGTAACGCCCCGATTGTGTTGGTCGACGAGATTGAGAATGCCGGCATCAACCGCTTAAGTGCCTTGCGCCTGCTGGCGGGGCGGGGGAAAGTAGTATTAGTTGTCACCCATGACCCCTTGCTAGCGCTGCTAGCTGACAAAAGAATAGTGATGCAAAATGGGGGGATGGCCAAGTTGCTGACTGCAAGTCCCAGTGAAAAGGTTCTTGCTGGCCGCTTGCAGAAAATAGACGCGGTGTTATGCGAATTGCGGGAGCGTATCCGCCTAGGGGGCGAACTGACACCGGAAGCAATCAAGGAGGTGACCTGGCCGGATGCCCAGCGTGTTTCTGCATAGTCCACTAAACATCAATCTTTCTCTCGCCGATATGCTTAGGACCGCTGTAGGTGAGATAGGCCAAAAACACCACACGACAGTTCGGGTAAAGGCCTTAACTTGCCATCAGCGCGAAGACGGACAGTTGCCCTTAGCCATAGACGAGATAGACGATATGGTGATCACCTACGGCAGTGATTTAGCTGCACTTACCAAGCACGAGCGGCGAGAGTGGTTGCGTCCATGTGCGGGGCAATTCCCATTGCGCGAGGAATTATCAGCGAGGGGATTTGAGGACCCGCAGGGCTATTTTCACCCGATTTTTTTGATTCCGTTGCTTATAATCTATAACCAAAAACTCGTTCCCGCAAACAATGCGCCGCAAAAATGGGAAGATTTGCTAGACGAGAAGTGGCGCGGACAGATACTGTTTCCCGAGCGGCATCTCCCTGCCAGCAGGGCGCTCCTGGCTCTGATGCAGGACTTGTTTCCGGATCGCTATGCCGATTTCTTGAAACACATCGTATTTCGAGGGTCCCCGGTCGACGTAAAAAATGCCGTGGACGAGGGGCAATACCCCGTGGGGGTCAACAAAGTGTCGTTCGCCCGCTTTTCTCGGCACAAAAACTTAGCGATGGTCTGGCCAAGCGAAGGGGCATTTGGTCTGCCCAACATCATGCTCTGGCGCGTGGGAACAGACGAGGCGTTACTAGATGTGGGCCACTTTTTGCGGTCTGCCCCCCTGCAAGAGTTTTTCTTAAGAAACGGGTACATTCCTGTTTCTGCGGAAGTCCCCATGTTGCCTGAAGCCGAGACAAACAATTGTCGTTTGTTTTGGAAGGGGTGGGACTGGTTTTTAAAAATGAAAGGAGACGTTTAATGATGAAGAACAAGTGGTTGGTCAAGGCGTGCGCTCTACTTATGGCGGTGATGATGCTGGGTGTAATGGGCGGCCAAGTGAATGTAGCTGCGAGCCGCGCTGTTAATGTGCGCGTAGACAATCGACCGATTACCTTTGACGTTAATCCGCAGATAGTCAGAGGACGGGTGATGGTGCCGGTGCGTGCGATTGTCGAGGCGATGGGAGCAGTCGTAGGCTGGGATGAAGATGCGCGCACTGTATCCATAACTATAGGCGAAGCTACGGTATCGCTTACCATCGGGGCGCTAACTGCACGCCGCAACGGTCGGGCTGTCGAGCTGGACGCACCAGCCTTTATTGCTAACGGGCGGACGCTGGTACCGTTGCGTTTTATCAGCGAAACGCTGCAGTATGGTGTTACTTGGGATGAGAGCCGCATGCGTGTTTCCATTATGAGCAGGCTAGAGCGACTAAACATGCTCGGCCCAATAGCTCCGCTTACGTTCCCATTTTTCCGCCTGCGTGACGAACAAGCTGCCAGCCCGATCGCGAGGGAAGCTCAGGTGCATATCGCGCGCACTGTCGACATGCTGCGAGCGCAAGCAATAACGGGTGATATGCACTTTGCTGCTTTGCCGACTTATGTAGCGGCTAACCTCTACAATCGAGGAGTTAACCTGAGGCTAGTCAACGTGGCCGTCTGGGGTAACCTCTACGTAGTTGGCGTCGAAGGCATCCCCGTGCGGTCGATGGAAGATCTTAGGGGTCGACGCATCGTTATCCCATCGCGTGGCGATACTCCCGATCTAGTATTTCGTTTCCTAGCGGCAGGCAAAGGGCTAGACCTTGCTCGCGACCTGCAGATAGATTATGTTCCGTCACCTATGGAGGCGGCTGGGCTGCTAGCGACGGGTCGGGCTGAATTAGCAGTCCTGTCGGAGCCTGCCGCCACTTCAGCCGTAATGAGCGCGCAACAACAAGGGAGACGTTTAGCGCGTCTGATCACGTTACGCAAAATTTGGGGCGAAGTGACGGGAACTCCGGAGCGCATTCCGCAAGCGGGCATCGTGGCACTGCCTGCCGTAGTAGACCGTAACGACTTAATTCAAGCGTTTAGCGATGCGTACACACAAGCCGCGCTGTGGACTACCGCTAACCCAAATGACATGAGCGCTTTGGTCGCACGCGGCATAGAAGGCGTGCAGGCCCCGGCTGCCGCCAGTGCTCTGCAGTTTTCTGAGTTTAGAGTTGTGCCGGCGCGAGAAGTCCGGGCAGAGCTAGAGCATTATTTCCTCACCTTGCAGCAGATGAACCCAGACATTATTGGCGGGAGATTACCGGATGAACGCTTCTACTGGCAGCCGGATTAAGCCTTTTTATATACTCGGTGTAGCATGCATTCTGATAGCGTGGGAGCTTGTGGCAGTTAGGATGACCGGCGCTTTGCCTAGGCTCCGCGCTGTCGGCGAGAGCCTACTACTTCTCGCAGAGACCAGTGAGCTGGGGCAGCAATTGGCAATTTCCCTGCACCGGTCTTTGACGGGGCTGACCATTGGCGCGGCACTCGGGTTTTTTACCGGCGCCGCCGCCGGTTTCTGTAAACCGGTTTACTATTTGCTTAAGCCCCTGATCGGAATCTTGCTTAGTTCCCCGGCTGTTGTAGTGGTTATGTTGGCCATGGTATGGTTCGGCGTAGGCTCTTCCATGGCTATCTTTATCACTGCCCTCTTTACAATGCCCATTATGTATGTCAGCGTTGTAGAAGGAATGGAGTTAATAGACGCAGATCTACTAGAGATGGCAGCTGTCTATCGGCTTTCAAGGTGGACCCTGTGGTGGAGCATATATCTGCCGGCACTCGCAACCGCTATTTTAACGGGCTTTGCCTTCGCCGCAGGTACGGCTTTCCGTAAGACCGTCATGGCCGAACTTCTGGGCAGCAACGATGGCATTGGGTTCGCCATGGCTATGACACGTTTCAACTTAGACGCAGCGCGACTTTTCGCTTGGGTGGCAGTCTGCCTCGTAGTAGCAGGGGTCTTAGAATTTGTGCTTGTCAGTCCTGTGGCGCGGTACTTGCAGAGATGGCGCACTGTGAGCAGTGATGCAGGTGTGGTGCATGAATAACTGGTTGAAGGCAAAAAAGGCCATGCCGCTTGTTTGGATGATAACAGGCACAGTCGCTTTCACGTTGGCGTGGCAGATGATGGCTCGAGTCTACGGCCCGCTGCTTGTAGCCACGCCTGCTGAGACGCTAGAGTCTGCCGTCCGCTTGTTTACCTCGCCCCCTGCCGTAGCCGCTTTCTCTCGGACGCTCGGGAGAGTCCTGCTCGCCCTAGGGCTGCAAATCATGGCGGGCCTAGCGTTTGGGCTGCTAGCTGGCTTTTATCCATGGGTAGAGGATCTGTTTAAGCCCGCGGTCAGCATTTTGGTCGCTGTCCCCCCGGTGGCATTAGCTCTATTCGTAATATTTGTGTTTGGCGGCGGTGAGCGTCAGGTAGTGGCGGCAGCGGTAGCCTTAGGGTTTCCTTTGCTCTATGGCGGTGCCGTTACCGCCGTCAGATCCGTAGACCGGGGCTTACTAGAAATGCTGCGGGTTTTTCGCGTGCCGAAGGCCACGCAGTTGTTAGCCGCATATGTACCGGCAACGTTGTATTCTTTGTTGCCTAGTATCCTGCTTGCAGCAGGGCTAACCGTGCGGCTCCTGATCATGGCGGAAGTTATTGTGGGCGTAGACAGAGGGATTGGGCAGGCCTTAAGCCAAGCGCGGGTACATATGGCGACGGCAGAAATCTTCGCTTGGATGCTGGTGATGGCCGCGACCGTGCTCTTGATTGAGGGAGTTATGCTTTACTTGGTCAAAAGCCATGTGTTGGCATGGCAAGCGAGGAGGTAGGCGCGTGATAGAGTTTAACGGGGTTACTAAGTCGTTTGGCAAGCGCACTATTTTAGACTCTGTATCCCTTAAGGTAGAGGAAAAGCAAATCTTAGCTATCTTAGGACCATCAGGTATCGGCAAGACGACGGTTTTGAGAATGGCTGCCGGCACAGTAAAACCCGACGCTGGTCAAGTTCGCTCCGACAGGCAACGTATCGGCTTTATTTTCCAAGAACCGCGGCTGTTGCCGTGGCGGACTGCGCTCGGGAACGTCACACTGGTATTGCAAGGCCGGGGGCTCACACGCGACGAACAGGTAGGCAGAGCAGGGGCCATCCTCAAGCGGCTGGGGCTGCAAGGCTTTGAGCACTATTATCCCGCGCACCTGAGCGGGGGGATGCGGCAAAGGGTGGCCATAGCGCGAGCCTTTGTGCTTGACCCGGACCTAGCTTTGCTCGATGAGCCTTTTACCGGACTAGACATAGGGCTTAAACTGTCATTACAACAGATGCTGCTCGAACTCCTAGCGTGGCACCCCTGCGCTATGATTTATGTTACTCACGAGCCGCAAGACGCAGTGCTATTGGCTGACCGAGCTATAGTCCTGGAAGGTAAGCCCGGCAAAATAATGGCCAGTATGGACTTTGATCGCCCGCGGGGAGAGAGAGACCAGTCCTACATCCAGGAGCAGGCCGCGAAGCTGACGGCAGTGCTTACCGCCAAAAAGTCACCAGTCGGCGGCTAGCGTTACTGTTCCCGCATGTCGGGTAGCTTAGAGGTGAGTAATGATGTCCCTGAGAAAAGTTTTGCTGGTCGCAGTTGGCATACTTTCCGTTGGACTCGGCATAGCAGGCATATTCCTGCCCTTGCTGCCAACAACGCCGTTTCTCTTGCTCAGTGCATGGTGCTTTGCGCGGAGCTCAGACCGGTTTTACGCTTGGCTGATGAACCATCCCGCACTTAGCATCTATATCAAAAGCTACCTAGAGAAGCGCGGTGTACCGCTAAAAACTAAGGCCATAGCCCTCGTGCTGCTTTGGACCAGCATCTCCCTTTCCGTCTTTTTCGTCGTCAGTTTGCTTTATGTCAGATTGCTGCTCGTGTTAATTGCGAGTGGCGTAACCATACACATCTTGAAGCTTAAGACTCTATCCCAGAAAGACGAGAACCCTGCCGCAGTGGGACAAAAAGAGCGCGACAGGCAGGCCATCGAGTTAATGCTTAGCCTCTATTGCAGAGACAAGCACAAACCCACCCAGCCTCTTTGCACCGCTTGCCAAGAGTTATTGGAGTATGCCCGCTTGCGCCTTGAGCTCTGCAGGCACTATCCAGAGAAGCCAGCGTGTAGCAAGTGCCCTAACCCCTGTTACAAACTAAGCAGGCGACAACAAATGATCGACGTTATGCGTTACGCAGGCCCCCGCATGCTGTACACCCATCCCATTGTGGCTTTGGGCTATCTAATTGCGTTAAAGAGGACATCTCTCGCACGCAAAAATTCTTGAATTAGCCAATAAGGTCTTATCTCTAAGTTAGCAGCAACAATATTTCTTGTGAGGGAGCCGTTTGTCCTTTAGTTAGATTTTAGCTGAGTGACTGCGGTGGCGTTGTGCCCCGGCCTTTATATGTTACAATGTAGGGAACAGGTCAATGATACGGGGGATGCCGCAATGTTGGCGCGAGTCGAGCAATATGTGCAAAGTAATCGTTTAGCAGGGCAGGGAGACCGCCTCTTGGTCGGTGTATCGGGAGGGGCGGACTCTGTGGCCCTGCTTTTGGTCCTCCATGAACTTGCCGAGCGGCACTCGTTTGCGCTTGTTGTCGCCCATTTAAATCATGGTTTTCGGGGGGAGGAGGCGGCAGAGGACAGTCGCTTTGTCAAAGAGCTCTCGGCGAGGCTCGGCATAGCTTGTGAGTGTGGCTATACTTCGGTGCCGACATTGCTTATGGGCAGGAATGCTTCGCCGCAGGTGGTGGCCAGAGAAGAGAGGTTTCGTTTCTTTAAGGGGGTAATGGAGAAGCATGCGCTCCACAAATTGGCCTTAGCCCATCATCAAGATGACCAAGCGGAGACGGTGTTGCTACGTCTGATCCGCGGAACGGGAATGAGGGGACTTAGGGGCATGAGCCCTCATGACCATGGCCTCTTTGGAATATCCATCATTCGTCCCTTCCTCGCCGTTTCTCAAAAAGAGGTTTTGGAGTATCTGGCCGCGCGCGGCCAGCAGTACCGAACGGACTCCAGCAACTTAGGCACCGAGTATAGTCGCAACTTCTTGCGCCATGTTGTTATGCCCGAGCTCTGCAAAATAAACCACGAAGCACCGGTGGCACTAGATCGCCTAGCTAGGCAAGTGGCGATTGATATGGACTACCTCGAAGGCCGGGTGCTACTGGAATTGGCGGAGGCAGTAGAGCCCCTCGGTCTCGGAGTGGGCGTAAAGCTAACACACTTGCGCAAATTGCACCAAGCGCTGTCCAGGCGTCTCTTGATGGCGGCTTACCGTCAGATTGCCGGGGAGGAAGACCATAGCTTGGAGGCTGTGCACCTGGCGGCGGTAGAGGATTTGATTGGTAAGCAGCCCGGGCGAAGGGTCGTCCTCCCTGCTATGATGTGTGCCCTGCGCACCCGCGAGCACATTGTCTTCTACCATTCGCACGCGGAAGAGGGCGTGCCCTACTGCCTGACCTTGCCGGTGCCCGGTGAGGAGCATCTGCCTTGCGGAGGGACGGTGACGGCGGTCTTGGTGGATGCTTGGCCTCCAGATTTTGCCGCGCGTACTTGCTATGAAGCTTATTTATCCTGGACAAGTAATATTATCACCGTGCGAAACCGCAGGCCACATGATGCGTATATACCTCTGGGGGCTTTAGGGCACAAGAAGGTCAAGCAGGCCATGAGTGAGGCCGGGATACCATTGCCTTGGCGCGCGAATTGGCCCATAATTGAGGTTATGGGCCAAGTGGCTTGGGTACCTGGGCTCCGCGTGGCGCATAGGTATCGTGCCATGCCGGAAGGCCCCATCCTAAGATTGACATATAAACGTGGAGGGAATTGATATGGAAGAACCATTGTCGTTGCGAGTGCTTATTCCTCGTGAGGAAATTGCCGCGAGAGTGGCCGCCATGGGCAGACAAATCAGTGCCGATTACGCAGGGAAGGAGCTCCTGCTGGTCGTTGTGCTCCGGGGCGCAGCACTTTTCGCCGCTGATTTGTGCCGCCATCTCACTACCCAGACCGTACTTGATTTCATTTCCGTCTCTAGTTATGGCTCGGCAACGTCCACCTCTGGGGTGGTGCGCTTCCTGAAGGACCTAGAGGAGTCGGTGGAAGGGCGGCATGTCTTGATCGTCGAGGACATTGTCGACACCGGCCTCACCTTAAACTACTTGCTCGAAAACCTCCGCACGCGCAAGCCGGCGAGTCTTGTCTCCTGTACTCTCCTCGATAAGCCCAGCAGACGGAGGGTGGACATACAGCCAGATTATCTCGGGTTCACCATTGACGATCTTTTTGTGGTGGGCTACGGCCTAGATTTTGACCAATACTACCGCAACTTGCCAGATATTTGCGTACAACTGTAGTAATCCATGCTGCATAATTTTGCTCCGCATATTCGCTTATGGTAAAATAGCTAGTGTGCTGGGAGAGGAGGACTTTACAATCTTGAATAAAAATTTGCGTACTGCCAGCTTCTACTTGCTAATCATCATGATTGCCCTTTCTTTGATTCAGTTTTTGGGTGCCCGCACCCAGGCACCGCGTGAAATTAGCTACAATGAGTTTTTTGATCTTGTGGTTAATGAACAGGTGCGGACCGCCAATCAAGTGGGCAATGTCATTACCGGCGAGCTTAAAGACACTACTGCCTATCGTATTACTGTTCCCCCGGGTGACGCCGAACTGATTCCCTTGCTGCGGGCCAAGACGCAGTATGTTTACCGCGACCCGCCCACCCCTCCCTGGTGGACGACCCTCGTTTCTTATGGGCTGATGTTTGCCTTGTTTGCCGGAATTTGGTACTTCTTCATGCAACAATCGCAATCGGGCGGCAACAAGGTCATGAGCTTTGGCAAATCACGCGCCAAGATGCAGACAGATGCTCGCCGCCGCATCACCTTCAAGGATGTCGCGGGCTACGATGAAGTTAAAGAAGAACTCGATGAGGTAGTGCAGTTCTTAAAGACCCCCCAGAAATTCAGCGCCATCGGCGCGCGCATCCCCAAGGGCGTCATGCTCTACGGCCCGCCCGGAACCGGCAAGACTTGGTTAGCGAGGGCGGTGGCAGGCGAAGCCGGCGTGCCCTTCTTCAGTATTTCCGGCTCGGACTTCGTAGAAATGTTTGTGGGCGTGGGGGCCTCCCGCGTGCGCGACATGTTTGACCAAGCTAAGAAAAATGCACCCGCCATTGTCTTTATTGACGAAATAGATGCGGTGGGTCGCCAGCGCGGCGCCGGCCTTGGTGGCGGACATGACGAAAGAGAGCAGACCCTCAATCAACTGTTGGTGGAAATGGACGGTTTTGAAGGGAACGAGGGCGTGATAATTATGGCGGCCACTAACCGCCCTGATATCCTAGACCCCGCACTGCTGCGTCCGGGTCGCTTTGACCGCCAAATCACCGTCGGTAGACCTGATGTTAAAGAGCGCGAAGCTATCCTGGGGGTGCATGTGCGTAACAAGCCCTTGGCAGCCGAGGTAAAACTTACAACCGTGGCCGGGCTCACCCCTGGGTTTACGGCTGCCGACCTCGAAAACTTGGTCAACGAAAGTGCCTTGCTCGCGGCTCGGCAAGATCGCCAGACGATTTCCATGCTTGACCTAGAGGAAGCTATCAATCGGGTGGTGGCGGGGCCGAAGAAGAAGTCGCGGATTATTTCGGCCAAAGAGAAGAAAGTCTTCGCCTACCATGAGGCGGGGCATGCTTTGAGCCGCTACCTGACGCAAGACGCCGACCCTGTGCACCTCGTCAGCATCATCCCCCGCGGCATGGCCGGCGGGTATGTGATATCTCTGCCTACGGAAGACCGCTTTGTCATGACGCGCACCGAGATACTCAACAATGTCACCTACGCACTCTCCGGCCGGGTGGCCGAGCAGCTTGTCTTTAATGAGATTTCTACCGGAGCGCAGGACGACCTAGATAAATCCACTCGCCTCGTCCGCCGCATGATTATGGAGTATGGCATGAGTGAGGAGTTAGGGCCTGTTACCTACGGTGAGAAGGAGGAGCAAGTCTTCCTCGGGCGCGATATCTCTCGTCACCGTAACTTTAGCGAGACGGTGGCGCACTCTATCGACAGGGAAGTGCGGCGCATCGTCGACAGGAGCTACCACCAGGCCGAGGAGCTCCTGAAGAACAACCGCGACAAACTCGACCTCATCGCCAACACCCTGCTCGAGCGAGAGACGCTCAGGGGCGAAGAACTGACCGAGCTTCTAGTCACCGGCTCCTTGCCGCCCCTAGCACTGGCCTAGACCTTCATCCGGCACTCAGTGCATCGAGTGCCGGATTGATTTTTGCCCAACACTCCCCTAGCGGCAGGATTTTGCTCGTCAAGAAAGAACACAATACTATCAGAGGTGGTACATTTGTTTGCTCACCGGCCCAAACAAAAAAGCCCGACGCGCATCATCGATGATCAAGTCTATCTGCGGGTGCTCATCACTACGCACCGCATTGCGTCGGGAGAAAATTTTCTCGAGATAGTCAAGCGGTACTCTCAAGACAGCCTGCAGCCTGGGGACATCGTGGTGGTGTCATCCGGGGCTGTTAGGGCGGCCTCCGGTGCCGATGTGGACTTAGGCGCCCTAGTGTCTGCTATGTCAAGGATTCTTGGTGTGCAATCTTGTGTAGCCCGCGCAGACTCGCGCGGGCACGTTGAAATTTTGGCACACACCCCGGCGGTGGATAAGCTGCTGATGAAACAAGTGCTCCTTGATAATCCGCTGGGCGAGGAGGGGTCCTTCACTCCGCTCTGCCTGGTTCGGAAGACCGATCATGAGGAGGGTAAAGAGCAGGCATGAGCGTATTTATAACCGGTGCTGACCTTACATTCGAAGAAATCTCTTTAGTGAGCCGGGAGGGTGCCTTAGTTTTTTTGCATCAGGAGGCTAGGGCCAAGATTGCCGCCGCACGTTCCCTCGTGGAGCGCTTGGTGGCTGAGGAGAAGGCCGTCTATGGCATCAACACCGGTTTTGGCAAGTTTTGTGATATCACTATCAACAAGGAGCAGGTCGCCAGGCTACAACGCAATCTCATCGTCAGCCACGCCTGCGGAGTAGGTGCTCCGCTACCGACAGAGACGGTAAGGGCGCTCATGCTGCTGCGTGCCAATGCTTTAGCCAAGGGCAGTTCCGGCATAAAGGAGAGCACCGTGCAGTGCTTGCTCGATTTCTTAAATCACCGGGTGCACCCCGTGGTGCCGGCCCAGGGCTCACTCGGCGCCAGCGGCGATCTAGCTCCTCTGGCGCATGCGGTACTGGTGATGATTGGTGAAGGGGAGGCAGAGGTGGATGGGGAAGTTGTTTCCGGAGGCATAGCTCTGGCCCGTCGCAACATGCAACCTATTGAGCTTGGGGCCAAGGAGGGCCTTGCCCTGATCAACGGCACCCAGGCCATGGGGGCTAATTTGAGTCTGGCGGTCATTGATGCCCTCCAAACCCTAAAGGCGAGCTTTGTTACCGCCGCTCTCAGTCATCAGGCGCTCTGCGGGATAACGGCAGCCTTTGACGCGAGGGTTTCCGAGGTGCGGCCCCATCGTGCTCAAGCGCTGGCCGCGGAGGCCATGCGGCGCTTGTTGGCGGGCAGCGAATGGGTATCCCTGCCCGGGGAGCTTCGCGTGCAAGACGCCTATTCCCTCCGCTGCATCCCGCAGGTGCATGGGGCCTCTTGGCATGCGATTGGGCATGTGGCCGCGACCTTGCTGGTGGAGTGTAACTCCGCCACCGACAACCCCTTGGTCTTTCCCGAGGAAAACGAAATTATTTCGGCAGGAAATTTTCACGGACAGTTTTTAGCGCTCGGTGCAGATTACTTGGCGATGGCCGTAGCTGAGCTGGCCAGTATCGCCGAGCGGCGCATCGAGAGGTTAGTTAACCCTCATCTATCGGGGCTGCCGGCCTTTCTCACGCGCCACGGCGGCCTTAACTCCGGTTATATGATCGCCCAATATACAGCCGCCGCCTTGGTATCGGAGAACAAAGTCCTGTGTCATCCGGCCTCGGTGGATTCCATCCCTTCGAGTGCCAATCAAGAAGATCATGTTAGCATGGGTGGCTTCGCCTGTCGTAAAGTGCGTCAAGTGATCGAAAACACCATGCGGGTGCTGGGGATAGAGCTCCTCGTGGCCTGTCAGGGCATCGACCTGCAGGGCGGGAAAATGCTCTCGCCGGCCACTCGCCCGGTCTACGACCTACTGCGCAGCACCGTACCGGTGCTCAATGAAGATCGCGTCCTCTACCCCGAGTTCAATTACGCCTACAGCATTATTAAAGACGGCCGGATGCAAAGTGCCGCCGAGGCGGACATCGACCAATGGTTCGAACGCAGTTTCAGGTATAAGGAGAGATAGGGCATGAAAAGAGAAATTAGAGCCCCGCGCGGCACTGTGCTCAGTTGCCGTGGTTGGGAACAAGAAGCAGCCATGCGTATGCTCATGAATAACCTCGATCCCGAGGTGGCCGAGCGCCCGGAAGATCTCGTGGTCTACGGGGGAACGGGCAAGGCGGCGCGCAATTGGGAATGTTACGAGGCCATAATTAAGTCCTTGCAGGAGCTCAAAAATGACGAGACCTTGCTCGTTCAGAGCGGCAAGCCGGTGGGCGTATTTACAACCCACCTTCATGCTCCGCGCGTGCTCATCAGCAACTCCATGTTGGTGCCCCACTGGGCCACATGGGAGAAGTTTCGCGAGTTAGAGCGCTTAGGCCTCACCATGTACGGGCAAATGACCGCCGGTTCGTGGATATATATCGCCACCCAGGGTATTTTGCAGGGCACCTACGAGACCTTTGCCGAGGCTGCTCGTCGGCATTTCGGCGGGTCCCTTAAAGGTAGGCTCACCGTAACCGCAGGGCTTGGGGGCATGGGCGGTGCCCAGCCCTTAGCCGTGACGATGAACGAAGGAGTGGCTATCTGCATAGAGGTGGACCGGACCCGCATCGAGCGCCGCCTGCAGTCGCGCTATCTCGATACCTATGTTGAAAACCTTGACTCCGCCTTAGAGATGGCCCGTAAGGCCCAGAGCGAAGGTCGGGCCTTGTCCATCGGCCTGCTCGGCAATGCGGCTATGGTGTTGCCCGAGATGGTGCGCCGCGGCGTGGTCCCCGACCTAGTCACCGACCAGACCTCAGCGCATGACCCCCTCGTGGGCTACATACCCGTGGGGCTCTCTTTAGACCAAGCCGCCGCCTTGCGCCAAAGTAACCCCACCGAATACATAGAGAGGGCGATGTCGAGCATGGCTCTGCATGTACAGGCGATGCTCGACCTGCAGCAAGCGGGAGCGCATGTCTTTGACTATGGCAATAATATCCGCCAGCAAGCCAAGGAGGCAGGGGTAGAGAAAGCTTTTGACTTCCCCGGTTTTGTGCCCGCCTACATTCGCCCCCTGTTTTGCGAGGGCAAGGGCCCCTTCCGCTGGGTGGCCCTCTCGGGTGAGGTCGAAGATATCTACAAGACCGATGCCTTGGTGATGAAGCTCTTCCCCGAAGATGTGGCCCTTAAGCGCTGGATTACCATGGCGCAAGAGAGGGTGGCCTTCCAAGGCTTGCCCGCCCGCATCTGCTGGCTTGGTTATGGTGAGAGGGCTAAATTTGGCCTGGCCATCAATGAAATGGTGCGCACGGGTGAGCTTAAGGCCCCCATCGTTATCGGACGCGACCACCTCGATTGCGGGTCGGTCGCCTCGCCTAACCGCGAGACCGAGGCCATGCTAGACGGTTCCGACGCCATAGCTGACTGGCCCATTCTCAATGCGCTTCTCAATGCGGTCGCCGGTGCCAGCTGGGTCAGCGTGCATCATGGCGGCGGAGTGGGCATCGGGTTCTCTATCCATGCCGGCATGGTGGTGGTGGCCGACGGCACCGACCTAGCCCGTACCCGCTTAGAGAGGGTGCTCACCACCGACCCCGGTACCGGCGTCATGCGTCATGCCGATGCCGGCTACGAGCTGGCTTGCCAAGTCGCTGCCGAGCGCGGCGTCAAAATTCCGATGTTAAAGAGGGGTTAGAAAGATGAAGTTAGTACAATGTGTGCCGAACTTTAGCGAAGGCCGGCGCCCCGAGGTCATCGCCGAAATCCTCGCTGCCATCACCACGGTGCCTCTGGTGCGGCTACTTGACCACAAGCCCGATGCCGACCACAACCGCGTGGTAGTTACCATGGTGGGCGAACCCGCCGCTGTTCTCGAGGCCGCTTTTCAGGCTACGGCTAAGGCGCGGGACTTGATAGACATGGAGCAGCACCTCGGCGAACACCCCCGCATGGGGGCTACCGATGTCATACCATTCGTGCCGCTGGGCACCACCACCATGGCCGAATGTGTGGCCTTGGCCGAAGCCCTCGGCGAGCGCATCGCCCGCGAGCTCAACATACCCGTCTATCTCTACGAAAGAGCCGCTCGGCGGCCCGAGCGTCAAAACCTCGCCGAGGTGCGGCGCGGAGAGTACGAAGGGCTTAAAGTGGATATAGTGAAGCCCGAGCGCCAGCCGGATTTTGGCCCCGCTAGGCTACACCCTACGGCCGGAGCCACGGTGGTGGGGGCTCGCCCCCCCTTGGTGGCGTTTAATGTCAACCTTGATTCGTCCGATGTGAAAGTGGCTAAGGCCATTGCCAAGACGGTTCGTGAGTCGAGCGGCGGCCTACCCGCCGTTAAGGGCCTCGGCCTCATGCTCGAGGCCACGGGCCGGGCCCAAATCTCCATGAATATGGTGGACTACAATGTAACCGGCCTGCATGTGGTCTTTGAGGCCATTAAAAAAGAGGCTGCCAAGCATGGGGTCAAGGTGGCCAACAGCGAAGTGATCGGACTGTTGCCCGCTAAGGCCCTCCTTGATGTCGCCAGGCACTACCTCGCTTTAACGGACTTTAGTCCAGAGCAGGTTCTGGAGCTAAAGCTCGCCACCCCCGATGAAAGCTAGTCTATGGATTGCTAACGGCCAAGTTGTAACCACCGTAGGGCACAGCACCTCCCCCCAAGTCGGTCCGGCACTGGGCGAAATCATGCGGTATCCAGTGGGCCATGTCCTCGTCGGTGAGGGGAAGATCCTCTTGGTGACCGATAACTACGCCGAAGCCAAAGCTAGGTGTGATGCCCAGACTGAAGTGGTAGATGCCACAGATCGATTGGTGCTACCGGGCTATGTGGACTGCCACACGCACTTGAGTTTTGCCGGCTGGCGCGACCACGAACTGCCCCTGCGCCTTGCCGGACGGAGCTATCTAGATATTTTGGCTACCGGCGGCGGCATTATCAGCACTGTGCAAAAGACGCGCGCGGCAAGCCCCTCCGACCTTCTCGCTACGGTACTGGCAACCCTAGACATAATGCTCCTTCACGGTACCACCACGGTCGAGGCCAAGAGTGGCTATGGGCTAAACCTCGAGACCGAGCTAAAACAGCTGCGCGTCTTGCGCGAGGCCGGCACAAGGCACCCGGTGGAGGTGGTGCGCACCTTCATGGGGGCGCATGCTTTGCCCCCGGAGTATAAAAACGCGCGGGAAGAATATATAGCAATTATTCTAGACCAGATGCTGCCCCAGGTTGCCGCCGAAGGTCTGGCCGAGTTTTGCGATTGCTTTTGCGAAAACAAGGCCTTTACCATTGACGAATGCCGCTCCATACTGCTACGGGCCAAGGCGCTGGGGCTGGGGGCGAAGGTCCATGCCGACGAAATTACCCCCTTAGGTGGAGCTTTGCTCGCGGCCGAGGTCAAGGCAGTATCGGCCGAGCACCTCATTCATGCCGACCGCGAGCATCTCCGGGCCATGGCCGAAGCTAGGGTGGTGGCCATTTTACTGCCGGCAACCTCCTTTATCTTGCAGACCGCGAAAAGAGCCGATGTGAAGTCCATGCTAGAATTGGGCGTCGCCATCGCCATTGCCACCGACTACAATCCCGGCACCTCGCCCTTGCCCAATATGCAGCTTTTGCAGTCCTTCGCCTGTTTTCACTATGGCTTAACGCCCGCCCAGGCCTTCGCTGCCTCGACTATCAATGCGGCGCATGCCATCGGGCGTGCCAAGGATGTGGGCAGTCTCGAAGTCGGCAAGCAAGCCGACATAATTATCCAGAAGGCACCCACCCTAGATTTTGTGCCCTACCATCTCGGGGTTAACTTAGTGGATACCGCCATCAAAAGTGGCAAGATAGTGGTAAATAAAGGAGGATGTATGTATGGTTAAGGGAAAAAAGAAAAAGAAAGTCATGCCAACTATCCAGAAGAAACAGCCACCAAAGATAGACATGTGGGTCTATATGGTTGGCGGCGCCGCCCTTGGTCTCTTGGTATGGTTTCTCTACCGCCTAGTCGTAGGATCATAGGAGGGCATTATTCGTGGCATTATACGAGGAACCCTACGGGGCGATACTAGAGGCCTTAGCGAGCGGCACCCCCACCCCGGGCGGTGGCACCGCCGCCGCCCTCGCCGGAGCCATGGCGGCTTCGTTGGCGGAGATGGTGGCCAACTTAACCCTCAACCGCAAAAAATATATTGCGGTACAGCCCCATATGGAGCAGGTAGCCAAAGAGAGCAGGGAACTCCGCGCGCGACTACTAAGCCTGGCGGACGAAGACGCCGCGGTCTACCTAGGGGTTATGGCCGCATACAAACTCCCGAAGGGCAGTGACAGCGAAATAAGTGATAGAAACGGCGCCATTCTACGGGCGATAGAGCAGGCGGCAAGGGTTCCACTGACCACTGCCGACTGTGCTCTTAGGGTCCTAGAACTGGTGAGCACCGTGGCCCAAAAAGGCAACCAAAACGCCATCACCGATGCCGGTGTGGCCATGCTCCTCGGCCAGGCAGCCGTGGAGGGGGCCCTCTACAATGTCTACATCAATCTTTCATCCCTAGAGATCAAGCCGTCTTGGGCCATTAGCATGACCGAAGAAGCTGAGAACATTGCCCGGCAGGCATCCGCCTTGCAGCTCACGGTGCGTGAGCAATTGCAGGCAATAAAGTAGAGGAAGGCAGGTAGCTGCATGAAATCAGATATCGAAATTGCCCAGAGCGCCGACATGCTCCCCATTGTCGAGATAGCGCGGAGCATCGGCATTAGCGAGGACGACTTGGAACTCTATGGCAAGTACAAGGCCAAGGTTGCGCCTGCGGTGGCTGAGCGCTTAGCGCAAGAGCCCGATGGCCACCTTATTTTGGTGACCGCCATCAACCCCACCGCGGCCGGCGAGGGCAAGACCACGACTACGGTCGGCTTGGGGCAGGCCCTAGCCAAGTTAGGCAAGAAAACCGCCATCGCCCTAAGAGAGCCTTCGCTTGGACCTAGCATGGGGGTCAAGGGAGGAGCCGCCGGTGGTGGGTTCTCACAAGTGGTGCCCATGGAAGACATCAACCTGCATTTTACCGGCGACTTGCACGCCATCACCACCGCCCACAATATGCTGAGCGCCATCCTAGACAACCATATCCACCAGGGCAATGCCCTAAGTATCGACACCCGCCGCATTACCTGGCGCCGCGCCATGGACATGAATGACCGCGCCATCAGGCAGACCATAATCGGCCTAGGGGGTAAGAACAACGGCGTGCCGCGCGAAGACGGCTTTGACATCACCGTGGCTTCCGAGGTCATGGCCATTCTCTGCTTGGCTCTTGATATCAGCGACCTCAAGGAGCGTCTCGGGCGCATCGTGGTGGCTTACAATAACGACCGGCTGCCCATTACCGTAGCCGACCTCAAAGTTGCCGGTGCCATGGCCGCTTTGCTCAAGGACGCCATCAAGCCGAACTTGGTGCAGACCCTAGAAAATGTCCCCGCATTTATCCACGGCGGCCCCTTCGCCAACATCGCCCATGGGTGTAATTCCGTTCAGGCCACCAAGCTCGCCCTCAAGGTGGCCGACTATGTGGTCACCGAAGCCGGCTTTGGCGCCGACCTAGGGGCGGAAAAGTTCTTTAACATCAAGTGCCGTTTTGCTGGACTTAAACCGAAAGTGGCGGTCATTGTGGCCACCGCCCGCGCCCTCAAACTGCATGGCAATGCCGATGTCAAGAACCTAAACACCGAGAACCTAGCGGCCCTGAAGCTCGGTGTGGCCAACCTCGAGCGGCACATCGAGTCCATGCACAAGTTTGGCGTGCCAGCCGTAGTGGCCATTAACCGCTTCCCGGCCGATACCGAGGCTGAGCTCGCTCTTATCGCCGAGAGCTGCCAAAAGATTGGTGCCAAGGTGGCCCTGTCCGAGGTCTGGGCCAAGGGCGGGGAGGGTGGCCGGGCGTTGGCCGAAGCCGTGCTCGACACTATCGCCAACGAGCCATCCAACTTCAAGCCCCTGTACGATGCGGCCCTGCCCATCAAAGAAAAGATAGCCATTATTGCCCGGGAAATTTACGGTGCTGATGGGGTCGACTTCACTAAAGAAGCTGAAACCACCATGCGTCAATTTAATAAACTTGGGTTTGACAAAATGCCCATCTGCATGGCCAAGACCCAGTACTCCGTCTCAGACGACCCCAGCCTCTTAGGTCGCCCGCGTGGGTTTAAAATCACCGTGCGCGAACTTCGAGTCTCCCGCGGGGCCGGGTTCATCGTGGCCCTGACCGGCGACATCATGACCATGCCCGGTCTCCCCAAGGAACCGGCCGCCGAAAAAATAGATGTCGACGCCGACGGCAAAATCTCGGGCCTATTTTAAAGCCAAATCCCCTAGGTGCAGAGGCACCTAGGGGATTTGGCTTTACTCAGGCTAACACTCGGCTACTGGCTGCGGCTCTGCTCCTTAGAATGTATATAGTACCTTATCGACACGCCAAGTAGGCCCCCTGCGAAAAACACCAGGCCGCTAACCAACCGATCCGTTAGAAACAGCAGCATTCCGGCTCCCAAGGCAATGAAGAAGATGTACTCCGCTATCCTCCACTTACTCACTTTTTCACCCCCTGCCGTATTTTGACTACTGGGAGGTTTCCTCTGGACTCTGGCAACAACCACCGACTGATACAGTCTTTTTTCATTGTATTTCAAAACAGTAGTATATGCAACAATTTACACATAATTTAGGTTGGCGATGCGGACGATGCTGTAGCGCCGGCACAAAAACCGGCGACCTCGGCCAACCTTGGGTTACGGCCGGGGGAGGGTCGGCGTGCCATGTCACGCCGCTACCTCTACCTTGTTCGCTACCAACTTCTTGACGAGTTAGGTAAGATTCTTAAATGAGTGATCAATTCTGTTCGGTCAAATTTTTATATGAGTTGACACGCATTAAGATGTATTAAAATTTGATTCCACTGCAATAACGCCGACTCTGCCGCAACAAATCATAAGATAGCCAAAATAATGGTGCCTATAAAACGTTCCCAATGGTAATAGATTCTAAATATGCGAAAATAACACTCTAATGGCATGTCGCTACGACCGATAATCATGTTTTTCGTAGCGACGGTGTATTACACCGTCGTCCTTGGAGCAGGACTGAGAGTAATTAAGAATGAAAAAAAGTAGAACTTACTTAGTGCAGTAGAATCAAATTTCAAAAAAAGTTTATCGACGTAATACGACATAATTAGCACCAATTATTGAAGTATAATATCACCATACGATTGACAACTGAAGAGAGGGGGCTAGAGTATGGGCAATATGAAGGAACTGTACTTTAGCAGAGTGGCAATTTGGGCTTTCCCCGAATGCAACAGATAGTTTTAATGGTAATTATCGACTAGTGCAACAGAATTGGGATGAATAGGCTATAAGCCTAAGGAAGGGTAGAGAAGTTTATGAGACAACTAGGTCCGGAACTGGCTATTGCGTTAGTGACCCTGCACGCGCGTTTCCGTTGTTTGACTGTTGGAACGGTCTCATTACGTGGCATTGATGCGCGAGTGGTTGGGGAACAAAATGTCTAGACGCACTATCTGGCTATTTTGGATATCGATGTTTGTTCTCATTATGGTGCTTTTGTCCAGAGCGGACTTCATAGAGAACATGACGGGTGTTGTTGTTCCGAATGAGCTTAGCATTATGGTGGGGTCTTTCTCATTTATCTTGAGTTCAATAGTGCTTATAAGCGTTTATTGTGACGACAGAATAGTGCTTATAAGGCTCTACCGTCACTACAGAGATAAAATATTCATAAAGCGGTAGACAAACAGAGGTCTTTCGGCCTGAGCTGAGTTACTAGGGTGTCCGCTCCAAAGGGTGCAGCCCATATTGCTAGTTAGACTTAGATGACAAGAGCCGGATGAGTCGAGAGGCTCACGTCCGGTTCTGGGAGGGCCCGGGGGTGAGAGTCCCTCGGGCTACTCGGCGTTCTTCGCGTTCCGCAGTGCATCCCAGCTTCACTTAAGCATCCCAGCAGCCATACCCCCTAGTTGCGCGATGAACCAGAAGCAGAGCGGCACAAAAAACGGGGGAGGGCCGTGAAATTGAACCTTCACAGCAACCTGTCGCGACTTCGTTTTTCTGGGCAATCGAAAATTTCATGAGGAACAAAAGTACCTGTCCCCTGCGTTCCAAGCAATGGGTCTTGAGAAAGAAGAGGCAGCCCCTGCGTAAGAATGACAGCTGCTACCGTGACTAGAGTTCCTAAGAAAGTGTACGCTCCAAACCGCACACCAAAGACGCGTGAACCGGCAACAAGAAGTGGAACGTGATAGCGAGCTATCAGTCGCACGGCTTGTGCTTTATTGTACCGCAAGATACTTCTTGGGCCTTGCTAGCCTCGCGTGTAGTGAAAGTCAGTTCAGAAAGATGAAAAAATTATTTTCGCTTAGAAGGAATTGTGCAATAGTTGGAGAAAATACATAATAATCGAGAATGCTGGACTAGAGATTAAGAGAAAGTCCATTCACTCCTGCGTAATGTGCCGGGTGTGTTTGGGCTTTTGTTTTTATTCGCTCTGGTTCGGGTCGACAGCTGAAGGGAGGTTGTTGTTAGAGAACCGTTGTGGGTTGAGGGCTACGGTCGACTTGCAGGAAACCAGTTCAACAAATTACACTAAAAGAAAGGGGTCATATTATGTCACCATTCATGGGAGAAGTTATCGGCACAATGGTTCTTATCATCTTTGGCGGAGGCGTGTGCGCGGGAGCCAACCTCAAGAAGGTATACTCTAATAGTCCCGGTTGGGTCGTTATTGCGCTGGCGTGGGGGCTAGCGGTGACTATGGCTGTCTTTGCCGTTGGGAGCATCAGCGGGGCTCATCTCAATCCAGCGGTGACCATAGCGCTAGCCGTCAATGGTGCCTTTGATTGGGCGGATGTGCCTGCGTACATTCTTGCCCAAATGATAGGTGCTATTATCGGTGCTGCGTTAGTGTTTTTACACTATTTGCCACACTGGAAGGCGACCGAGGATGCGGGAACCAAACTCGGAGTCTTTTCTACAGGTCCAGCCATCAAGAGCACATATGCCAACCTCTTCAGCGAAGTATTTGGTACGTTTGTGCTGATTCTCGGCTTAATGTTCATCGGCGCAAATCAGTTTACGCAGGGACTGAACCCTATTGCCGTGGGTTTGTTGATTACAGCCATTGGCATGTCTTTAGGCGGAACCACCGGTTACGCCATTAACCCGGCTCGCGACCTCGGCCCTCGCATCGCCCATTTTCTGCTGCCCATTCCCGGCAAGGGCGATTCAAACTGGGGGTATGCATGGATTCCGGTTCTTGGTCCAATCATTGGCGGGGCCTTTGGCGCCGTTTTCTATCAAGCTGTGTTTCAAGGCGAATTCACGACTGTATTCTGGGCGTTAGGTGCTGTGGTTGTCGGAATTTTAGGCATGGCCTACACTACCGATAAAGATGCGTATGTGGAGAAGGTACTACCAAGCGCTAAGCCCGACGGATATCCAAGCATCCCCATATAAGGAGAGTGTAGAATGAGTAAAAATTATATTTTGGCACTTGACCAAGGTACAACTAGTTCTAGAGCTATCCTGTTTGACGAAGAATCCAAAATTGTCTCTGTGGCGCAGAAGGAGTTCACGCAGCATTTCCCACGGCCTGGCTGGGTGGAGCATGATGCCGAAGAGATCTGGAGCTCACAAATTGGTGTGGCGGGAGAAGCCATCGCCAAAGCAGGCATTAACCCTTCTGACATTTCGGCGATAGGCATAACCAATCAGCGTGAGACTACCGTCGTATGGGACAAGAAGACGGGTAAGCCTATCTACAACGCTATTGTATGGCAGTCACGCCAAACGATAGATATCTGCAATGACCTTAAGGCCAAAGGCCTCGAGCCCATGTTCCGCGCCAAGACCGGTTTAGTGGTAGATGCGTATTTTTCCGGTACCAAGGCCAAGTGGGTTCTCGACCACATTGATGGGGCGAGGGAGCGTGCGGAAAAAGGCGAAATCCTATTCGGCACTATTGACACATGGCTGATGTGGAAGCTTAGTGGTGGGAAAATTCACGCTACCGACTACTCTAATGCGTCGCGCACACTCATGTACAACATAAAAGAGCTGAAGTGGGATTCTGAAATCCTGAAAATTCTCGATGTGCCCATGACCATGCTACCATCCGTGCGTTCGTCGAGCGAAGTGTATGGCCACACCGACCCCAATGTTTTCCTAGGCGCGTCAGTGCCTATTGCGGGCGCGGCAGGTGACCAGCAGGCGGCTCTCTTCGGACAGGCCTGCTTCAATCCGGGTATGGCCAAGAACACATACGGCACAGGATGTTTCATGTTGATGAACACAGGCGAGAAGGTCTACGAATCCAAGAACGGCCTCCTGACGACAATCGCTTGGGGACTTGACGGGAAAGTGGAGTACGCTTTAGAGGGTAGTATTTTCGTCGCCGGTTCTGCCGTACAGTGGCTGCGTGACGGACTTAAGCTTATCGAGTCTGCTCAGGATTCCGAGTATTTTGCCCAGAAGACGAAGAATGCCGAAGGCGTATATGTGGTACCCGCATTTGTGGGGATGGGAGCGCCGTATTGGGACATGAAGGCCCGCGGCGCCATCCTAGGCCTGACAAGGGGAACAACTAAAGCGCACGTAGTCCGTGCGACACTCGACTCCATGGCCTATCAGACCAAGGACGTCCTCAGTGCCATGGAAGCTGACTCCGGCATTAAGCTTAAAGCGCTTAAGGTAGATGGCGGTGCGGTTATGAACGGAGTTCTAATGCAGTTCCAAGCAGATGTGCTTGATGTTCCGGTTGACCGCCCTGAAGTAACGGAGACAACTGCACTTGGCGCAGCCTATCTGGCCGGTCTTGCCGTGGGGGTTTGGAAGAGCAAGGACGAACTTGCAACTAAATGGCAGCTCAACAAACGCTTTACCCCTGATATGCCAACTGCGGAGCGTGAACAGCTTTACAAGGGATGGAAGAAGGCCGTAAACCGTGCCCTAGACTGGGAAGAATAGTTTCGCTCAAGATTCAGATTTGGTGGCAGCGCGAATTGCGCGCTGCCACCAGCCCTGAAAACAGGAAGGAAGTGAGCCGTGGTATCACTAACCGCAGCGAAAATCGTAGGCACTCACCCCATTGTCCCTGCTGTGCGCAACGCTGAGAACTTCCGTCTTGCCCTAAGTAGCACACCTGCCGCAAGCGTCATCGTGCTTTTTGGCGACATTAACGACTTGCCCGACCTTGTCGATGAAGCCAGTAAATGGCGAAAACGCCTGATAATTCACTTTGACCTCTTTGACGGACTGGGCAAAGACCGTGCTGGACTTAAGCTGATTGCGCGGATGGGAATCACGGCGGTTATTTCTACTAAGACCCAACTAGTGCGGCTAGCGCAAGAGGAGGGGCTTTTGGTCATTCAACGGCTGTTCCTTGTGGACTCAGAATCCATACGTACAGGGCTTAGCTTGCTGAAAAACACACGGCCAGATATGCTGGAAGTATTGCCCGCAGCAATCCCAGCGCCAATAATCGCAAACTTACTGACTCAGACGCGCTTACCAATTATGGCGGGGGGATTGCTCTCCACACACGAAGAGATTTCGCGTGTGCTTAAGAGTGGAGTAACTGCCGTGAGTACCAGTCGCCCTGAGCTTTGGCGATAGGTTTTTGCCCATATAGAAGACTTTGGCGGACGGAGATTTAGAGACGGTCCAGTAATGTGGAGGAAAGAGATTTGACAAACGAAACACGGGCCGACGTAGTCATTATCGGGGGCGGAATAATCGGCTCCGCCATAGCACGCGAGCTTTCGCGTTACAACTTGTCGATTGTCCTACTAGAAAAACATCCTGACCTGGCTATGGGCACCTCCAAAGCGAACAGCGGCATTCTTCACGCAGGGTTTGACGCAACCCCCGGGACAAAGAAGGCCTTATTTAATGCGCGGGGTAATGTCCTATATCGTCAGCTAGAGGCTGAGCTTGGTATCCGACTTAAATGGATTGGCTCACTTGTGGTCGCACTCGAGCCTGATGACTTGCATGTGCTAGAAGACCTTCTCAGCCGAGGTAAGGAGAACGGAGTACCAAAACTCGAACTGCTTTCAAGGAACGACTTGCTTGACAGGGAACCCAACCTTGCGCACGGAGTAGTAGGTGCTTTGTGGGCTCCCACAGCGGGGATTGTATCCCCATTTGACGCTACTCTGGCATTCGCAGAAAATGCCGTGCAAAACGGAGTCAAGATTTGGCTAGAACATGAGGTAGAGCAAATTCTAGTTGCGCAAGGCAGAGTAACAGGAGTTGTTACAGGTCGAGGCCGCATCCAAACACCATATGTAATCAATGCCGCTGGCGTGCACGCAGGTAGCGTTGCGGCTTTAGGGGGGGACGAAAGCATAGCGATTACCCCGCGCAAGGGCGAATACCTGCTATTTGACACATCGCTTGGCGATTGTGTAAGGTCCGTGCTTTTCCCTACACCGACTAAAGTGTCCAAAGGCATAGTTATCGGACCGACGGTGCATGGGAATTTGTTTATCGGGCCAAACGCTCTAGATGTTGCCGACCCAGGCGATGTAGGAACTTCTGCACAGGGAATGTCCGAAATCATCGTGGGTGCTAGACGACTAATCCCCAGTCTGGGACTTGGGTCTGTAATCACGCAGTTTGCGGGATTGAGGGCGGTGGCAGCGCACGACGACTTCATTGTCGGCTCGTCGTCAGTTGTGCACGGCTTGGTTCATGTAGGCGGAATTCAGTCACCTGGGCTCACGGCTGCCCCCGCTATCGCCGAAGCTGTGGTTGAGATGCTTCGCGAACTTGGGCTAGCGCTAAACTCCAACCCACGCTTTGTACCTGTACGCGAGCCTCACCTAAGCTTTAAGGAAAAAAGCAATAAGGCTAGGGAGAGCAGCTTTAGACTAAACCCTCTTCATGGACGGATTGTCTGCCGCTGCGAGACTGTGACGGAGGCAGAAATCGTCGAGGCGATTCACGCGCCTTGTCCGGCACACACGCTTGACGCGGTTAAAGTGCGCACGCGCGCGGGTATGGGACGCTGTCAAGGAGGGTTCTGCGGTCCACGCGTGTCAGCGCTGCTCTCACGAGAGCTAAACATGCCCTTAAGTTCCGTTCGCAAAGATAAGTCTAAGTCTTTCCTGTATTTCCCGCGGCGCGGCAAAGGGCCTAATTTGGAATTAAATCCTAAGTTTGATGTAGCGGTAATCGGAGGTGGCCCAGCTGGTATGGCGGCGGCACTTACAGCGCGGGAACGCGGCGCTAAGCGAGTTGTAATTATTGAACGGGATCGCGAATTAGGAGGCATCCTTAATCAATGCATCCACAACGGCTTTGGCCTCCACCGTTTCAACGAAGAGCTAACCGGCCCCACTTATGCGCAGCGATACATCGACAAGGTGCAGGCCGACCCTGCTATTACCGTCTGCCTAGACACGATGGCGCAAGAGATAAAACCAAATTTTAGCGTGTTTGTTTCTAGTGCTTCACGTGGTCCTTTCGAGATTGCCGCGCGTGCCGTGGTTCTAGCTATGGGTTGTCGCGAGCGAACCCGCGGCGCTATTAGGATTCCTGGGGATCGCCCAGCGGGCGTTTTCACCGCCGGTGCTGCACAGCGCATAGTCAACATGGAGGGATTCCTTCCCGGCAACCGCATAGTAGTCCTAGGGTCAGGCGATATTGGCTTGATTATGGCAAGACGGCTGACGCTTGAAGGAGCCAAAGTGCTGGCAGTAGTTGAGATTATGCCTTACTCTAATGGCTTAACCCGTAATATTGTGCAATGCCTTGAAGACTATGATATTCCTCTATATCTCTCCCACACCGTAATCGAGATACACGGCAGAGACCGCGTAACCGGGGTGACAGTGGCCAAGGTAGATGAGCACAGATCCCCTGTGCCTGGAAGCGAGTTCTTTTTGGACTGCGATTGCTTGCTGCTATCGGTAGGACTCATCCCCGAGAACGAGCTGTCGCGGGAAATGGGGATTATGCTTGACTCTGAAACATCAGGGCCAATTGTCGATCAATTTCGGCAGACTTCGGTGCCGGGCGTGTTTGCGGCAGGGAATGTCTTGCACGTTCACGACTTAGTTGATTTTGTTTCTGAGGAAAGCGAAATCGCGGGGTGGGCGGCCGCAGATTTCGCGGCAGGCAGCCTGCTCACCGAGCACCCTGTGCTAGCCGTCAGGGCTGGCGATGGAGTACGCTCCGTCGTGCCACAGCAAATTACACTTGTCCCGGGAGCGGCAGGAAAGATACGCCTTTACTTGCGCGCTGCCGTTCCGATGCCCAAGTGCACCCTCACCGTCTCGGGAGGACAAAAAAAGCTCTTAGCCAAAAGATTCCCTGTGGCCAAACCAAGCGAGATGATTTCCGTGGACATTGACATCCTTGACTTAGAACACATGACTGAAGCGCTGTGCGTGTCTCTTAAGGATGGAGTGTAGAGCATGAGCGCTAGCCGTAAAGTAATTTGCATCGTTTGTCCGATTAGTTGCATAGGTGAGGTAAGTATCGAAGTTGGACAAGACCCTACAGTGCATGGCTACACCTGTAAGCGGGGGGAAAGTTATGCGATAGCGGAGGCTACTAATCCTATGCGTCTGCTGACCACGACTGTGACTGTCCGAGGCGGCGTTGTACCGTTGCTGCCCGTTGTTTCCTCTGCCTCTATGCCCAAGGACTACATTGCTGTTGGAGTGCAAATGCTGAGCGAAGTAGTGGTTGACGCTCCGATAGAGACGGGGCAAGTTGTCTACGCCAAAATCCTTGGGCTTGATGTGGATATTGTTGCCAGCCGGGATATAGCTAGGCAAACGCTCTAGCCCTTAGCACTCTTCACTGCTTCCCCTCCAGATACAGGGACGTAGGGGATAGGCACCTTTCTTCCAACGTCGCTAGTCGTTTAATCTCCGGGTGGCGGTCTCTTCCGTAGGAGCAGGAACACTAAATCTATTCCCTGACACAAATAGGCCGTGAAATACATTCGATACTACAATCACAATCGCTATCAGTGGACAAGAAAAAAGATGGCGCCTAAGAGTACAGGAACCATCTATTGGCTGCTCAACTTCCGGGCTTTTAATGTGTCTAGGTAGTGGGGCTCAGTTCAAAACCGCAGGAGCGGCTTTATTACGAGGCTCTTGGGTAAAAAAACCACCCACCAATAAAATTTCTTTTATCAATAGATGATAGTAAATTGGCTAATCTACTATCAAATGATAAAATGCACACCCCTCGTTAATCTCTCAACGAATTAAGGGAAGGGGTGTGCATTTTTTTGTCCCAGGACAAAAGGGACTTTGCGCCACGAAGGCGCAGTAGTGTAGCAAAGACTGCTACATGAACTAAGCCGTGCTACACAGGAGATGGGGGAAGGCCCCTCGGAGCCGCCATACTAGCCTGTTAAACAAAATGACCCTATCGAATTTGATAGGGTC
>Ga0208100_100063_pt1 | contig 47080 bp, 44 predicted proteins | sample SubbioR11_8A_Aug_FD_184817 | JGI IMG/M metagenome (GOLD analysis project Ga0208100, IMG submission 184817) | Serpentinite rock and fluid subsurface biosphere microbial communities from McLaughlin Reserve, California, USA - CR11_8A_Aug (SPAdes) | ecosystem: Environmental > Terrestrial > Deep... | reverse complement strand
TTGTTGTTCGACTTGAATTTAGTGTTCATATATGCATTATGCTACATATTTCTATATTATACAATCAAAAGATTTAAACCTATTGAAAAACATCGAGTTCTCCAATAGGTTGTGCCTTATATTCCCATAGCTGAAGCAAGGGGCTTTACGGCACTTTCGGTAAATATACCGGTTCAAGGGGATAGGAACTTCTGCCAAATCTGCAGATGAGACATAACCTTCTTCTGCCTGTATGAAAGGACTCGTATAGATGTCAGTGGCCTCATCAATACTTTCAGCGAAAGGCGAGTTTTCTTGCCGGTATAGTCTGACCCGAGATGTCGAGCCATCGTCCGCAAGTAGATGGGCGTTTTCTCCTGCCTGAATTATGCGGGCAACTTTTCCGGAGGCATCTCGGAGCGCTGTGTGGGTCTTCGCATACATAACTTTTCTTTCGTCCCCCCACTGCCGGGGGATAACTAATGACGGTCGCTGGCCTGTCTCGGAGGGAGTCAAAGACACCAGATTCCAGAGCAGATGGGGGCCCAACAAGGCCGAAGTGCTGAAAAAAATGTGTACACTCTCATCCATTACAGTTCCCTTGGCACTACGTATTCCCGCCGGGATGAAAAGGCTCACGAACTGAGTGGGGATGCCGCCTCGCCTGGCAATGACCACTAGTCTGTTGCCTTCTATGTAATAGTCATCTATCGCTGCTCTCTCGCCACCTATCCCTACATGATGCCCCATTTGCAGGTACATCAAGGCCAAGTTCTGCCCGGGTTCGAGTAACTCCGAAAAGGTCAAGACTATTTCTTGACCCCCTACAGCAGTATGCGTGACTTTGGGGTTCCTCGGCCCTGTGCCGGAAAGGCCAACAATGCCAAAGCGGCCGGGGATTTCAATTTGTGCAATGACCAGAGCACCAGCCTCCTGCGGTGAGAAAACACGGTTACTCACCACAACAGCTGTTGCTGTGATGACAATAACGACAACTATAGCCCAAACCACTTTAACTTTTATCATATTCCCTCCTAATTGGGAACATCTAGCGGAGTTGCTGTGTACGGTGAAATCTGATATGTTGGGTATCCCTTATATGACTCTTTAACAAGATAACCTCCGAACAAGAAGGGGCGACCTCTGCTCATTTCAGCTAATGCGTGTGGCGTATCACAGTACACCACTAAAAGCTTCCCCGTGGTCATGTCCCGTACTAACCAGTGCTCTTTCCCCAGTTGTTTGACAATGGTTGCCGTCGCATCGTAGTCAAAGGGTTTCTTGGTGGCATTAAAAGACGCGTAAATTTTCTCGCCAGCTTCACAAAGAGGAACGTAATCTGCGGCCAACGATTCTAAGTCGTGTCCGGAAATGCCGACAATGCCAAAGCGGCCGGGGATTTCAATTTGTGTAATGACCAGAGCACCAGCTTCCTGTGGTGAGAAAACACGGTTACTCACCACGACTGCTGTTGCTGTGATGACAATAACAGCAACTATAGCCCAAACCACTTTAGCCTTCATCATATTTCCTCCTAATTGGGAACATCTAGCGGAGTTGCTGTGTACGGTGAAATTTGATATGTTGGGTATCCCTTATATGACTCTTTAACAAGATAACCTCCGAACAAGATGGGGCGACCTCTGCTCATTTCAGCTAATGCGTGTGGCGTATCACAGTACACCACTAAAAACTTCCCCTCGGTATGCAGTGTTGGGAGAGCCCCAGTCGCTGGTGACCGAGCTGATATAGAATGCGAGGGTAGGGAATGTGGAGTTGAGGAGGGTAGACATGTTGGCGCTTGCCCATGTGTTACTGGTAGTCCTGTACCACACTTTGACATCACCAAACACAGGGAACTGGGGCTGTTGATTGCGAAGGCCCCTTATCCTGATGACTAGATTGTTGTTGGGTGCTGGATCGGGTGGTCCGGGAAAGCTCCTGATAGTGATGTAGGCCGTATCCTCCCCATTTGCATATGTTGCAACGTGTCTATAGAAACGCTGGGGTGAATACCGTAGGATGCTTCTCCAGAACCTGAACCTCCGCTATGCCCCACAAGACTCGTGGTTTCCACCCGATCCCGATCATCCAAGTTTAATGCCACAGACTCTGCCGCAACAAATCATAAGATAGCCAAACAATGGTGCCTATAAAGCATTCCCAATGGTAATAGATTTTAAATATGCTAAAATAACACTCTAATGGCATGTCGCTACGACCGATAATCATGCTTTTCGTAGCGACGGTGTATTACACTGTCGTCCTTGGAGCAGGACTGAGAGTAATTAAGAATGAAAAAAAGTAGAACTTACTTACTGCAGTGGAATCATCTTTTGTTATCACCTTATATTCTATACATGTACTTTTTTTCCTTCTAGGCAATTAGTGTTATTTCAGGCCATAAGATACTCTGCCCTGATACCAGAGTGCGACACGACAAAGGGGACGGCAGACTGTGTTAAAATCCAACTTGCCGGCAACAACTTTGCTTAAAGTGGGTGGAGATGGTCATAATTGTGAGCGATTGCAGACTTAAACACAAAATAACCGCACCTATGCGGATCCATACCCATGTGTCTCCATTGTCATGGTATACTCAATGACATATTCTGCCAGACGGTAATCATACTGTGACGAGTGTAGGTTGAATTCACATTGCATGCATATCCCTCCGGTCAGGACAGCTTATGTATGTCAACGTGCAATTGGACGATGCACCTTCGATCCGGCGACCATTCGTGAAGGTTCAGACTGCAACGTTCGTGGGTGCATACTACGAAAGCATCAACGCCTGGCTTTCGGACCCTCCTGACCCTAGGGTCCATGTTATTAGATCTCCGGATCCGGCTGATGGTCCGTATCAGCTAGGCAGAAAGCCTTTGCAGCCACCTCTTCAAGGCGCTATCCCACTAACCGCCCCTACGACGGCTCAGAACCTGCGATTAACGTCACTGTGTATTATAGTTTTCTATTTCTTCGGCGTCATCTTATCTGGCGATAATCAAATCTTCGATAGGGGCACCGACCTGGCACACCGTTTCCTCCGCAAGTTGCGAATACCGTGTGCTATGTTTCGAGACGACACCCAGCCTCGCTTTTTCGCATCATGTCCGGGTAAGGGGATATTATAAGGTTGATTTTTAGTCCCCGCATTCGCTGGTGCTGCATGTTTCACGGACGGGTGGAGGGAGACGATCAAGCACGAAGAAGCCTTTAGCTTAAACGACTATGGGTTTTTTAGTTCATCTTAAACTGTAAAAGTTGGGGCACTTGAGGCTGTAGCACCCCATTGATGGTATAATAAAGCATCAACCGGGGGCGGGTGGTAGCAGTGATTCCGGATAATATAAGTCGGGAAGATGTGCTGAGAGCTCTGGAAAAATTGGCACGGAGCGGAGCGCCAAGGCGGAGGCAATCGACCAGGTACTTGCTTGCCCATGGGGACAGGGGCTACCCGCCCCGATATGTGTTGGCGGTGGCCAATACTTTTGCCAATGGGTGGGAACTGCACCCCACCGCTCTCGGCGGTGGGGGCGAGGCCAATGCCTATTTGAAAAAATTAGGCTTTACTATCGTCACTATGGAGCGCGGCCTGCAGATTAAGTACCACTAAACAAAAGGGACTGGTCTTTTTGTTTATGCGGCGGTGCGAGGAGGGGTCGATGTCGAAGGGGAGTATGTGTTAATCATTGGCGGGGCGGCCATGGACATTACCGGCATTCCCTATGGCCCTCTGCAGATGGAGGACTCAAATCCGGGCATGTTGCAAAAGTCCCTGGGCGGTGTGGGGCGAAATATAGGGGAGAATTTGGTTCGCCTTGGGGTAGGGGTAAAAGTGATTACGGCCCTCGGTGATGATGACGATGGCCGGGAAATAGCCGTGGCCGGCGAGAAGTTGGGCATGGATTTTTCGCATACTTTGGTGCTGCCGGACGAGAGTACGGCCTGCTACCTGGCGGTGCTGGATGAGGCGCGTGATATGCGGGTGGCGATAGCGAGTATGGATATTTTTAGGCGCTTAAGCGCTGATTTTTTGGCGAGCAAGGCCGAAGTTATCCGCCGCGCGGCGGTAATCGTGCTCGACGCCAATCTAGAGCCCGACACTTTGGCCTATATGGCCCAGGAGTTTGGTGATCGCCCTCTCTTTGTGGACATGGTTTCGGCCAACAAGTGCGTAAGGCTGCGCCCCCTCTTGGGATCTTTTCACACCGTCAAACCCAACAAGTTGGAGGCCGCGCAATTATCCGGCCTAAGTATTCATGAGCCAGGAGATTTGCCCAAGCTGACGGCTTGGTTTGTTGCTCGGGGAGTACAAAGGGTGTTTATCAGCCTAGGCAGTGAGGGTCTCTATTGTGGTAGCAGAGAGGGGTATCAGCATGTCGGCGCGCAAGTGGTACCCTTAATCAGTGCCACCGGAGCGGGGGATGCCTGTATGGCTGGCCTGGTCTATGGACATTTGCAGGGACTGAGTGTTGCCGATACCGCTAATTTTGCCCAGGCGATGGCGGCCTTGACCTTAGGGGTACCCACCGCCATTCATCCCCAGATGTCGGTAACGCTAGTGCGGGACTTTCTCAGCGGGACAAGACCGCTAATCGGGAGGGAATTATGATCGATAGTTTTAAGCAATTCATAGAAGTCAATGGTGAAGTGGCCGCGGCGCTTGCTCTAGGGCAACCGGTGGTGGCCCTAGAGAGCACCATCATCTCGCATGGCATGCCCTACCCCCAAAATGTAGAAACGGCACTCCGGGTAGAGCAAATCGTGCGCGAGCACGGCGCGGTGCCTGCGACCATAGCCATTATCAAAGGAAAAATCAAGGTAGGGCTTTCTGAGGCCGAAGTTTCGTATCTGGGACAGGCCGAGAACGTAATCAAGACCTCGCGCCGCGACCTGCCCCTTATCATAGCAAAAGGTCTCGATGGAGCGACCACGGTGGCTTCAACCATGATTATTGCCGATATGGCTGGCATACGGGTGTTTGTTACGGGGGGCATAGGCGGGGTGCACCGTGGTGCGCCGGAGACCTTTGATGTGTCGGCAGACCTCACGGAACTGGCCAGAACTGATGTGGCCGTCATCTGCGCCGGTTGTAAAAGCATCCTCGACATCGGTTTGACTTTAGAATACTTAGAGACGCATGGGGTGCCCGTCATCGGCTACCAGACTGATGATTTTCCTGCCTTTTATACCCGGGCGAGCGGGTTTGGGGTGGACTATCGGCTCGATACCCCCCGCGATGTGGCCAAGGCCATCCGGACTAAGTGGGATTTGGGCCTCAGGGGTGGCCTCGTGGTCGCTAACCCCATACTAAGAGAACATGAACTGCCCCTAGACTTGCTGGCGGGGATTGTTGAGGCGGCGGTGCAGGAGGCGCATAAACAAGGGATTCGCGGCAAGGAGATAACTCCCTTCCTGCTCGCGCAGGTCAAAGAAATGACCGGGGGCCGGAGCCTCGTGGCCAATATAGAACTCATTTACCACAATGCCCGGGTGGGAGCACATTTAGCCTCGGCCTTGGCATCTTTATAGGGGGTGCACGAATGCTAGAAGTAAGTCATCTCAGCAAGGTTTTTGTCAGTGGCAAGAACAAGGTTAAAGCCGTGGACGATGTCACCTTCGCCGTGAAACGCGGCGAAATCGTCGGCCTGCTGGGGCCGAATGGGGCCGGCAAGACGACCACCATTAAGTCGGTGCTGGGCATAACCCGCCCCAGCGCCGGCTCGATCAAGGTGGGCGGTTTTGACCCCTTTGCCGAGCCGAATAACGCGCTCTCCCTGGTGGCGGCGGTTCTCGAGGGCAGCCGCAATATCTACTGGCGCATGACCACTTGGGAGAATATTGTCTTCTTCGCGGGCATCCATGGTGTTTCCCACAAAATAGAAAAGGACTACTTTGATCACCTCATTGAAACCTTTAAGTTGGTTGATAAACGTAGCACCGAAGTGCGGCAGCTGTCGCAGGGCATGAAACAAAAGGTGGCCATCTGCTGTGCCTTGGTCAAGAAAACTCCCTTGGTTTTTCTTGATGAGCCCACCGTGGGGCTGGACATAGAAACATCATATGAGCTTCGCGGGATACTGAAGGAGCTGGCCGCCGCCGAGGCTAGGACTATGGTCGTCAGTAGTCACGACATGGCGGTCATTCAAGACATTTGCCAACGGGTCATAATTATGTCTGGCGGCAGAGTCATCGCTGACGATAAAATTGACGACCTGCTGGCAGTGTTTCGTAGCCGCAACTACAAACTCGCCATCGGCAATGTGCTCGATAACGAGGTTGTAGAGGGTATGCGGAAGAAATTTACCGATGTGGAAGTGCAGAATGGGGAGAGAAAGACCAACATCACCATCAACCTGCCTTCCTCTGGCGATTTATACGCTCTCATGGACTTTTTGCGCGAGCACAATATCGACATCGAAACTATAAATCAGCAGGACCCTGATTTAGAAAAAGCCTTCGTGGCCTTAGTGCGAAAGGAGCGCGAGAGATGCAACGGCAACTCATAGCTTTTCAAGCAGTGTTATTTCGCAATATCATTGAGTTAAAGCGTTATGCCTTTAACACTATTTCCATGCTAGTTTCACTCTATGCGATGTTCATGATTCTGTTCTTCGGGTTGCAGCGCTTAGGAGGCGTAGCCATTGCGGCTGGGGACACGCTCGAGGGCCTCTTGGTGGGTTATTTGCTGTGGACAATGGCGATTATGGCGTATAGCGAGCTGTCTTGGGACCTCAATGCGCAGGCGCAAGTAGGCACCCTGGAGCAATTGTACATTTCGCCCATAGGTTTCGGTCGTCTCAATGCCTACAGCCTGCTCTGCAACCTGGTGCTGCAATTCGGTTACGCGGCCGTCATCCTCGCCGTGCTCATGGTGAGCACGGGCAAATACCTGCATGTGGACTTGGTGAGCATCGTGCCCCTGTTCATCGTGACCCTGATGTCGGCCTATGGCGTAGGGTTTGCGGTGGGTGGTTTGGCACTTATCTACAAGCGCATCCAAGCCTTTTTCTCGATTTTTCAGTTCGTTTTTTTGGCGTTTCTTACCCTGCCATGGGCGCAATTCCCTTGGGCTAGGTTCCTGCCTCTTTCCATGGGTAATGCCCTCCTGCGCGAGGTCATGATTCATGGCCGGCGCATCTGGGAGCTAAACCCTACTCACCTCATGGTGCTTGTGGGGACGGGGGTTTTTTATCTTGCTCTGGGCATGATGGCCTTTGCGTGGAGCGAGCGCATTGCGCGTGACAAGGGCCTACTGGGACATTATTAAGACACGATATGGCAGGTTTTTGCGTTATACGCTATAGAAAGAAGGTCATTGGATGCAGCAACTCGTGGTCATCAGAGGGGCCGGCGACCTCGCCACCGGTGTTGCCCAGAGGCTTTGGCGCGCCGGATTCTTACTTGTTATGTTAGAGCAAGATGAGCCACGCATGGTGCGGCGGACGGTGTCCTTGGCGACCGCAGTCTACGCGGGCGAGATGCAGGTAGAAGATATTGTTGCTAAGCTCGTGACGGAGCCATTGCCGCGCGAACAAGGACCGGCGGTGGCATTGCTTGAGGGGTACTGGCGGCAGAACCTAGTGCCCATAGTTATTGACCCTAGCACCGCCACCATCGACCTTCTAAGGCCCTTTGCCGTGGTCGACGCCATCATGGCTAAAAAACCCACCAGAACCCATGTTTCGCAAGCGCCGATAGTGGTGGCCTTAGGTCCCGGCTTTGTGGCGGGGGTAGATGCCCATGCCATCATCGAAACTAACCGCGGCCATCACTTGGGGCGGGTTCTCCGGGAGGGCTCGGCCGCCCCGAACACCGGCATAGCGGGCTTGGTAGGTGGTTATGCCAGGGAACGGGTATTGCGGGCTCCGGCTCGGGGGGTTTGGTGGCCAGAGAAGCAAATCGGCGACCTAGTAGCTTTGGGCGAGACGGTGGGCATGGTCAAAGATGATGGCCAAGCCACGTTGGTTCTTGCGGAGATGGCCGGCAGGGTCCGGGGTCAGCTATACCCCCGACTAATGGTCACGGCCGGGCAAAAAATTGGCGATATCGACGCCCTAGCCACATATGAAGATTGTTTCACCATCTCAGACAAGGCGCGGTCCATAGCGGGTGGAGTACTCGAGGCCTTGCTGTGGCTCTCGCGAAGGAGGTTTTTGCCATGAGTAATCGTCGCATCCACCGCGAGCTCTTGCTCGCCCTAGAAGGGGGGCGCGATATGGTGCAGGTCAGTAGTTGCGGGGGGCAGACCTTGTTTTCCCTAAAGAGTGGGCAGGACCTAGCGTTAGAAATGGTAGAGACCACCTGGTCCGAGCAGCACGTTCACGCCCTGCAAGAGGCCACCACGAAGGCACTGTCAGGTGTCACCCCGGGCAGGGGCACCGGCGTTTGTACTTTTGTTTTGCCCGAAGTGAGTGCGGAGCTTTTCTTAGCGGTGCATCATACGCCCCCACTTACCATGGTCATCTGTGGCGGCGGCCATATTGCCCAGCCATTAGCTGTCATGGCTGGGATGCTGGACTTCAAGGTGGTGGTCATTGATGATCGCCCCTTTTTTGCCTCGAAGGACCTTTTTCCCACCGCCGACGAAATCATCTGCGCTCCCTTTGTTCCGGCTTTGCAATCTTTACCCATTACCCCGCATGTTTATGCGGTCATTGTAACCCGGGGGCATCGCTATGATGCCGATTGTCTGCGCCGGCTCCTCGGCACACCCGCCGCCTACCTAGGCATGATAGGCAGTCGCCGCCGCGTGATCGATATGAAAGAAATGCTCGCTGCCGAAGGCGTGCCAAAGGAGCAATTAGCAGCTTTGTATGCGCCTATCGGTCTCGCTATCGGCGCCGAAACACCGGCCGAAATCGCCACCAGCATTCTGGCTGAGGTGATCAAGGTGAAGAACCTCCCCTTGGCGCAGGGGGGGCATGGCCGGCGCGGTGCGGCGGGCGACTTGGCGGTGCTACGCGCCATAGTACATGCCGAGCCGGGCACGCCCCTCGCCCTGACCACCATTGTCAACACCTGGGGGTCTGCCCCGCGCCAAGCCGGAGCGCAAATGTTGGTATATGCCGATGGACGAACGGTGGGCACTATAGGGGGAGGTTGTGCCGAAAGCGAAGTGCGGAACATAGCGCTTCAGGCCATGCAGAGCGTAAAGACCCTGTTCCACACGGTGGACATGACCGGCTCCGCCCACGAAGATGAGGGCATGGCCTGTGGGGGCAAGATGCTGGTGCACATCGCCCCGGTGTAGGCATGAACAACTACATTGCGGACAGACTGGGCATTGCGCAAGGCGACATAGTGGCATTGATGGGTGCTGGTGGCAAGACGACCTTGATGTTGCGATTGGGATGTGAACTAAGCCTTCGTTCCAAAGTCCTCATCACCACCACCACCAAGATATATAGGCCCAAGCCCGGTCAGGCCGGACCGGTGGTCTTGGCGGGTAGTATAGACGAAGCTATTTGGCAACTAGGAGTACAATGGATGAGCTCGCCTTGTGTGGTGCTCGGCCAAAGGGAAATCGCTGGGGGAAAGTTGCTTGGCATACCCGAGTTTTGGTTCTCTGCGCTTAGGGCAGCCTTCCCCGCATGCACCATCTTAGTTGAAGCCGATGGGGCCATGGGTCGCTGGCTCAAGGGGCACCACGTCCACGAGCCCGTAATCCCTAGGGAAACCACCTTGGTGGTGGTGGTTATGGGGCTTGGTGTTATAGGCAAGCCCTTAGACAGCCAGTATGTGCATCGCCCTGAGGTGGTGGCCGGCTCCACTGGGCTCAGTATGGGAGAGACCATCGCCCCCGCACACGCCGCGGCGTCTCTTGCTGGCCAGTTTGCCCTAGCAGTCAGCCAAGCACCTTTATCTCGCCAAGCGCTGTGGCTTAACATGGTCGGCGACAGAAACGATGCAGCTCTCCTCGCCAGCGGGCGCTTGGTGGCGCGGCATCTCAACCGTCTGTTGCCCGCAAGGCAGGTCTTGATCGGCAAGGCCTCGGCTCTCGCTCAAGTGCCCGAGTCTTGGCCGCCCTCTAGGCCGGTAGCCGGGGTGGTGCTTGCGGCTGGGTTATCCACTCGCCTCGGCGGCGATAAAATGTTCCTGCCCTGGCGGGGGAAGGCCTTGCTCAGGCATGCGGTGGAAAACTTACTGATGAGTCAGGTGGCAGGGGTGGCGGTGGTGCTTGGGCACAGAGCCAACGAGGCCAGACTGCTACTTGGGGGTTTGCCAATAGAAATAGTCGAAAATCCGGCCTACCATGGCGGCATTGGGTCCTCGGTTCAGGCTGCGGCAGCATTTCTCGTCGGTAGAAAAGATTTGCCCCAGGGAGTTTTGTTCGCCCTAGGAGACCAACCTCGCTTATCACCGTCCACTATCGACACCTTAGTGCAGCGGTTTTTAACTCAGCGGTCCCAGATTATCTATCCCACCTATGAGGGGAAGCGCGGCAACCCGGTCATTTTTCCGGTCGAACTCTTGGGAGATTTTTTGTCGCTAGGGGCAGATCAAGGTGGGCGTGAAATCATGGAGCGCTACCGTGAAAGGCTCTGCGGGGTGGAAGTCGGCGACGATGCCGTCCTAAACGATATCGATACCCCGGCAGATTACGAGCAACTTCTGAAGATAGATTAACTAGGCTGGGGGGAACAAAGTGAAGAAGATAAGCGTGTACGATGCAGTCGGGTCGATTCTTTGCCACGACATTACCAGGATTGTGCCCGGCGAGTTTAAGGGAGCAGCTTTTAAAAAAGGCCATGTCGTGACCGCGAGCGACATCCCCCTGCTCCTAGAACTGGGCAAGGAGCATCTTTATGTGTGGGAGGATCTGCCCGGCCAATTGCACGAAAACCAGGCAGCGCTACGCATAGCCACTGCCTGTGCCGGGGCCAATATTTCGCTAAGCGCCCCCTCCGAGGGCAAGATTAACCTCGTCGCCGAGCGACGCGCGTTAGTCAAGGTTGCGGAGGAGGTTTTGCTCGGCATCAACTCTGTGCCCGAGGTTATCGTGGCTACGCGCCACAACAACCAGGTGGTAGAGGCTGGGGCGGTGGTGGCGGGAACGCGGGTCATTCCCTTGGTCATTCCGGAAGCTCGTGTAGTCGAGGTGGAGAAAATCTGTGCCGAGCGGGGGCCGGTGGTATGGGCTAAGCCCCTCCTGCCAAAGACCATGGCTTTGGTCACCACCGGCAACGAAATCTACTACGGGCGCATTGCCGATAAGTTCGGCCCGGTCATAGCCGCCAAGGCTGCGGCCTTCGACTGTTTTTTGTTGCCCCAGGTGCTGGCACCGGACGATGCCGAGGTTATTTCCCAAGAAATAATTTTGCTGGCGCAGAGCGGGGCCGAAATCATCGCCGTGAGTGGGGGGATGTCGGTTGACCCCGACGATGTTACACCGCGTGGCATAGCTCTCGCCGGCGGCATCTTGGTATCTTACGGGGCTCCTGTTCTGCCCGGCTCCATGTTTATGCTGGCCTACCTAGGTGAAATACCCATCATCGGCTTGCCGGGTTGTGTGATGTACTGTCAAACCACTATTCTTGATCTCATCTTGCCACGGCTCTTGGCGGGCGAGCGACTCACCCAGCGCGACCTAGCCGCGCTCGGCCACGGAGGGCTTTGTTTAGGCTGTGCGGTGTGTCACTACCCCGTATGCCCCTTTGGCAAGTAGGGGCCTACTCTTGGTCAAAGGCCACAATGCGACAGATGGAAGACTCGCCGCCGACAAAGCGCCAGGGGAAGCAGCCGATAATCAGCCGTTTGTTCAATATGGACCGCAACTCTCCGCCCACATTTTCGGCATGGATGATGTCTAGGGGGAAAAGGTCGATGTGCATGAGCTGGTAGTCGCTCTGGGGGAAGGTCTCGTCTAGCGTCTTGCCGTATTTTTTTTGCAAGTAGGCATCGGCTTCCTTGGCCTCACGGGGACACCAGTCGCGAATTTTGGTGTTCATGGGGTGGTCGGCACTGCCGCAGTCCACGCCAATCCACTTGAGCTTCATTTTTTTGCACCAGTCCGAGAACTCGCGCGTTGGGCCGGGATGCTTGACCATGTAGCGCACTTCGTCCGCCCCGGGCTGATCCCACGAATACTTGATGTAGCCGGTGTGGATGAGCAAGATGTCGCCCTCTTTTACTTCGACGCGGTCGGTGATGTCCTTCGAGGTGTAAATCCCGTAGTCCTCGGCAATGTCGCTTAGGTCTACCACTACACCGGGGCCGATGAGGTCGGGCAGGGGGATGGAGGCAATGTCGCGCCCGCTCGTGCAAAAGTGTAACGACCCGTCTAAGTGGGTGCCCACATGGTTGCTGGTCGTGATGAGTTGGCCATTGGCGCCGTTAGGGCAAAGTCTCTTAAAGAATTTGATTTGTAGCGGCTCGTAGGTGGGCCAGGCCGGGGTCAGGTGACTCAAGGGCTGGGTGAGGTCATACATTTTAACTTGGTTCCAATTGTTTAGCATGTTTTAGCTCCCTTCAGCTTGCGGCTTTAGGATTATTGTGGCATTCCCAGTCAAAACACGCAAGAGGAAGTGCCGAGAGAAATCTCCGCCGGCAATCTAGAGGGAGAAGGCTTCGGCCTGCCGCCGTCGAAATAATTAATAATTAATAGATTTTGCATTGGAGGCATTATGCTATGCGCAAAGTGACCGTGGCTGGGGTACAAATCGCGCCGGTGCCCAATGACGTCGAGGCCAACCTAATTAAGGTCGTGCAGTGGATGGAGAGAGCGGTGGCCAAGACGCAAGCCGAGCTCCTGGTATTCCCCGAATCGGTGACCACGGGTTTTATGCCGGCCATGCGGGTAGAGGAGTTGTGGCACTTAGTCGATGTGATCCCAGGTCGGCTGACCGATCCTATTTGTGACGCCGCTAAGCGTCTGGGGGTCTATGTGGTCTTTCCGACCTATGAGCGGGGTGAAAGTCCCGGCGTGGTCTACAATTCTGCCGCGCTTATTGGCCCATGTGGCACTGTTCTTGGGGTTTACCGCAAGACGCACCCCTTCCCCGGGGAAAATGTGGAGCTGGGCGGGTGGACTACCGCCGGTAACGAGGCTAAAGTCTACGCAACATCTTTTGGTAAAGTGGGCATGATCATCTGCTACGATGGAGATTTTCCCGAGTTGTCGCGGGTACTGGCCATGCAAGGTGCCGAAATAATTGTGCGGCCCTCGGCCTTCTTGCGCAGTTTTGACATTTGGAATTTAACGACCTCTGCTCGCGCCTATGACAACCATGTCTATGTCATCGCGGTGAACGCAGTGGGCACAGATGCGGGTAAGGTGAATTACTTCGGCAATAGCATGATCGTCAGCCCCATCGCCGAGCGCTTGGCCCAGGCGAGGACCCAGGAAGAGTTGCTATTTGCCGAACTAGACCCGGACCCCTTGCGTTATGCGAGCTATGGCATTGATTCCCCCATGCTTTTTAACCATATGGAAGACCGTAACATTGCGAGCTATGCAGGCATTTTAAAAGCCGCTCCCAGCCCATTTGCTTCGGTACGAAGGGGGTAGGTGCCGTGTTCAATAAGTTTGATTATGTGGTGCCGACCTCGTGGGCTGATGCCTGTTCTTTTATGGCCTCGCACCCCACCGCCATGATCTATGCCGGCGGCACCGACATCTTGGTGCGCTGCCGCGAAGGCCGACTTCTGCCTAGCCACCTAGTCGACATCAAGGGGCTTCCGGGAGCGACGGCCATAGCTCAGGCCGAGGACGGCAGCATTGTCATTGGGGCGGCGACTCCCCTTAATGCTATCGAACGCTTCCTCAAAGGCAAGGCCGGATACGAGGCCTTGGTACAGGCTGCCCATGTAGTGGGCAGCTGGCAAATTAGAAACAGAGCCAGCGTGGGGGGCAATATCTGCAATGCCTCGCCGGCGGCTGATACCGCACCTGCCTTGCTGGTGCTAGAGGCTACTCTCCGCCTGGTCGGACCTAGTGACGAGCGCATCCTGCCCGTAGGGGAATTTTTCTTGGCGCCCGGCAAGACAGCCCTTCTTCCGGGTGAAATTCTGCGGAGCATAGTGCTGCCCGCCCCGGCAGAACCAACCGTGAGCATCTACCTAAAGGCCGCGCGCACTAAGGCCGTGGACCTGGCGCAGGTGGGGGTGGCATTGCTGATGCTACCGGACAAAAACGTGCGGGTGGCTCTGGGTGCGGTCGCACCGGTGCCCTTGCTCGCTTGGTCCGGCCGGCAGTCTGCACCGCCGGCTAATTGGACAACAGAAGAAACTGAACGCCTGGTGAGTGTAGTCGAGCAAATGGTAGCCCCAATAACAGATTTACGCGCCACGGCCGACTACCGCCGCCACATGGTTGGGGTGCTTCTCAGGCGAGCTGTGGGGCAGGCCACGTTGCTGCATCAGGAACGGGGAGAGGGGAGGTAGGCGGCATGCAGAGGAAAATTGCCTTTACGGTGAACCAGCAACAAGTCGAGATTGTGGTTGACACTTTCGAGCGTCTGATAGATGTTCTGCGCGAGCGCCTTGACCTCACCGGTACCAAGGAGGGTTGTGGGGGTGGCGAGTGCGGGGCGTGCACGGTGCTACTTGATGGCGAGAGCATTAACTCTTGCTTGGTCTTGGCCGTCGAGGTAGATGGGAAGGCCGTCCGCACCGTCGAAGGGCTCTCTAATTACCTTGAACTAGATAAATTGCAGCAGGCCTTTGTCAATGAGGGTGCTATTCAGTGCGGGTTTTGCACCCCGGGCATGCTCATGTCGGCACGAGCTTTGCTAGACAAGAATAATGAGCCCACGGTGGCTGAAATAAGAGAGGCCATCAGTGGCAATTTGTGTCGCTGTACGGGTTACGAGCGAATTGTGGTAGCCGTCAGCAAGGCCGCCCGACCGGCATCGGCCAAGGCGTAGGGGAGGGGATGTTATGGAAAATACTGTTGTCGGCAAAAGTTACCCCCGCCTAGATGGTCCGGTCAAGGCCTTAGGGGCGGCCAAGTATGTCGCGGACCTCAAGATGCCCAATATGCTGCATGTCAAAGTCTTGCGCAGCCCCCACCCCCATGCGCGCATTGTCAGGATTGACAGCAGTAAGGCGGCAGCATTGCCCGGGGTACGGGCGGTGCTCTCGGGGCAGGATTGTCAGGCCATGCTCGGCCTATATCTCATTGACCGCCCGATTTTCGCCATAGACAAGGTGCGCTTTGTGGGCGAGCCGGTCGCCGCTGTGGCGGCCACTAACCTGCGCCTAGCCGCCCAAGCTTTGGCGCTGATTGCCGTAGAGTACGAGCTTTTGCCACCGGTGCTCGATTTGGCCACGGCCCTAGCCAAAGATGCCCCCCTCGTGCATGAGAAGCTGCACGAGTACGCGCACATTCACAATGTCTTTTTCCCGGTTCCCCATACCAACATTTCTAATCACTCCAAGATTAGAAAAGGCGATGTAAACTTGGGCTTTAGTCAGAGCGATTATATCTATGAAGCCACCTACCGAGTGCCTCAGATGCAGCATGTGCCCATCGAAGCGCATGGAGCGGTGGCCCAGATGGATATGACGGGCAAGGTAACTATCTGGTCGGGGTGTCAATCGCCTAACGCGGTGCGCAAGTTGGCGGCCGTGGCCTTTAACCTCCCCGAAGGGCGCATTCGCGTCATCACCCCGCAAGTAGGCGGTGGCTTTGGGGGCAAGGCCGGCATCGGCATCGAGGGCATGGTCATGGCTTTGGCCATGCGAGTGGCGCCATACCCCGTCAGGTTGATTCTCGAGCGCGAAGAGGTTTTTTGCGGTACGGCCGTGCGGCAGGGTCTACAGGCGACTATTAAGACCGGCTACACCAAGGAGGGGCGTCTACTAGCGCAAGAGGCGGACCTAATCTGGGACGGCGGGGCCTATACCGAGTACGGGGTAAACATTGTCCGCGCTGCCGCCTACTCCTCAGCCGGTCCTTATGACATCGCCCACCTGAAGACCGATTCGTACTGTGTCTACACGAATACTCCGGTGGGAGGGCCCTTCCGTGGCTTTGGCATGGGGGAGTTGCACTGGGCCTTAGAGCAACAAATTGATGTCATCGCCGCCAAGTTAGGCATGGACCCGGTGGCCATACGCCTGCAGAACGCCGCCCGCGATGGCAGTACCAATGCCACCGGAGAGGTACTGGTCGGGGTGGGCTTAGATAAGTGTATCAACGAGGCCGCGCGACTGATTGGCATGGACTCGATTAGCGAGAAGAAACTCCACCACGGGAAGGGCTTGGCCTGCATGGTCAAGGGCCCATCTACCCCGGGCACGGCCGCATCTTCCGCATTTATAAAAGTCAATGAAGACGGCAGCATTAATGTGACCATCAGCTCTGCCGAAATCGGTCAGGGCATGCAGACGGTGATGGCGCAGATTGCCGCCGAGGAACTCGGTCTGCCCATGGAAATGGTGCATATTAACACGCCAGACACCGACTATAGCCCCTATGAGTGGCAGACCGTGGCTAGCCGCATCACTTATTCCACCGGTAACGCCGTGCAGCGGGCCGCCCGCGAGGCTAGGGGCAAGCTGCTCGCCATGGCGTCCGAAAAACTAGAGAGCCCGCCGGAGAGTTTAACGATTGTGCGCGGCGTTATTGCCAGGCGCGATGGTATCGGTCCCACTACCAGCATCAAGGAACTGGCGCTAGGCTTGTCGCTCCCCACGGGAGCAGGCCGCGGCGGCCCGGTAATGGGCACGGGCTACTTTATCCCCGATGGCATTCACGGCATGGACCCAGAAACAGGCCAGACACCTAAGGTGACCTCGCACTGGACCTTTGGGGCGCAGGCGGCGGAAGTGGCAGTTGATGTCGAAACCGGTAAGGTAAATGTGCTGCGCGTGTCGGCTGTCTATGACACCGGCTTTGTCTTAAACCCCCTCCTAGCCTTAGGGCAGGTCGAGGGCGGCATTATGCAGGGTTTGAGTGTGGCGCTCTATGAAGAGTTGCAGCTAAGCCAGGGGCAGGTCAAAAACCCGAGCTTTGTGGACTACAAAATAGCCACGGCGGCAGAGTTGCCGGAAATGCTCGTCGGTTTTGTCGAGACCCCGCTCGATGACGGCCCTTATGGGGCCAGGGGTTTTGGCGAGCACACCATGGTGCCGACGGCTCCGGCCATTGCCAATGCCATCTTTAACGCTGTGGGAGTGCGCATCGTCGATCTGCCGATCACGCCGGAGAAAGTCCTCGCCGCTTTAAGGGCGAAACCCAAGTAGCAAGAAGGGGGGGAAGGGTAGCCGGGAAAGGTCGTCGTATCGTTCGTTCTGCCATCGGAAGAGAAAGGGTGAACTTGAAGATGAAAGTGGTTGACAATGCACCGGCCATTCGGGAGGGAGACTCCGTCCCTCTGGCCAAGCAAATGCTCTTTGGTTTGCAGCACCTCTTCACCATGTTTGGCGCCACCGTCTTGGTGCCAATACTAACTGGACTCGACATTTCCGTGGCCCTCTTTACAGCTGGGTTAGGGACGCTTTTCTTCCACTGGGTGACTAAGCGCCGGGTCCCAGTCTTTCTGGGTTCGTCATTTGCTTTCATTGGAGCGTTGCAGTTGGTCATCAAGGAACATGGCCTTGGCGCTGCGCAAGGGGGCATCATCGCCGCCGGGTTGGTCTACCTCTTAGTGGCGGCGCTGGTCTATTTCGCCGGCGCAGGTATTTTACGTCGCCTCTTTCCGCCCATTGTCATCGGTCCGGTCATTTCGATTATCGGCCTTAGCCTCGCTCCCGTGGCCATCAAGATGGCTAGTGGGAATTGGGGGTTGGCAATCTTCACCTTACTAGTGGTAGTCGCTGTTTCTATCTACGTTAGAGGCTTTTTTAAGATGCTCCCCGTACTTATCGCGCTAGGCTTTGGCTATATAGCGGCGTTAATCTTCGGCCTGGTGGACTTTACCGCCATAGCGGACGCCGCCTGGGTGGCAGTGCCGGCGTTCACTTGGCCTGAGTTCAACCTGACTGCCATTACTATCATGGCCCCGATAGCCATTGCCACGGCGGTGGAACATTTCGGCGACATCATGGCGGTGGGCACCACTGTCGAGGAGGATTTTGTCAAAGATCCGGGACTGCACCGCACCTTTATTGGCGATGGCATTGCCACGGTCATTGCGGGCGTCTTCGGCGGTCCAGCCAATACTACCTACTCCGAAAACACCGGCGTCCTCGCCCTGACGCGGGTCTGGCACCCGGTCATTATGCGCTGGGCAGCAGTGTTCGCCATCATGATTGCTTTTGTGCAAAAGATTGGGGCTTTCATCTCCACGATTCCGACAGCGGTCATCGGCGGCATAGCCATTATCCTCTTTGGTATGATTGCGGCCGTAGGCGTGCGCACCGTGGTGGAAAACCAAGTCGACATGACCAAGTCGCGCAACCTCATAGTAAGTAGCGTCATCTTTGTCCTCGGGATTGGCGGAGCAGCGCTTAACTTAGGCGGAGGTATTAGGTTCGAGGGCATAGGTCTCGCCGCCATCGTGGGCATCATCCTCAACCAGGTGCTGCCACAGGAATAGTAGCTACTGATTCCTGCGGCAGAAGACTATAGTTTCAGCCGGTAAGGGGCAGGTACCTGTCCCCTACCGGCTGTTAATATCTGTTCGGCAGGTGGTCACTATCCTGTTATAATGCTCTTAGAAACGAGGTGAGGGCGATGGAGTTGATTTGGCAAGGGTTGGTACAGGCAGTGCAGATGGTGTTTGCGGGCGATCGCGAGTTGTACCAAGTGGCCTGGCTCACGGTACGGGTGACGGGAACGGCGACGCTCCTAAGCATTATATTTGGCGTGCCGCTGGGTGCATTGCTGGGCCTGTCCAGCTTTCCGGGTCGGCGGGGGGTGCAAAGCCTATTAAACTCCACCTTGGGCCTGCCGCCGGTGGTGGTCGGGCTATGGGTCAGTCTGCTCTTGTGGCGTAGTGGGCCGCTGGGTTTCCTCCGGCTCATGTACACTCCCACTGCTCTTATTGTTGCCCAGGTCTTGATTGCCATGCCCAGGGTCGCCGCTCTCACTATGGCGGGGGTGATGCAAGTTGATCAGGGTTTGTCCGCTCAACTTCGGGGGCTAGGTGCAAATCGCTGGCAGACCGTCTGGCTGGTTATTCGCGAGTCGCAGCTGAGCATCATGGCGGCCTGTTTGGCGGGGTTTGGGGCGGTGGTGGCCGAGGTAGGGGCGGCTATGGCCGTTGGGGGGAACATTCGCGGTCAGACCCGCATTTTGAGCACGGCTATTGTGTTGGAGGTAAACCGCGGCAACTTTGCCTTGGCGCTGGCTCTTAGTTTTGTACTCATGACTTTTACTTATGTTGTGGCGATGGTGTTAACCATGATGCAACAGAGGAGGCATCCGCATGCTTAGTGCGCATGACCTAGTTATGGTGCGTAATGAGCGCACCATACTGAACATCAAGCATGTCGAGCTGCATGAAGGACAGTTTGTGGCGATAATCGGGCGCAATGGCGCAGGCAAGACCTCGCTAATTAAAGCATTGGGGCTGCTTAGTGATTTTAAGTGCTCAGCATATACCCTCTGTGGCCTAAGAAGGGATGTCCACGGTGAGCGTTTGGCAATTATGCGTCAATTTGCTCATGTCTTTCAGCGCCCGGCCTTTTTACGGGGCGATGCGGTCTATAATGTGGCCCTCCCGCTGTTGTTGCGCGGTGTTAACCGTAGCCGAGCCGAGCAGGTGGCTCTCAAGTGGCTGACTTTAGTTCAGGCAGAACATCTCGCTAAGCGCGCTCCCCACACCCTCAGCGGTGGTGAAGGAGCCCGTCTAAGTCTCGCGCGGGCATTGGTGACCGAGCCGAAGATGCTTTTTTTTGATGAACCTTTCTCGGGCCTTGATGTGGAATCGCTAGCCTATATCCTGCGGCACCTAAAGAGTTGGCTGGCGGAGAGCAACACCACCGGGGTTCTCGTGACCCACTCTTACAATGAGGTCGCTCACCTCGCCGACCGTTTGGTGGTCATGGGGGAGGGGACTATCAGTGCGGATGGAACGCCAAGACAGGTGCTCACCAACCCAACAACGAGCTTTTTGCGCGACTTCGTCAGTATAGGGGCGCATTGCCCGGGGTTTGACTAAAACTTATTCGAGTTGTGCCACGAGGAAACTATAGATATCGGCAGCTTCGGCGATGAGTTTGGAGGTCGGCTTACCAGCACCATGGCCGGCCTTCATTATTGTCTTGTCGATATAGTACCGCCTGGTTCTGCAAGCCGTCATTCTTTTGCCAGTAATACTTGCCCGCTACTTTCTCGGGGACACCATACTTGGGGTAGTCCCAGAGTTGCAGGTTCATTGCTATCTTCGAGATAGCGATAGGGATCTTCTACCATTGTGCCGTGAAAGTTTTCGGTGATGGTGTCCTTCTTTGGCATGAGGCACCACCTAAGAATTGCTAAGGTAAGTCGCTCGCTTTTGGTTGGCGGTTTTCCTTTTAGCTAGCTATTTTGTTTCGTTTATAGAAGTAGTATAATGAACAGGATTATGTGCGTTAACAGCGGGTGGGGGATTGTGTGTGGAACAGTGGCGTAAAAATCTCTACATGTTGTGGGCGGGCACCTTTGTGGCGGGCATGAGTTTCTCTATTGTCACCCCTTTTATGCCCACCATTCTTAGGGAAGTGGGCGTGGGGCAGAACCTCAAGTTGTGGACAGGCATTGCCATTTCGGCTAGTTTCCTCATGAGCACATTTATGGCCCCGGTATGGGGGGCCTTAGCCGATAAACATGGGCGCAAGGTGATGATCATCCGGGCGGGTCTTGGTATGGCGGTTATCTACGCCTTTATGGCTTACGCTACCTCGCTCTGGCAAATTGTGGTGCTCCGGCTGCTTAATGGTTTAGTCAGCGGCTTCATCCCGGCCTCCACCGCTTTGGTCGCCTGCAACACACCCGATGACAAACTCGGCCCTTCCTTAGGGTTCTTGCAGACGGGGGGAGCGCTCGGGGCGATTATGGGGCCTTTGATTGGCGGACTCACCAGCGAGCTAATGGGCATCAAGTACACCTTGCTGTGGTCCGCACTGATGCTGCTCGTGGCCACGGGGTTGGTGATCTGGGGAGTGCGGGAGAGCGTTATTGGTGGAGCTAAGGCCCAGACCGATTTAAAGCGCGATCTAAGGACGGCCTTTTCGCACCGCTTCTTGTTAAGCATGTTTGTCGTGGTTCTGTTATTTCAAGCGTCGGCCTCATTTATTCAGCCGGTACTGCCCCTTTTTGTGCAGGAGGTTCAGGGAGAGAGCGATGGTGCCCTGGCCACGGGTCTTATCTTCTCCTTGGTGGGCATTGCCACGGTCATCGCCGCTCCCCGCTGGGGCAGACTCGGCGAAACGAAGGGTTTTCGTGTCGTCTTGTTGGCCGGTTTAATTGGCGGCGGCATAATGGCCTTTCTCCACATGCTAGCGGACAATCTATGGTCTTTAGGTATCATGCGTTTTATTTACGGCCTATTCTTGGCGGCCCTCATGCCTAGCTGCCACTCCCTCATTGCCAAAGCGGTGACGCCCGATTTTCGTGGGCGGGCCTTCGGTTTTAGTTCTAGCTTCGCGCAGTTCGGCTTTTTTCTCGGCCCCATGGCCGGAGGTCTGATTGGTGAGACTTTTTCTATTCAGGGAGTATTCGCTTTTACAGGAACTTTGCTCTTCGTCACCGCGTTATGGGTACGGAGTCTCTCCTTCGATGCTTCGGGGCAAGCCCGGTCGGCGAAGACGGAGGAGTTCTCCCTAGATGCAGCGAAGCCTATTCATTAGGTGGTGAGGTCAATGGGCAAGGCCGTCATTGTAATCCACGATTATGGCTCAAGCGGCTCGGGAGGCGGCATCAAGCCGGCAGTCAGGCGGCAACTCCCGGGTAGAGCCTGGTTGCGGCTTGGTGCGCGATTTTGTCGGCGGAGAAGAGTGGTCAACAAAAAAAGAGAGTATATCGGCATCTGCCGTGAACTAGAAAAATTTGAGCGGAGTATCGCCAATAACGCAGGCGTTACCATCGTACTGCTTAAAAAGTAAGGGGAATGTACATGAAGACAGTCTATGCTCCCGGTTGCGCCCTCATGCTTTACCATCCTGCCCTGGCCGAGAAAGTGCAGAAGTATTTATCGCGTGCGGGTCTAAGTGAGCCCATGCACAAGTTGTGTTGTCGCTACGAACCTGGCTTTGCCGAAAGCGTGCGGCTGATTAATACCTGTTCCGGTTGCGACCGTCGCTTTAGGGATCTCTATGCTGGGGTCAGTACGATTTCTTTGTGGGAAATAATCGCCGCGGACGAGCATTTCCCTTGGCCCCGGTACGAAGGATTGACGGTGTCAATTCAGGATGCCTGCCCAACTCGGTCCGAGGAGAGGGTGCATGTCGCCGTGCGTAAGCTCCTCATGCGGATGAACATTGCGGTGCAAGAGGCCGCCGCCAGCGGAACAGGGGCGAAGTGCTGCGGAGATTGTTATGTCAAAACTCTCGGTGCGGCGGAGGCCAAGCATCGCATGCGCGAGCGGGCGCAGGAAATGCCCACGGAGCATGTGGTGGTATACTGTGTCAGTTGCATTAAATCCATGCATGTAGGTGGACGGACGCCACTCTACCTGCCCGCGCTACTCTTTGGGGAAACGACCGAGGTGGGAGTGAGCGAACCAGAGGAATGGCATAGGGAGCTTGATCGGTACATCAGTCAGCAGGGCAGTCCTGCGCAGCCATGATTTTCCTCCTGGTGTCCGTGTTTGTGGTGGTGGTGGGTAGCCTGTGGTGGCATGCAATGCAGTTAAAGGTCGAGAGATTTGTTGTGCCTATGGCGAATTTGCCACCCGAATTCGCAGGTTTTACCATTGCCCATCTTTCGGACTTACATGGTCAAAAAATAGACCCAGATGGCCTGGTTGCGCGGTCTATCCGGGCGGCCAACGTAGATGCTATTGCCATCACGGGGGACTTTGTCACTCATCGGGTCGATGAATTAGCTGCCTTCCTGCCATTTTTGCAGCGCATGACCACGCTCGCCCCGGTAATAGCGGTGAGCGGCAACCACGACCACGACGTCGGCTGGGAGCAGGTGGCATCTAGACTGCGTAGCGTGGGCGTCACAGTCCTAAATGACGAACACCTCGCCTTGCGGCGCGGTGCGGCTCAGCTCTTCATCGTGGGTGTGCGTGACCCCTTTAGTGGCCGTGGCGACTTAGCCCGGGCGATGTCAAAAGATACTGGGGCGACAATGGTATTGTTGGCCCATTCTCCCGCGTATTTTGAGTCCTATGCCGGGAGTGGGCGCTTTGCGCATGAGCAATCGCTGCTTGCGAGGGTAGGGCTCACTTTGTGCGGCCACACTCATGGCGGACAAATAAAAATGCCGTTAGTGGGTGCGGTCACTAACGGCTCTAATCGCCTCTTCCCACGGGACTATGTGGAAGGTCTATCGCGCCGAGGGAAGAACTATTTATACATTTCTAGGGGCTTGGGTTGGGTCATTGTGCCGGTGCGTTTTTTGTCTCGCCCCGAAGTGGCGATCATCACATTGCAAACTACCTCCGCCTAACAATTTGCACCCAGGTCTGACCATAGATTAGCTCAATTTCTCTCCCGTCATCGAAAAAGAACCTCGTTCGTGCCGCGGCACTGGCCTTCTGCCAGGTGCCGCGAAAATGTTGCCCGAGTGCGTAAAAATCAAGGGGCCCCTCTCCGATGAGGTTAGGGGTCGGGCGATTAAAAAGGTCGGTACCATGAGGGACATGCTGGATGATGATATTGCGGGCCATAATAATTGTGCCTGAGGCGTCGCGGTGGATCACATCGTTGATATAGCGCCGATAAGCCCCCTTCTCGGGAACGAAGGTGTAAGCAATGCGATGGTTAGCGGCATATTCAATCAAGACTTGGGCGGCGGGTTCGCCCTTGGCGGACAGGTAGGCTGGCCTCAGGGTGACTTCGGTAGATTGCTCCGCTTGGCCGAGGGTCGCCAGATTGACAAAGAGATTATGGGGGGCACGACGAGTGGCATCGCGGGTGAAACTCGCGCTACTGCTGCGTAGCGCATTAGTGCCCTCTACATTCCAGTCGCGAAGCAGGTCGAGCACATCGACGCCACCGCTCGAGTAGATGTAGTGACTGCCGTTTTCGAGGGCGAGCATGGCGCTGTGCGAGCGCGCCGAGCGTATGGGCCCGACCTTGTGAGGCAGGCTGGAAAACAAGGCCAAGTAGCGCGTAATGCGCCCTTCTACCTCGTATTCGTACACCATGCTCGCTGCTGCCAACCCGTGTTGCGGTCTGGCCTGAGCGATGTTGTCCAGCACCACCGCATAGACGGGGCGGCGCTCGGCCTGCGGAGTAATGAGCGCTAGATCTGCTGCTAGGCTGGTCTTGGCAGCTTTTAAGACCCTCTCTTGTTCCTGTCGTTGGTTCCTTAAATTGCGTTGTTCGGCTTCGCGTCGCTCATGCAAACTGGTCAGCCTAGTCCGCTCAGCAGCGAGAGTGCTCAGGTTTAGGCGCGTGGCCGCCTGCTCCTGGCGGACAACAGCAATCAGCTCGGCGTCGCGAGTCAAAATGCGCCGCAGATAGGCTAGGCTAATTATGAGGTCGCCAAATGATTCGGCGTTAAGCAAGCCTTCGAGGTAGGAGGACATGCCTCTCATGTAAACGCTCCGCACCCTGGCCCCCAAAGACCGCGAAAGAATGTGTAGGCGGGCCTCGGATTGCCCTAGGTCGCGGGTGGCTGCCTGTAGCTTGGTCTCTGTGGCCTGCAAATCTTTCTCTATCGTGTCTAGACGCGCTAAGCGATCGGCAATGGAGTTCTGGAGCGCACTTAGCACCTTTTCTAATTCTTTTACTTCCCGCTCCCTCTGCTCGACCCTCGTTCGCGGATCCACAGGATTACCTTGCGCCCGGTTAGGGCCAACCAGCAGCAAAATGGTGATAGCGATTAAGGCTATGGCCACGATAAAGCGGCGCATTAGGCTGTCCTCCTCACTTCGCGCAGGTACTTGCGCACCGATAGGAGGCTGCCGATGATACCGAGGAAGAAACCTAGTAGCAGCAAAAAGGCGAAGATCGGCCAAAGGGCGGCGACCTCGGTCACCGGCCGAAACAAGAAGGGCAAAACTCCATTTTGGAGATTAGATGTCAGGCGGAAGTACACTGCGCCAAGGGACAGTGTCGCTATGAGAGACCCAAGGAGGCCCATAGTTGCGCCTTCGAGAATAAAGGGCAGGCGAATATACCAATTGCTCGCGCCTAGGTACTTCATAACACCGATTTCCTCTTGGCGCGCCATGACCGACAAACGGATGATGGTCACAATGAGGAGCATGGCGCCGAGGCCTAAGAATAGGCTTATGGCCAAAAACATGGAGTTTAACCAGCGCGTCATGTTGAGCAGTTGGGCCACCAAGTCTTCGCCATAATCCACGGCTTCGACCCCCCGTACTTTGCGGAGGGCGTCGGCCATGGCGGGAACTAATGTAGCATCTAGCGTGCGTACCCGAAACATATTCGGCAGGGGGTTATTCTCTCCGGCGAGCACTAAGAATAGATCCTTCTCGCCGAGAGTCTGCCCAAAGTCCAGCAAGCCCTGTTCGCGGGACACAAAAGTATACTCTGCCACCCCGGATAGTCCCTTGATGGCCGATAAGACAGAGTTTGTATCCGCTCTGTCCTCCAAAAACACGGCAATTTCGACATTACCCGCGATGTTTTGCATCACTTGCCCCACATTGACCGAGAGCAGGAGAAAGACACCGAAAATGGCTATCGAGACCGCAATCATGCTGGCGGTCACCATGGCTAACCAAAAATTACGCCGCAAAGAGACAGCTCCTTGGCGCAAACAGTATTTAAATGAGTTAAGATTCATACCCGTAAACCCCCCGTTTTTCGTCGCGAACAATGCGCCCTTTTTCTAGGGCGATCACGCGCTTGCGCAGGCGATCCACCACATCGGACGCATGCGTGGCGATGATCACCGTGGTCCCAGTGCGGTTAATCTGGGTAAAAAGCTCCATCAACTGCCAGGCATTCTCGGGGTCGACATTGCCGGTGGGTTCATCGGCGAGAATAATCGTCGGTTTACGAACTATCGCCCGGGCAATCCCCACCCTTTGTTGCTCCCCGCCGGATAACTCACCGGGGAAGGCCTTAGCCCTATCAAGCAGCCCGACTTCCGCCAGTGCTATAGGCACCTCCAAGCGTATTTCTTGGGGTGAGCGACCAACGACCTCGAGCGCAAAGGCGACATTTTCAAAGACGGTCTTCTGCTTGAGTAGGCGGAAGTCTTGGAAAACCATGCCGATGCGACGACGGTGTTTTAGTAACTCGCGCGGCCTCATTTTGGCAGAATCGCGTCCCAGAAACAAAATATTCCCTGAACTAGGCAAGTATTCGCGAAAGAGCAGTCGGAGCATGGTGCTCTTGCCCGCCCCACTAGAGCCGACTAAGAAAACAAACTCGCCTCGTTGTATCTGTAAAGAGACATTGTTCAGGGCGGGCACCTTGCTGCCGGGATATTGTTTCGTGACCTCGACAAATTCAATCACTGTGCTGTCCTCCCTAGATGTCGGTTTCAATGGAATTCGACTTTTTGTGAAGAAACCCTGCTACCCAGACCCTGTCTGAGGTGTTCCTTGATTTGGGCGGCTCAAGAAGTAGCGAACTGTCACCGAGGAGAGGACAACAAGAGCGCCGAGTAAAGCCCATCTTCCCGGGGCTTCGCCAAGCCACAAGAAGACCCAGACGGGGTTGAGCAAAGGCTCCAGTACCGGCACTAAGATGGCGTCAAGGGCGCTGACGTGTTTGATGGCCAGCGAGTATAAAATGTAGGGAATGCCAAGTTGGACGACGCCTAGTATCAGGAGGGGGGACCAATCGGCGCTCTGCGGCAGGTTGACAACAAGAAAGGGTAGGCCGATAATGGCAGTAAAGACGTTCCCAAGAAAGACAGACTCTAGCGGGGAACCGTCCTTTTGCATCCGCATAAGTATCGTGAAACAGGCAAAACTTATGCCACTCAGAATGGCAAGTAAATTGCCGAGCAAACCAGACGGGCCAATTTGTTCCATAAAAAACAGAGCGATGCCGCCGATAGTGATGCTGACTATGAGCCAGTCATAGCGAGTTGTTCGTTCTTTAAGGAAGTAATGGGCGAGAAAAGCCACATAGATGGGGGCTGTGTATTGCAGCATGATGGCATTAGTTGCGGTGGTGAGGCGGTTAGCAGCGACAAACAAGATGACCACCAGGGAATAAGAAATTGCCGTGGCCACCTGAAGCCTTGACCAGGCGAGGCTGGGACGACGAATAAACAACAAGATGATTAAGGCAGCGATGGCGCTACGCGTGCCGGCAATAGCGAGGGGGTTTAAATCGATTGATTTGATGAGCAAGCCCCCTAGACTCCACATGATGGCGGTAGCAATAAGCATGCCGGTCGCCTGAGTATGCGTGATGCTTCTTGATGTGCCGGATGCTTTCATTAGCCCAACTCCCCGTTCTTGCTACAATATCTCGCTAATTGTATCACATGAACAATCGCCTTGATTTCCTATTTGTTGTTTTGCAGAAACAAGGAGCGAGTACTACAAGTCGAAGTGCCTTTTGTCGTGATAAATGCGCAAAGTGACGGCAGCTAACGGGGTTTTGTCCACAAAACCGGACACCGCAAAAAGTGCCAATCGCGCCGCCTGGGCAAATGGAGGAAGAATTCCTGTTTGCGCTTTGCAGGGGGATGTTCTAAAATAAAGGCGTATGCTGTGAGTATTAAGCACAAAGGGGTGGTAAGTGGAAGGATCAAAAGTCAGTAGCACTGCTAGACGGCAATAGAGATTAGAATAGTCGGGGAGGGGTCAGAATGGTAGAATTCACAATTGGCACTATCGCCCGCATGGAGCGGCTCATTACCGAAGAAGACATCCAAAACTTTGCTAGGTTGAGCGGGGACTACAGCCCTATCCACATGGATGAGGAGTACGCCAAGAATACCCGCTTCAAAGGACGCATCGCCCACGGCATGATCACCGCTGGTTTTATCTCGGCAGTCTTGGGCACGCAACTCCCGGGAGACGGTACCATTTATCTCAGCCAGACACTTAAGTTTTTGGCGCCGGTGCGCATTGGTGAGACTGTGGTGGTTGAAGTCGAGGTGGTCGAAATGGATACGGCTAAGAATCGGGCGCGCCTCAAGACAACCGGCCGCACAGAGCAGGCTGGCGTTGTGGTCGAAGGTGAAGCCTTGGTGATGTACCCAAGACGCTAAGTTTTTGTCGATCTCTAGTGATAAAAATAACAATATAAGCGAGATTTAGAACTATCATTATAAGAAATGATGCATGGAGTGATTAAGGCATGGATTTTGCGCTCAGCAAGAAACACGAGATGTTTAGGACGCTGTTTCAAGAATTCGCGGCCCAAGAGATAGCGCCAGTTGCCGCCGAGCTTGATGAGAGCGGGGAGTTCCCGTGGTTGGCGGTTAGAAAGATGGCCTCCCTTGGCTTCTTGGGTCTGCCTTTTCCGAAAGACCTCGGCGGAGCCGGGGCAGATACTCTCGCCTACATCTTGGCGGTGGAGGAGTTTTCACGGGCCTGTGCGGCTACGGGGGTGGTTTTGTCAGCGCATGTTTCTCTGGGGGCTCATCCCATCTATCAGTTTGGAACCAAGGAGCAGCAGGCTCGTTTCTTGGGCCCACTCGCTAAAGGCGAAAAACTAGGCGCTTTTGCGCTTACCGAGCCTAATGCCGGCACGGATGCAGCTTCGCAGCAGACGACCGCAGTGCTAAGTGGTGGCGAGTATGTGTTAAACGGCACCAAGATTTTTATCACCAACGGCGAAGTCGCAGATACCTACATCGTCTTTGCGATGACGGACCGCAGCAAGGGGCTTAAGGGCATCAGCGCCTTTGTAGTCGAGAAAGGTACGCCGGGCTTTACCTTTGGGCCGCAGGAAAACAAGCTGGGCATTCGTGCCTCGAGCACCACCGAGCTTATTTTCGAAGACTGCCGCATTCCGTCCGGCAATATGCTGGGTAAAGAGGGCGATGGCTTCAAGATCGCCATGCAGACCTTAGACGGCGGGAGAATTGGCATTGCGGCGCAAGCCCTTGGTATTGCCCAAGCGGCACTTGACGAGAGCGTGCGCTATGCCAAGGAGCGCCAACAATTTAGTAAACCCATTGGGACCTTTCAGGCCATTCAGTGGATGATCGCCGACATGGGGACTGATATTGAAGCCGCTCGCCTCTTGGTCTATCGCGCGGCTTGGCTGAAGGACATGCGCCGTCCATTTAGCAAGGAGGCTGCCATGGCCAAGCTGTACGCCTCCGAAACGGCCATGAAGCATACCGTTAAGGCCATCCAGGTTCATGGTGGTTACGGCTACATGAAGGACTACAAAGTAGAACGGTTGATGCGTGACGCCAAGATCACCGAAATATATGAAGGGACTTCTGAAGTGCAGCGCATGGTTATTTCAGCAAGTCTCCTGAAGTAGGCGGAGGACACGAGCATGAAAATTGTTGTCTGCATTAAGCAAGTGCCGAACACCACCGAGGTCAAGTTTGACCAGAAGACGGGGACGCTCATTCGCGAGGGTCTGCCGACCATTATCAACCCCGAAGATAAGAATGCCTTAGAAGAAGCACTTGCCATTGCCGGCCCTGTGGGTGGTCAGGTTACAGTCCTCACCATGGGCCCTGCCCAGGCGGATTATGCCTTGCGCGAAACTCTGGCCATGGGGGCGCATGAAGCCATTCTTTTGTCGGACCGTGCCTTTGCGGGTGCTGACACTTGGGCTACATCCTACGCTTTGGCCAAGGCTGTCGAGAAGCTAGGCGAGTTTTCATTGATTTTTTGTGGGCGCCAAGCGATAGATGGTGACACTGCGCAAGTCGGACCGGAGTTGGCGGAGCATCTGGATATCCCACATATCACTTACGTGAGGCGAATTGTCGCTCTTGATGAAAAAACCGTTGTGGTCGAGCGAGCCTTGGAAGATGGTTACGAGATTGTGGAAAGCACCATGCCTGCCTTGCTGACCACCTTGAAGGAGCTTAACGTACCGCGATACCCTTCGGCCGGCGGCGTTATTACGGCTTTTGACGAGAAAAAGGTAATGGTATGGACGGCGGAAAGCGTGGGTGCAGACCCTGCAAAAATAGGGCTCAAAGGGTCTCCTACTCAAGTAAAACGCACCTTCACCCCTCCCGTAAAAGGGACGGGCAAGATGTTGACAGGCACACACAAAGAAATGGTGCAGCAGTTGATTCAGGAACTGCGCACTAAACACGTGTTGTAGGAGGCGGGACATGGCTATTATCGTAGACAAGAATTGTTGCGTGGGGTGTACCCTCTGTGTGCCCGCCTGTCCTTTTGCCGCTATTGATATGGTAAACGGGCTGGCAGTTATAAATGACCAGTGTACAATCTGCGGCGCATGTATCGAAGTGTGCCCTGTCACCGCGATTTCTCGCGACGACGAGGGAACGGAATGCGAAGTATGCACCCCAGAGTCCTATAGTGGGGTCTGGGTTTTTGCCGAGCAGCGTCAGGGACAGATGCTGAACATTGCCTATGAACTCCTAGGCGAGGGCAAGAAGTTGGCCGGTGCCCTCAATGTACCGCTGTCGGCCGTGCTTATCGGCTCAAATGTCGCCCCGATGGCCAAGGACCTCTACGCCTATGGTGCCGACACAGTCTACTTAGTAGAAGATAAAGAGTTGGAGCTCTACCGTACCGAGACTTACACGGCGGCATTTGTTGGCTTAGTTAAAAAGTATATGCCGGAGATAATTCTCATGGGCGCTACGCATATTGGGCGGGACCTTGCCCCTCGCGTGGCTGGGCGCCTAGTCACCGGGCTTACGGCCGACTGCACCGAGCTAGGCATAGACCTCGAAGAGCGCATTTTGCTCCAAACTCGCCCCGCTTTTGGCGGCAATATAATGGCCACCATCTTGTGCCCGGTGCATCGCCCGCAAATAGCTACCGTGCGCTCCGGCGTCATGAAAAAGGCCGCTCCCGATTACGACAAAACCGGCAGCCTCGTGCGTGAAGCGTACCGTAGCCGGGAGGTCAAGGTGCGCACTAAGGTCAGGGAAATAGTCAAGGAAATGGGCAAGGTAGTTAATCTTGAAGATGCCAAAGTGGTGGTCTGCGGCGGCCGTGGCATCGGCAGTGCAGCCGGCTTTGCTCTCTTAGAGAAACTCGCGCAAAAACTAGGCGGAGTAGTGGGCGGCTCGCGCGGCGCAGTCGATGCCGGGTGGCTACCTTCCGGTCATCAAGTTGGCCAGACAGGCAAGACCGTGCACCCCAAGCTATATATAGCCTGCGGCATCTCGGGAGCCATTCAACATGTGGCCGGTATGCAGGGCTCCAAGATGATTGTGGCCATCAACAAAAACCCCGCTGCGCCGATATTCAAAGTGGCGGACTACGGCATTGTCGGCGATGTCCACCAAGTATTGCCCCTGTTGATTGCCGCGCTAGACGAGCAGGGGGCCCCACCAATATCATTAAAGCAGGCCGACGATTAGGTAGATGCCGAGGACCAGCCCCCTACAAGCCGTAGGCGTCAAATAATGCCCACCTCGTTAGCCCTCCCCGCATGAGCTGCTGTACAGAGCGTTCCTGCAGGGAGGGTTTATTATGTCATTGGTTATGCCAAAGGCAGAGCGAAGGAGGATGCAGAGCAAGCCCCTCCCACTAAGTCGAATTTCGGGGTAGAAACTTCAGAGGGGTGGCATTGTGGCGAAAATGTTTCCCGACATCCCGCTAGCAAGCATAGAGAATCTCGGCGAGCGCTTGTTCTACACAGCTATCCACTTCATCCCCATGGTCCACTCCGACTGGCAGATGCCATTCCTAAACCCTTTCCTTTTGTTTTTGCCGGAGCCAGTGACGGTGCTGGGCGATAGCCTCAATGAGTTTCTGGCAAAAGTGGCCCATCTCGACCGCATTGCGGGTTGTAACAATTCCAAGCTCGCTAACCAGTTGTGCCTGTGGTTGCATGAGTGCAATGGGCACGCCTTGAAGCTGAGCAGCCGCAACCAAGTCGACCCCTTCGTTTGTGGCGCCAATAGTCTTGGCATGCTTAAAGGCCTCATTGACAAAATGCATAGCATCACCTAGCAGGAGCAACGTATCCACGCACCGCCGTCCTCCGGCAATGTACACAGCGTCATACATGATGGATCCAGCGGTTTGGTAATTTTTCTTCACCTCTAGTTGTTGGCCGTCGATACTTGTGATCATCCCTAGAGTTTTGCTGATAATCTCGGCTTCAACTCCCGCGCGCATTAAACTTTCCGTTACCTGCGTTATTTCAGCGAAGTTAAAGCCGTTTTCTGCCAGAACGGCTACCTTCCTTGTTCGGGCGCTTCTAAGGGTATTCTCCTGGCTTAAAGCCGGCGACTTTTTTGTAACACCTGTTGTGCCTGGGTTAGCCGGAGGCGTTGCGCCGATGCCAATGGCAATCTTAGTCGCCAACTGACCGTCGACGTAGTTAAACATATCAACGACACGCTGCCTGATTTGCTTGTCCATTACATTGCCGACTTCAAAGTGGAATGCTTCAACGATATGTTGTTTCTCTGCGATGGACATGCTGTTCCAGAAGATGGTTGCCTGACTGTAAAAGTCTTTGAAGCTATCACTTCTTTGCCGAATCTTGTGGCCGTCCACCTTTTCGGTATAGTGCATATACCCATTCTCAGCATCATGGGGTGCATTCCCCTGCAGGGAATTGGGGAAATAGCTGACTCTGCCGTGGTCAACCGTCATGCGGTGGTAGCCGTCACGCTGGTTATTGTGGACAGGAACTACCGGACGATTAATGGGAATTTCGTGGAAGTTCGGGCCGCCCAAACGTATGAGTTGTGTGTCTAGGTAGGAGAAGAGCCGCCCTTGCAGCAGGGGATCATTAGAGAAGTCGATACCCGGTACTACGTTCCCGGCCTGGAAAGCCACTTGTTCGGTTTCAGCAAAGAAATTATCCACATTACGGTTTAATGTCATCTTGCCGATCAGTTTAACCGGCACATCTTCTTCCGGCCAGAATTTTGTGGCATCAAGAATATCGAAGTCAAACTTGAACTCGTCCTCTTCTTCGAGAAATTGTACTCCCAGTTCGTACTCAGGATACTCGCCCCTGTCAATCGTATCCCACAAGTCACGGCGATTGTAATCGGGGCTTTTTCCAGCCAGCATCTGGGCCTCGTCCCAGACTAGAGAATGCACCCCAAGCAGCGGCTTCCAGTGGAGTTTTACAAAGCGTGCTTTTCCTCGGGCATTAACAAAACGGAACGTATTTACGCCAAAGCCCTCCATCATCCGAAAACTCCGTGGGATGGCTCGGTCAGACATCAACCACATAATCATGTTGGCGGTCTCAGGAGTGTTGACCACAAAATCCCAAAAAGTATCATGGGCAGAGCTTGCCTGAGGTATCTCATTGTGTGGCTCCGGCTTTATTGCGTGGACCACATCCGGAAACTTAATGGCGTCCTGAATAAAAAAGACAGGAATGTTATTAGCGACGAGATCGTAGTTGCCTTCTTCTGTATAAAACTTAGTGGCGAAACCGCGCACGTCGCGCACTGTGTCGGCTGAGCCCCGTGAACCGACGACGGTTGAAAAACGCACGAACACAGGTGTCTTTTTGGACGGGTCTTGCAGGAATTTGGCTTTTGTATACTCAGTCATCGGCTCATACACCTGAAAGTAGCCGTGAGCGCCAAAGCCACGGGCATGGACAACGCGTTCGGGGATTCGCTCATGGTCAAAATGCATCATTTTCTCTCTGAAATGAAAGTCCTCCATCAAGGTGGGACCGCGGGAGCCGGCTTTTAACGAACTGCCAGAGTTTGAGAGGGGTACCGCTTGGTTGGTCGTCAGCGTTTTGCCGTCGTGGTCCATGCGAAACGCTGCTAACTGTTCATTTTTGCTAGGTGCCGTTACCTTCGTCCGCTTTTCTTTGCCCAATGAATTTTCTCCTCTTCTTCCTTATCGTTACACTAACAGTGTGCCTGACAAGGGACGCAATATACTATAAAGATGGAATGGGAACGTCAAGGAGGTGCTTTAAGCTTCTCGGTGAAGGTTGTGGTTCAATTTCTCAGTCGGCCAGGCCACTAGACAAAGTAAATGAAATGTATTGACACGTCAGATAATTCATAGTATAATTATTATAGCAAATATGAGAGGTGAATCATGTGTCACAAATGCCGTCGAAAGGTGACCTTACTAGGCAGAAGCTGTTAGATACGGCTGAGGAGCTATTTGGCGCGCAGGGATACCATGGTACTTCGGTAGTGGGTATTACCACGCGGGCCATGGTGGCGCAGGGCACTTTCTACATCTATTTTGCCAGCAAGTTAGAGATCTATCGTGCCTTGGTGCGCAAACTGACCCATGAAGTGCGTTTTTCCATTAGACAGAGGGTTATTGGCTTGGAGAATCGTCTGGACGTAGAAAGGGAAGGGTTTAGGGCGTATTTCGATTATGTTTATAACAACCGCAATTTGTACCGCATTATACGCGAGGCTGATTTTGTCGATAACGAGCTGTATATCAATCACTACCGGACCATCGCTACCGGTTACATCGAGGGGCTGGAGCAGGCTATGGCGAAGGGGCAGGTGCGTGCCATAGACCCAGCTACCGTGGCCTATTGCTTGATGGGCATCGGGGAGTTCATGGGTCTTCGGTGGATATTATGGGAACGTCGGGCTATTAAAGAAGAAGATATCAATGCTCTGATGGATTTTATTTACTATGGAATTGCCCCTGCTATGACCAGAGAATTGGCAAGGCCCTAGGTAATCTTAGGGCGTGTCATGTTGGTTGTTGGGAAAAAACCAAGGAGGAGGGCAGGAGGGTCGAGGGGTGACAGGGTAGGAGCGCGGACAGTGTTCGGAAGTAATCTCAAGGGAGGGGAAAAGGTTGAGAAAAAAATGGTTCGGAGTAGTGGCTGTGGTTCTCGCGCTAATGGTGGCATTGGCAGGATGTGCGCCGCGGGCGGTAGTGACGCCTCCCCAGCCACCCATTAGAATCGGGGCACTCGCGTCCCTAAGTGGTGCACTGCAAGATTATGGGCAGCAGATGAGGCGCGGCTTTGAGCTAGGTCTCAAGTATGCCACGGACGGCACCATGGAGGTAGCCGGACGTAAAATCGAGGTGATTTGGGAAGACACCACCACCGTCCCGGATGTGGCCAGGGAAAGAGCAAAGAAACTTCTCGAACAAGACAAGGTGGACCTTTTGGTCGGACCGACATCCTCGGCTGATGCCCTGGCCATACTGCCGCTAGCCGAAGAGTTTAAGCGCGTCATCGTGGTCGAGCCAGCCGCGGCAGATGTCATTACGGGCTTTTTTTGGAATCGGTATGTGTTTCGCACCGGGCGTAATACCGCGCAGGATGCCGCCGCGGTGGCAGACATCGTGGCCGCGCCGGGAGTGCGCATAGCCACATTTGCCCCTGATACGGCCTTTGGCCGGGCGTCGATGGCGCCGTTCGTACCACAAGCCATGGCGAGGGGAGCGGCTGTCGTGCATCAAGAGTTTGCACCTGCTACAGCCACCGATTTTACGGCTTTCATCCTGCGCATCAAGGCTGCGAAACCGAACTTCCTCTTTGTAGCCTGGGCGGGGGCGAATAACCCATGGCGGCAACTCATGGAGCTTGACGTGCAAGGGGCCGGTATTAAGATTGTGACCGGTGCACCGGAAATCGCAGCCCTTCGCCTCATGAACGACATGGTGGGTATGCGAGGATTTACGGTCTACTACCACACTGTTCCGCCGACTAATCCTATGAACGATTGGCTCATTGCGGAACACAGAAAGCACCACAACAACCAACCACCGGATATCTTTGTCTCTGGGGGGATGGCCGCGGCTTCGGCGATAGTCACTGCACTTAGGAAGACTAATGGGGTAACTGATTCCGAGCTATTGATAAGTACCATGCGGGGCATGGAATTTCAGACTCCCACCGGGTTGCGTTACTTTAGAAGCGAGGACCACCAAGCCATGCAGCCCTTGTTTGAGATCGTCCTGAACCGCGTTGAAGGGGTCGATCATCCCGTTCCGACCCTAGTGCGTGTCATCGAAGCCGGGCGCATCGCACCCCCGGTCACAGTGCCGGTAGGGGCTAAGAGGTAGTTTTATTCACGGCAGGGAGGGAGTAACGTGTCTAACCCCATCATCTGGACAAAAGATCTGACAGTCAGTTTCGGTGCCCATCGTGTTGTAGACAATGTGAGTATTGCCATCGACCAGGGGGTTTTCACGACCATTATCGGCCCTAACGGCGCCGGTAAGACCTCCCTCTTTAATCTCATCAGTGGGCTAATCAAGCCGACTAGCGGACGGATCTTTATGAGGGGGACAGATATTACGCATCTGTCCCCTATTGAACGTGTCAAGATGGGCATGGGGCGGTCATTCCAGCTGACTAATCTCTTCCCTGCCTTGACGGTGTTTGAGAATGTTCGCCTTGCCATTCAGGCTCGTTCCGATCTAGGCCTTGATATGTGGAGGCCATTTCACAGGTTTAGGGCCATTAATGATGAAGTAGAGAGTCTGTTGGGCGATGTGCGACTTACCGAAAAGAGGTCTTTTCTGGCCGCCCACTTGACGCACAGTGAGCAGCGCAAGCTTGAGCTGGCCATGGTCTTGTCCCTTAAGCCGGCTGTCCTCCTGCTTGATGAGCCGACGGCGGGGATGGCGCTCGAGGACGTGCCGGCAATGCTAGAATTGCTAACGGCCATCAAAAATGATAAGCAAAAAACCACGGTGCTCATTGAACACAAGATGGATTTGGTGGCCAGCCTTTCGGATGTAGTGATTGTTCTGGCCAGTGGTGCGGTCTTGACCAAGGGCAATCCCTCGGAGGTAGCAGACAATGCCCTCGTGCGCGCGGCATACTTGGGAGGAGGTAAATATGGTGAAGCCAGTGCTTAAACTCGAGAACCTTTCCTCCTTCATCGGGGCCTTTCATATTGTGCAAGGCGTTTCTTTGGATGTTTTCCCGGGGGAAGCCGTCGTCATCCTGGGGCGTAACGGCGCCGGTAAGACTACCACTCTGCGTACTATTATGGGACTATTGCGGGTGGCCGGTGGCGTCATTGAATTGGCGGGGGAGACCATCCTAGGCCTGCCGGCACACCAGGTGGCGCGCCGTGGTGTTGGCTACGTGCCGGAAGATTGCATTGTCTTTAACTTCCTCACCGTCAAAGAAAATCTACAGATTGCCATGCGCAAGGCTGATAAAGAAACTTATGCGCGGCAGTCCTACGCTCTGGATTTGTTCCCAGATTTGAAAAAGGCCTATTCTCGCTATGCAGCGACCCTTAGCGGAGGTCAAAGGCAGATGTTGGCAATCGCCAGAGTCTTGCAGAATGACAACAAGATTATTTTGATCGATGAGCCTAGCAAGGGTCTCGCCCCCATCATAGTAGAGCGGGTCGGCGAAGCCCTCATCACCATGAAAAACAGTTGTACGCTAATTCTTGTGGAACAAAACTTCCCCCTAGCCTGTGCGGTCGGGGATCGCTACTATATTTTGAACGGCGGTCGTTCGGTACATAGCGGTCACGTCACAGAGTTGGCAAACGATGTGCAGTTGCAAAACAGGTTTCTTAGTATTGGCGCATAACATGCGCTGTTAAGGGGGCGATAAGCGGTGGACACATTTTTAATCTTACTCGTCAATGGTTTGGCAGACGCTTCGCTCATCTTTCTCATGGCGGCAGGTCTCTCCATCATACTTGGTATGATGGGAGTGTTGAACTTTGCCCATGGCACCATGTTTCTTTGGGGGGGCTACACCAGTGTGTGGATTATGGCTCGCACGGGTAGTTTTTGGCTTGGAGCATTGGGGGCAGTGGCAGTGGGGGCACTGATGGGTTTGGTGTTTGAGCGCCTCTTTGTTCGCCCGGCCTATGGCAAGGTGACAGCGCAAATTCTTATCACCCTCGGCTTGATGATTGTCTTTACGGACCTGGCGAGGTTGCTATGGGGGGCGACACCGCTCCCGGCATTGCGACCTGCGGTGCTTGACGGCATGGTGGCTGTAGGTGGAGTGCGTATTGCCGAGTACCGCATCTTCCTCATTATCATCGGGGTTTTAGTAGCCATAGGCATCCATGCGCTCATCAATCGGACGCGCATCGGCATGGTTATGCGCGCCGGGGTGCAGTCGCCGGAGATGGTACAGGCGCTCGGCATTGATATTTCAAGGTATTTCACCTTGGTGTTTGCCGGGGGGGCCGCCTTGGCCGCTTTGGGAGGTGCACTCTATGTGCCGCTGGTAGGCAGTGTCTGGTCAGGCATGGGCATGGAAAACCAAATACTGGCGTTTATTGTCGTGGTGGTTGGCGGCATGGGTAGCTTTATAGGCACGGCCGCAGGCAGCCTACTACTAGGTCTCATGGGAACCTTTGTGGCTTGGTTCTTCCCACCCGCGGCCGTAGTCGCCAACGTGCTACTCATGGCTGTGGTCTTAGTGTGGAAGCCGGCGGGCCTGTTTGGTTTGGAGGGCAAATGATGTTGGCATCGCTACAGAGTAGATTGTACGACCTAGTACGACGGGATACTTTTCTGCCACGATTCCATTTTTTGGCTATAGGGCTGTTGGGTATCATGCTGCTACTGCTACCGCAGCTCACGGGCCTGGTGCTGGTAGGTCTTTTCACGCGCATTTTCGTTCTAGCGGTTTTTGGTATGAGTTATGATCTTTTGCGCGGCTATGCAGGAATCATCAACTTGGGGCATGCCTTGTTTTTTGGTGGGGGGACTTACATCGCGGGCATCGTGTTCGCTAATTACGGCACGAGCCCGACCATGCTCGGTTTAGCCGTACTGGGAACGACTGCGTATGCGATGCTGGCAGCTCTGCTGATGGGCAAAATTGCTTTTCGTAGGGGGAACGTCGTCGCCTGCGCTATGATAACCCTGGCTTTAGGAGAAATCGTGCGTCAGATTGCCGAGAGTTGGCGCGCCGTAACCCATGGCGCGGACGGCCTCACCTTCCCCATACCGATGATGTTCCGCGATCGAGTCGCGTTATACTACTACGCCCTGGCCTTTATGGTCATCATGATGTTGGCCTTGCGGCAGTTTATTATGTCTCCCACTGGGAGAGTCCTTTTAGCAATCAGAGAGAATGAGCAACGTGCCATTTTCTTAGGCTACAACACGGCGAGCTATAAACTAGTGGCCCTGCAGGTTGCCGGTGTGGTTTGTGGGTGGTCTGGAGTGATGTTTGCTCTGACCAGCCGCTTTGCCAACACAGAACTCTTGACCGTGCAACAGACCTTGAACGCCCTACTGGTTACTATCGTCGGCGGTACGGGGACCCTGTATGGGGCTATAGTGGGTACGGCATTTGTGCAACTGGCCCAACACACCCTCCTGGGCTTGCGCGGCGTGCACCTGATCTTTGAGCGCTGGTTGTTGTTTTTCGGCGCCATTTACGTTTTCGTGGTCCTATTTATGCCGACGGGAATTGTCGGACTGTATCAACGTTTAATTTCTCATTGGCTGAAGCCAGTGAAACCTAGGTGAGCGAAGTGCAAGGGAGTGGCATGTCCATGGATCGAAGGAAGAAAGACTGGGTTGGCATCGCGAGCCTTGGTGTCTATCTGCCATCGGCAGTAGAGACGAGTGCCGATATCGCCAGAAAATCGGGTCTTACGGTAGAGACGGTGGAGCAAAAATTAGGCGTGCTAAAAAAACACATTGCTTCTCCCGATGAACACGTTTCGCACATGGCCGTTCAGGCAGCGCGACGCGCTCTAGGGCAGTTTGACCCTGCCGAGGTCGATGCGGTCATCTACTTCGGCAGTGGGTACAAGGACTATCCAGTCTGGTCCTGCGCCTGTAAAATACAGCATGAAATAGGCGCGGTGAGGGCCTTTGCCACCGAGATTATGTCCTTATGTACTAGTTTTACCATGGCCCTCAAATTTGCCAAAGCACTTATGCAGACCGACAGGACCATAAACAATGTTCTATTGGTAGGGGCGACCAAGGAATCCTCCTTAATTGACTATGCCAATCCACGGGTGCGGTTTATGTACGATTTTGGCGATGGTGCCGCCGCAGCGCTCTTACAAAAGGGACTTCAGCACAACATTATTCTTGAGTCCCACCATATCACCATGGGACAATTTAGCGAGCATATCCGAGGTGTCGTGGGCGCAACCGGCGAATGCAGAATCGATCTCCTCGATGGACAGACCATGAAGGAGGGTCTAGACCCCGTCAGCATCGGTAATTTTATCCAGGTTGTGGAGACGGCCTTAGATAAAAGTGGCAAACATCTCTCTGATCTGAACTTCTTAGCGCCAATCCATGTCAAAAGGTCGGTGCACCGCGAATTATTACAGAGGTTAGGGCTCAAAGAAGAACAAAGCTTTTATCTTGAGAATTATGGCCATGTCCAGGCAGCTGACCCCATCTTGGCCTTAGGTGAGGCAACAAAGAGGGGTTTGCTGCACGACGGCGATATCGTCGCCTTGCTTGGTGCGGGCACGGGGTTTACTTGGGGGGCTACCATATTACAATGGGGGAGGGGACAGCCCTTATGCTAAAAGAATTGGCCGTGAAATGGGCCCATTTGCCAAATGGGGAGGTATTGGCTTATCGCGAAGCAGGGGTGGGAGATAAAGTCGTGCTACTTCTGCACGGCAACATGAGCTCTTCCATGCATTTTGATGTCTTGCTCGAGCAGTTGGCAGACGGGTATAAGCTCTATGCCCTTGATTTGCGCGGTTTTGGGGAGTCGAGCTATTTTCGCCCCATCAAGGGTTTGGTTGATTTTGCCGAAGATGTCGCCCAGTTCGCCGAGCTTCTCGGTTTAACCAGCTACCATGTCGTGGGGTGGTCAACGGGGGGTGGGGTGGCCCTAGAACTGGCCGCCCTTTGTCCACAGGCCGTGGCCAAAGTCGTGCTCATTAATTCTGTAGGCGTCAAGGGCTACCCCATGTATGCCATAGATGCCCTCGGGCAACCCATTCTTTCCGAGCGCCTCAGGACGCGGGAGGAGGTGGCCTCTGACCCGGTGAAGGTTGTGCCCATACTAAGTGCTTATGCCACGCACAATAGGGCTTTTCTGCGCGCTGTATGGAACGCGCTCATCTACAATCGCACTCAACCAGAGCCGGAGCGTTATGAACACTACCTCACGGCGATGCTTAAGCAGCGGAACTTGGTAGATGTGGATTATGCCCTAGTGGTTTTTAACATGACGGAGGAGCACAACGGCGTAGCGGCCGGCAGTGGTCGGTTGCGGTTAGTAGCATCGCCGGTATTGGTGCTACATGGACGACATGACCTAGTTATCCCTCTAGCAGAAAGCGAGGACACTGCCGAGTTGCTAGGAGAGCAGGCCACACTACATGTCTTAGAGGGTTGTGGGCACTCACCCTTAACTGACAATCCGGTCGAACTAATGAATGTTTTGCGGTCATACTTGGCCTAGATGAACAGGGGGGTTAGTGACCATGCGTATAAATCCCGCGAAGGTTGTCAGTGTGCCCGAGGCATTGTCTTTGGTGCGTTCGCATTATCATATTGTCACGGGCTTGGCTGCGGCAGAGCCGCGGGCATTTTTGGGCGAGTTGCACAGTATCGCCAAGCAAGTGCAAGGCGTCACCGTTACCACCTGCCTGCCGATGTTGCCGGCAGAATACTATATGAACCCAGAATACAGCAATTCCTTCCGTATGGCCGGCTGGTTCTTTACCAGTGCCATGCGAAGAATGTACCCAGAGGGCCATATTTCCTTCATCCCCAACCACCTGCACCTGGCGGGGCGTAAGCGCTTGGCACATGTTAGGCCGGATATTTATATTGGTGCGGGAACGCTGCCGGATAGGCATGGGTACGTCTCGCTTTCCCTAAGTAATGTCTATGAGAAACACATGCTTGAGGCTGCCGGCACAGTAATTATCGAAGTGAACCCTAATTTTCCGCGCACCTTTGGTGATGTGGAAGTTCACCTGACGGACATCGACTACCTCATACACGCAGACTACCCTGTTCCGGAGTTACCTGATGCCGCACCTAATGCGAAGGACATGGCCATTGGTGGTTATATTGCGGAGATGGTGCGTGATGGAGACTGCATACAACTTGGTATCGGCGGGATACCAAATGCCGTAGCGGAGTCCTTGAGGCACAAAAAAGACCTTGGCGTCCACACTGAAATGTTGACGACAGGTCTGATGAAGCTAGCTAAGGCCGGAATTATAACCAATAAGCGCAAGAACCTACACCCTGGGAAAATGGTCTGTTGCTTTGCCCTGGGCACCAGAGAGCTTTACAGTTTTATCGACGACAATCCGGCGGTGCTCGTGCTAGCGGGCAGCTATGTCAATGACCCGGCCGTTATCGGTTGCAACGATAATCAAGTGTCGATAAACACCACCTTAGAGGTGGATCTCACCGGGCAGTGCTGTTCTGAATCCATAGGGCCGGTGCAGTATAGCGGCACCGGGGGGCAGGCAGATACGGCGGTGGGGGCACAGCGGGCCAAAAACGGCCGCTCCTTCATCGCGCTGTACTCCACAGCTATGGTCATGAACCAACTTACCGGGGAAAGAGAGGAGATATCGAAGATTGTGCCCGTCCTCAAGAGTGGGGCAATCGTCTCCCTTTCGCGTAACGACGTCGACTATGTCGTCACCGAGCATGGGGGAGCTACCTTGCGGGGGACGGACATAAAAGAGCGGGCCAGGCGTCTCATCGCCATAGCCCACCCTGTTTTTCGTGAAGAACTTGAGAGGGAAGCCGCGAAGCTCGGTTACTAGGGGACGGCTAAGACGGCTAAGACGGCTAAGACGGTCAACTCAGCCGACTATCAAAATATCCTCACATTTTAAGATACCCTTGGGGCTGATGCGCACGTTCTTGATGGTGTCGCCAAAGGTTGCGCCAATGGACTGGTGGTAGAGAAAGACGGCCGGGGCGTCGTTGTAGACAAGGTGCTGCACTTCACCAAAAATTTCATATCGCTTCTTGGGGTTGATGGTGGTCTTCACCACGTCTAACTTGCGGTCGACTTCGGCGTTGTGGTAGGTAAAGTAGTTTAGAGAATTCTTGGAATGAAAGAAAGGAGTAACTAAGTTGTCGGGGTCGGGGGTGTCGGCAACCCAGCGGGATAGGAAAATATCGCACCTTTGAATGCTTTCCGGTCTGGTGTACTCCGGCCGCGTTACGGATTCGGTGGAAAACTCAATGCCAATGGCGCGCAGGTCTTCCATGATGTATTCGGCGATGGGGTTAAAGAGAGCGCCACTGGCATCGGAACGCAACAACATGCGGAGTTTTAGGTTGCGTATGCCCTGACGGTCGATGATTTCTCGGGCCAGCTTAGGGTTGTAATCTAGGCCCGTTAAATTGTGGTTTGGGATGAGGGATGGCGGAATTGGTCCCTTGGCGACGCTGGCCATGCCTCCTAGCAGGTTAGTGACGATGCGCTCTTTGTTCATGGCCATGGCCAAAGCGCGCCGACACTCCCTGTTTTGTACTAAAAGGTGGCTTGATTTGAGGTTGAAGCCAATGTAGTAGTAGCCCATAATGCTCTCGGTGATGGAGGTCGTCCGCGGACGGCCTTTTAGTTCACTCTGCACCTTCGAGGTCTCATGCCAGAGCAGGTCGTAGTCCCCCCGTTTAAACGCCTCAGCCAACCCGGTTTCGCCGTATTTGAAGATGATCTTCTTCACAAATGGTTCTCCCTTGCTGTAACCGGCAAAGGCCTCCAGCACACATTGTTCCTTAGTTTGCTCCACAATGGCGTAAGGGCCGCACCCGATGATCTTGCCCTTGGCGAGTTCCTCTTTGGCGATGACCCCAGAGAAGAATTGTCCAAGGTCGGTTAAGAAACCGCCATAAGGAGTATGTAGCTTGATGGCCAAGGTGTAGCGGTCGATAACCTTAAGGCCGGCGACGTCAACTGCCTGTCCTTTTTGAAACTCCTTGACGCCATGCACACAATCCAGCGCCCAGCCCACCGGAGATTCAAGTTTGGGGTCGGCCAAGCGTTCGAGAGAGAACTTGACATCATCGGCCGTAATTTCCCTGCCGTTGGTAAACTTGGCGCCCTTGCGCAAATAAAAGGTCCAGGTGAGTTTTTCATGCTCAAAATACCACTTGCTGGCGAGTCCAGGGGTGATACGCTCCTGGTCATCGCTACCCAGTAACCCCAGATGCACATTAGACAGCATCTGCGCACCGTAAAACTCGGAGGTCAGGTGGGGGTCAAAGGTTGAAGGCTCGTAAGGAATATTGATGGTCAGGGCGGTTACTTCTTCGGGGTGGGGAACTTCGGCAAGCAACTTGGCAGTGATATCGGCTAATTCTGACGAGGAATGGTCCATGGCTACCACCGTATTCTTAGTGAAGTGGGCATAGACAGCCGTTGTCTCGACAACGGAAAGAAGCTTATCAAATGTAGTGCTCATATCTTCCGTAGACGCCACAATTTTCTCCAAGCTAGCCGTCTGTGTGGACACCGCACCGCTAATCTCCTGGAAAGCGCGGTTGGTACTCTCCACCGAGTGGAGAACCGCCTGAAAGGCCTTGGTGGTGTCGGTGGCGGCCAGAGTGCCGACGCCGACTCGATCTAGGATGAGGGAGAGGGCCTTCAGGGTTTTGTCAATGCTGGCGGTAATCTGCTGGATGGTCTTGTAGATGTCATTGACTGAGTCGACGCTGCGCTCCGAAAGACGTTTGACTTCTTTGGCGACTACGGCAAAACCGCGACCAGCTTCGCCCGCCCGCGCCGCTTCAATGGCCGCGTTTAAGGAGAGCAGGCGGGTGGTGTCGGCGATGTCCTTGATGACCTCGAGCATGCTGTTGATGGCCGTAGCCCTATCGGACAGCACATTCGCCACTTCGCGAGCCTCGGTTACGGCCGACTGAATGTCACGCATGGCTTGGATGGATTTGTCTACGGTCTTGTTGCCCTCCGCCACCACGCCCATGGTTTGGCGAGAGAGCTGCATGGAAGTCTCGGTATTCGCGAGGACTTCTTCGGTATAGGCCGAGTAACTTGTTATCTCGTCGACGACCTTCCCAATCGAGGCCATTTGCACATGCGTATACTGGCCGATGGTGTCGGTCATCTCTAAGAGGTTCTCGGTGACATCGACAATGCCGGCCATGTTCTTGGCGATTTTGTCCGTGATACACCGCTGGTTACGCTTCAGCAATTTGACATGGCGATTTGCCGACAGGCGAGGGGCTTTGGGGTCCCTGTTCTTATTGAATAATCCAAACATCTTTGTCTGCCTCCGTTCCTTAGCCTGGACAGGGGGGAAGTTATCTGTATGTATTAGGCATGAGGACGGCAGTCTCCTGCTTAAGCACTGCCTTGGCAGAAGTTTTGTCGGCTGCTAGAACATTTTTCACCTCACCTAGAAAAAGCCTTTTCTTGGCGAAGTCGATGCCGAGAAAATCCCCAATGAGGTCTGAAATTATGGCCGGCGACCTCGGGGCGGTCCTTGGGTTACGACGGGGGAGGGTCGGCGTGCCATGTCACGCCGCTACCCGGGAGGTTGTAGCGCCGGCACTCCGCAGCAATCTTGAAATGGTAAACAACATCATTATCGAATTGGTGTTGTACTTGAAAGGCTCATGCCTGGCCTTGTTCTTAAGGAAATCGTCCAGTCCAAGCTCGTGATAGATTTTAAGGATAGCAGCACAGCCGAAGTTTTTTCTGCCCTCGGCATTCATAGGTAGCGTCTCATCCATATTTACGGTCAGAGTCAGCTTTTCTTGGCCATATCTTCCGCAGTCATCTTACGGGCCACCTCTTGGAAGTGAGCGATGGGGTTCAGGGAGTTGATAGAGAGATAGACCCTGCCATTATCCCTAGGCGATTGTTTAAGGTTCAGATTAGTCAATCCCCACAAACTGCCAGATAGCTATAGTAACACAACATCCTATGCAATCCGATACTTTTAAAAGAATCAAATTTTGTCTGCCTCCGTTCCTTAGCTTGGGCAGAATTTCTGTCGGCCAAGGGCGGGGGGTGCGCGATGGTCATTAGTTTGGTAGACTAGTCTAGAATAGTACTTAGGGGGTGAGGTTGTGACCACTTCAAACGAAACAACCAAGTTGGTAGTGTGCTTTTCATTGACGGGAAACACCCGCTTGGTGGCGAAAACTATGGCCAAGGAAATCAATGCCGATTATGCCGAAATTGTGCCCCTCAAGCAGTACCCGTTGCGCGGCGCCTACCTCTATATTAAGGGAGGAAAAGAGGCGGTGTTCAAATCCGAGCCGGCCCTAGAGGAGGGGACAGTCCGCTATGAGGATTATGATTTGATTATTGTCGGCACCCCGGTATGGGCCGGGACTATGGCTCCGCCGCTGCGCACTTTCTTGAAGTCCCCAGCCTTGCGGGGGAAGAAGTTGTTTTTGTTCTGCACTCATGGCAGCGGCCCTGGCAGCTGCCTGCGCGATATGCGCGAAATAGCCCAAGGCGAGGTCGTGGGTGACTGCGATTTCCACATGGGGCGAAAAGCTGCAGCCGAGAGCATCGGCCAAGCCAAGATTCTTGGTAATAAGCTGCGAGAGAGGTAGAGGTCAAGCCGGATGATACGGGTAAGCAACATCAAAGTCCCTTTAGAGCAGCGTGGGCTGGTAGAGCGTGCGGTTCTGGCAAAGCTCGGCTTGCCTCCATCTGCTCTCGGCAAATATACCATTCATAGGGAATCGATAGATGCGCGGGACAAGCGCAAGGTGCACTTTGTCTACATAGTGGATGTCGAACTTGACAATTTTCGCCATTACCCCATCTTGGGGCGCGATAATGACATTACCGCGCTCCCTGATGTGGAATACCCAGAGATTCCGAGTGGGCAACAAGCCCTTAAAGGTAGGCCTATCATTGTGGGGGCTGGTCCGGCAGGGCTCTTTGCCGCGCTTCTACTGGCGGAGCGCGGCTATCGGCCATTGCTCCTCGAGCGGGGTGACGATGTCGATGCTCGCACAGCAAAAGTGGCGGGATTCTGGAGTACGGGCCGCCTCGACAGCGAAAGCAATGTGCAGTTTGGCGAGGGGGGCGCGGGGACCTTTTCTGACGGCAAGCTCACTACAACTATTCGTGACCCGCGGTGTCGCCAGGTACTACTCGATCTAGTGGCGGCAGGCGCACCGGC
>Ga0208100_100061_pt1 | contig 47584 bp, 36 predicted proteins | sample SubbioR11_8A_Aug_FD_184817 | JGI IMG/M metagenome (GOLD analysis project Ga0208100, IMG submission 184817) | Serpentinite rock and fluid subsurface biosphere microbial communities from McLaughlin Reserve, California, USA - CR11_8A_Aug (SPAdes) | ecosystem: Environmental > Terrestrial > Deep... | reverse complement strand
AGGCTGCGCTCGGCCTGGCGGTGCAGGCGCTTGGTGCGGCCCTGGCTGCTCAGGGTGCCGCGGTGCAGCTCGAGGTAGATCTCGCCCAGCCAGACCGGCAGCGGTTCGGTCTGGGCGGTCTGGTGGAGGCGCATAAAGTAATCATCAACTCGCCCCCAGCGGGTCTGGGGCAGCGCCGGTAGCACTTCGGCAGCGCGTTGGCGCTCGAGCATTTCGGTGGTCGTCCCGCCACCCCCGTCGCCGTAGCCGAGGGTCAGGAGCCCTTCGGGATGCTGCTGCTTGCCACGGTAGTGACTCCACACCGCGTGCAGCGTCTCGGCCTCAAAAAGGCCGTTATAGCCATCCTTAGGGTTAAAGAAAGTGTGGGCCAAGAGGCGCGTGCCGTCGAGGCCTTCCCACCAGAACAGGTCGTAGGGGAAGCGGTTGGTCTCGTTCCAATTGGTCTTGGTGGTAAAGAAGCTGTCGATACCGGCTAGTTTATAGATTTGCGGCAGCGCCGGGGCGAAGCCGAAGCAGTCAGGTAGCCAGCCGACGCGGTGCAGGCTGCCGAACTGCTGTTCAAAGTAGCGCTGGCCGTACAGGAGCTGCCGCGCTAGCGACTCGCCGGTCGGCATGTTGGTGTCAGGCTCAACCCACATGCCGCCGATCGGCTCCCAGCGGCCCGCTCGCGCATAAGCCTTGATGCCGGCTAGCAGATTCGGGTCATCCTCTTCCAGCCAGGCGTAGTACTGCGCATGCGACTGGTTGAAGGTGAACTCGGGGTAGCGTGCCAGCAGAGACAGCATCCCAGAGAAGGTCCGCTGCGCTTTGCGGCGCGTCTCCTCAATCGGCCACAGCCAGGCCAGGTCGATATGGGCGTGGCCCGAGAGGAGCAGCCTTCCCTGGGGCGGATAGCGGGTTTGCAGCTCGCGCAGGTCGCGCTTAAGCTGTTCGTGAGCCGATATTACGCTGTCGCGCTGAGCTTCGCTCAAGGCCGGCGGATGGCTGCTCAGGCCGCTCGGGGCTTGCCACAGGCGATTAAACAGGTCGCTCCCCTGTAAGCGAGGCAGGTAGTCTGGGGTGTGGCTAGGCCAGTCGAGGATGGTGAGCGAGCGTTCGGCGGCGCGCAGCAAGACTGGTGCCACCTCCTGCTCGGCGAGCCGGTGGGCGGTTTCGAGAACCAGGCTGAGCAGGCGGCAGTAGCTGTCTAGTGTGGTGTCGAGCCATACCGCACGGGCTAAGCGCAGGCGCGGGTCGGGATGTGGGACGCCAAACGGAAGCCGGGCGACCAGCTCGAGCTGGAGGCTAAAGGTGTCGGCCTGCAAGGGGAAACGCTGATGGTAAGGGTCGAGACCAAACTGCTCTTGATTGCGGGCGTAGGCGACAGTCAATAGGCTTTCACCGCCGACGTCGAGCTCGAGCCTAGTCTCAGTAAGGGGCCAGGCTGCGGGAATAGCAACTTCGGGGTGGGTTAACTGCTGCACGCCGCCCCGCTCGGGCCAGGGAGCGCCTAGCGCCAATGGCAGACCGTTAAACGACCAGTGGGTAAGGTCTAGGTGATCACGGACCAGCCAGAACCGGAGCTCATCGAGGCGGACCTTGAGCCGCTCGAGCCGTTGTGGAGTGGTAAGCGTCATAGGGCATCCTTTGCTGGCCGGCACCGGGCGCGGCCCAAACGTTAATTATCTTATCCGACAACCGCTAGGTAAGATCAAAACCAGCCTGGTCACCCCCTGCAAAGAGCTGCGCACACTGTTCTTGACAGCCAGGATAGCCTTGAGCCCGGAGACCCCCTTTAGCGCTTGCCTTAGCGCCGGCCGCAGCAGGGCGAACGATTGCGCGATCCGCCCGCCAAACACCAGGCACTCGGCACCAAAGGGGATGACATGCCGTTCGCGGATAAAGTTGCCTAACGTTGTTGCGACCTCGCTAAAGACGCTAGCCGCCTCCGCTTCGCCCTGGCGGGCCCGCTGGGCGATCTCCGCTACCTCGAGCCTCAGCCCGGTCAGCGCCTGATAGCGGGCGATCAGATGATGCCGCCCGACGTAATGATCGAGAATGCCGTCTTGGTAGGGCTGCCCGCTAATCCAACCGAGCGGCGGCACGCCCGGCCCGTCCGCGACCACCTCACCATCGACCACAAACGCGCTACCGACGCCGCTGCCGATGGTAAAAGCGATAAATCGGCGGTAGTGCCGGGCGGCGCCCAACCAGGCTTGGCCGCGAGCAAAGCTCCAGCTATCGACATCAAACACGAGGGGTAACGATGGTGGCAGCGCCAGCCTGTAGCGCAGCTCCTGCTTAACGTTGACGCCGTAGAGATGGTCGTACTTGCCGAGGTTTTGCATCAGGCTAATGCCGCGCTGATAGTCAAACGGCCCGCAGATAGCGATACCGATTCCTACCGGCGTCAGCCGGGCCACTTGAGCGCGCGCTAAACAGCTCTTTAGCGCGTCGGTGAAAGCTCTCAGAAGCTCTTCCGCCGTGCCGGAGGAGTCGATGGCGGTGCGGCTTAAGTTAGTTAGCTGGCCGTCCTGCCGGACGAGACCGGTCGTGAGCGAGGTCCCACCGACATCCATGGCGATGACGTGCCGGGTCATGGTTGGGGTCCGGGTTTGATAAAGGCTTTGATGACCTTGGCGGGAACAGCGCCCCGATTAGTCAGGCGGTAGGCGTTGGCGGCGGCGGGCACTACGAAGGTTTCGGCATAGCTGAACAGTTGCTGGGCGCCTGGCCCAGTCTCTAGCAGTACGGCTTCGCCTGCTACCAGCGTGAGGACGTGTACGGAGCCTTCAGTAGCAACCTCCAGACATTTATCGAATTCGAGGCGATGTACATCGTAAAAGTGCTCCTGGTGAGTAGGCAGATGTACTACCTGCCAGCCCGGCCCTGACACGAGCAGGCGTGGCTGCGAGATCAGCTCATGATGGACACGCTGGCCCTGGCGCTGGAAATCCAGGTTGGCCATGGCCCGCGCAACGTTGAGTGGCCGGGGCCGTCCGTCTAGGTCGGGTCGCAGCCAGTCGTACAGCTTAAAGGTGAAGATATAAGGCGTGGCGCTGATTTCGAGCACCAGCGCATCCTGGCCGGAGCAGTGAATGGTGCCGCTGGGAATCAGGTACAGCGCGTGCTGGCGTGCCGGTACGGTCATCACGAAGGCCTCGACCTCCAGCGGTAGCGAGCCAGACAGCGCCTGCTCGAAGCCTTGTGGGTCGATACCGTCTCGAAATCCCAGATAGACCTTCGCGCCAGGTTTGGCGTCCATGATGTAATAGGTTTCGTCCTGCGTGAAGCGCTCGCCAAACTGGCGAATATAGTCTGCTCGGGGGTGGCATTGCAGTGAGAGATTGCCGCCCTCAAAGGTATCCAGATAGTCGAAGCGGATGGGGAAGTCGTAACCGAAGCGCTCGGCGCTATCACCCAGGACGGCGCGGTGGTTCTGATACATCAGGAGATCAAAGGAGACCTCCAGCCTTTGGCTCGCGCTCTCGAAAATCAGGCCGTTTTCGGGGGTGATCAGCTCGAACGACCAGGCGTAGTTGGGGGCGTCTTGCGCTAGGGCAGGGATAGTCTTTTTGAGCCACTGACCGCCCCAGGGGCCGGGTTCAAACCAGGGGCGCGCCCGGAAGAAGGTGTGCGCCATACGCTCGAGCCCAGCGCGTAGCCTCTCACCGGTCATAAAGGCGGGGTCGTCGGGGTTCTGCGCGTCAACAATCAGGTCGAGGTGGGGCAGCAGCTCGGCTTTGTGTCGATTGAGCACGACCCAGTCCACAAAGTAGCACTGTTTGTACATTACTTTGGGGTCGTCTGCCGAGCTGCGGCCCAGGTTAGCGATGCTACCGGCGCGTGCTCGGTACTGAATCTCGTTCTTGGGCACGTCGAGGTATAACAGGAGCGCCTCACTCCAACCGGCCAGCGCGGCGCCGGTGCCGTAGAGGATGCTCACCCCCGAGCCGGGACGCAATGCCTTAAGCTTAGCCTGATCGAAGAAGTCCTTGAGCGACCCGGTGAAGCGCGTGCCGAAAAGTGGGTCATCGCCCAAGAACGGCGCTACTAACCGTGCTATCTCCGCTTCCGGCTTAAGGGCTTGGTCAACTGTCAGCCAGCTAGCTTTTACTTCTAATGCCACCAACGCTCGCTCCAGCCGCTCGCGAAACACCGGCCAGAGCACGCCGCCATAGCCGTCAATGACGATCCGCGGGTGCCCGGCCAAGCATTCGGCCAGCGCAGCAAAGCCGCGCCCGATCTGCTGCAGGTGCCTTTCAGAATGACTGCGCTCCGGCAGGGGATAGGCCGGGTACAGGTCGTAGCGCCCCGCGGGAGCCGGACTGTGGCGAGGTGGCAGGATGGGCTGAGTGGTGCGGCGCCAGAGCATGGTTGGCCTTGTTGACAAGGCGGATAAGGCCAGTATAAATTGGACTAGTCCAGTTGTCTAGCGACTTAAGCGCTACCGTGCGCGAGTCGCAGGAACGACCGGTGCGCGAGTCGCAGGAACGACCGGTGCGCGAGTCGCAGGAACTTGGGGTGGCGCGGGAGTCGGTATGCCGGAGATCCAGACCATCTACCTGATCCACCACAGCCATACCGATATCGGCTACACCGTCGATCAGCCCACCCTCTGGGACCTAGCCACCCGCTTTATCGACGAGGCGCTAAGGCTAGCCGACAGGTATGCCGATCATGAGGGGGATGGGGCCTTCCGCTGGACCGTCGAGACGACGGCGACGCTGCAAGCCTGGCTGCGCTACGCCTCAGACCGCGATATTGCGCGCCTGCAAGCGCTCGAGCGCGCTGGGCGGATCGAGATCACTGGGATGTTGGCGCACCTGACCCCACTGGTGGACACCGATCAGCTAATCGAGTCGATGCAGTTCGTGCGCACGCTGCGAGACGATTACGGCTTTACCGTCAAGCACGCCATGCACTGCGATGTGAACGGCGTAAACTGGCCCTTTGTCGATGTTCTGCTAGATTGCGGCATCGAGGGGTTCACGATGGCCATTAACTCGCACTTCGGCGGGCCCGTGACTCCCCGGCCCTACCCGTTCTGGTGGCAGGGGCCGTCCGGGCGCAGCCTGCCGGTTTTCAACGGCTGGCCGTACGACAAAGGCTGGCGCGAAGGGATCGGCCGGAATGCTGAGGAGTTTGAGGCCGTGCGCTGGCCCCGCCTGCAAGCCTACCTCCAGGAGATCGGCTACCCGCTGCCGATCCTGCTCTTGCAGAGCATTCACCCGTATGGCGATAATGGCTCGGTCTTCGACTTTACGCCGTTTATCGAGACTTGGAACGCTCAGGGCAAGCAGCCGCGCCTGGTCATGGCGACGCCCCGCATCTGGTGGGAGGCCGTTAAGCCCTACCTGAGCGAGCTTAGAACCTTCCGTGGCGACTGGACCGACTTCTGGAACTTTGGCTGTGCTAGCTCGGCCCGCGAAGTGGCCATCAACCGCCGGAGCCGCGAGGCGCTGCGCCACGCCGATGCCCTCTTTGCCGCTCTCGGCGGCGCGGGCCGTTGGGCGCGGCAGTCCTTCACCCGGCACCGCGACGCTGCCTACTGGAATCTGCACCTCTGGGATGAGCACACCTGGGGGGCTGACGTCTCCATCCGGCAGCCGGAAAGCGAGGACACCCGCAGCCAGTGGTACCACAAGGCCAGTTATGCCTATACCGCCCGCAGCCTGAGCCGGTTGTTGCAGCGCGACGCTCTGGCGGACTTCGCGCAGCTGGTGGAGCGCGATAGGCTCGCTACAGCGACCGCCAAGCAGTCTGACGACCTGTTAGTCTTTAACCCCATGCCCTGGCGGCGCATGCTGAGCGGCCCGGTGCCGGCTTTTACCCTCAATCCTCGCGGGCTGGCGAGCGATACCACGGCGGGCCGCCACCATCAGGATCGCGAACTGGCCAGCCAGTGGGCGCTGCCGCCTACTACGGTGGAGGGGTTCGGTTACGCCGTGGTCCCGCGGCGCTCGCTAGTCGAGCTTACGGCCTGGCTTAGCGAGGATGCGACGGTAGAGAATCACCGCTACCGCCTCACCTTTGATCGCGAGCGGGGGGGCATTGCCTCGCTTTACGATAAGCGGCTTAAGCATGAGTGGGTGGATACTAACGCGCCGTATCGCCTGCATCAGTACGTGCAGGAGCAAGTAGCGGATACCGCTCACGACTGGCCGCGCCGGCTCTTGTTCGACCAGGCATGGGAGGCCCCGCTAGCGGAGATCCCGTCGGGCTGGCGGCCGGGCTGGCGGGCGCGCCGCAGCGCTCCCAGCCGACTCCTTGCCCACCAGGTGAGAAGCACGCCGCTGGGGATTACGGTGGTGCAGACCATAGAGGCTCCCGGCTGCGCCGGTCCGCTGACGCAAGAGGTTAGCCTGCCTGCTGATGGCGACTACATCGAATGTGTGTCGCGCTGGCAACTGGGCCTCAGCGACCATCCCGAGGCCACCTATCTCGTCTTTCCGTTCGAGCTGCCCGGGGCCACTGCGCGTATCGATGTGGGCGCGCAGGCCATCATCCCCGAGGTGGATCAGCTCCCTGGGGTCTGCCGGGACTACTTCACGGTGCAAAACTGGGTGGACTTCTCTAACGACCAGCAAGGTATCACCATCGCCATGCCCGAGAACCCGATGGTGCAGCTAGGCGATTTTCACTTCGGGCATTACCAGCGCGAGTTCGTCCTGGGCCGCCCATACCTGTTCGGCTGGGTCACCAACAACTACTGGGAGACCAACTTCCGCGCGCACCAGCCGGGACAGGTGGTGGCCCGCTACCGCCTCTGCCCGCACGCCGGGCCTTTTAACGAAGCGGACGCGCACCGCGTGGGCCGTGAGGCGGCACAAGCAGAACTTCTGGTCCAACACCTCGGCGAGCCTGCCGACTCGACCGTGCTGCCCAGCCAGGGGGCGCTGCTGTCGCTGCCAGAGGAGCCGGTTCAGACGCTCCACCTTGAGTTTGGTCCGGCGGGTCAGACCTCTCAGCAAGAGTGGTTCCTGTCGGTGCGGCTGCTGAACGCCTCAGATGCGCCCCAGAGGGCAGTCATCGGCTCGGGGTGGCTCGAGCTGACCGGCGCCACGCGCTGCGATCTGCTCGGTAGGCCCCAGGCAGCGCTCGAGCTGCACAGCGGGCGCGTCAGTTGTGAGCTGGCAGCCCGGCGGGCAGCCGTGATTAAGCTGCAAGTCCGCCATCGGCTATAGGAGGCATTGCCCATGAACTATCGCTCACCACCAGGGATGAAAACGGGCGACCACGTGGGGTCGCCCCTACTCGAATACTCGAATACTTGACTACTGATTCTCGGAGGCAAGCATGACACCAACCCCCCCACTGCGGCTCGCCATCATCGGTACCGGCGGGATCTCGCAAGCCCATGCGGCAGGAATCCTGGCGCACCCGGATAGGCTCGTCTGCACGGCCCTGTGCGATGTCTCGGACGAGCAGCTTAAGCAGCGCAGCGAGCAGCTCGGCCACAACCCGGCGCTGTTTCACGACTGGCGCAGGATGCTGGCTGACTACCGGGAGATCGATGCGGTGATTATTGCCTTGCCTCATCACCTGCACGGTGTGGCGGTACTGGACGCCGTTGCCGCCAACAAGCACATTCTCTGCGAAAAACCGCTCTGCACCAGCTTAGAGCAGGCTGACGCCATCGTTAACGCCCTCCGCGGCACCGGGCTGGTGTTCATGCCCGGCCACAACCAGCTCTTTGCCCCCATGGTGCGTGAGATCAAGCAGCGCTTAGTCAGCGGCGCCATTGGGCAACTCCGCTGGTTGCGCTCGCAGGACTGCTTTATCAACCAGGCCGACTTTGCCGAGGCGTGGCGCGGCAAATCGCAGCTCCAGGGCGGCGGGGAGCTGATCGATACCGGTTATCATGCCGCTTATAACCTGATGTACTTTGCCGCCGCGCCGGTGGCGCAGGTGCGCGCTACCTTTGGGCGCTACCGCCAGGCGATCGAAGGGGAAGATACCGCCAGTGTGCAGGTGCTGTTTGAGAACGGGGTCATCGGCGAGATTCTGACTAGCTGGGCCTTCGCCAAGCCGCATGGTACTCATGCTATTCACCTTATCGGCGACCAGGGCGAACTGTTCGGCACCAACAATGTGCTTTATTACCTGCCGCTCGGCGCGTCCGAACCGGAGCGGATCGAGCTGCCAGCGGTGCGGACCTTTACTGAGCAGCTGGCTTACTTTGCCGACTGCGTGCTAGCCGGTCAGCGTCCGCTGCACTCGGTTGAGGAGAGCCGCGAGGTGCTTGCGCTCATCCTGCGGGCCACCGACAGCGCCGCCGGCTGGGAACCCTACGCAGCTAAACGTCCGCAGGGGAGACCATGATCAGCCTGGCGCTCGTGGGGGCCGCTCATATCCACACCCCGGACTTTATCAACCGGCTGTCGCGGCGGGCTGAAGTCAAAGTCAAGTACGTCTGGGATCACGACCGGGCTCGAGCGGCCCGGGCGGCTGAAAAATTGTCGGCCCAAGTGGTGGAGCTGGCCGATATCTGGTCGGACGCCGAGGTGGTGGCGGTAGTAGTCTGCTCCGAAACCGACCGGCATGAAGAGTTAGTGCTACCCGCCGCCGCGGCGAAGAAACACCTGTTTGTGGAGAAGCCCTTGGGCTACGCTGCTGCGGACGCCTACCGCATGGCTCGAGCCATCGAGCAGGCCGGGGTGCTGTTTCAGACCGGCTACTTCATGCGCGGTCAACCCGCGCACCGCTTCCTTAAAGAGCAGCTAAGCAAGGGGCACTTCGGTCAGCTCACCCGCGTTCGCCACTCGAATTGCCACGCCGGGTCGCTGCGGGGTTGGTTCGACCATGAGTGGCGCTGGATGGCCGATCCTAAAGTCGCTGGCTGTGGCGCTTTTGGCGACCTCGGCACCCACTCGCTGGATATCCTGCTCTGGCTCTTGGGCGAGGTTGAGGCGGTGACGGCCTCGATCAAGGTGGTAACGGGCCGCTACGAAGGCTGTGACGAGTCCGGTGAGGGGCTGCTGCGGTTCAAGGGCGGCGCTGTCGCTACCCTGGCGGCCGGCTGGGTGGACTTGGCCGATCCCGTGAAGGTGTTAGTGAGCGGCACTGAAGGTCATGCCCACGTGGTAGACGGCAAACTCTACTTCCAGAGCCAGCACGTTGCAGGGGCAGACGGTAAGACGCCCTGGGAAGCTCTCCCTGAGCCGCAGCCGCATGCCTTTGAGCTATTTCTCGACGCGCTGGCCGGTAGCGCGGTGCCGCTCGTGACCCCCCGTGAGGCCGCCTATCGCAACGCTGTGATGGAGGCGCTCTATGACGGGGCCAGAACCGGCGCCTGGATCGCCCCAAAGGTTCTCTAACCCCGCTGAGCCGGCTGCTGTAAGCTGTAAGCGATGTCCCACGCCCCTGCCGACCCCCCGGTTGTCCCGCTGCTTGGCTACCGGGTGGCCGCCGTCACGCTCGAAGAGGCCGCACAGTGGTGTCTGCAAGCAGTTCACGACCCCAGGCCTAAGCTCTTGGTTACCACCAATCCAGAGCTAATTGTCCAGGCCGAGGCCAACCCCGACCTCAAAGAGGCTCTGCTCCAAGCGGAGCTAACCGTAGCTGACGGCGTGGGTGTGGTGTGGGCCGCGCGGCGCTGGGGGTGCTCCCTGCCCGAGCGCGTGCCCGGTGTCGAGGTAGTGACGCGCGTGCTCGAGCTAGGAGGCGGCGCGCTCAGCGTCTATTTCCTGGGCGCTAAACCCGGCGTCGCTCAAAGGGCGGCGGCAGTCGTTCAGAAGCGTTTCGGCACGCGGATTGCCGGAACCCAACACGGCTACTTTGGCCCTGACGAGACACCGACAGTGATCGGGCGCATTGCCGAAAGTGGCGCTCAGCTCTTGCTGGCGGGCCTGGGCGAAGGGCAGGAGCTGTTTTTGCACCAGCACCGCCGGGCGCTCGGCGTGCCACTGATGATCGGGGTGGGTGGCACCCTGGATGTGCTTTCTGGCACGGTTAAGCGCACCCCGCGCTGGACGCGCCGCTTAGGGCTGGAGTGGGCCTGGCGGGTAGGGCTTGATCCTAAGCGCTGGCGCCGCTTCCCCCGCCTGCTGGCCTTTGTGAGACTGGTCTTGGCGGACAGGCCGTAGGCTTCAGCCGTGGCGGTAGGGTGGCCAGTTGCTGAATCTTTAGGTGCCAGGTAGATTCTGGGGTATCGACCGGGTACAATGCCGGGGGAAGCCTTGGCACCTGGGATGGAGGAGTGGGCATGTTACGCACCTATAAAGCGATCCTGCACGGCGACCACGTGGAGTGGCTGGACCGGCCTCCTGAACAAACCCAGCCGGTGCCCGTCCACATTACGCTGCTGGCGGAAACCCCTCTAGCAGCGCGCGAACGGGGGCGAGTTATGGCCGAAGCCCTTGCTGCCCTGGCCAGCCGAGGGGCGTTTGCCGCCATCACCGACCCTGTCGCCTGGCAGCGTGAGGTACGGCACGAGCGCCCGTTGCCTGCCCGTGAGCGGTAATGCTCCAACCGGGTCGTTGGGCCTGGGAGACCCCCTACTCGGATACTCGAATACTTGTATACTTGAATACCGATTTTCAAGAGAAGGGAGAGCATCGTGAGCACCAGCCACGGGACGGTATTCGCCGTCGTTGGCGCCGGCCACGGTGGCCAGGCCATGGCCGCCCACTTGGCGCTCCAGGGCTTTCGCACCCGGCTGTACAATCGCCGGGCCCACCGGCTTTATCCCATCCGTGTTCGGGGTGGCATCGAGCTGGACGGCGAGGTCCGGGGCTTTGCCCGGCTGGAGCAAGCCACTACCGACCTGAGAAAGGCTATCGATGGCGCCGACGTTATCATGGTGGTCGTTCCGGCCTTTGCCCATGCTGCGGTCGCCCGCGCCATGGCGCCGCATTTAGCTTCCGGCCAGGTGGTGCTCTTGAATCCGGGCCGCACCGGTGGCGCGCTGGAGTTCGCCCATGTGTTGGAGCAGGCCGGGTGCCAAGGCCGGGCCATTGTCGCCGAAGCCCAGACCTTCATCTTTGCCAGCCGGAGCGTGGGGCCGGCTATGTCCCGCATCTTCCGCATCAAGAACGCTGTGCCCATCGCGGCCCTACCGGCCGGCGACACCGCTAGTTGCCTGGAGCGCGTCGTGGTGGCGTTTCCGCAGTTCGTGGCGGCACCGAACGTGCTTAAAACCGGCCTGGACAATGTGGGCGCCATCTTCCACCCCGCGCCGACCATCCTGAACGCGGGCCGCATTGAAGACACCCATGGGGCGTTCGAGTACTACCACGGCGGCATCACCCCGTCGGTGGCGCGGGTTATGGAGGCGCTGGATGCCGAGCGCGTCGCGGTTGGGCAGGCGCTGGGTATCGAGGTCATGACCGCCCATGAGTGGTTAGAAATGGCTTACGGCGCGACCGGGCAGAACCTGTGGGAGGCGGTGCTGGACAACGCGGGGTACGCCGGCATCCGGGCGCCAGCCTCGATGGAGACGCGGTATCTGTCGGAGGATGTGCCCGCCGGGCTGGTCCCAATGGCGTCGCTGGGGCGGCACCTGGGCATCTTGACGCCCACCATGGACGCCATCATCACCCTGGCCTCCACTGTTCACGCGGTGGACTATTGGGCCGATGGCCGGACGGTAGAGCGCCTCGGTCTCGCCGGGTTGGAACCCGATGCCATCCGCGCCCTAGTCGAGAAGGGGGGGATGGCCAGTGCCCGGGAGTCGGCAGCAATCGTCGGGGTCTAGCAGTCCCAAACCTTTCATACTGGGCGCTGCCCTCGGGGAGTGCGTCCACGTCGGTGGCATCGTCAACTTCTTGCATCAGGCGGAGGCTTACGGTTACCGCTGCCGGATGCTGGGACCGGCCATTTCGGTAGAGGACTTAATCCTGGCAGTAAGGGCGGAGAATCCGGACATCGTGGCCGTGAGCTACCGGCTGACGCCCGAGGCAGGGCGCCAGGTGCTGGAGCAGCTCCGCCGGTCGCTAGAGGCCGAGGGCCTGCTGGCAGGGCGGCGCTATATCTTTGGCGGGACGCCGCCCGTCTGCCGGGAGGCCGCGGCCATCGGCCTCTTCGAGGCGGTCTTCAGCCAGGAGAGCCCGCCGGAGGCCACCACCGCCTGGCTGGAGGGCCGGCCGTATCTCCCGGCCCCTGCGTCGCTGGCCCAGACGCTGGTGGAGCGGATCGCCGAGCAGCGGCCTTATCCGCTTTTGCGCCACCACTACGGCCAGCCTACCGTGGCGGCGACCGTTGCGGGCGTCGCCCGGCTGGCCGAGGCGCGGGTGCTGGACGTGATCTCGCTAGGCCCGGACCAGAACGCCCAGGAGTTCTTCTTCCGGCCGCACCAGATGGACCCCCAGGAGGACGGCGCCGGCGGCGTGCCGCTGCGCACCCCCGACGACCTGCGCCGCATCCGCGACGCCGCCCGGCGCGGCAACCACCCGCTGCTGCGCTGCTACTCAGGGACGCAGGACGTGCTCCAGTGGGGCCGGATGCTGGTAGAGACCATTAACAACGCCTGGTGTGCGGTGCCGCTCTTCTGGTACAGCCGCTTGGACGGACGGTCGCAGCGGCCGCTCACCCAATCGATCCCCGAAGCTCAGGAGCTGATGCGCTATCACGCCCGGCTGGGTGTGCCGGTGGAGATGAATGAGAGCCACCACTGGAGCCTCCGCGACGCTCCCGACGCGGTCGCCGTGGCGGCAGCATTTCTGGGGGCATATAACGCTCGAGCCTGCGGGGTCCGGCATTATGTTGCCCAGTACATGTTCAACAACCCCCGGGACACGCACTTCCGCATGGACCTGGCCAAGATGCTGGCCAAGCGTGACCTCATCCGGTCGCTGGAGGGCCCGGACTTTACCAGCTACACCGAGACCCGGGCCGGGCTGCACTTTTTCGTGCCTGATCCCGATTTAGCCAAGGGGCAACTGGCGGCCTCGATCATGCTCCAGATGGCGCTGCAGCCCGACATCGTGCATGTGGTGTGCTTTTCTGAGGCCCACCACGCCGCCAACGACGCAGAGATCATCGAGGCCTGTAAGATCGCCCACGGCGTCATTCGGAGCACCCTCCAAGGGCTGCCGGAGATGGCCGCTGACCCGGCGGTGCGCCAGCGCCGGGACGAGCTGGTGGCCGAGGCGCGGCTCATTCTGGAGGCCGTCCGCGAGCTAGCGGCGCCCGGTGCTAGTGATCCCTGGACCGACGCGGCGACCCTGGAGCAAGCGGTGAAGGTCGGCCTGTTTGACGCGCCGCACCTGTACGGTAATGCTTACGCGCGGGGCGCAATTCGCACCCGGGTGGTAGACGGCCGGCGAGTGAGCGTGGACCCCTCAAGCGGCGAGCTGTTGCCGGAGGCGGAGCGGATTCGGTGGGTGCTCGAGCCTCACCGGAGCTAAAGCGTTAGCACGCCCTTAGCACCGCATAGCGCGCCTGGCTATACTGAGGCTAGGAGGTCGGCATGGCGGTAGCCCGGCGTACCTTTACCGTTGGCGAATACTACAAGATGGCCGAAGCAGGCATCCTCCACGAGGACGACCGCGTCGAGCTGATTGAAGGGGAGATCGTCAACCTGACGCCTATCGGCAGCCGGCATCTGGCCTGCGTCAAGAAGCTCAATCGCCTCTTCTCCCAACGCCTTGGAGACGAGGTGATTATTAGCATTCAAGATCCCCTCCGGCTCAGCGACCAGAGCGAACCGGAACCCGACGTCGCCATACTCAAGCCGCGCCAGGATTTCTACGCCGAAAGCCCCCCAGGGCCGTCTGACACCTTGCTAGTGATCGAGGTCGCGGACACCTCGCTCCTGTACGACCGTAACATTAAGATGCCCATCTACGCCCGTGCCGGTGTTGTTGAAGTCTGGCTCGTTGACCTGCTCCAGCGGCAGATAACGACCTTCAGCAACCCTTCGCCTCAAGGCTACCAAAGCGTTCAAACCAAGCGCTCCGGCGACCGCCTTACCCCTACCGCTTGGCCAGCGCTAACGCTCTCCCTCGATGACCTCCTGCCCTAGAGGGCATTCGAAAAATCCCTTGGCCCCCCCCATCCTGTCATCGCGAGGAGGCCGTAGGCCGCCGAGGCGATCCCGCCAGGGGCGCTCGCGGTCACAGCCCAGGGGGCGCGGGCCAAAGCGGTGCGCAAGCGCACCCTACGAGGTTACTGACAGGCTAAGATGCAGAATCACCGGGGCATCTTGTTATGCCGCCTAGGTTAAGTTAGACTCCCTTGATGCTCATTCTTGGCCTGGTAGTCTTCATAGTCTTAGCAAGCTATGTTATTTCACTCTACGTGCTCTTTAAGCGCTCGCCCTTGCTTAAGCAGGCCCCCCCGCCGTCCCGAGCGCCGCTGATCTCGGTCATCGTGCCAGCTCGCAACGAGGAGCGCAATCTCAAAGTTACCTTAGCGGCGCTGCTCGGGCAGGACTACCCCAACTTCGAAGTCATTGCTATCGATGATAACTCAACCGATGCCACCCCCATCCTCCTGGCTCAGGCTGCCGCGCGTGACCCGCGCCTGCGCATCGTGCAAGGCGAGACGTTGGCTGAGGGTTGGACGGGCAAGAACTTCGCGGTCTTTCAGGGGGCTCAAGTAGCGCGCGGTGACTGGCTGCTGTTTGTCGATGCCGATGTGAGCTTGGCGCCGGGCGCTCTTAGCGCGGCTTACCAGGGTGCGCGAAAACATAAAGCGGCGCTTTTCTCCTTGTGGCCCAGCCACGACCTGCACGGCTTCTGGGAGCGTGCTGTGCAGTCGGTAATTCTTGCTATGCACTACTTCGCCGAGATGTTCCAGCGTATCAGGAGGCCCTGGAACCTAACCGCTGGGCCGGCTAACGGCCAGTTCATCTTGATCTCTCGCCGGGCCTACGATGAAGTGGGCGGACACCGGGCTGTGCGCGATAGCGTGCTTGAAGATTATGAGCTGTCTTACCGCCTGCGCCAGCAGGGACACAACACTATTACCCTAAACGGCGCCAGGCTGGCCCAGGTCAGGATGTACGCCTCGCTCGGCGAGATCTGGCAGGGGTGGTCGAAGAACACTTTTCTCGGCATGCGTAACGGCCCGCTCGAGACCTTTGGCGCTACTGCGGTGGTGGCGCTGGTCTGCTGCGGGCCGCTAGCTTTGAGCTTATGGGCGGTGCTCGAGCTGAGCCTCGACCCAAGTGCTACTGCTGTGATGGGCCTGGGACTGGCGGCGGTCTCATGGCTGCTGCTAGCTGCTGCCGGCCGCCTCCTGCGCCCGCTGATTAACCTCCCGCTGGGATACCTAGTTAGTTTTCCCCTGGGTGGGCTGGTGCTGATCGGCATTCTGCTCAACTCGGCCTATCGCCATACCCTAGGCAACGGGGTGCGCTGGAAAGGGCGGCGCTACGGTGCCGCTGCCCAGCGGCCTGTGGAGCCGTGATGGACAGACATGCCGCCGTCACCGGCGCGGGCGGCTCGCTGGGGCGGGCGTTAGTGGCGCAGCTCGTAGCCGAAGGCTGGTCGGTGGCTGGGCTGGTGCGCCGCGAGCGTGACGCTGAAGCGCTGCGGCAGCTTAAGGCGACGCCCGTTATGGGCGACCTGCGCGACACTTCGAGCCTGGCACGATTAATGTCCGGTGCCCAGGTGGTCTTTCACCTGGCGGCCTGGATGGGCAAACCGGCCAAGGGCGAACTGGCCCACGCCATCAACGTCGAAGGGACCCGGCAGGTCGTTCAGGCGGCGGCTGCTGCACAGGTTAAGCGGGTGGTGCTAGCTAGCAGCATCGCTGTCTACGGGCCAGTGCGCGACGGGGTCATCACTGAGGAGCGCGCTCCCTGGCCGGTAGGCGACCTTTATGGCGACAGCAAGGGGCAAGGCGAGCGGGTCGCGCGCGACGAGGCTGATGGGCTCGGGCTCGAGCTAGTCATCTTGCGCCCGACCATGATCTACGGCCCGGCCTCGCCGTCGTGGACGGTTCTACCTTTTGAGACGATCCAGCGCGGGCTGCCGATCATCATCGGCGACGGTAACGACCTGCTCGACGCGGTCTATGTCGATGACGTAGCCAACGCCTTGGTATTGGCCGGGCGAGTCCCAGAGGCAGCCGGCGAGAGCTTCAATATCAGCGGCGCGGCAGTTACCTGGAACGACTTTATGGGTGCTTACGCCAAGATGGCGGGGGCTAAGTTGCGCCGCGTTCCGGCGCCGTTAGCCTGGTCAGGAGCGCGCGCCGCGGCGGCGCTGACGCGCCCGCTGTTGGGCCGTCCGGTGGTGATCCCCGAAATGCTCGGGGTGATGACCAGCCGCGCCACCTTTCCTCATGATAAGGCCCGCCGACTACTTGGCTATGTGCCGCAAGTGGATCTGGCTGAAGGCATGCGCCGGACCGAAGCCTGGCTGCATCAGGCCGGTCTGCTGCGCCGCCCGCGCGTGGCGCTAGTGACGGGCGCGGCCAGCGGCCTGGGTCAGGCCGTAGCGCGCCAGCTAGCCGAGCGCGGGCTAGTTGTCTACGCCTCGGACATCGATATAGCAGCACTGGCTCCGCTTGAGCCGCAAGTACGGGTACTGGCGCTCGATGTAACCTCGGCAGAAAGTATCGAACGGGCTATGGCAAGGCTTAATGAGGATCAAGCCCAGGTTGACCTGCTGATCAACACCGCCGGCATTCTCAGGCCGGGCGCGCTCGAGGCGCAGGCTATGAGCGAGATCGAGCAGCAGTTGGCGGTCAACACTTTAGGTCCGCTCCGCTTGGCAAAAGCGCTAGCGCCCGGCATGCGCCGTCGCGGCTTCGGGCGGATTATTAATGTCAGCTCCACCAACGGCTTTTTAGTTACACCCTTTACCGGTGCCTACTCGGCCTCTAAGTTTGCCCTGGAGGCGTTCTCCGACGCGCTGCGGCTCGAGCTCGCACCCTGGGGGTTAGAGGTCGGAGTAGTGCAGCCCGGCGCCATGAAGACCCCCTTTGCTGAGAGCGCCAAGGCTGCGCTGCGCCAGGAGATCGGCCGCTCCGGCCCGGACTGGCAGGGTTATCTGGCAGGCTTCTTGAACAGCTCGCTGTGGGGCACCGCTACCGCTACCCCGGTCGAGGCGGTAGCCGGGCGGATCGTCAAGTATGCGCTAGGGAGGCGCCTCAAAGCGCGCCGTTACGGCACCTTGGACGCTATCCCGACCCGCCTGCTGGCAGCGCTTCCCGACTCGCTCAAGGACGCTTATTTCAGACGCGCTGCGGGGCTTAAGCCAAAAACTAAAAACCCTCGTTAATCGCCGGCCCGGCGCCGCCTCTGCCACCAGCGCTGCAGCCAGTGCGGCGGTTTATGCAGCAGCAGCAGCCAGCCGGCCAGCGGGCCCAGCACAAAGGTGAGATAAAAGCCACCCAAGCGCCAGAATAAGATGGGCGCTGCGATCGGTTGCGCTAGGTGACCGCCAGCAGCCAGACCGACTACGAACTCCATGAAGCCGGCTGCCCCCGGCGTCGGCACCACAAACGAGACTAGGGTAATAACGCTGAGCAACACGATGATGTCGAGCAGCCGCACCTGGCTGCCGTATATCGTCAGGAGCGCCCAGAACAGCGTGAAGTTAGCCAGCCAGCCCAGCAAGGTGACGAGCTGCAACCACACCCACTCCCTGAGGCGCATGGCGGCAAAGGCTCGCGCGCTGCGGTAGTAGCTGCGGGCGGCCTGGCGCAGGCGCGTCGCCCAGCGCCGCAAGGATCGCTGCCGGGCTAAAGAGAGCATCAGGCGCACTACGGGGCGGGGGTAGCGGCCTAGCATGAGCGCACCAGCAAGCGCTACTAAGGCGGCGATCAGGCTGAGCAGCTCGAGCTTGCCTGGCAGCACCAGCGTCTCGCTGAAGATAGCGTAAAAGAGACCCAAGGGGATCAGCCAGGCGAATACCACCAGGTCGAGAATGAAAATCTGCACAGCCATGCCGATCCCCGTTCCCCACGGCACACCCAAGCGGGTCAAGGCTGCGACCAGCGTCGGGGCCCCACCTGAGCCGCCTGGGGTCAGCGCGGCGCCAAAGACCATGGCGATATGCGCCAGCCAGGCGGTGTAAGGACTCAGGCGGTAGTGGTGCTGCTGGGCTAAGAGCTGTAGTCGCCGGTAGGGGATTATCCACATCAAGCCAAAACTCAAAAGGCCGAGCGCTACCGGGCTGGTGCCCAGATCGACGGGAAGGTACGAGGCAGGGTCGAGCAGCGCCTCCCGGCTGACCAGGTAGAGACCCACAAAGCCCAGTGTGAAGCTGAGCAGCACCATTGCCACGAGGCGCTTCACGCCAGGCCACCTTGCCGAGAGCGCTCCGCCGGAAAGCCACGAGTAGCTGCCTGCTGGAGATAGCTCGCTAGGCGTGCGGTCATCCCAGCAAGCTCCAACTGGCGGCAGCTAGCCGCTACCGCTTCCAACCGGTGCGGAGAGGCCTGGTAGCCGCGCACCAGGGCGGACAAACTAGCCAGGTCGCGCACCTCGTGCCCCAGGCCCCGCGTGACTAGAAACCGCAGCAGCTTAACTTCGTTGAGGCCGGCATAGCCTGTTACCAACAGCGGGCGGCCCACCGCCAGCGCCTCCATCACCGAGGCCGGCCCGGCCTTGCCGATGACCAGATCACAAGCCGCCAGATAGTCGGCCATGTTGTCAACAAAGCCGCGCACCGCCAGCTGCGACGACGCGAAGGCTCGTAGCGTCCCTGCTAAAGCCTCGTTGCGCCCGGCAATAACCACTACTTGCGGGGTTTGCGGCAGCGCCAACAGCGTCCGCACCACCGCTACAGCGTTGGCTCCCACCCCCTCGCCGCCCAGGGATACCAAGCAGGTAAAGCGCTCCGGCAGGCCCAGGCAGGCTCGAGCCTCCGCCTGGCTCAGCGGCCGCAAGAAGGCCTGCTGCACCGGATAGCCCACCACGTCGATCTTATCGGCGCTGACACCGAGCCTAACTAGGTCGTTAAGCACCGGGCGGGACGGCACTGCGAACTGATCGGCCTCTGGCTCGGCCCATAGCGCGCTGGCATCTAGCGGTTCGGTGGCGAAAGTCAACACCGGTGTGCTCAGGCCGTAACGCCGCCGGCTCCGGGTGAGCGCAACGGTCAAGAAGCCGTGATTGGCGACAATCAGTGCGGGCGGCTGGGCCTGGAAATGCTGAGCGGCGGCTTTGGCCACCTCGTCTAGCGAACGCCGCAGTACCCGCCGCGTGACGGCTGGGAAGGCATCGATTAGCCGCTGACCAGAGCGAGCCGTCCAGGGGTGCGCCAGCATCCAGCGCCACTGCGCCTTGTGGCGAGCGTCCTCTGCGGTAAAGCCGAGATCTTGCATCAGGTCGGAGATGGTGAGGTCGAACTGATCTGGATAGGCAGCCGCGATGGCCTGGGCCATAGCCCGCGCTGTCGCTACGTGCCCCCCTCCCGCCGCGATGGTGGCAAAGGCGATGTGCGGGCGTGTCATGAAACTATCATACCGAGCCGCTAAAAGTTGCACCATGACGGCGTAGGAGTTTAGGCAGTCACGCTTCGCTGTAGCCCTTGCTGCCAGCTAAGCGGCGGCTGATAGCCTAACTCCTGCTTGGCCGCCGCGAGGGAGAAGTGGAGGTCTCGGCGCATCAGCGCGGCGGCGTAGCGGCTTAGGGGCGGAGCCTCCTTGGGCCGAACCGCTGCCCATACCCCCTCCACAGCGTGACCGAGCAGGGCTGCCGCCCACCCTGGGACCATTAGCCAGCGCGGCGTGACGCCGAGCAAGCGGGCCAACTCCGCCAACACCTCGTGCCAGGTCGGCGCCCCCTCGTCGGCGATTAGGTAGAGGCGATTGGCCGCCGCCGGGACGGTCGCCGCCAGCACCAGCCCTTCGGCCAGATTGCCGACGTAGGCGGTATTGATAACAGCGCGCCCGCCCTCTACCAGCGGGAAGGGACCGCGCCGCAAAGCGGCCATCAGCCGCGATAAGATCGGGTCGCGCGGACCAAAGGGCCATAATCCGGGCCGGACGATGACCGGCTCGAGCCTAGCCCGCTCTACCAACAGCTCAGCGATTACCTTAGAGCGAGCATAGGCGTTGAGGTCGCCGTCACGGGGGGTAGCTCTAGGGTCGGCATCGCGGTAGCCCCGATAACGGTGTACGGCCACGCTCGAGACCAGTACCAGCCGCCTCACCCCGGCACGCTCAGCTTCGCGCAGCACGCGCTCGGTGCCCAGCACGTTGGCCTGATAAAACGGCTCCCAGGGGCCCCATTCGGCCACCCGGGCGGCGGCATGCACCACTACCTCGACCCCGTCAAAGGCCCCTGCTAGGCTCTCGGAGCTAGTGATATCGGCGCGGACCAGCTCAGTTTCACCCAGCACCGCAGCTAGGTTGTCCAGCACTCCCCAAGGGCTGACCAAGGCGCGTACCTGGTGCCCGGCTAGTAGCAGTCGCTCTACTAAGTGGCTGCCGATAAACCCGTGAGCGCCGGTAACAGCAATTTTCATGGCAACAGCAGCCCCTGGAAGTAGAGCGAGAAGAGGTCGTTGCTGAGGCCGATGATTAGGTGCAGCAAAATGGGCCACAGCAGTGAGCGGCTGCGGATAGCCAGCACCGCAAAGATAAACCCGAAGGGGATAGCTAGCAACATCTCCGGCAGCGGCTTGCCGAGGTGGATCAAGGCCGAGGCGACGGCTTGCAGCCAGACGGCGGCCTTTACCCCCCACAGGGGCTTAAGGGTGTGCAGCATGAAACCGCGAAAGAAAAACTCATAGGCGACGTAATACGCAGCATAGAGCAGGACCCACAGCAGTAGGTTGGTAACACTAGCTCCGGCCCAGGCGCCGGGCCAGGGGTAGGTGGCCTGGATCTCCGGCAAGCGCGCTCCGAGGGCCAACCCCGGCACCACCAGCAGCGCCAGCAGCGCCGTTGCCCCGGCTCCGAAGCGGACATCTCCCAGCCCTAGGCCGAACTCTCGCCAGGGCTCGCGGCAGGCCAGTAAGACCACCAGCGGGACGATCAAGAGCAGCAGCAGCGCCCAACCGATCGTAGCCAGCGCCGCCTCCAGGCTACGCGGAACCCCGGCCAAGTGCGGGCCGGGGCTGCCCAGATACCAGTACAGGCTTGACAGTAGCAGCGCCAGGCCGAGATACAAAGTCGGTTTAGCGGGGCTGACCAGCGTTATAAGTTCGGCTACTAGCGCGCGCAGCATTTACAAGGGTTTCTGATAGAGCCGGTAGGTCTTGGCCAGATAGCCGCCGGAAGCCTTGATACCGTTGTTCATGGCCTCGTTATCCTCAAGAATCCAGCTACACTCAGAGCGCCGATAGCCCTTGGCGGTGCCGCGCCGGTAGACCTCGCGAATCAGCACTAGCTCGAGCCCGGTGCGGCGGAACTCCGGCAACAGCCCCAGGATGGGAAGGCGGATCTGGTTGATGTAGCGCTTGCGCCTGAGCAGCGTGAGTATCCCCCAGGGCAGCAGGCGGCCCCGCATCCTTTTGAGCACCTGATTTAGATCGGGTAGGCCGAGGGCTAACCCGGCCACCTTCCCCTCAACCTCGGCAATCAGGGCGATGTCGGGGTCGATGATCAGTTTAAGCTCAGCGGCCAGGTGGTCAAACTCGGCGTCGGTGTACTTGACAAAGCCCCAGTTCTGCTCCCAGGCCTCGTTGTAGACGTGCTTGAGGATCGCTAGCTCGCGATCCAACTGCTTGAGGTTGGCCGGGCGGATCACCGGCTTGAGGCGCTGTTCGATCCGGTCTACCAGTCTGAGCAGCCGTTCGCCTAAGCCGCGCTCCTCGTCGGCAAACCAGGCGTAGAGGTCTTTGATCTTCTGGTAGCCTGCCGCCTCGACATAGACCGGGTAGCTCGGGGGGTTATAGGGCATCATGATAAAGGGGTCTAAATCAAAACCGTCGATCTGCAACCCTGACCCGTCGTTCATGCTGGGGTTAGCCGGGCCGCGCAGCGCCCTGCGGCCAAGCTCCTTAGCCCAGCCTTCCACGGTGGCTAGCAGCGCCTGGGCGGCCCCCTGGCTGGCGGCCTCGAAGAAGCCAAAAAAGGCCAGGTTATCGCCGTGGGTGGCGTTATGATTGTCATCATCGATGCCGGCAATCCGCCCCACCACTTCGCCCCCCTGCTCGGCTAGGTAGAGCTCTAAGCGGGCGTGCTGGTAAAAAGGGTTCTTTTTAGGATTGAACTTGGCCCACTCGTTAATTAAGAGCGGCGCTACCCAGTGCGGATCATGGCGGTACAGCGCAAAGGGGTACTCGATGAAGCGCTTAAGATCGCGCCGACTAACTACCGGGCGGATCGTGACGGCGCTCATGCAGCTAACCGTGCCCGAAACGCTGCGATGACACTGGCGCTTGAGCTAGAGGGCTGTGAAAATCGCTTTAGTATGCGCCTCATGTTACCCCTTAATCACACCGAGCTGCCGCCCCACCACCGCAAAGGCCTCCAGCAGCCGCTTAAGCTGCTCAGGCGTGTGGTTAGCGTTGACGCTGGTGCGGATGATCGCCTGCCCTGTCGGCACGCTAGGAGGCAAGGCCGGGGTGGTGAAGATGCCGGCATCCCACAGGCCGCGCCAGAAGATGACTGCCAGCTCATCAGGGCCAATTAGCACCGGCAAGATTGGCGTCTCAGAACCAAGCGTATTAAAGCCTAGGCTGTTTAAGCCGTCATGCAGCAGCTTGACGTTATGCCAGAGCTGCTCGCGGTGCCAGGGCTCGCTCTCGATGATGTCTAGCGCCTTGAGTGCTGCCGCCATCTGCATAGCGGGCAGCGCTGCGGTGAAGATAAAGGGCCGTGCCTTGTGCTTGATCCAGTTAACAACCTTACGCTCGCCAGCCACAAAGCCGCCTACGGAAGCGAACGACTTGGAGAAGGTGCCGAAGACCAGATCGACCTGGTCTTCGAGCCCAAAATGCTCGGCGGAGCCGCGCCCCCCGTCGCCCAGCACGCCGGAGGCATGGGCGTCGTCAACCATCACCCGCGCACCGTACTTACGGGCAATAGCGACGATCTCGGGGAGCTTGGCGATGTGCCCGCTCATCGAAAAGACGCCGTCGGTTACAATCAGCCGCCCGCCGGGTTTAGGGGCATCCTTGGCCAGCAGCCGCTCGAGCTCGTCCATGTCGTTATGCTCGTACTTGCGCAGCGTGCCAAAGGAGAGCCGAGCCGCGTCATAGAGGCAGGCATGGTTCTCCCGATCGAAGTAAAGGATATCTTGTCGCCCGGCTAGCGCGCTAATTACCCCCAGTGAGCCCAGATAGCCGGCGCTAAAGGTTAGGGCCGCGGGTTTGCGGAAGAAGTTGGCCAGGCGGAGCTCGAGCTCTTCGTGTAGCGTCAGGGTGCCGGTTAAGAAGCGCGAGCCGGTGCAGCTGGTGCCGAAGTCGTTGAGGGCCTCCCGCGCTGCTTCCTTAAGGCGTGGGTCTTGGGTTAAGCCCAGGTAGTCGTTAGAGCCGGTGATCACCATCTCGCGACCTTCGACGGTGACAGTACCCCCATGCTGGGCTGCAATAGGACGGAAAAATGGATGCAGTCCGAGCGCCGCCGCCTCGTCCGCGCGGGTGAACGCGTACGCCTTGGTAAAGATATCGCGGCTCGTCTCTAGCGGCTCTTCGACCCCCTGGGGGTGGTTGGTGATGCTGGCAGCGTTTGACAAAAAGTCCTCCAGAGCCTTTAGCTGTGCCCAGGGCACATGTCGGACAACTATAGCATAGGGTAGCATAGGCAGCGCCTAGAGCTTGGCCCGGTAGCGTGGTAAGCTCGCTTGGCGCTTTGGCGCCCTGAAGGGGTTTCATGAAGGTAGCGGTGATTCAGTTTCCTGGTTCGAACTGCGACGATGACGCACGCTACGCGCTGGCCGGACTAGGAGCCGAAGCGGTGATGATCTGGCATCGCGAGCGCGAGCTTAAGGGCGCCGGCGCGGTGGTTATCCCCGGCGGTTTTAGCTACGGCGACTACCTGCGCAGCGGCGCGCTGGCCGCCCTTTCGCCGGTGATGGAGGCAGTGCGCGCCTTTGCCGCCCGCGGTGGGCCGGTAGTGGGGATCTGCAACGGCTTTCAGATCCTAACCGAAGCGGGCTTGCTACCGGGGCAACTAGCCCGCAATCCGTCGCTCCACTTTTTGTGCCAAACGGTACTGCTGCGGGTCGAGCGGAGCGACACCGCCTTCACCCGCGGCTATACCCCAGGCCAGCTGCTACGCCTGCCGATCGCTCATAATGAGGGCTCTTACTACGCCGACCACGAGACTATAGCCCGGCTCGAGGGCGATGGGCGCGTGATCTTTCGCTACGCCGATGCCCAGGGCCAACTCAGCGCGGTGGCCAACGTTAACCAGAGCCTCCATAGCATCGCCGGGATCGTGAATGAACGCGGCAATGTGCTGGGCATGATGCCCCACCCCGAGCGGGCCGCTGAGACGCTGTTAGGTTCTACGGACGGCTTGCCGCTGCTTCGTGCGCTGCTTGAGGCTGGTTTATGCTAAGGCGATGGACACCCGACTAAGAGACCGCGCCGCTGATTTTGGCCTGTCGCCCGAAGAGTTCGACCTAGTGGTAGCGGCCCTCGGGCGCCAACCGAACGCGCTCGAAGCGGCCATGTTTGGAGCGCTGTGGAGCGAGCACTGCGGCTACAAGAACTCCCGCCCGCTCTTAAGGCGCCTCCCCACCCAAGGCCCGCAGGTGTTGCAAGGACCCGGCGAGAACGCTGGCGTAGTCGATGCCGGTGACGGCTGGGCGATCGCCTTTAAGATGGAGTCGCACAACCACCCCTCGGCTATTGAGCCGGTGCAGGGGGCGGCTACCGGTGTAGGCGGTATCCTGCGCGATATCTTTGCCATGGGGGCGCGGCCGGTAGCGGTGCTTGATAGCCTGCGCTTCGGTGAGCTTACCAACCCGCGCAGCCGCTACCTGCTGGCCGGCGTAATACACGGCATCGCCAGCTACGGCAACGCTATAGGCGTGCCCACCGTGGGCGGCGAGATCAGCTTCCACCCCTGTTACCAGGAGAACCCGCTGGTCAACGTCATGGCGATCGGGCTCTTGCGCCATCAGGACTTACAGCGCGGCACCGTCGGTACGGTCGGTAATAAGCTCGTCTACGTCGGCTCCAAGACCGGGCGGGACGGCCTGGGTGGAGCGGTGTTCGCCTCGGCGGACCTAAGCGACCATTCTGAAGCTGACCGCCCAGCGGTGCAGGTAGGCGACCCGTTCATGGAGAAGCTCTTGCTCGAGGCGTGCCTGGAGGCCATCGCTAAAGGGCTGGTGGTCGGCGTGCAAGACATGGGGGCGGCCGGGCTTACTAGCAGCGTGGGCGAGATGGCGCACCGGGCCGGATTGGGGGTAGACCTGTTTGTCGATAAGGTGCCGCGCCGCGAAACCGGCATGACTCCGCTGGAAGTGATGCTCTCGGAGTCGCAAGAGCGGATGGTGCTGGCCGCTAGGCCCGACCAAGAGGAGGCGCTGAGAGCCTTACTGGCGCACTGGGAGCTCGACGCGGTAACGATCGGCGAAGTCAAAGCGCACGGCCGCTTCCGCATCTTGGACGGCACTGTGGTGGCCGACCTGCCGGTTAAGGCCCTTAACGAAGCGCCGACCTACACCCGCGCCGGGGTGGAGGACCCCGAGATTAAGGCCCGGCGCGAGACCGTAATCGAGGTACCGGTGCCGCGGGATCTGGGTCAGGCGCTGCTGATGCTACTCAGTAGCCCCACCATCGCCAGCAAGGCGCCGGTCTACATCCAGTACGACCACCAGGTGATGACCAACAGCGTGGTCATCCCCGGCCAGGCTGACGCCGCAGTGCTGCGCATCAAAGGGAGCCGCCGAGGGATAGCCGCTAGCACCGACTGCAACCCGCGCTACTGCTACCTCGACCCCTACTTGGGCGCTAAGCACGCGGTGGCTGAAGCAGCCCGCAACGTGGCCTGCGTCGGCGCGAGGCCCTGGGCTATTACCAACAACCTCAACTTTGGCAACCCTACTCGGAAGGATGTCTATTACCAGCTCGAGCGGGCCGTCGAAGGGCTTAAAGATGCTTGCTTGGCCCTAAATACCCCGGTCACCGGTGGCAACGTCAGCCTCTATAACCAGTACCGCGCCGGCGGCGAGCTACGTTCCATCTACCCCACTCCGACGGTCGGCATGATCGGGCTGCTTGACGACGTCACCCGTTACGCCACGCTGTCCTTCAAGCGCGAGGGGGACGCGGTGCTGCTTATCGGCGAGAACAGCGGCGAGTTGGGGGCCAGCGAGTATCTGGCCCGCCTGCACGGCCTGGAGGCAGGCCGCCCGCCCAGCCTCGATCTTGAGCGCGAAAAAGCCGTGCAAGACGCAGTCATTGCGCTGATAAGCGCGGGTCTTTGCGACACTGCTCATGACTGTAGCGAAGGGGGCCTGGCGGTGGCGTTAGCCGAGATGGCCATAGCCGGCGGCCGGGGTGCTACCCTTGAACTGTCAGGCGAGGCACGGCCCGACGCGCTGCTGTTTGGCGAAGCTGCCTCACGGATCGTGGTGGCGCTCCCGCTCGAGCGGCTTGCGCCCGCCTTGGCGCTGCTTAACCAGGCTGGGGTGCCGTATACCAACCTGGGCTCGGTTGGTGGGGACAACCTCACCCTGGCCTATCCGGGCGCTCAGCTCCGGTTACCTCTAGCAGACCTCGCGACGGCCTTCCAACAACCGCTGAAAGATGCCTTAGCATGACCTGGCCACTTGACAAACCCCGTGAGGAGTGCGGCGTCTTTGCCGTGCACCTCACCGCTCCGGCAGACGTAGCCGCGTTGTGCCATCTCGGGCTCTTTGCCTTGCAGCACCGTGGCCAGGAGTCATGTGGCATCTGTGTCTCGGATGGCGCTGAGATCGCCATCGAAAAGGATATGGGGCTGGTCGCGGAGGTCTTCACCGAAGAGCGCCTCGCTAAGCTGCGCCTCCCGGCAGCGCGTACCGGCATCGGCCATACCCGCTACTCGACTACCGGCTCGTCGCTGCGCTTTAATGCCCAACCGCTCACGGTGCGCTCCAACAAGGGGATCTTGGCGCTGGCGCATAACGGCAACTTCACTAACGCTAGAATTATCCGCAACCAGATGCTCGAGGACGGCGCGGTGTTTCAGACCACCAACGATAGCGAGGTGATGATCAACCTGATCGCCCGCTACAGCCACCTCTCGCTCGAGCAGGCCACCGCCCGGGTGATGGGCGAGCTGCAAGGCGGCTTCGCCGTGGTGATCATGGACAAGACCAAGGTGCTGGGCCTGCGCGACGCCCACGGCGTGCGCCCGCTGGTCATCGGGCGGCTGCCTGGCGGCTACGTCTTGGCTTCCGAGCCTGCCGCGCTAACTATCATCGGTGCCGAGGTAGTGCGTGACGTGCAGCCCGGCGAGCTGGTAGTCGCCGACGACCGAGGCTTGCACTCACGCCAAGTGCTTACCCCCCAGCCTACTCCCTGCGCCTTTGAGTGGATCTACTTCGCCCGTGGCGACGGCGCCCTGGACGGGGCTGATGTGCATGAGGCGCGGCTTAGGATGGGCGAAATCCTGGCGCGAGAGGCGCCGGTCGAAGCCGACGTGATAGTCGGGGTGCCCGACTCAGGGCTAGCGGCTGCGATCGGCTATGCTCGAGCCAGCGGCATCCCGTATGATCTTGGCCTCTACAAGTCGCCCTATGCCGGGCGGACCTTCATTAACCCCAACCAGCGCCTGCGCGAGCTTAAGGTGCATCTTAAGCTCACCCCTACCGCGGCTATTAGGGGGAAGCGGGTGGTGCTGGTTGACGACTCCATCGTGCGCGGCACTACCAGCGGGCGGATCGTGCAGATGCTGCGCGACGCTGGAGCCAGGGAAGTCCACTTCCGCGTCAGCAGCCCGCCCATTAAGTACCCCTGCTACTACGGCATCGACACCGCCGCCCGCCAGGAGCTAGCCGCCGCTACCATGAGCGTCGAGGAGATCCGCCAGAAGATCGGCGCCGACACGCTCTACTTCATTAGCGAGGCCGGGCTGTCCCGAGCCATCGGCATCGCTGAAACCTGTCTGGCCTGCTTTAACGGTGCCTACCCCGCCGGGCATCCTGGCGAAGAGGCCGCCAAGGAGGGGCTCGAGCTACCCTTGTTCGAGTTAGCATCTTGACCTGCTTGAGCTTGCCGGCATAGCCAACAGCTACACTGGTAAACGATGATGGTGTGATGAAACCCTTATAGCGATGGCCAAAGTAGCATGACTATCGCGCCAAGCTGGCCGCACCCTAGTGGCTGAGGCCGAATTTCTCCAGAGTCAACTTGCGGTTGGTCGAAGTGGCCGTATATAATCGTAGCTTGGGAGCCGGGTGAACGTTTTTGCAACAAACCGGAAAACCCTCCCAGCGCGGCGATGTAGCTCAGCCGGTTAGAGCACACGACTCATAATCGTGGGGTCGACGGTTCAAGTCCGTCCATCGCTACCAAGTAAGAGACGCCAAAACGCGCGGTTTTCGGGCCGTGCGTTGTCTCATTCTGGACGTGGTATACCATGGTGATGAACGCAGGTCCTGGCTGCAAACATGGCTTAGCCGGAATGGTTGGGCGATCCTGCGATCCTGCGAGTACCCGCAGGACGCAGGACTTATGGTTGGGCGAAGCCTTGTGTTGGCTGTACCAGTTCCAGCTTAAAGGAGGACGGAAATGACCGAAACCAGCAAGTGCCCGGTAACGGGCAAGCAGCACAGCCCCGCCGGTAGCGGCACCACCATCCGCGACTGGTGGCCCAACCAGTTGAAGCTCGAGCTGCTGCACCAGCACTCCAGCAAGTCCAACCCGATGGAACCGGAGTTCAACTACAAAGCAGAGTTCGAGAGCCTCGATTATGCGGCACTCAAGCAAGACTTGGCCAAGCTGATGACCGACTCGCAGGACTGGTGGCCCGCCGACTTCGGGCATTACGGCCCGTTGTTTATCCGCATGGCCTGGCACAGCGCTGGCACCTACCGCATTGGCGATGGGCGTGGCGGGGGTGGCAGGGGCCAGCAGCGCTTCGCCCCGCTCAACAGTTGGCCGGACAATGTCAGCCTGGACAAGGCCCGCCGGCTGTTGTGGCCCATTAAGCAGCAGTATGGCCGCCAGATCTCCTGGGCCGACCTGATGATCCTGGCTGGCAATGTTGCGCTGGAGACGATGGGGTTCAAGACCTTTGGCTTTGGTGGTGGTCGCGAAGACGTCTGGGAGCCCGACCAGGATGTCTACTGGGGTAGCGAGACGGCCTGGCTCGAGGACAAACGTTACTCTGGTGAGCGGGAGCTGGAGAATCCGCTAGCGGCCGTACAGATGGGGCTAATCTATGTTAACCCGGAAGGCCCGAACGGCAACCCCGACCCAGTAGCAGCAGTAAAGGATATCCGCGAGACCTTCGCCCGCATGGGCATGAACGACGAGGAGACGGTGGCGCTGATTGCCGGCGGTCACACCTTCGGCAAAGCCCACGGGGCCGGGCCAGCTTCCCACCTGGGGCCCGAGCCCGAAGCAGCGGGCCTCGAGGAGCAGGGCCTGGGCTGGCGCAGCAGCTTTGGCAGCGGCAAGGGCGGCGACACCATCACCAGCGGCCTGGAGGTCACCTGGACTTCCACCCCCACCAGGTGGAGCAGCAACTTTTTATGGAATCTGTTCGGCTTCGAGTGGGAGCTGACCAAGAGCCCAGCCGGCGCATACCAGTGGCAGCCCAAGCACGGCGTGGGCGCGGGCACGGTGCCGGATGCCCACGATAAGTCCAAGCGGCACGCGCCGGCCATGCTGACCACCGATCTGTCCCTACGCTTCGACCCGGTTTACGAGAAGATCTCACGGCGCTTCATGGAAAACCCGGATCAGTTTGCCGAGGCCTTTGCCCGGGCCTGGTTCAAGCTGACCCACCGCGACATGGGACCCCGCGCGCGCTACCTCGGGCCGGAGGTTCCTGCCGAAGAGCTGATCTGGCAAGACCCCATCCCCGCCGTCAACCACCGGCTGATTGATGAGCAGGACGCTGCTTACCTGGCGGACAGAATTCTGGCCTCGGGCTTATCCATAGCCGAACTGGTCTACACCGCCTGGGCCTCGGCCTCCACCTTCCGTGGCTCCGACCAGCGCGGCGGTGCCAACGGCGCACGAATTCGCCTGGCCCCACAAAAAGACTGGGAGGTCAACCAGCCCGCCCAACTAGCCAAGGTGCTGGAGGTTCTCGAGGGCATCCAGCGTGAGTTCAACAGCGCTGCCCCGGACGGCAAAAAGGTCTCGCTGGCCGATCTGATCGTGCTGGCTGGCTGCGCTGCGGTGGAACAGGCCGCCCGCAATGCCGGCTACCAGGTAAAGGTTCCTTTCCAGCCGGGCCGTATGGACGCCTCTCAGCAGCAGACCGACCCGGCCTCATTTGCGGTGCTCGAGCCCATTGCCGACGGTTTTCGCAACTATCTCAAGGGCCAGTACAGCGTACCGGCCGAGGCATTGCTGGTTGATAAAGCCCAGCTACTCACCCTTACCGCCCCGGAAATGACCGTCCTGCTGGGGGGAATGCGGGTGCTGGACGCCAACTTCGCCCAGGCCCAGCACGGCGTTTTCACCCAGCGGCCCGGGGCGCTTACCAACGACTTCTTCGTCAACCTGCTGGATATGGGCACCGAGTGGAAAGCGGTTGGCGATGCCCAGGAGGTGTTTGAGGGGCGCGATCGCAAGTCTGGCGAAGTCAAGTGGAGCGGCACGCGCGTTGACCTGATCTTCGGTTCGCACTCCCAGCTCCGGGCTATAGCCGAGGTCTACGCTAGCGCAGATGCCCAGGAGAAGTTTGTTCACGACTTTGTTGCGGCCTGGCACAAGGTGATGAACCTGGACCGCTTTGATCTGGCCTGATTGCAGCATCTAGGTGATCGCTTAACCTGACGACCGGGGCAAGTCCGGTTGCAGGTTAAGCGTATCGGACGATAAGATCGAGTCATGGCATTTCGTTTCAGACGAAGCATTAGCATAGCCCCTGGGTTGAGAGTCAATCTCGGAAAACGCGGCGTTAGCCTTTCGGCTGGCGTCAGGGGTGCGTCGTTAACCTTCGGCTCTCGCGGAACTTACGCCAATGTGGGAATACCAGGGACCGGGCTGTCGTATCGGCAGAAAGTTGGCGGTGGTTCGGAACAGCGACGCATCGCAATAACTCAGCAAAGACTTGAAAGAGAATACCTGCGGCTTGAACAGGAAAGGAAACGGCAGGAAGCATTATCGCAGCTCACACTCAGCCTTGATAGGGATACGGGTGAATTACGGATAGAAGACAGATTTGGCGGTCCCTTATCCAGGCAAGACCTCAAGTTTGTTTGGGACCAGAAACGAAGTGTCATTCTGGAGTGGCTGCAACGGCAAACCGAGGAGATCAACGGCGATGTTGACCTACTCACGTCGATACATCAAGACACACCCGCTCCGAACTCGGAACCCGAATATGAAACGATACCTTTTGCCGAGGAGCCTCCAGAGCAGCCTATACAGCCCGAGGCGGCGCCCAGGCCAGCGGTCAAACAGCTACCGCCCTTAGGGTTCTTTGCCAAACTTCTAAGGAGCCGGAGGCTGGCGTACGAGCGAGCGCAGCAGCAATGCCATGAAGAAAACGAGATGGCACTGGTTGCTTGGAGAGAGACGGAAAAGGAAAAGGACGAGAATTATCAAACAGCGCTGCAAAGATATGTGCAATTGAAGAGAGGCTGGGAGCAGCGTAAGAATGACTATGAGACAGACCAAGCTGATAAGCGAGCTAAGTTTCCCGAGTTGCTGCGAACCAATCAAGAGGTAATGAACAAGACTCTGGAAGACGCCTTCAATTCGCTGTCTTGGCCACGAGAAACGCTTGTCTCTTATCAGATCACAGATCAGGGTCGGCAAGTATGGCTCGATGTCAATCTACCGGAGATAGAAGACCTGCCGCAGAAGCTTGCAACGGTGGCAGCTACTGGCAAGAAGTTGAACGTAAAGGCTAAGTCTGCCAAACAACTTCAGCAGGAGTACGCCCAGCACGTTCATGGCATAGCTTTTCGCCTGGTTGGCGCCGTCTTCGCTACGCTCCCTACCGCCGATACGGCGGTAATATCGGGGTTTTCGCAGAGGCTTGACAGTGCTATCGGAAAGGTGCGTGACGACTACCTTTTCAGCGTAAGAGTGACAAGGGAGCAGTTCTCAACCGTTGACTTTGATTCCTTGGACAAGGTCGATCCGGTGGAGGCCTTGGGTAAATTCGAGCTTAGGCGTAAGCTCACAGCGACCGGAGTACTCAGAGCGATCGATCCCTTCGAGCCGGGAAGGATTGAAACGTGAATGCCAGAGCAGGAATTAACTAGGTGCTGGAAAGAAGTAAAACAGCGCGCCATGCTGCGGGTGAAAGTGCGGTTGAGCGCTCTCGGCAAGGGCTCGAGCCCACCTCGTGTAGCCTAGAAGACACTCCCTGCTTAGCGCGGGCCTATACTGCGCTTTGGTCTTGAGGCGCGGTTCTCCGCACCCCGCTGCCCCCCCGGCGGAGAACCCCTCAGGGCCGTTTTTTTATCCCTCACTTCCGACAGCCTGCCACACCGCCTGATAGACCGGGCTGATGACGGCCTGCTAGCGCGCCTGCTACGCCTCCGCCAGCACCCGCATGGCCGCGCCGACCGCCGCTCCATAGGGGAGAGGACGGCCCAGCTCGCGCAGCACGTCTTCAAGGATAGCCGCTACCGTCACGGCGTCGTAGGCGTCGGCATAACCCATCATTGAGGGGCGGAACAGCCGCTCCTTGAGGTGATCCTGGCCGCCAGCGATGCGCGCGCCCCGCGCAGCAAAGCCCTTGACGATGGCTGGCGCGTCCAGGCCGTCCGGGGCCAGCAGCGCCGCTACTGCTGGGCTGACCCGCTCAGCGAAGATCCGGCAGCCGACCACCTCGCCTGCCGCTAACACCGCGCGGCTTAAGCGCTCACGCCGGATCCAGACGCGCTCCAGGCCCTCCTCCAGCAACATCGCTAGCGCCACCTTAAGGCCCATCACCAGGCTCACCGCCGGGGTGTAGGCGGTCTGTCCCTGGCGTTGCTGAGCGCGCTCCTTGCGCAGGTCGAGGTAGAAGCTGGGGTTTAAATCGCGCTCGCTGGCCCAGGCACGCTCCGACAGCCAGGCGAAGGCCAGGCCGGGCGGGGTCAAGAGCCCTTTCTGACTGCCCGCAAACATACCGTCTAACCCCCAGTCGCGGGGCCGCAGCTCAGTCACGCCCAGGCTAGTCACCGCGTCAACCAGCACCAGCGCCTCGGGGAGAACCTCCCGCACTGCGGCGGCAATAGCGGCTACATCGTGCAAGACGCCGGTCGAGGTCTCGGAGTGGACCACCGTCACGGCGTAAGCGTCACGGTGCGCTCGCAGCAGCGGCGCTAGCTCACTCAGATCAAAGTCCCGGCCCCAGGCCACGGCGTGTTCGACGACCGCATAGCCGTAGTGGCGGGCCAGCTTGACCCAGCGCTCGCCAAACTTGCCGGCTGCGAGGCCGATGACCTTGGCGCCGCGCGGCACGCAGGCCAACAGGCCAGCTTCAAAGGCTGAGGTGCCGCTGCCGGCCAGGATGATGACATCTTCGCCGGGCACGCAGGCCACTTTAGCTAGCCCCTCGCGGACTTGCAGCATCGCCTCCTTGAAGGCCGCTGTGCGGTGGTGCGGCACCCTAGCGGTCGCCTCGAGCACTAGTGGCGGCACCTCGACCGGCCCCGGGGCGTATAGACGAGCTTTCATAACAGCACCAACTGCAAGCTGTGGATGACTTCACCAAGGTTGCGCAGCACGTCAAGCACCTCCTCGTTCGGCATGGTATCGAGCGTTAGGACAAACATCGCCAGGCCGCTGCTATCGAGGCGGCCTAGCTGCATGCCGGAGATATTTACTCCGGCATTGCCCAGCACTGTGCCGACCTTGCCAATAGCGCCAGGCCGGTCGTAGTTGGTGCAGACCAGCATCGCCCCCTCAGGCCGGATCTCGAGCGGGTAGCCGTTGATCGACACGATGCGGGGGTGATCATCCAGCACCGCGCCACCGACGCTCACCGCGCCCTCGTCGGTAAAGAGCGTCACCAGCACATGGCGAGTATAGCCGCGGCTGCGGGTAGCGGTGACTTTGGAGACGCGGATGTCGCGCTCCTTAGCGATTGAGGGGGCGCTGACGTAGTTAGGTGGCTCGGTCAGGATCGGCTCGAGCACCCCCTTAGTGACCGCCACGGCGATCGGGTCAGGCTCGAGCGGGAAGGGGCCAAAGAACTCGACCTGAATCTCGCGGAGCCGCCCCTTGGCGAGCTGCACCACCATCTTGCCCAGCGCCTCGCCCAGCGTGAGATAGCCTCCCAAGGCTGCTACCACTTCGGGAGCCAGGGCCGGCGCGTTCACTAGCCCCAACGAATAGTCGCCGCGCAGGGCGCGCACCGTGCGCTCCAAGATCTCTGAGCCGATCCGGGCTTGAGCCTCGGCGGTATTGGCGCCCAGGTGCGAAGTCAGTACTACCCGGTCGTGGTGCAAGAGCGGATGGTCGGGCTTGGGCGGCTCGTCTTCAAAGACATCAAGTCCGGCTCCGAAGAGTTTGCCCGCTTCGAGCGCTTTAAAGAGCGCTTGCTCGTTTATCAGCCCGCCGCGCGCGGCGTTGACTACCACCGCCCCATCCGGCAGCAGCGCCAGCTCCTCTTCACCGATCAGCCCCTTGGTCTCCTCGGTCAGTGGGGTGTGCAGGGTCAGGAAGTTAGCGTGCTTTAGCATCTCGTGCAGGTTATCGAACAGCTCGACGCCAAGCTCTGTGGCCCGGTGTCGGCTGATCCGGGGGTCGTAAGCCATCACCTGCATTCCCAGGCCCTGGGCGTAGCCGGCCACCAGCGAACCGATCCGTCCCAGCCCGATAACCCCGAGCCGTGCCCCCTTGACCTCGCGCCCCAGGAACTTGCGGTCCCACTCGCCACGGCGAATCAGCCGGTCGGCTCGAGCCACCCCCCGCGCAGCGCTAAGCATCAGGGTGATGGCCAACTCCGCCGCCGAGACGTTGTTGGCATCTGGGGCATTGACTACCAAGAGACCTCGCCGGCTGGCCGCATCGATATCGATATTATCGACCCCCACGCCGCCGCGCCCGATCACTTGCAGGTGCGTGGCGGCCTCGAGCAGGGCCGCGTCCACCTTGGTGCGGCTCCGCACGATCAGCGCGTGGTAGTCGGGAATGATCTGGAGCAGCTCGGTTCTGGTGATCCCCTCGCGGTAATCGAGACTGACATCCGGATAGCGGGCATCGCCTAGGTTGATGCTGTCAGCGACTAGGACTCTAAACATGGGAGGTACTATAGCAGGTATGGCTCGAGCCCAACAAAAAAAGGCTTCATGTGGGAGACATGAAGCCGGAAGAGAAGCGGGAGTGAGGCGTTGGGAGCTACCTCAGATCCACGCCGCCAGCTTAGCTCGGCAACTCTTACAAAATTCTTACAGAACGAGGGCTTTTCAAGCTTCAGGCGTGAGAGGTAGGAAGTTGGCTGTGGGTTGTAGGGGCCTGCCCTGAGCGAAGCCGAAGGGTTTCCCACTGCCCACATCCCACTACCCACATCTTTGGCAGTCCTTTACGGGTTGACGCGCAGCGGCACACTGTAAGGCTCACCGTTCAGCGTCAGGGTAAAGGTGATCGGCCCCGGCGCGAAGGTGAGCCATTCCCCCTCGACTCGCTGCCCACCGCGGACCGTCCCCCGATAGACCGCTGCCGTGTCGCCGGTCACGGTGGTCGCGATCACTACCGCCTCCTGCTCCGGGATGCCGGCCTCAATGGGCCAGGCGAAGGCGGCGCGGCGCGGGGTGGGGCGGCGCACCTCCACGGTCACCTTGGGTTGCGGCAGGGGTTGTGGCGGCACATTGACAATCAGCCGCACCGTCCCACTCACGGCCTCGCCAACCGATGGGTCTTGCAACACTACTCCCTGGGGCAGATTGAGGTTTTCGACTTCGCTGACGGTGACAGCCAGCGCGTTTTGGGCCGCCAACGCTTCGGCATCGCGGCGTGGCAGGCCGACAAAGTTGGGCACGGTGTCGCCAAAGGCTGCCGGATTGCCGCCCCCCACTACCGTCAGGCGCAGAGTTACTGAGTCAGCAGCGACCAGCACACCCGGCTCGAGGTTCTGCTCTACTACCGTCCCGAATGGCTGCCGAGGGACAGGGACCTCCTCGACTTCGATGGTGCCGGTAATGCCTGCTACCCGGGCTAGGAATAAAGCGTCTTCGCGACTCAAGCCGCGCAGGTCGGGAAGGAAGGTGCTGGTCCGGCTGGGACCGCTGCTAACGAGCAGATCGACCCGGCTCCCCTGGGGGGCCTGGCTGCCCGCAGCAGGCTGCTGCCCTAGCACGGTTCCAGCCTCGACGTTGGCGGGGATGCGGGCTATTTCGCCTAAGCTAAGCCGCTGCTGCAGTAGCAGTCGCGCTACCTCACCGCCCTCAAGCTGCTGTCCGCGCAAGTCAGGAACTTCGCCAGAGACCAGTTGGCCGTAAGGTACGGCGTAACGGACTAAGACGGTGCGCCCCGGACGAATCTGACTCCCTTCCGGAGGATCGATCCCGACTACCGTGCCGAGGGCCTGACCTGATGGAATCGGCTCGGCTTGCGCCTGCAAACCTAGCTGATAAAGCGTGTTAAGCACGCCATTAACCTCCTGCCCAGCGACCCTTGGCAGGATTACGGTGCCCCGCTCTTGTAGCGCCAGCCCCACCCCCAGCAGCACGATACCGAGTAAGGCCAGCAGTACACCCGGCACCAGCGCTAGCAGCCAGGGTGCTAGCCCTTGGCGCCGTGGAGACGGCGGCGTGGCAGCGGCGGGCGGCGATTCGGGTAAGGTACCGGCAAAAGCCAGCCCGTAGACGCGCAGCTTACCGTCAGCAGCAAGCCGGATGTCGGCCTCTTCCGGGCGGTAGTTAAAAGCTTCTAGTACCTGGTTAATGGCAGCACTAGGGTGGCTCCGTTGATTTGGTGGCGGAGTTTGCCAGACTACGTAGGTCGCTCCTGGGCGAGCAACTACGTCGTGCAGGGCAACTGCATCCTCGCGGCGAAGCGCGCGCAGCACCTGGCGGTAGCGCTCAAAAGCCGCCTCGGCCTGGCTGCCCACCAAGGTGTACCAGATAATGCGCACCGCCGTGCCATCAGCAGCGGTGGCCTCAAAGAGCGTCTGCTCGGCGCCAAGGGGGCGCTCCGCAATGATTTCGTAGCGACCGTCGAGTAACATAGAGCCGCTACGAAACCGGTACCATCCGTCGGGCCGGTTAGCCCTCCGAGGCGGGGCGAGGCTCTAGAGTCGGCTTGAGGCGCTCGGCCTCCACGGCCTTACGGCGTTGGCGCTCAGCCTCGGCGATGGCGCGGCGCGACTCCTCTTCCATGGCACGATCGGCGGCAACCGCTTCCTCAACGATCCAGTCGGTGATCTCTTGGGCCGACTGCCCGGCCAGCGTTTTTTCGACGGCGGCCTTGACCAACCGCCCGTCAAGCGTCTCGCGGATTAGGAGCGCCTCGGCCACCGCTACTACCGCCTGCCAGTGCTCGCTGATGGCTCGCTCGGCTGACTCGTAGGTCTGGCGCAAGATAGCGTGGACCTGCGACTCGAGCTGCCGAGCCGTCTCCTCCGAGAAGTCCTTGCGGCGGGAGATCTCGCCGCCCAAAAAGACCGGGCCGGAATCGGAGCCCCAGGCCACGTACTCCTCGCCGCCCATGCCCAGGTCAAAGACCATCTGCTTGGCCAGTTCGGTAGCCTGGCGCAGGTCGCTATGGGCGCCGCTGCTGATGGTGCCGGTCAGCTTCTTTTCGGCTACGCGCCCACCGAAGGCCACGATCAACTGCCGCTCAAAGCGCTCGCGGCTAAAGAACATCTCCTCCTTGGAAAGCGACGCCATAAAGCCTCCGGCGTTGCCGCGCGGCATAATAGTCACTTTGCGGATCTCGCCGAGGTCGGGCTGCAAGGCGAAGGCTACCGCATGACCGGCCTCGTGGTAAGCCAGCATCTTGCGCTCTTGTTCGGTCGGCACCAGGCTGCCGCGCCGCAGCCCCAGCACGATGCGGTCGAGCGCCTCGTTGAAGTCGCTCCAGGAGATGATCTGCTTATTGTTGCGAGCGGCGATCAGCGCGGCCTCGTTAGTCAGATTCTCCAGATCGGCGCCCGAGAACATCGGCGTAGCCTCAGCCACGCGGTGCAGGTCAACATCGCCGGCGATCGGCTTGTTCCGCACATGGACCTTAAGAATCTGCTCGCGCTCGCGCTGCGTGGGCAGGCCGATGGTGACCTGGCGGTCGAAGCGGCCGGGGCGCAAGAGGGCCGGGTCGAGGATATCGGGGCGGTTGGTGGCGGCCAGGATAATGACCGAGGTATCTTTCTCGAAGCCGTCCATCTCGGAGAGGATCTGGTTTAAGGTCTGCTCGCGCTCGTCGTGCCCGCCACCGATGCCGGCGCCGCGGCGGCGCCCGATGGAGTCGATCTCGTCGATGAAGATGATAGCCGGGGCGCTCTTGCGCGCCTCCTCGAAGAGGTTGCGCACGCGGCTAGCACCTACGCCCACAAACATCTCCATGAACTCTGAAGCCGATACGGTTAAGAAGGGGACGTTAGCCTCGCCCGCCACGGCTCGAGCCAGCAAGGTCTTGCCGGTGCCTGGCGGGCCGACTAGCAAGACCCCCTTGGGTATCTCGGCACCGATGCGCAGGTACTTCTGCGGGCTCTTTAAGAAATCGACGATTTCTTTTAGCTCCTGCTTGGCCTCAACATGACCGGCCACATCCTCAAAGGTGGTCTTGACCTTGTTCTCCTTGCCGTAGGTTTTGGCCCGCGACTGCCCGAACTGCATCACCTGGCTGGGGCCACCCTGGGCGCGCATGAAGACGAACCAGAAAAAGGCGATCAGGATAGCGATCGGTAAGAGCGTGATCAGGAAGCCGAGCCACGGCGACTGCCGCTGGAACTGATAAGTGACCCCCTGCGCCTCTAACAGCTCGATCAGCGCCATGTCCGGAACGTTGGCGCTGGCCGCCGTGGTAGAGAAGCTCCGAACGGTCTGCAAGCTGCCGCCTAGCTCGAGCTGGATTTCGCGGGCGAATTCACCGGTGATGTTGTCGTTGCGAATTACGACATTGGCGACGTTACCGGCCTCGATCTGGCGCCTGAACTCCGAGTAAGGGATATCCCTATTGGGCGTGCCGGCGCCGAACTGGCTAAACAAGAATACGCCAATGATGATGACTGCTACCAGCAACCAAGGGTTAAACGAACGTCTCAAAGCGGTCCCTCCAAGTAGCCCGCCAGCCCGTCAGATAACCAGACGGGCCTCAGTAGGCTCAGGGTAGCACCTTTGCGTGAGAGCGCGCTGTAAGCTATCGGACCATGGCGGGTTGTAGGATGTGGGTGGTAGGATGTAGGCAGACGTCTTTCCCACAACCCACTGCCCACAGCCTAACTAAAACGATAGCCCTTCGGCACCACCACAATCCCCTCCTCGACCGTGAAGCCGCGCCTCCGGTCATCATCGAGGTTAACGCCGAGCTGCGTGCCCTCCGGGATGTCAACGTCTTTGTCGATAATGGCGTTTTTAATCACGCAGTGGCGTCTCACCCTGACCTCGTCAAAGAGCACTGAGCGTTCGACCAAGCTATAGCTATCGACCCGCACCCGGCGGGCTAAGACCGACTCGCGCACGGTGGCGCCGGAGATGATCACCCCGCCTGCCACCATGCTGTTAAGGGCCTGCCCGCGCCGGTCGCCGGCCTCGTGAACGAACTTGGCCGGAGGGGAGAACTCGGCGGAGGAGCGCAGCGGCCAATCGTAGTTATAAAGGTCAAACTCTGGCTCGACCGCTATGAGGTCCATGGTGGCCTCCCAGTAGCTCTTAATGGTGCCCACATCGCGCCAGTAGGTGTTAGCTCCGACCTGGCCGGGGATCGGGTTTTGCGCAAAGTCGTAGGCGAATAGCTGTAATCCCTCGTCAAGCGCCATCGGCAGCACATTCTTTCCAAAGTCGTGCTCGGACTCCTGGCGGGCTGCGTCGCGCTTGAGTAGGTCGATCAGCAGGTCGGCATTGAAGAGGTAGTTGCCCATCGAAGCCAGGGCATGGGTAGAGCGCTGCGGCATCGGTTTGGGGTGTTGCGGTTTCTCTTGAAACTCGGTGACCCGAAAATCGTTATCGACCTGCAAGATACCAAAGCGTGACGCCTCCGAAACCGGCACCGGATAGGCGGCAATACTGATGTCGGCCTGGTTGTCCAGGTGCGCCTCGACCAGGTGCGAAATGTCCATCTTATAGATGTGATCACCGCTGAAGATGGCGATAATATCAGCGGCATGATTCTCGATTAGGTGGATATTTTGGTAAATAGCGTCGGCAGTGCCGCGATACCACTCGGCGCCAAGCTCCTCGTAGAGGTACATCTGCGCCGGCGCCAAGGTAATGAAATAATCGCTCAAAAAGCCGCCGAAGCGCCAGTTGCGCTGGATATGCTCGGTTAAGGATTGCGCCTTGAACTGAGTCAACACATAGATACCGTAAATGCCGGAATTGATCATGTTATTAAGGGCGAAGTCGATGATCCGGTACTTGCCCCCAAAGGGGACGGCGGGCTTGGTGCGCCTCCAGGTGAGGGGGTGAAGCCGGGTCCCGCGACCACCTGCTAGAACCATGCCCACCAACTTAGCGCTGCGCAGTCCTTTGAGCTTCATCGCGTCCTCCCAACGAGCTATGTTGCTATCACTATAACTGAAAGTCATGAACCCCATGGCTGAAGCCAGGGCTTGTAAGTAACCCTGTCTAAGCGGTTCCCACGTGCGGCTGCATGACAACAGCCCGACGACCAATATTGATCGCCGCAATGCTATCAGCAGGGCCAGCGCAGCCACAGGACTGACAGCAAAAGTTATCTCTGGTGGGACGGTTTTTCTTGTCAATATGTCCACATTGCGGGCATGTCCGGGAAGTATTTTTTGGGTCAACCAAAATCACCGGGACACCGGCCAAGGCAGACTTGTATTGAATAAATTGCCGGAGTTGATAGAATGCCCAAGAATTATGTTGCCTGCGCTGAGGCTTTCTAACTGTTATCCGCTCGCGGATACCTTTTAGGTCCTCTAAAGCAATACCGCGATCGGTGCCTTTAGCCTTGGCAACGAGTTTTTTGGCAATACCATGATTGGTATCAGTAGTAAAGCGTCGTTCTTTCTTTGAACACTTCTTTAAAAGACGTTTGGCTGATTTAGTACCTTTCTTTTGGAGCTTGGCTCGAAGTTTAGCCTGGCGATTACGGATACCGTTAACCTTGTCACCGGAGAATATTTCACCTGCACTATCAACGGCAATATTTTTAATACCGAGATCAACACCAAGGAAGTCTTTGGTGGCACTTAGGGGGCCATCCGGCAACTCAATGACAACCAGGAGATAGAAGGTGCCATCAACCAAAACAAGATCAGCTTGACCGCGAATGCGTCGGCCCTCGATAACACCTTTTTGGTATTCTCCAAAAACCATAGGGGCAAGAATCCTGCCGGTCATTGTTAAGATGGAAGCGTACGCCAAGCCTTTAAAGGATAGTAGCCTTTGGTCATAGATGATAGCTCCGGTTGGTTTAAATGTGTGTAAGGCTTTCTTATTGGCCTTGTAACTTTCCGTTACCTTGCTAATGGCACGGATAACAAGTTGGGCGGACAGCTTAAATTTACTCCTTACTTCGTAATAGCATTCTTGCTGAAGCCTAACTTTATTAAACATCCTGTTCTTAAAAGCTAACAGGCTAATAAAGTTACATGCTTCATTAAAAACACGCATGGTTTCAAGAAGTTTGGAATGCTGTTCAGAATCAGTTAATAGTTTTATTTTTAGCGTCACAAGCATTGTGGTATTACCTCCTTACAGATAATTATACCACAGCGTCCTGCGAGTACCCGCAGGATCAAAGAATCAATTACCCTTTAAGAGAAAGGAGGGAGTTGCCCTTCCTCCCCATTCCTGCGGCTAGGATCGCAGGATGAAGCCAGGGGCTTCCGGGCAACGATTTCTGGTGAAAGGCGGTACGGAGGGCGCGCTATGTATGAGGCCCTCGAACCTGGGACAAGTTCTCATCGAGGGTGTTAGTATACTGCCGTTATGACGTTACGCACCCTTAGTTTCGCTTTGGTCACCCTCGCCGTTCTCGCCTTTGCTGGAAGCCGCCTCACCGCTCAGGAGCAGCCCACTCGAATAGTTTTCATCGACTCGCAGCGCTTAATCGCCGCCCATCCGGCCGGCCAGGAAGCGGCCCGCTTGCAGGAGCAGGCGCGGCAAGAGATCGACGCGCTGCGCGCCGATATCGAGCCGATCGTACAAAAGGCCCAGGCCGGGCTTGAGGTTACCCCTGACGAACGCGCCCTCTACGACACCTTGGTGCGGAGCCTAGAGGCGGTGCAGCAGCGCTGGTTAGAGGAGATCGCCGCGGCTTCGCAACCGGCCTTGCAGGCGGTCGATAACGCCATCCGCCAGTTGGCCACCGAACGCGGCTTTGCCATCGTGCTAGACGGGCGGGTAGCGGCCGAATCGGGCCTGGTGGTCTACGCGCAAGACAATCTGGATATCACCCAGCAGGTGCTCGAGCGTATTCGCTAATCTTTTAGCTTCGCCAGCAAGCGGCGCTGCGCTTCGCTCAGCGGCGCGTGTGCCAGCAGGTCGGGTCGCCGCGCCAACGTCCGCCGCAAGGCCTGCTCTTGCCGCCAGGCGGCAATCTGCGCATGGTGCCCGCTCAGCAGCACCTCAGGGACGCTGGCGCCCTCAAAGACTGGCGGGCGGGTGTACTCTGGGTAGTCCAGTAGTCCGGTGCTAAACGAGTCCTGGGCATGGCTTTCGGCATCTCCTAAGACCCCGGGGAGGAGCCGCGCGGTGGCCTCGATCAGCGCTAGCGCGGCTACTTCCCCTCCCATCAGCACGTAATCGCCCAGGCTGATTTCACGGCTAACATAGCGCTCGAGCCGGGCATCGAAGCCCTCGTAGCGGCCACACAGCAACACTAGGTGCTGCTTGCTAGCTAGCTCCGCAGCTATTTGTTGCGTAAACGGCTCACCGGCGGGGGTCAGCAGGATGACCTCAGCGGGCTCTGGTGTGTCGGCTTTGGCCTCGGCAATGGCTTTAGCGGCGATATCGACCTGGATGATCATCCCTGCCCCGCCACCGTAAGGGGCGTCGTCAACACTGCGGTGCCGGTCGGTAGAGTAGGCGCGCAGATCGCGCAGCGCGAAGGAGATCAGCCCTTGCTTGACGGCCCGGCCCAGCAGCCCTTCTTCGGCCCAGGGCTTGAGCAGTTGGGGAAATAAGCTCAGGACGGTGTACTTCATGCCGGCTCGAAGAGCCCCTCGGGGGGGTTGCGGATGTCGATTGCGTCGCCCACAATTACATAAGGCGCGGCCAGCGGCACTAGGTGTTTAGCCCCTTGGGCGCTGACTACCAGCAGTCGCTGGCCACCGGCCTCGAGCAGGTCACGGACGATCCCGAACGGCTGACCGTCGCGCAGCACCGGCCTGCCGATTAATGCCTCAATATAACCGTAAGCTTCGCCCGGCAAGGCGGTACGTGGAGCATAGACCGGCTCATTGACCAGCCGCTTGGCGGCCTCGATGCTCAGCACGCCCGCCAGATAGAGCACCGTCTGCTGGGGCATCACCTCGACCCGCTTGAGCGTGACCACCCCCAAAGGCGGCACAAAGACCTGCTTTAACTCCACAATCGCAGCCTGCTCGGCCTGGCCCAAGCCGTAAAAGCGTAGGCCCCCCTCGAGCTTGAAAGTTTTGCCTAGCGTGCCGATCTTGCTATACCCCTCGGGCACAGGGTGGCTTAACGGCGCCATCAGCGCTGAGGGCTTAATTGTCGGGCGAAGCCTGGTCGCTGACGAGCTCGACGTCGACACGCTCGCGCCCGTCAGCCGCCGCTCGAGCCAGGGTGCGGATGCTGTTGATCACCCGCCCGCCCCGGCCGATGATCCGCCCGGCATCCTCCTTGCCACAACGGATCTCAATGCGGATATCGTATCCGCGCCGCTCAGCCTGCACCTTGAGCGCGTCCGGGTCGGCCACCAGATTTTGAGTGATGAAGGTGACGAGCTCGAGCGGCATCTAGGCCTGGCCTTCACCGACGGCTAGGTGCCTGGCGCGCTTGGCCAGCACCTTGCCGACTGTAACCCCGGCCTGCTTCAGCAGCGGCACCGTACTTTCAGATGGCTGAGCGCCCACGCCGAGCCAGTACTGAGCCCGCTCGACGTCGATTTTCAGCGGGGTCGCCACGGTCTGGCGCGGGTCGTAGTAGCCAAGGGACTCGAGATAGTCGCCGCCGCGCTTCTTGCGAGTATCGACCACTACCACGCGATAATGAGGGTTCTTCTTGGCGCCTAGGCGCATCAGGCGGATTCTAACCATGTCATGCCTCCAGCGGTGCGAAGCGCACCAAAACATACTACTATAGCAGGTCTGGGCAGTTACCGCCTCATAATTGACCTTGGGAGGAGCGTGCCCAGAACCCGCCGGGGGCGAACAGCTCTTCGACGCATTCGGCCAACAGCCCGGTTTCGGCCACCAGATCGAGCACGGTGTAGCGGCTGCGGATAGTCCGCGCCAGGTCGTAGCTCGCTCTCAGCTGCGGCCAGCTTACGCCGATCCCGGTCGGATCGGTCGGGCAGCCGGCGGCCTGGAGCAGGCTTTGGAGCTGATCCGCTGGCAGGAGCTGCGCTTGGAGCTGCTCACGCAGCGCGGGCCAGCGCTGTTGCAGCAGGAGCAGGCGCTGGCGCAATCGACTGGCGTCGATGTACTTAGCCAGGCTTTCGGCTACGGCTTGTTCGGCTAGTTGGGGGTGGTCGTGCCCTTGCCGGACCGCCCGTTCAACTTCGGTGCGTGACGGCCAAGCGCGGCAGCACTTAGCAATATCAAGCCGCGTTAGATCGCGGGCTAGCAGCCGTTCATAAAGCGCGGCGGCGGCGATGGTGCCGACGCCGACCTTGAAGCCGTGCAGGGCTGCGGCAGGGCCCATCTGCATCTCCCAGAGGTGGCTGAAGCGGTGCTCGCTGCCTGAGGCCGGTCGTGAGGAGGCGCTGAGCTGCATCGCCAGGCCGGTCAGGGTCAAACCTGCAAAGAGGTCGCTGAGAGCCTGCGGGTCGCCGTCGCGCAGCCGGTGAGGGTGAGCGGTCCAGGCGCGCAGCGACTCCTGCACCAGCGACCAGGCGCGCTTATCGATCGGCTCGAGCTCGAGCGCGTCGGCCAGGAGCCAGTCAGCGCCGGCAGTGACTTTACCCAGCAGATCCGCATAGCCGCTGGCTTTTAACTCGGGTGGAGCCTGCGCCAGCACGTCCAGGTCGGCTATCACCGCCCGGGGCGCCGGACAGGCCATGGTCTGCTTGAAACCGGCCTTGGTGATAGCGGAGCCAAAGGCGGTGTAGCCGTCCATCGAGGCGGCGGTAGCGACGCACAGGTACTGCCGGCCCGTGCGATAGGCGGCTAGCTTAGTAAGGTCGTTAAGCGTGCCCGAGCCGACTACGACAGGGATAGCGTCGCAAGTTCGGAACGCCTCCTCCAGAACCAGCACCTTGTCAAAGTCAGCGTAGGGCGTCGGGGTGCCGGGGAAGATGATCGGCGCTGCAACTGCGTGTCCAGCAGCTTGCAACTGCTCATAGACTAACTTGCCTGCGGCGGCAAAGGTGTTTTCGTCAGCAACGACCACCGCCGAGCGCTGGTCAAAGTACTGCGACAGCACCTCGGTGACCGAGGCCAGCACGCCGGTGCCGATCCGCAGGCACCGGGTATCGCTGACCTGGCGCAACGCGGCGTCGATACGGGTAGTCATGTATTCATGGCCTCAAGCTAGCCGCGCAGGCCCTGCGCCAGGGCGTAATAAAGGTCGTTAAGGCGGAGTTCGTTCTTAAAGCTGCGCAGCCTGGTGTCTTGGTCGATAACGACTAGTTCCACCCCGGCGATCTCGGCAAAGTCTGCCAAGTGTTCGGCCTTGAGATCATAACTGTAGCCGGTATGGTGGGCGCCACCGGCATAGAGCCAAGCGGCACAGGCCGTTTTGAAGTCGGGCTTACACTCCCAGACGGCCCTAGCGACCGGGAGCCGGGGGAGTTCAGGGTGCGCTACCGCCTCGACCTCGTTCAAGATCAGGCGGAAGCGGTTGCCTAGGTCGATCAGCGAGACGTTGATGGCGGGGCCGGTTCGGGCGTTAAAGACTAGGCGCACCGGGTCTTCCTTGCCGCCGATACCTAAGGGGTGAAGCTCGAGCGTCGGCTTAGCGGCGGCGATACTCGGGTCTAGCTCGAGCATATGCGAACCTAATACCTGATGCCCTTGTGGACTTAGGTGATAGGTGTAGTCCTCCATAAACGACGTGCCGCCAGGCAGCCCTTGCCCCATCACCTTCAGCGCCCTTAGCAAGGCGGCGGTCTTCCAGTCGCCTTCGGCCCCAAAACCGTAGCCGTCGGCCATCAGGCGCTGCACCGCCAGGCCGGGGAGCTGCCTTAAGCCGTGGAGGTCCTCAAAGGTGGTGGTAAAGCCTTTGAACCCTCCTGTCTCAAGAAAAGCGCGCAGGCCTAGCTCGAGCCGCGCCCCGTACCGTAGCGACTCGTGGCGCTCGCCGCGCCTACGCAGTTCCCTGGCCACCTCGTAGCGCTTCTCATACTCGACGATAAGTTCATCGATCGCTCTCTCCGGCACGGAGTCGACCTTGGCAACGAGATCGCCTACACCGTAGCCGCTCACCGAGAAGCCAAAGCGCAGCTCGGCGGCCACCTTGTCCCCCTCGGTGACGGCCACATAGCGCATGTTGTCGCCGAAGCGGGCGAACTTGGCGCCTTGCAGGTCGTGCCAGGCATGGGCCGCGCGCGCCCACACGCCCAAGCGCTCGTGAACCTCGGGGTCCGACCAGTGCCCGACCACTATCTTGCGCCCCAGGCGCAGGCGGCTGTGGAGGAAGCCGGCCTCGCGGTCGCCGTGGGCAGCCTGGTGGAGGTTCATGAAGTCCATGTCGATGGTCGCCCAGGGCAGCTCGCGGTTAAACTGGGTATGCAGATGACAGAACGGTTTTTTCAAACTGGAGAGGCCGCCGATCCACATCTTGGCAGGCGAGAAGGTGTGCATCCATAGGATTAGCCCGGCGCAGTTGGGGTCGCTGTTGGCCGCTAGGCAGGTCCGGCTGATCTCCTCGGGGGTGGTGAGGAGGGCCTTGAAGCGCACCGGGAGCGGGATACTGCTAGAGCCGTCGAGGGCCTTAGCGACCTCCTGGGCGTTGGCTTTGACCTCTTCAAGCGGGCCGGGGCCGTAGAGGTGTTGCGAGCCGCAGACGAACCAGATGTCGGGGGTAGCGAGCTGTTTCATGGCGTTCCTGCTTTCTGAGGGGGGCTAGAAACAAGTATTCAAGTATTCAAGTATTCAAGTATTCAAGTATTTCGAGTAGGGGAGAGCCTCGCAACACCCTGGCCCCGTGAGGTTCATGGGTAACTCCTACTGGCCGTATTGCGTAGTGTAGCGCTGGTATAGTTTATCGATAGCGTCTGGATCGATCGCCAAGGGTTGTCCCAGTTGATGCGCCAAGAATACCGTGCGGGCAACGTCCTCGCACATCACCGCGGCCTTTACCGCGTCCTGGGGTGTTTTGCCGATGGTAAAGACCCCGTGATTTTGCAGGATAATTGCGGGTGAGCGGTGCCCCGTCAGCACGCGCACCACCTCGCGGCCGATCTCTTCGCCGCCGATCAGGGCAAAACCGCCGCACGGG
>Ga0208100_100060_pt1 | contig 47801 bp, 44 predicted proteins | sample SubbioR11_8A_Aug_FD_184817 | JGI IMG/M metagenome (GOLD analysis project Ga0208100, IMG submission 184817) | Serpentinite rock and fluid subsurface biosphere microbial communities from McLaughlin Reserve, California, USA - CR11_8A_Aug (SPAdes) | ecosystem: Environmental > Terrestrial > Deep... | reverse complement strand
TGTACGGTTAAATCAGTACGCGGGTGGATTTTGGACGGGCTGGCGCTGTTCGGACGGTGTGCCGGCCGCTGGGCAGGTTGCCGCCGCTATCTCCGTCCTGTTCTTGCTGTGGGTTGGTTTTGCTTTTTCCGAGTCGCAGGTAGATAGTCTATTCAGAGGAAGGATCGTCGGTAAGCAGTAAAGCTCCTGTCTTTTACATAAATGCCACAGAAAAATGAATTATTCCCGAAAGTTTCTGTAGCCGGCAACCGGCAGTACGCGGGCGATGTGGAGCGGCTCCGGCATAACGTTGCCGTATGGGCGCCCTGTGGGGTCTAGGATGTTGAAATATTCCACGTTGAAGGCGATGCCGTTTGTAGAATTCTGGCTTGACCAGTAGTGGATACCGACGATGCGGCCATTCTCGCGCACCCAGTCGATCAAGACAGCGGTGTGTCCGGTGCCGTTCGTCCGAGAAAAGTCGATAAAATCGCCGGCTCGTGCTTCCTCTAAGTTTGTAATTCTGCTTCCCAGGCCGTATTTCTCGACAGCCACTGCCAGATTGCTGGTTTGCTTTGGGCCTGTGGCTACATACCAGAGCAGCATAAAATCAAAGAGTTCGTCCCAGTTCATGCCGTTAAAATCATCAGGTGAAAGTCCCAGTTGCCTGTTCCTCTCCTGCATAGCGCGGAAAAAGACCTCAAAGGTAATACCGACACAATGGCTAGCCTGGTTGCCACTTGGGTGAGCTCTGGCCAGCAGCCTGCCTTGGAAAAAAATATTTGTGGTTACACCGTTATAGTTAGCGTAGTCATTGTTAAGCAGGTAAGGGTAGCTACCTGGCTGGTAAGTCTGAATTAGCTCTAATACGTAACTGTTCAGTTCTTTGTCGTGGCGTTCCTGAGCGGGACCCGGCGGTTTCTGTTCTTCCGGCGACTGCTCCTGCAGCGGAGAATCGGAGAGGGGCGGCTGCTCGTTTTGCACTGGCTGTTGTTCATTTTGAATAGGTGCTTGTTCTTTTAGTGCGGGTGGGATGGTAACGGGAGGCTTTGGTTTTGTGACGGGAAGCGCTTGACGGGCTGCCGTCTTTTTTTTGTCTGTAGGTGCCTGGCGCAGCAGCATGGCTGTCTCTTCCACGGCCGGCTTTGCTGCTGCTGTTGTCGGAGCAGGTAGTGTTAGCTGTTCTATGCGGGCGTCTTCTTCTGGTATTTCTTTTAATAAACTAATCTCTGCTGAAGGAGATTCGGGCGGCGCAAAATCGGCAAAAGCAACTTCGTTGTAATTGTATGTACCGGGATGAAGGCGGGAGGCTGTGCATAATAAGGCTAAAAACAAGCAGAAAATAATTATGCGTGGAGGTTTCAAGAGAGTGATCATTCCTTTATCTGCCATTTACTCTACTGCCTAGTTAAAGTAGGACAGCTTGGTGAGCTGATTACATAATAACAAATATTATGGCAACTTAACATCGGTAATCTTTGCCAGAGATGGTCCCCTCGCCCTAACCCTCTTTAAGTGGCCGCATTAGTCTTCCTCTTTGCGCCCCTTTTTTCGTTGCTTAACGCACTCGCTCAACAGATATTCAATCTGACCGTTGATCGAGCGAAAGTCATCCGCCGCCCAGGCCGCCAGTTCATTCCACAGCGCAGGGGAGAGGCGTAGCAGGAGTTGTTTTTTCTTTTTTTCTGCTTCCATGTGTAAAATTCCTTTACGTTTTGTCAGTATAACGAACCGCTGTTGACTACCGGCTGGACATCCCTGTTGCCGCAAAGAACCACGAGCAGGTTGCTTACCATCGCCGCCTTGCGCTCCTCATCGAGCCGGACAATATCTTTATCGTTCAGCTTAGCCAGCGCCATTTCCACCATGCTGACGGCGCCTTCCACAATCATCTGCCTCGCGTCTATGATGACTGAAGCCTGCTGTCTTTGTAGCATAACGGCGGCAATTTCCGGCGCGTAGGATAAATGGGTAATCCTGGCCTCTAAAATTCTTAGCCCAGCCATCTCCACTTTTTCCTGAATTTCTTCCTGCAATTTTTCCGCGATTTCCTGGCTGCTGCCGCGTAGGGAGACTTCATTGTCGTCGCCGGGAGTGTCGTAAGGATAATTGCGTACGGTATTGCGTAGCGCCGAGTCGCACTGTATGGAAAGAAACTCCGTATAGTTATCGACGCTGAACACAGCTTTGGCCGTATTTACCACTTGCCAGATTACCACAATGCCGATGATGATCGGGTTGCCCAGCCTGTCATTAATCTTTTGCTTTTCGTTATTTAAGGTTGTGGCTTTTAGCGAGATTTTCTTGCTAGGCTTTACGGCGACTGCCGCCATCCGCATCGTCTGGTCCACGCCAACCGGCACCGGCTTTGCGGCGAGAGCAAGGGGGTCAGTAGCAGGATTCACGGCGTAACATAAGGGATTGACGAAGGAAAAGCTTTCACCGCGCAGTGTGCCGTAATATTTCCCAAAAAGAGTCAGCACGAGTGCCTCATTTGGACCTACCACCTTTAGTCCGAGAAAGCCAAGCGGCCCGATAATCAATAAATAAACGCTTCCCACGATAATGGCCGGGGTTGCAAGGGGGGACGGAAATAGCACCGCACCCGCAAGCTCCCTGATCCCCAAAATCACAGCAGCCAGCGCGCCCAGCATAAAAATGATGTTAAATACCAGAACAGGTATACCGCTTACGGCCTTTGGGATAATCTCCTGTTGGGGGACAGGTGTTCCGGTCGCTTTTGATGCTTTCATCGCAAACAGCTCCATTCTTGACAATATTGATATCACTATGATATCAATTACATATTATTTAAAGGTGCTACCAATGTCAAGGATTATTTTCTGTGGCACCTTTTTGCCTTCTCTAAACCCTTCCAGATATTGTTGACTTTAACAGAATGCGGAAGCGAGAGTATCACAGTCCGTTCACAATCATGGAGCGTTTTTCAGTTTGGAGGTCGTATGGTAAAATTTCGGCAAGTGGGCACCTTTAACTTAGTCCCGTGAGACTAAAAAGGAGGCTTTGATTGTTGGGGATAATTTTTTTGACGGGCTAGCGAAGCGGAATTAACTGCTTGGTTAGTTTTTTTATTTTACAGGAAACTAATATTAGACTTTTTTAAGTGTGAAGCTTGTTAGAGAGGAGGACAAAATGAAAAAGGCGCTGCTGGTTTTGACTGACGGGACGGTTTTTGAGGGAACAAATTTCGGCGCGGCAGGTGAAGCGATCGGAGAAGTTGTTTTTAACACCTCGATGTCCGGTTATCAAGAGATTCTAACGGATCCGTCTTACAAAGGACAGATTGTGTCGATGACTTATCCACAAATCGGTAATTACGGCGTTAATGGCGAGGATGCGGAGTCTGCCGGCTCTGTCAAAGCGGAAGGGTTTGTGGTCAAGGAATATCTGGATTTCCCAAGTAACTGGCGGGCTGGCACAGGCGGTGTGGGAGGCAAGTCGCTGGGCGATTATCTGAAGCATCACGGTACTGTCGGCATTGAACGGCTAGACACCCGGGCGCTGACGGTACATTTACGTAATCAAGGCTCCCAGATGGGGATAATTTCTACTGTAGATTTCCATCTTCCGCGTCTGTTGGAGAAGGTGCGCTCACACCCGGGCATAGCGGCTGTTGATTTGGTGGAGCAGGTATCTACTGCCAAGCCGTATCAGTGGCAGCAGGACTGCCAGCCGTGGTGCAGATCGACGGTGAAGGAGAAAAATCTGCTCAAAGTGGTCGTTTATGACTTCGGAGTAAAATACAGCATTCTGCGCAATCTGGTGGCGGAAGGCTTTGCGGTGACTGTAGTCCCCGCTCATACGCCTGCTGAAGAAGTGATTGGGATGGATTGTGATGGTGTGCTGTTGAGTAATGGCCCAGGGGACCCGGCAACGGTGAATTATGCTGTCGAGAACGCAAGGAAGTTGTTGGGCAAGAAGCCGCTGCTTGGGATCTGTCTCGGCCACCAAATCTTGGGGCTTGCCATGGGCGGTCAGACATACAAGTTAAAATTCGGCCATCACGGCGGGAACCATCCGGTCATGGACATGGAGACAGGCCTGGTGGAAATTACGGCACAGAACCATAACTACTGTGTCAAGCTAGGCAGTTTGCACGGTCAGGTACGCCTGACACACAAAAACTTGTATGACGGGACGGAAGAAGGGATGCGTCACGTTGAGTTGCCCGTTTTTTCAGTCCAGCATCATCCGGAAGCCGGACCGGGACCAAATGACGCGCTCCATGTTTTCCGTAAGTTCAGAGAAATGATTGAGGGTGGTGCGTGATGCCGAAAAGGACAGACATCAAAAAGATACTTGTGATTGGGTCAGGACCGATTGTAATCGGTCAGGCGTGCGAATTTGATTATTCCGGCACACAAGCCTGCAAGGCGCTGCGCGAGGAAGGTTATCAGGTAGTGCTTGTTAACTCTAACCCGGCCACGATCATGACCGACCCGGAAATGGCTGATGCCGTTTATATCGAGCCATTGAACGCTGAGGTTATTGAGCTGATTATTGAACGGGAAAGGCCTGATGCCCTGCTGCCTAACATCGGCGGGCAGACGGGCCTGAACTTGGCGGTGGAACTTGCTGAAAAAGGAATCTTGGACAAGTATAGTGTTGAATTGATCGGCGCACGACTTGATTCAATCAAAAAGGCGGAAGACAGGGAACTATTCAAGGAAGCCATGCGCACGATCGGCCTGGAAGTACCGCTGAGTGTTGCCGTGAATTCGCTGACCGAAGGGCTGGAGATTATTAGAGAGATTGGTTTCCCGGCCATTTTGCGCCCGGCTTTTACTTTGGGTGGGACAGGCAGCGGCATTGCCTACAATATTGAGGAATTTAAAACTATTCTGGAGAGTGCCCTCGAGCTGAGCATGACTCACCAAGTACTGGTGGAAGAGTCTGTAATTGGTTGGAAGGAATTTGAAATGGAGATGATGCGCGACAAGAAAGACAACGTCGTCGTCATCTGTTCCATTGAAAATTTTGATGGCATGGGGATTCACACCGGCGACAGCATTACCGTGGCGCCGATCCAGACATTGACGCAGAAGGAATACCAGCAGTTAAGGGACGCTTCAATAGCCATCATGCGGGAAATCGGCGTTGATACCGGGGGCTCCAATATCCAGTTTGCCACCAATCCGGCTAACGGCCGGACGGTAGTGATTGAAATGAATCCGCGGGTGTCCAGAAGTTCGGCGCTGGCCTCCAAGGCGACAGGGTTCCCGATCGCTAAAATAGCTGCAAAGCTGGCTGTGGGGCTGACTTTAGACGAGATACCAAACGACATCACCCGGGAAACACCTGCTTGCTTTGAGCCTGCAATCGACTATGTAGTCGTGAAGTTTCCTCGTTTTGCCTTTGAGAAGTTTCCTGAAGCCGATGCCACGCTGATGACACAGATGAAGTCGGTGGGCGAGGTAATGTCAATAGGCCGGACTTTTAAAGAGGCGCTTAGCAAAGCTATCAGGAGCTTAGAGAAAGGAAACTATGGTTTTGAACGTGTAGAGGGCGATTTAAACGAATTGCGCCAGTCGCTGCGCGTGCCTGGCAGCGAAAGGTTCTGGTCTATTGCGGAGTCATTCAGACGTGGCCTGTCTATCGAGGAAGTTAGTGAGCTTAGCAGCGTTGATCCCTGGTTCCTTTACAACGTCAGACAGTTGGTGCTATTGGAAAGTGAAATCGAAAACAACGCAGTAAAAAAAGACGGGGAAGCGGTTGCGCTGCCGCCAGAGCTTTTACGTACAGCCAAAGAAAATGGTTTGGCAGACAGGAGAATAGGGGAGCTGCTGCGTGTCTCCGAGGGGACGGTGCGTAGTTGGCGCAAACAACACGGCATCCTGCCTGTCTATAAAATGGTCGATACTTGTGCCGGAGAATTTAAGGCCTATACGCCGTACTTCTACTCAACTTACGAAAGAGCTGTTTATCACACCGAGGGGCAGGTTTCGTTGGCACAATGTGAGGCGTCTGATTCGGGGCGTCCAAAGATTGTGATCCTTGGCTCGGGACCAAACCGTATCGGGCAGGGGATAGAGTTTGACTATTGTTGTGTTCATGCCGTCTTTGCTTGCCAAGAATTGGGTTACGAGACAATCATGATTAACTGCAATCCGGAGACGGTCAGTACGGACTACGATACTGCCGACAGACTATATTTTGAGCCGCTTACGGCAGAAGACGTGCTGAACATTATTGAGTTGGAAAAACCGGTAGGCGTGATTTTACAGTTTGGCGGACAGACGCCGCTTAAACTTGCTCTGCCGCTTTGGCAGGCAGGTGTTAAGATACTTGGCACATCTCACGACGCGATCGACTTGGCAGAAGACAGAAAGCGTTTTAAAGAGCTGCTGCATAAGCTAAACTTGCGGCAACCGGAGAGCGTTACGGCTACTTCGGTTGAGGGAGCGCTTGCTGCCGTCAGCAGCGTGGGCTACCCCGTTATTGTGCGGCCTTCTTACGTGCTCGGCGGGCGGGCGATGGAGATTGTTTATGACGACGAAAGCCTGCGTGACTACATGCGGCGGGCGCTTGCCGCTTCCCCGGAACATCCGGTTCTGATTGACGAATACCTAGAGGATGCTATTGAGGTTGATGTGGACGCCATTTCGGACGGTACTGACACGGTGATTGCCGGGATTATGGAACATATTGAAGAAGCCGGCATTCATTCCGGTGATTCGGCTTGCTCGCTGCCCCCCCATTCGTTGAGCCGCACAGTGGTGGAGGAAATTAAGGCGCAGACAAAGGCTCTCGCGCCGGAGCTTAGTGTCTTAGGTCTGATGAACGTTCAATACGCCGTCAAGCACGACACGGTTTACATTCTGGAGGTTAATCCGCGCGCCTCTCGGACGATTCCTTTTGTCAGCAAGGTGACGGGGATACCTTTTGCTAAACTGGCAACAAAGGTAATTATGGGGCTCAGCTTGGCTGAGCTTGGTGCGAACGGAGAAGTGGAAATACCGCATGTCGCAGTTAAAGAAGCTGTTTTTCCCTTCAATAAGTTCCCGGGAGTCGATGTGATTCTCGGGCCGGAAATGAAGTCGACCGGGGAAGTGATGGGGATAGACGAGGATTTTGGTTTAGCTTATGCCAAAGCGCAGGCTGCCAGCTACAACAGGATTCCTACCTCCGGCAAGATCTTCATCAGTGTTAAGGACAAAGACAAGGAACAGGCGGCAAAAATTGCCGCTAGGCTAGTGCGCCTAGGCATCAGCATCATTGCTACTAAAGGGACGGCCAAATTCTTGCAAGAAAGAGGCCTTTCTGCGGATACTATCAATAAAGTCGCTGAAGGTAGACCTCACATCGTAGACATGATTAAGAACAGGGAAGTAGACTTTGTGATCAACACCGTTACCGGCGCGCAAGCGCAGCAAGACTCTTTCTCGATTAGGAGGAGCGCTCTGCAGCACCGGGTGTCCTATACGACAACCATGGCGGGGGCGGAGGCTGTCGTGACGGCGATAGAGATGCTTGTTCGGAAGAAGCTGCAGATTAAATCCATTCAGGAATACCACCGTCAGGTTAAGCATAAGTTGTAACTCGAAATCAGAGCGGGTTAAGTTTACGAGAGGATGTGTTTTGTGTGAATAAAACTAGCTGGATATTCCTTTGCTTGTCTTTACTTGTCATCGGTTCATTGGTGTTGGCAGTAGTGTTCGCCCGGCCGCAGGCGGCCGGAGGCAACATTGGGATAATTACTCTTACCGGTCCCATTGCAGAGTCTGTCGGCGGCAGCCTTCAGCCGGATAGCATTACTCCTGCTAAGGTCAGGAAGCTCTTAGAGCTTGCCGAAGACGACAGCAATATTTCTGCAGTCGTGCTGCGCGTAAACAGCCCGGGTGGGTCGGTTGGCGCTTCGCAGGAAATTGGCAGCCTGATCAGTAATTTTCCGCGTCCGGTAGTGGTGTCGATGGCAGACATGGCAACTTCCGGGGGGCTATATATTTCTGTTTTTGCTGATCACATCGTGGCCCAAGAGGGCACGATCACCGGCAGCATTGGCGTTATTCTCAGCCACATGTATTTGGGAGAACTCTATGAAAAGTTGGGGATTACCGCCGAGGTACTTACTGCCGGAAAGTACAAGGGAATTTTTTCCGAACGGCTTAATCCGGAGCGGCGGGAAATTTTGCAAGTTTTTCTTGATGATTTGCATAATCAGTTTATCCAGGCGGTGGCGGAAGGGCGAGAAGTTGATGCGGCAAGAGTAGAGGAAATTGCAACGGGGGAAGTTTTTACAGGATCTCAAGCCCAAGTCTTAGGGCTGGTTGACAGCTTGGGGGGGTTGGAAACAGCCATCGAGCAGGCGGCTGCGTTGGCCGGGGTGGCTGACCCCGAGCCAGTGGAGATCATCTTGCCTCCTGTGCCCTGGTGGGAGGAATTGGGAGGATTCCCCGCCGCTATTTTAGAGCGCATAACACTGGCGCTGCTTGGGAAAGACGGTTTGATTTTGCAGCAACAGCTTGAAAACCAGCTCGTCCCGAGATGGTAATACGGGCGGAGCCAGGCGTGAAAGGTATACTGAAGATGAAAGCGAGGTTCGAGAGAAGATGGATATAGAATCAAAAGATGATTTTGTACGTAAAGGCAGTCTGGCAGAAGTTGTGGTGGGTATTATCGTCAGTCCGGTAGCGAGGATGCGTGCAGTGAACAGAGAGCCGTCCTTGCGTCTTTCCCTAACGGTATTTTTGTTGGTGATGCTGGTGGTGAGCATAGGGACTGTGCTGGCTGATGCTGAATTGGCGGCGCAACTAGGCGGCTCGGCAGTAGTCTTTGCAGTGCTGATGCCTTTAGCTATTTTTATTCTTTTCACCCAGGCAGGCGTGTGCTTTGGCGCGGCGCGTCTGCTTGGTGCCAGGGGCAGCTTCGCCAACCTTCTTTCGTTGTTTGCTCTTGCCAATATACCTTCATTTTTTATGGCTCCTTTGGCGCTGGTTAGCTTTGTGCCGGGCATCGCCGGCGGCATTCTCCATGGACTGGGAAGTTTCGTCCTCTCAACCTGGGTGATGGTGCTTGCGATAATCGCTGTGCGCGAAACATTCCAGGTAACAACCGGCCGTGCGCTGCTTATCTACGGCCTGCCGATATTGCTCTTAGTCGGCCTTGTGGTACTTGTGGCAGGAGCAGCGTTTCTGTTGTATGCACAATAGCGCGAGATATAGTTGAATAATTCTCATATGTGCGCTATAATGTACATTAACAGGAGGTGACCAAAATGTTTAACACAAACATAACCAATTTCAGGAAGAATCTTTTTAAATTGCTTGAGCAAACAATTAAGTATAATGAGCCAGTTAATATTAGTACAAAAGAAGGCAATGCTGTGATTATCAGCGAGGAAGATTACAACGGTTTAATGGAAACAGTGTACCTTTGCTCGATTCCTAAGATGAAAGAGCGAATTATAGAGGGGATGAAAACACCCATTTCCGAGTGTATACCTGAAAATGAGGTGGAATGGTAATTTGTACTCGATAGTCTATGATAAAAAGACAATCAAGGATATTCCAAAATTAAAGGCAGCAAAACTTGATAAAAAAGTGAAAGCGCTTATAGAGCTAATTCGCGAGAATCCATTTCAATCTCCGCCACCGTATGAAAAACTGCAAGGCGATTTGCATGGCGTGTATTCACGCAGAATCAATCTCAAACACAGGCTTGTTTATGAGGTTGTAGAAAATCAAAAAGTAGTGAAAATAATTAGCATGTGGACACATTATGATTTTAAATAAAAGTCTTTACTGAAAAGGATTCAGTTGGGTAAACTGCTTTGTCTTATGTCTAAATAAGGTAATAGTTGTCAGCGTCGTGCGCCATTTCGGCTTTGTGCACATTCAATACTTCATTGAAAAGCGAGGTGAAAGTCGAGCGTTTACTCGACGTTATATGCCTATAATTGATGAGATATTAGTTAAGCGGGAACAAATTATTGGTATTGCCAGGAAAAATAAAGCCTATAATGTTAAAATCTTTGGTTCCGTCCTTAGAGAAGAAGATAATCCGGATAGTGATATCGATTTATTGGTGGAGTGTAGTGATGAGTGTTCGCTCTTTGATATTATCTCATTGAAATATGACCTTGAAGAATTCCTAGGGAGACAGATAGATGTAGTAACTGTTGATTCTATTCATTGGGCTTTGAAAGACAAGATTCTTCAGGAGGCAAAGCCAATATGAAAGACGATCGAGTTTACCTTCTCAATATAATTGAATGTATCGAATGGATACAGAACTATACCTCTTCCGGTGAAGAAGAGTTTATGAAGTCAAGACTTGTTCAGGACGCAGTCAATAGAAATCTAGAGATTATTGGTGAAGCAACCAAGAGAATTTCTGTAAAGCTTAAAGAGAAAAATATGCAGATACCTTGGAGACAGATGGCAGGTCTTCGTGATGTGCTGATTCATGACTACATGGGAGTGAATACCAAAACTGTTTGGAATGTTGTACAGAACGAGTTGCCTCAATTATTAATTATGGTGAAGAAGCTAATATCGACCACCCCTCCAAGGGAAGAGAATTAGGGGGTCTATTTTCCAGAGTAGTAGTGATTTTGAGATTTTCTGCGCAGCTTTGTATGGCTAGGCGGTAATATTGCGGGGACGGGGAGGCAAAAAATGGAAGTGTCTTTGCCTAAAAAGCTTTTGGCTGAGGGCTTCGGTACCTTTTGTTTGGTGTTTGCAGGTACAGGTGCCATCATCATTAATGAGCTCAGCGGCGGTGCCGTTACACAGCTGGGTGTGGCGCTCACGTTCGGACTGATTGTCTTCGCCATGATTGCCACTGTCGGCGACGTGTCTGGTGCGCATCTGAATCCTGCAGTTACTTTCGGTTTTTATCTGGCGGGTCGTTTCTCTGGCCAGGCAGTCGTCCCTTACGTTATTAGTCAATGTTGTGGTGCGATAATGGCAAGCGTTATTCTTTTTGCGTTGTTCCCCACCCATCGCACCCTTGGCAGTACGATCCCGGCTGGAACTGCTTTTCAGTCACTTATCCTTGAAATACTGCTGACTTTAATACTTGTTTATGTGATTCTCAGTGTCACGGCGGCTGGCAAAGAAAAAGGAATTACAGTTGCCATAACGATTGGCGCGGTCATTGCGTTGTCGGCTTTGTTTGCCGGACCAGTCTCGGGCGCATCAATGAACCCGGCAAGGTCGTTGGCACCGGCGCTGCTTTCGCAGCAACTGGATCATATCTGGGTATATCTGCTCGGCCCGTTTCTTGGCGCGGCTCTTAGCGTTCCGCTCTGTTGCAGTACCCGGAAGCCAGGCTGCTGCCGAGTGCCCTCTATAGGAGGTAAGTTCTGGTGAATAGCTCTGTAAAGCGTCTCTTGTTTGTCTGTGTGGAGAACTCGAACCGCAGTCAGATGGCTGAAGCTTTTGCCCGCTTGCATGGAGGAGCGGGAATAGAAGCTTACAGTGCCGGTTCGCGCCCGGGGGGAAGTGTTAATCCGCAGGCTGTGGAAATGATGCGGGAGTTGGGGTATGAGATGAGCAGTCATGTTTCTAAGTCGCTTGCCGAGATTCCTGAACTGGAATACGACTTTGTGGCCACAATGGGTTGCGGCGATGCTTGTCCGACTGTACGTGCTAAATGGCGAGAGGATTGGCGCATCCCGGATCCCAAGGGTCTTGTGCCGGCAGAATTTCGGCAGGTGCGCGATTTGATCGAAAGCAAAGTCAGAGCTGTGCTGAACGAACTGCGTTGCCGCATTGACGACTAATAAAGAATTCATGTTAATTGTCTTTAAAATACTGCATAATTTCTTTTGCCAGTTTGGCGATCGTGTCATCGCCCTGAGAGCGCGCTACATTGGCACCATCGTTGCCGACAACGAAAATTGTGAGAGCGATAGGTTCTCTGTTTGGAAAAAATACTAAAGCCGAATCTCCCACCACAGAGGTCAGTGTCCCGCCCTTGTTGGCGACGACCGTACCCTCCGGTGGGTATTTGCCGATGCGGTTCTTGTTGGTGGATCTTTTCATTAAGTCAATAGCAAGCAGGTAGCCTTCCTCAGAGACAAGCTCCTGTGAATAGAGGGCTACTAATACTTGATTCATATCGTTTGCCGTGCTATGCGTATCACCCGGTATTTTCTGGGAAATTTTCCGGACGATGCTGGTGCCTACCAATCCGTACCGTTTAGCGTGCTCATTTAGCTGCTCTTTCCCTAAATCAGCAATAAACAGGTTGGTTGCCACGTTATCGCTGATGCTAACCATCAGTTCGAGCAATTCTTCCCAAGTATACGGTGTCCCCGGCTTTGCTTGCTGTAATCTGCCGGAACCACCTATTCTTGAGCCGGGGCTGCCATATTTATCTTCGTTAGTGAAAATATGAACATCGCGCAAATTTCTATTGCCCTTTTTCACTTCTTCAAGATATGCCAGCATATAAAATGTTTTGATGACGCTGGCGGGATGCAGCCGCTGCGTGCCGTTATAAGCAAAGTTTTGCGCTGTTTGAAAGTCGTGAATACTGACAAGCAGTGTCGTCTTAGGCGGCAAGCTTACTCCTTCAATAATAGTCTGAATTTTCTCTCGTTGCGCGGAATTCATTTCTGAATCTGCTTTTGTCGGCATTACTGTAAAAAAGTTCCCGAGCTCCGAGAGCAAGAGCCATATGCTGAGTAAAAGTAAGATACGATATTTTCGCAAACAAACACCCCTTTTTTCTTTTAGCTGTGCAGGCGCTGCCGATAACGTCAAAATTCAAAGTTCAAAAAAGGACTTTCGCCACAATTCGTCGAAATCAGTATTAGCTTAAATTTAACATAATTGGCTAAAGCTGGCTACTTTATCTTTGGAGTTGATGCTTGTGGAAAGAAGGTCTTTGCTAAGAACCTTTTTTACTCTGTTTTTGCCTTTTTTGCTGATTTTTAGTTCCTTTTGTGTTGGGATTTATTACTTGTTTGCCGGGGCGATACGCGAAAGAATTGTCTCGGCTAATCTCTCTTTGCTTTCAGCGGTGTCAGGCGAACTTGACCGCACAGTTGATGATCTGATTATTTACACCCAGAACACCTTTTCAGAGCCTGCCCTGCTTTACGCCGTCGCAGCAGGCGACGCAGCGCTGTTGCGGGAGAGGCTGAATCTTTTTATGAGAAATAAGCAGATCATTAACCGGGTCTCTGTCACGACGCCTGAGGGGATACTTGTGGCTGACTACCCAGAAGACCCTCTGCTTGCGGGAGCAGATTTTTCTCAGCGTGACTGGTACAAAGGTGTATCGAAGGACTGGCAGCCGTATCTTTCTGAATTTTTTTTGTGGGCTGCGGAACCAAGAAGATATGTCGTTTCCCTTGCCGTCCCGCTTAGGGAAGATAATAATGTTTTGGGTGTGGCTGTGATCCAATTGGAGTCAACTGACTTATTTGAACCTTTGCTTTTCCCGCCGGGAGACGGCTATATCTACGCGGTAGACAAGCACGGACATCTTGTTTTTCACCCGCACCGCAGTATTGACGGGATTATCAGTTATCGCGCAGATCCGGCCGTCCAGCAGTTTTTGCTGGCAAGAGATGCTGCTGGATACGGTATTTTTCTTGATCCCTTTAATAATGAAGAACGATTGTCTTCATGGATGGGAAGCGGAGGTGGGCAACTAGGCTTGATTGCCCAAGAGCCAACCAGGACTGCCTTTGCTCCTGTACTTAGGATGCTCTATATCTTGCTCCTCGCCGGCGCGCTGATCTTAGTATTTATCATTCTGCTTATCTATCGACAATCCACCATGATCGAAAAAGAGCGCAATTTAAATGAGCGCTTAAAGCGGAAAACGGCTCTTGAGGAAGGCTTTCGTGAAATTCTGCTCTTTCTGAATCAGCCATGGAGCAGCCATGAGCTATTTGCCAAGCGGCTTTTAGCTATTCTGACAGATATCAGCGGAGCCTGGGGAGGGATTTTATACCTTTTTTCCGATGGTGTGCTCCGCCCCTTTGCGAAAAAGGCGGTGAAAGGTGAGCCTCCGGTCTTTCACCTTAATGAAGGGGTTCCCGGCGTAGCGCTGGCTGAAAAAATTACAGTTCGCTCTCGTCAGCCGGAAAGTACTGCCAGGCAAAAGTTGGTCTCCGGATACGGAGAAGTTTTCCCAGGGGAAGTGGTCGCTATCCCGCTGCTTAAAAACGGTGTGGAGCTTGGTGTGATCGAACTGGCTTATCAGGAGGCTTTGCCGGAAGACGTGTTGCGTTCTTTAGAAACTGCTTTAGACAAAGTGGCAGACGTGCTTGCTGCGCAAAAGACAAGAGCGCTTTTGGAAGAGCAGCGTAACTTAAGACAGATGATGATGGATGCCGTCCTTGATTTAATCTTTTACAAGGATCTGGCGGGAAGATATCTGATGGTGAACAAAGCTTATACTGATTTTCTAAATAAGTCTCAGGATGATATTTTGGGTCTGACAGATGCAGAGCTATTTCCTGACTGGGAGGCGAACCGGGATCAGGAGGAAGATCAGCGTGCAATTAAAGAAAGAAAAATGATTGTGATTAATGATCAGATTGTTACCGGAGCAAACGGACGCCGGCTGCTTGCTATGACCATAAAAACTCCTGTTGTCAATGAACAAGGCGAGGTAGTAGGTTTAGTAGGTGTTGCCAGAGATGTTAGCCAGCTAAAAGAGGCGGAACAGCAATTATTGCAACAAAACGAAGAATTGCAGCAGCAAACCGAGGAGTTACAACTGCAGAAGGAAGAACTTCATGCCCAGCAGAGTGAGCTCCAGTTTCTTCTCGCTCATCTTGAGGAAGCCAATCTGGCTAAAGGGAGGTTTCTTGCCAGGATTAGTCACGAACTGCGCACACCGCTTAGTTCGATTATAGGTTTTTCCGAAGTGCTGCTAGATTCCTTGACCGACCCATTAACGGCAAAACAAAGGGAGTACGTCGGAAACGTCGCTGCCAGCGGGCATCACTTGTTGGCTTTAAGCAACAGTATCTTGGATTTGGCCAAAATTGAAGCCGGCAAAATGGAAGTTGAGCTGGAACTGTTGGAACCAGACGCGCTAGTCAGGCAAACGCTGACCATCGTAAGTGAGACTGCGGAAAAAAAGCAAATTGCCATTGAGTTGCGTATGTCTGACTCTTTGCCGCGCTGCATTCTGGCTGACCCTCTCAAGTTCAAGCAAATATTGATCAATCTGTTGACGAACGCGCTTAAATTCACGCCATCCGGAGGTAAGGTAACGGTTGTTTTAGAGAAAAGGAACGATTCGGGCAGCAAAATGCCGGTTCAGGGCGAATACTTACAGGTTGCCATTGCTGATACAGGGATCGGTATTTCTCCAGCGGATCGGGAAAATTTGTTTAAAGAATTTACCCAATTAACATCGTCGCAGGGGAGGCAACAACAGGGAGCCGGTCTTGGTTTGGCATTGTCTAAGTATATGGTAGAGCTGCACGGTGGAAGTATTTGGCTGGAAAGCAAAGAAGGGGAAGGAACGACCTTCTATTTTACTATTCCTGTAGGGCAGCCTAGCATCTGGGAGCAGGCAAATCATAGCGGTCAAATTGTGGGCGATTAATCTGGCAGGGGGGGAGACAATGCAGCCAAAAGGAAAATCGATTCTGGTTGTAGATGACGAGGAGAGAAATCTGTTATTGTTACAGGCTCACCTAGAGCCCCGCGGCTACAACGTGATCATGACCCAAAGCGGCCAGGGAGCTTTGGAAATACTGGCGCAAACTGAAATTGACCTTGCACTGCTTGATGTGATGATGCCGGCCATGGACGGCTATCATCTGTGTCAAGCTATGAAAGCATCTGTAAAGACAGAAAATATTCCGGTGATTTTTATTTCCGCACTGCAAGATAAAGAAGAAAGGATCAAAGGGATCGAAGCCGGTGCCGACGATTTTATCAATAAGCCTTTCTCCGGCAAAGAGGTGCTGGCTCGAGTGCAGGCATTACTAAAAGCCAAAGCGGTGTCAGACCGTTTTCGTTCTGCCACTGAACAACTGGTTCAGTTGACTTATTCAGCAGAGCAGGCAATAAAGAATTTGGATTCCTCGACTGTAGGAACGGGAGAAATCATGCAAATTCTCTCGGCAAAAATTTTAACGCCTGTTTGCAATGCTTCCGTGATTCCTAGAGGAATTTTATATTTTGATACGTTGGAACAGCATGTTATGGTGATCAGAAATGGGCAGCGCCAGCAAAGCATGCAAAATAAGGATGTACGCAATTTTTTGAGCCGGTTAGCAAGTCAGGGGGTCAGTTACTGGCCTGCGGCTGAGCTGGATGCTTTGAAATTGGAGGGGTATCAATCCCTGCGGCAGGCTGGAATTGCTTTGAAAGATTTAATTATTGTGAAAAGCGGTACTTATATTGTTTCTTCCTGGGATTATAGCGGCTCGGTGTCGGAGATGGAGCTTAATGTTTTGCGCCATATGGCCGTGGAAGCCAACCTGATAAACTCGGTCGCCCGGCAGATGGTTGAGGTGGAAGGGGCGTTTCTTTACCTGATAGGCATCCTGGCCAGAACGGCCGAAGCATATGATACTGAAACCGGCGCCCATTTGTCCCGATTAAATAAATATAGCAGGGTGATGGCGGAAACATTACAGTTGCCGGAAAAGTTCTGTAGAATTATTGAGTACTCTGCTCAAATGCATGACGTGGGCAAGGTTCATATTCATCCGGATATTTTGCAAAAACCCGGTCTGTTATCGGCGGACGAATTTAATCTTGTTAAAAAACATCCCATCTTTGGGGCAAAAATTATCGGTGAATCTTCCCGACTATCCATGAGCAGGCGGATTGCTTTAACTCACCACGAGCGCTGGGATGGCAGTGGGTACCCCTTCGGATTGAAAGGGGAACAAATTCCTCTGGAAGGCCGGATTGTTAACATTCTTGATCAGTATGACGCACTGCGCAGTCCTCGTCCTTATAAACCGGCATTAAGCCATGATGATGCCTGCCGGATTATTCTGGTTGGGGATGGCAGAACGCAACCCCAGCACTTCGACCCGCGGATACTGAGAGCATTCAAAAGCGAAAGCAATAGGTTCAGAGAAATTTATGATGAAACTTCTGAATATGCTAACGCCTAGCGGCGGAAGTTGGCAAAAGCCAATTTCCGCCGTATTTCTTTCAGCACAATTTCCCAGCTACTCCAAATAGTCTAAAATATGAAGGGAAGTTAACATAATGTTAAGCTTTTTTAACAGTCGCAATGAGAGGGGATGTCTGCGGGTTTGCGGATAAAGCTCTCTTTGACTATAATTAGAGACGGTTAACATAACAATGTAATAAGAGGAAATGGAAGGGGTGTATTGTGTGAAGAAGAACGTAATCTGTATTCTGGCTGTTGTTTTAGTATTTTTGTTTGCTGGACAAGCATTTGCTGTAACGCATGTTGTTCAGAGGGGGGAGACCTTATGGCAAATTTCCCGGAAATACCGCATCACGTTGGCCAGTTTGGCGCAGGCTAACCAGATTTCCAATAAGAGTCGCATTTTGATAGGACAGCATCTGGTTATCCCGGGACAGTCTGTTGCTGAATCGGCAACGCCAGTTGTAATCCAACCGGTAGCTCGTCAAACCGTACATACGGTGCGGGCCGGCGAAACTTTGTGGAGGATTGCTCTGCAGTATAATACCACTGTGGCAAGAATTGCTGTGGAAAACGGCATAGCTAATTCGAGTATAATCACAGTGGGGCAGCGGTTGACTATCCCTGCGAGAGGCGCAAGCACGGCGCCAATAACTGCACCGTTAGTTTCCCGTGCCGGCAGGAGTTTTTCTGCTGCGGAATTGGATCTTTTTGCCCGGCTGGTTCATGCGGAAGCTGCAGGAGAATCTTTTGAGGGACAAGTAGCTGTGGCCGCCAGCGTTTTAAACAGGGTGGACAGTCCGCGCTATCCCAATACTTTAACGGCAGTAATTTTTCAGATAGAAAGCGGTTTCTATCAATATAGCCCGGTACTTGACGGCAGAATCAATCTCCCGGCAAACGACATTGCCCGCAGAGCTGTGCAGGAGGCGATTAGCGGCAGAGACCCCTCCCTCGGGGCTACCGGCTTCTACAATCCGGCCAAGACCTCAAACCAGTGGGTTCGTCAACAACCGGTGACTGTCGTGATTGGCAACCATGTGTTTTTCCGTTACTAAAGCTGGAAGAAGAGCAGGCTGATTCACAGAAGCTCTTATGATGTAGCTAAAAAGCTGCTTTCAGACATACGTCTGAAAGCAGCTTTTGGCTTATGATAAGCTACTTTGGAAATAGCATTTGCCATCTGCTTGGGCGGGTTTGAAACCCGCCCCTACGTGGCACGAGCGAGGGCATAAGTGTTCCCTTCTCACATCCCGACAAATTCCCCTCTCCCCTCGGGAGAGGGCTAGGGTGAGGGCCAGATTTCTGCATTCTTGACAACTATGTCTGAAAAAAGGGCAGCCTTCATGTACGAAAATTTTGCTCTAAATCTCGGTAAAACTAGAGGAAATATGCAAATTAGTGCAGAAGTGTTTTATAGGAGGTGGATCAAGGTGGAAGTAAGCTCACTGTTTGACGCTGTTTTCTGGCAGAAAGCCTGGGAAGAAGCATTGGCGCTCGACCAGACTCGGGAGCAAGCAAAAAAATCTGTGGATGTTTGGAACCGCAGAGCAAAAAGTTACAATGATCATGCGGGGACTGAATCGGGCAACATGCGAGTGGAAGAAACACTGGCTTTTCTGGATGCTTATGGAATCTTCAACCGTAAACTGCGCATTCTTGACTTGGGATGCGGACCGGGCAATTTCAGCTTGGCTTTTGCCGAGCGTGGACATGAGGTTGTGGCGCTCGATCCGGCAGCAAAAATGCTGGACATGTTGGCGGAAAAACTGCAGGCAAAACCGGATTGTAAAGCTCTTATTTCAACAGTGCAGGCAGACTGGCATACGCTTTCACTAGCTGAATATGGCTGGAATGGTTATTTTGATTTGGTGTTTGCGTCTATGACACCGGGCGTTAGCGATATAGAAACATTGCAGAAATCAATGGCGGCAGCGAAACACCATGTATATTTGAGCCGCTTTGCAGGTGCGCGAACCCACCCTTCCGTGGAAAAGATCTGGAACCAGTTTCAGGCAAAACCATACTATAGCCTTTCATTAGACGTTCTTTTTCCCCACAACTGGCTGTATGCTATGGGCTACAGGCCTGTGCAGCACTTTGCACGATGGGAGAGGGAGCATACTCAAACACTGGATGATGCGGTGGAGGAGATTAAAAATGTGCTGGCTTTGCGTATGGACCTGGATGAAGTGGCGGAAGAGGCTATCCGCTGCTATGTGGAAGAGCGTGTAGACAGAGAAGGCATGTTTACTGAAGTGAAAGGGGCAACATCCGCAATGTTGCTCTGGAATGTCGAAAAGAGAGTATTGACTCGATTGGGAGGATGATTGTGGCAATTACAATCGAAGGGGCGCTCAGGCATAGAAAGCTATATATCGGCAAACAGGTTCGGTTGCATTGCGATGGCACGGAGCAGGAGTGCAGGGCAAAGGTTGTGGAAATTCAGCAGGGGACGATGTTGCTCGAGCTATTTGCTGGTGACAATGACGCGCTAAAGCTGCTTTCACAGGAACAACTGACTGTGGTTTTCGTAGTGCCTGATGATGCTGCTTACTCTTTAAGTGCTAAAATTATCAATTACGATGAGCCTGCACGGCTGCTGCGACTTACTCAGGAGGCTCCGCTCACCAGGACAGAAAAGCGCAGTGATTATCGCCTGAGAACAGCAAAGTTAATTTATGTAGCTTTGTGTAAACAGTCGGGTGATGGAGGGGAGGTCTGGCAACAGGCTAGTTTGCTCGATATTTCCCGGAGCGGTGCGAGTGTTTTGACTGTCCTGCCGGTTAGTCAAAACGATGAGTTAAAGGTCTGGATTCCGCTTGAAGAAGTCGACCATATTTTAGAAGCGGGTACTAGGGTGGTGCGGGTTTCAACAGGGGAGGCGGAGCAACTGATTCTAGGGCTGAGCTTCAGTGAGCTGAGCCTTACTGACCAAGAAAAGATTCTTGATTATATTCTCAAAGAGTGGGGAGAGGGAAAATAGAAGCAAAATAAAAAAGGCACGCCTGCGGGCGTGCTTATTTTAGTTAAATGGTGTGCCCGCAGGGATTCGAACCCTGATTTCAGGCTTCGGAGGCCTGCGTGATATCCCTTTCACAACGGGCACAAACGCATAAACAATGATAACATTCCAAGGCCGGAAAGTCAAACGGTTTTAAACGGGAATGTGTTTTAGACGGGAATCACTGGAATTAGACGGGGCATACTAGTGCAAAGCGAAGCAAGGGGAGCGGTGTTTCTTGCAAAAGCGGCGGATACTGACAGTAGTGCGTCCAGCAGAAGGCGGAATTAAAGCGCATGTGTTAAATCTTTTGCGGCATTTGCAAAGTGATTTTCATTTTACTGTAGCCTGCCCGCCCGAACAGGTTGCTGATTTTCAGGGTACAGGCTGCGAGGTGATTGCGGTTTCGCTAGTTGGCAGGCTGCACCCGTATTACGACATTCAGTCAGCTAGGCAGCTTTGCCGTATGCTTTGCTCCCACAAATACAGCTTGCTTCATGCACATGGCTTTAAAGTGGCGCTGCTCTCTCGGCCGGTGTCCCGTTACTGTAAAGTCCCTTGCTTAGTCACAATTCACGGTGATCTGGCTCATGGTGGAACGGCGAAGTATAGACTGGTTTACCGCAAAGCCGAGCGGGCCTTGTCAGGTTGGGCGGAGGGATATGTCACCGTTTCCCATTGGCTGGCCGAGCTGCTTATTGCAGATTTTCGCGTGCCTGCAGAACGGATTGTCATCATTCCTAATGGAATATTATTAAACACTGGTGAAAGCTTTAGCCTTGGGGAATTGCCGTTTACTGCCGAAGTGCCGTTAGTGGGGACAGTGGCACGACTTGCTCCGCAAAAAGGGGTTGAGCACTTTCTCTTGGCGGCTAAAGAACTGGCACACATCTTCCCCGAGCTTCGGTTCATGGTGGTAGGTGATGGGCCGCTTCGCATGAGGCTTGAACGACTGTGCGGTGAACTTGGTATAGTAGATAAAGTATATTTTGCCGGATTCCGGCAGGATGTCCCGGCTATTTTGCAACGTTTGCACCTTTTTGTTCAGTCATCGGTGAGTGAGGGTCAGGGGATTACAGTCTTGGAAGCTATGGCGGCGGGATGTCCGGTGGTGGCAAGCGCTGCGGGAGGCTTGAAAGAGTTGATCAAAGACGGCGAAACCGGGCTTCTCGTTCAACCGGGAAATCCTCATGCCTTGGCGCAAGCTGTGGCCCAGTTACTCCGGAATAAGCAATTGCGTCAGCAGATTACGGTAAAGGCAAGAATATTTGCAACCAAGTATGACCTGGCAGAAATGATTACGAAAACGCGAGAAGTATATCTCCGCATCCTGGAAGGGAGGTGGCCGGCTTAATACGAGGCGGTTCCCTAGTGGTAGTTTTCCTGATATTGTTGTGGTTAAGTCCTGTTGACGCTCAGCCGCTTGGGAAAGTGGTAGTTGTCTCTATAAACCGTACCAGTCTGTTCCAGGCAGCGGCAGACAAGTCCATGGCACCATGGTTTGCCCGCGGTTCTGTGGGCTTGTTGAACATTTCTACCGCCGCCCGCCCGCTGCCAGCCCATCTTTATGTGACTATGGGAGCCGGATCTAGAGCAGTCGGTGCAGACAGTGCCCGGCTGGCTTTTACGGCAGATGAGCGGCATAACGGGACAGTTGCCCGGGAGGCGTTTCTGCGCCGTACCGCAGTCACCCCGGAAGGGAAAATTTTGCATTTAGGGATGCCGGAAATCAATCGCCTTAACCAGGCGTTACGTCATCCGGTACAGCCGGGGCTGCTGGGGGATATGTTGCGCCTAAATGGCAGGGTGGCGGCAGTTATCGGTAATGCTGACGGGTTGCTGGTCTCCCGAGAAGCAGTAACATTTTTGGCGGATGGCTCAGGGCAGGTACCTTTAGGTGATGTGAGCCGGCAGATGCTAAAACGAGATAATGCTTTTCCCTTTGGTTGGCGGACTGACCGGGAAAGAGTATGGAGTTTCTTCCGGGAAGTATTTGAGGAAGCAGATGTGGTGCTGGTCGAGTGGGGCGATTTTTCCAGGCTTGACGAATATCGGCCGTCAATGGCTCCTGCTCCGGCTTTAGCGAGAGAGCAAGAAATCTTCCAAGATCTTTCCTGGTTTTTGGAGAGAGTGTTTGCTCAGTTATCACCTGCCGATGTTTTGCTGCTTGTTTCTCCAGTGTCTCCAGCGGGTGAAAGGGGTCGGTTCGGCTACATGGTGGCGATAGGCGAGCCATTTCCGCCGGGAACTCTGTTATACTCCGGCACCACCCGGCGTCTTGGCCTTGTAGCCATTACAGATCTTGCGCCTACTATCTTGGCTCAGCAAGGCTTGATCAGGCCGATGGCAATGCTGGGGATGCCTATAAGCGCCGGCGGATCCGGCGACCCGTCTGCGCTGCTAGAGATGCAGACTGAAATTGGCAGGATTTTTCAACTGCGGGTTCCTTTGTTAAGAGGTTACGTTTTCTTGCAAATAGTGATTGTTTTGGGGGCACTAATTAATCTTTTTGCGCGCCTAGTCTCATTTAGTTGGTTTGAACCACTGCTTTTAGCCCTTTTAACTGTACCGCCGCTTTTGCTCATTCTGCCGCTGCAACTACTATCGCCGGAGGCAGGGTTTGTGCTGGCAAGTTTTACGGTAGTAATCACAGTAGCTCTGTTACAAAAATTAGTGAAGGGGCAGTTATTTCAGTTTGCGTTAGTGGGGCTGTTTACTTCTGCGCTCATCGTGGCCGACCTGTTACGCGGAGCAGAGTTGATGAAAGTCTCTGTCCTAGGTTACGACCCGGTGTCTGGGGCGCGTTACTACGGTTTGGGAAATGAGTATATGGGTGTGCTGGTTGGCAGTAGCGTCTTAGGCTTTGCTGCCATCATCACATTGTGGCCTCGGTTTAAGCGACTGCTCTTAGTGTTAACAGGTGTCTATTTCCTAGGGGGAGTGCTGCTGATTGTGGCGCCGGGAGGCGGAGCCAATTTCGGAGGGATGGTGACAGCATTGACGGCATACTTAGTGACACTCGTGCTGTTAGGGCAGATTCGTTCGTCCTGGTTTAGTGTGGCGGTCGTGCTACTTCTCCTAATAGCAATAAGCGTCAGTGCATTGTTCATTAATTTACGGCTCCCGCAAACCGAGCAGTCCCACTTGGGACGGACTGTGACATTGTTTCAGCAAGCCGGTTGGCAGGTGCTTCAAGATGTCGTCTCCCGCAAAGCGGAGATGAACAGCAGACTTTTTCGCTACTCTCTGTGGAGTCGTGCCTTTTTAGTCTTCCTGGTGATGCTTGCTGTGCTCTTCTATCGTCCGCGCGGCATTCTACAAGACATGCAGAGACAGTTTCCCCAGCTTTCTGCTGGGTTTTGGGGAATTATTGTCGGCAGTGCAGCCGCTTTCTTGTTTAATGATTCCGGGGTAGTGGCGGCTGCCACAACGTTGCTTTACGCGGGGGTGCCGATTATTCTCCTAGCCGGTCGGAATGTGGGACAAATGCCAGTAAATAGGCAAAATCAACAATAAGGAGAAGTTATGGCCTAGAAAATATTTGTATAAGCAGGAATTCCGAGGTTAAAATGGGAATATAGTGTGTTGTCCATTTTTTGGATGGACTGAAAGTTGCAGAAGGAGGAAAAATATTGCCAACGTTTATGCGTAGTCGCCTAGCAAACGGGATAAATCTTTTCATTCATCCCACAGTTAAATTTAAAACGATTCTGGTTCAACTTATCTTTCATAGGGCTCTCAAAGAGGACGATGTAACCGAAAGTTCATTGTTGCCTTCGGTGCTCCAACGTGGTAGTGGAAATTATCCGAACCGGATGGCTATTGCTAACCGGTTAGAAGAACTATACGGAACTGAATTGATGTCAGGTGTGACTAAAAAGGGAGAACGGTTGATGGTGACCTTTACACTTGACTTAGTGCACGACCAGTATCTGCCTGGTGAAAGCAGCTTGCTCAAAAAGGCACTGGAAGTTCTCAGTGATGTGGTGACAAATCCAGTGCTTGCCGGAGAGAGCTTTAAAGAAGACTATGTTAGTCAAGAAAAAGAACAACACGAGAAACTAATTAAGGGCTTGATTAATGACAAAATCGCCTATTCAGTGGAGCGTTGTTTACAGCATATGTGTGAGCACGAACCTTTTGGCGTTTTTAAGTTCGGCAGTGTGGAGCGGCTTAAAGCTATTGACGGCCCGGCGTTGTATCACTATTACCGCGATTTTTTAAGGGAAAGCCGGGCTGACTTGCATATCAGCGGTGATGTAGATGCTGCAGCAGTTTCAGCCTTGGCCCAGCAGGTATTCGGTTTTGAGCGAGGCGAAGAAGCAGCTTTAGCTGCTACCACAGTACAGAAAAAGATGGGCGATGTGCGATATGTGAAAGAGGAACTGGATGTGAGTCAGGGCAAACTGGTGCTGGGATACAGAACCAGAGTGACCTACGCTGACGACGATTATTTTCCTCTGCTTGTCTACAACGGTATCCTCGGCAGTTTTCCACACTCTAAACTATTCCAAAATGTCCGGGAAAAGGCGAGTCTAGCTTATTATACTTATTCACGCCTAGAAAAACATAAAGGGTTAATGCTTATTTCTTCAGGCATTGAAGTAAATAATTATGAAAAGGCATTGGAAATCATTAATCAACAGTTATCTGACATGACCCAAGGTGATTTTACAAAGGAAGATTTGGAAAACACCAGAAGTGGGCTGAGAAATCAGTTTCTTGTGGAGGAAGACAGTCAAGGGTCGGTAATTAATCGCGTGCTGGATGGCATGATGGTAGGGCGAGAAGAAAACACTGCGGAGTTGTTAAATCGTTTGGCTGCGGTGACGAGAGAAGATGTGGCACGGGTTGCAGCCAACGTCTACTTAGACACAGTCTACTTCCTGACAAAAAGGGGAGGCGCTTAAAATGGTGCGAATATTAGAGAATCAGCTGTTAAATGAAAAAGTGTATGTGCAGCAGATAGCGCCTGGTCTGGAAGTTTTTGTATTGCCAAAAAAAGGCTATGTAAAAAAATATGTTACCTATGCAGCTAACTTCGGTTCTATCGACTCGCGCTTTATTGTGGATGGAGAAGATAAAGAGTTAAGTGTGCCTGACGGCGTAGCCCATTTTCTGGAACATAAGCTTTTCGAAGATGAGGACGGTAACGTCTTTGATCGCTTTGCCAGGTTGGGGGCATCAAGCAACGCGTTTACCAATTTCAACAATACAGCATACCTTTTTTCCTGCACGGATTACTTCACAGAATGCCTTGATCTTTTGCTTGACTTTGTGCAGACGCCGTACTTCACTACAGAAAGCGTGGAAAAAGAGAAAGGGATTATTGAACAGGAAATCAGGATGTATGAGGATAACCCGCAGTGGCGGATCTTTTTTAACCTGCTCGCGGCGATGTATCAGGAGCATCCGGTTCGTGTAGATATTGCCGGGACGGTGGAAAGTATTCGCCAAATTGACAAAGATGTGCTCTATAAGTGTTACCGCACATTTTACCACCCCAGCAATATGGCGCTGTTTGTGGTAGGGGATGTCGACCCAGGGCGGGTATTGGCGCAGGTGGAAGCAAATCTTAGCAAGCGGAACTATAAAGAGTTGGGGGAAATTAAGCGAATTTACCCAGGTGAGCCGGCTGAAATTGGTAAAGATTTCGTCAGGCAGGAACTGGTCGTTTCGCAGCCGCTGCTGAACTTAGGCTTTAAGGAGAGAGACTTGGGTTATCAGGGTGAGCGCCTCTTTAAAAAGGAACTGGCTACAAACTTGATGCTAGACGTAGTCTTTGGCTCCAGCTCCAAGCTCTATAATGAACTTTATGAAGAAGGCCTGATTGACGACGAGTTTGATGCTGGTTATGTAGCAGAGCAGGATTACGGACATACAATTTTGGGCGGCGAGACGGTTGATCCCGACCGTTTGTTGGAAAGGCTTACCGCAGGGATAAAAGAGGCTCAGGCAAAAGGTATTTCTGAGAAGCAGTTTGAACATTATCGCCGCAAAGCGATGGGCGAATTCTTGAAAAGTTTTAATTCTTTGGAGTTTATCGCCAATAATTTTTTAGCGTATCATTTTCGTCAAATTAACTTTTTTACCTACCTTGACGTACTTCAATCAGTTACACTGGCCGATGTAAACAGCCGTTTGCACCAGCATCTTGTTCAAGATAGTATGGTAAGGTCTCTAATCTTGCCGAAAAAGGGCTGAAAGTAAATGGGTCAGGTCCCTCCCTGTAATCCGTAATATCAAATCCATGCTCCTTAAAATGCCCGTCAAAGGTAAATGCTTTATCTATTTTTGCAGTCAACATCGTAATAAATTAGTCTATGTTCTGCTGAGGTGTGCGGTAAAGCAGGAATATTTTGCTTACTGTTGAATTAAATCGTATACTTCATTAAAGGAGATGGCTAGATGGAAAAGCTAATCAAACTAGCTGATCTGGCAAGCTTGAGCCGTGGCCAGGTACGAGAAAATTTTAAAAACTATATGAACCCCGGACTATGTACATTACTGGGTTTGTTGGATTTAGACAAGCTCTACGTGAGGGCGGAAGGCGTTTATGTCTGGGATCCGGAGGGTAATCGCTACTTAGATTTTTTGGGCGGTTTCGGCTCACTTAATTTAGGGCATAATCACCCCCGCATCTTGGCTGCACTCGAGCAGGTTAGTACCATGCCTAATCTTCTCCAAGCTTCCATGGGGATGGCTGCCAGTACGCTGGCCCATAATTTAGCACAGATTACGCCGGGGAAATTAAATAATACTTTCTTTTGCAACAGTGGCGCGGAAGCGGTGGAAGGGGCGATTAAACTAGCGAGAATTGCCACCGGGCGGACGCGGATTATTTCTTGTAAGAGTGGTTTCCACGGCAAGACGCTAGGCTCTTTGTCTGTTACCGGACGCGAGAAATACCAAAAGGGCTTTGAACCGCTGCTGCCTGATTGCAGTATGGTAAGTTTTTGCGGATTGAATGAACTGGAAGAACAGCTTAAAACAAGAGATGTGGCCGGTTTTATCGTCGAGCCGATTCAGGGGGAAGGCGGCATTATTGTCCCCGAGCAGGGCTATCTGAAAGAGGTAGAGGTTTTATGTCGCCGCTACGGGGCGCTGCTGATTGTGGATGAAATTCAGACCGGCCTAGGGCGGACGGGCAAAATGTTTGCGGTGGAGCATGATAATGTGGAGCCGGATATTCTTTGTCTTGCCAAATCCTTGGGCGGAGGGATTATGCCAATTGGTGCAGTCATCACCACTCAGGAAATATGGAATAAAGCCTACGGCGGCATCGAAAAGTGCCTTTTGCATACTTCCACCTTTGGCGGCAATACTTGGGCGGCTGCGGCTGGCATTGCCACGTTGGAAGTAATTTATGAGGAGGACTTGTCTGCGCGTGCCGCAGAATTGGGTGACTACCTCATGAGCGGACTGCGTTCACTACAGGAAAAGTACCCAATCATTGCTGACGTCAGAGGGAGGGGCTTGCTGGTAGGTATTGAATTTGAACAGCCGGCCAAAGGTGTGTTGGCTAAGGTGGCTGGGGCGGTGAACAAGCTGAGTGCGGAATACCTTGGTGCCATGGTCGCAGGCGTTTTATTAAATCAATATAAAATTATCACTGCCTATACTCTAAATAATCCGAACGTGATCCGTCTTGAGCCGCCACTGATTGTGACAAAAGAACAGCTTGATGTAGTTTTGCAGGCAATGGAAGAAATCTTTGAAAAGAACCGTTCCCTGCTAGGTTTTGGGCTGAGTTCGAGCAAGACAATGTTTGCCGGTCTTTTTCGCAAGAAATAGTAACTATTCATTCAAGGCAGTTGCTTAAATTCCTGAGAATAGGGGAAAGCTACTTCTCGGAAGGAGGCGGCTGATGAGACACCAAGGGATTGATGGCTGGGTTTCCATTTTCAGTGCGGCCACGATTGATGATGCTGAAATTGTGAAGGGGATGCTGGAAGCGTCCAAGGTTCCGGTGGTGCTCGACAGCGAAACTTTGGCATCTGGTGGCTTGGACGAAGGTGCGGAAAATGAAGTAGTCGTTAAGGTGCCAAAAGAGTTGGTGCCTAAGGCAATTCAACTGCTTCAGACCGTAAAGTATGGTGTTCGAGCTGAGTAATAAGGGGGAAATGTGATGGATTCCAGCAGATGGTTTTTTTTGGTCCTGTTAATCGTTTTTATTGCCATATCGTGGGGAGTAAGAGCGTTTCTCTCGCAGCGGACTACCGATAAAGTTGCCAAAAAGGAAAGCGATGAGGCTAAAAAATGATCTCCCCTGTTAAGCTAGAAGTGTTGTGTGATTTTGATGGCACGATCACAAACGAGGATATCGGCTTTAAAATTATCGAGACTTTTGCCGGGTCTGGCTGGGAAGAAGTGGAAAATGCTTACCAACGGGGAGAAAAAGGCTCTCGTGAGGCGCTAATCGAGATTTTTGCGCTAACCCGTGTTTCTGCGGAAACATTAACCCGTTTTGTGGAGACCAGTTTTCATGTGGACCCAGCATTTCCTGATTTTGTAAGTTTGTGCCGCAAGGCAGGCATAGCTGTTACTGTCCTAAGTGACGGTTTTGATTTCTATATTGACTTGATGTTTCGCAAGTTCAAACTGGATCTGCCTTATCTCTCGAACAGTCTGCGAGTGGTGGACTGTAGCCTGCGTGCCGAGTTCCCTTATAGCAGTCGGCATTGTGGCGCTTGCGGAAATTGTAAAATGGATTATGCCAGCAAAGTGAAAGCGAGCGGTTCACAGATTGTCTACATTGGCGACGGACACTCGGATAAATGTGTCAGCCGTTTTGCCGATGTGTTATTTGCTAAAGGTGTATTGGCGGAACATTGCCGGCAGGAAGGTACTCCTTACCTTCCCTTTGAGTGTTTTAATGATATTTTTTCGATTTGCAGGGACGGATTGTTTAATAAGTTGACCAGCGGGAGGAAAGCGGATTGACTATTTCCCTTAGAAAATCCCCTCTCTCTGAAAGAGGGCTAGGGTGAGGGCCATGTGCCTTTCATAAAGGAGCGAATTTTCCTGTCGCTTCTTTTTTGCTTTTTTTGAGAACGCAAAAGTAAAAGGAGAGAACACGCGCCGCCCGGGTAAATTGACCCTGTCGGCGCCGGTATGATATAATCCCTTCAGATATGGAACAGGTTGGGAGTAATATTTCCTGACGCAAGGAGGAAAAAAGAGATGTCAAAGCAGGATAAAGAGTTTGTTAAGGAAATCACACCCCAGTCAGAAGATTATTCGCAGTGGTATCTAGACGTGGTTTTAAAAGCCCAGATGATGGATTATTCTCCGGTAAAAGGCTGTATGGTGATTCGCCCTTACGGGTTTACCCTTTGGGAAAATATGCAGCAAGGCTTGGATAAGCGGATTAAGGCCACAGGCCATAAGAATGCCTATTTCCCTTTGTTTATCCCGGAGAGTCTGTTACAAAAAGAAGCGGACCATGTTGAAGGTTTCGCGCCGGAAGTCGCTTGGGTAACTCATGGAGGCAACGAAAAATTGGCTGAGCGATTAGTCGTGCGTCCCACCTCTGAAACGATAATCTGTGAAATGTACAGCCGCTGGATTCAATCTTATCGCGATCTGCCGGTTTTGATTAACCAGTGGTGCAACGTGGTGCGCTGGGAAAAGGTGACGCGGCCGTTTTTGCGTACATCGGAATTTCTCTGGCAGGAAGGGCATACTGCCCACCGGAATGAAGAAGAAGCGGAAGAAGAAACGCTGAAAATGCTGGAAGTTTATCGGGACTTTGTGGAAAATGATTTGGCCGTGCCTTTGTTTGTGGGTCGCAAAACTGAGAATGAAAAGTTTGCGGGAGCGCTGCGCACCTATTCTATTGAAGCGCTGATGAGTGATGGGAAAGCGCTGCAGGCGGGCACATCGCATAACTTGGGGACTCATTTCGCAAAAGTGTTTGAGATTACTTATCTTGATCGGGATGGGGAATTAAAATTTGTTTGGCAGACATCGTGGGGCGTTTCCACTCGCTTGATTGGTGCGATTATCATGGTGCACGGTGATGACCGTGGCCTTGTGCTGCCGCCGAAAGTGGCGCCTACCCAAGTAGTTTTAGTGCCGATCGCTCCTAAAAAAGTTCGCGAAGAAGTATTGGTTAAGGCAGCTATTCTTTATGAGGAGCTGAGAGCTGCGGGAATTCGCGTTGAAATGGATGACCGAGAAGAATATTCTCCGGGGTGGAAGTTTAATGAATGGGAAATGAAGGGAGTTCCTCTGCGCATTGAAGTAGGACCGAGGGATCTGGAAGCGGGACAAGCGTTGCTGGCCCGCCGTGATACGGGAGGGAAAGAGACTGTCAGTCTGGAAGAATTAATGACAAGAGTCCCTGCACTGCTCGCGGAGATCCAGGCTAATATGTATGAGAAAGCCAAAAAATTCCGGGATGATAATACACACCGCACAGACGATTACGCAGAGTTTAAGCAAATCATCGAAGAGAAGCGTGGCTTTGTTCTCTCTCGGTGGTGCGGGGATAGCGCCTGCGAGTTAGCAGTCAAAGAAGAGACTAAAGCTACTATACGTTGCGTGCCGTTTAACATGGAGACTTCCCCCGGCAAGTGTTTGCACTGCAGCACTGAGTCGACTAAGTTGGTCTATTTCGCTCGCGCCTATTAAGCCGGTCTAGATAAAACTGGAGAGTGGGAGGAGGAGCTTTTTTGCCAAGCAAAGTATATTTTGCCGATATTCGAGCCAATGCCCAACATGAGAGTCTGCCGCAAAAAGTAAGCAAGCTTTTTAGAGCAGCCGGGTTTGGCGAACTGGTAGCTAAGGACGAACTAATCGCGCTGAAGTTGCACTTTGGTGAAAAGGGTGGCACAGCATATATTCATCCTGTCTTTGTCCGTCAGGTGGTGGACAGAGTGAAGGAGGCCGGCGGCAAACCGTTCTTAACCGATACTAACACGCTCTACGTTGGTTCCCGCGCCAATAGCGTTGACCACCTCCAGACTGCCATTGAAAACGGTTTTTCCTATGCTACGGTTAATGCTCCCATCATAATCGCCGATGGGCTTTTTGGTAAAAACTTTGTTGATGTGCCGATAGCTGGCACCCATTTTCAGACGGTTAAAATTGGCAGTGACATTGCTAATGCAGCTGGTATGATTGTCATGTCCCATACTAAAGGTCATATTATCACCGGTTTTGGCGGAACGATTAAGAATCTTGGCATGGGCTGCGGAAACCGGGGCGGCAAACAGATGATGCATTCATCCATTAAGCCTAAAGTAGTCGCGGCAGGCTGCACCGGCTGCAGGACTTGCCTAAAGTGGTGTCCCGCAGAAGCGATTCTCGTAAGTGAGAGTACGGCAGAAATTGATCAGCTTAAATGTATCGGTTGCGGCGAATGTACTGTCGTCTGCCCCACCAGGGCTATTAAAATTCAGTGGAAGAGTGAAACGGTGGATGTGCAGGAGCGTATGGTAGAATATGCTTGGGGGGCAGTAAAAGATAAGGTGGGGAAGGTAGGCTTCTTTAACTTTGTGTTAAATGTGACGCCGGATTGCGACTGCAATAGCTGGAGCGATGCTTATATCGTTAATGACGTTGGTATTCTTGCTTCCACCGATCCGGTGGCAATCGAGCAGGCAGCAATCGACTTGATTAACCAACAAAAAGGGCTGGAAAATACCCGGCTGACAGCCAACTTTGCGCCTGGTGAAGATAAGTTTAAAGGGGTTTACCCGAACACTGACCACGAAGCGCAACTTCGCCATGCGGAAAAACTGGGAATGGGAAGCCGCCAGTATGAACTGGTCAGGCTATAGGAGGCACAATGGAAGAGAAGAAGGCTCTCAGACAGGCTGTGCTCTCACGAAGAGACCAGCTAAGCTGGCAAGAAATTGAGGCATTTAGTGCGGAAATTGCCAAAAAAATGTTTGCACTACCGGAATATATTGCTGCCGGCACCATCATGTATTTTCTCAACTTTGGTAAAGAAGTAATGACGCTGAAGATGGTGGCCGAGACTTTGGCTCACGCTAAGCGTGTGGTGGCACCAAAGACATTGGTTAAAGAGCGCAAGCTGATTTTATCTGAAGTCTTAGATGTGGTAGATGATCTGGCACCTGGTCTTTGGGATATTCCCGAACCGAAAGCGGAAAGATTGCGGCCGGTGGAGCCGTCGGAGGTTGATTTTGTGGTGGTGCCGGGGGTAGCATTTGATGAGAAAGGCAATCGTCTTGGCTACGGCGGTGGCTATTACGACCGCTTTTTTACGCATTTGCGTGAGGGTGTGCCGCTGGTTGCAGTAACGTTTGAAGTGCAGATTTTGCCTGCCATACCTGTGGCGGCTTGGGATCGTCGGGTAGGGCTGATTATTACGGAAAAACGGGTGATTGATTGCCGGCAATAGGCGGCAAAGCTGTTATTATTGAACTGGTCAAGGCGAGAAAGTGCGGCAGGAGGAAGTAATTTTGAAGATAATTGACTTGCGTAGTGATACGGTGACAAAGCCAACTGCGGCAATGAGGCAGGCTATGTCGCTTGCAGAAGTAGGGGATGACGTCTACGGGGAAGACGTTACAGTAAACCGACTGGAAGCTGTCGCCGCTGAAATAGTGGGCAAAGAGGCGGCGTTGTTTGTGCCTACAGGCAGCATGGGGAACCAGCTGGCAATAATGACTCACTGTGGCCGGGGAGAAGAAGTAATCTGCGATGCCAATGCCCATATTTTTCACTATGAGATGGCTGCGGCCGGCTTGCTCTCCGGTGTCCAACTATATCCTCTGGCAAATCTTCACAGTGACGCGGGTATTGGCAGCTTGTCGGAGTATATCCGGGAGCCGTTAAGTTACCTGCCAAGAACAAGGCTCATTTGCCTAGAAAACACTTTAAACCGGGCTGGCGGTACGGTAATCAATTTAGCACAAATGGCGTCTGTTTACCGCCTTGCCAGGGAATATGGGCTGAAGGTGCATCTTGACGGTGCACGGATTTTCAACGCTGCCTATGCTTTGCAGTGCGAAGCAAAGGAGTTGACGCGATATTGCGACTCAGTGATGTTTTGTCTTTCCAAAGGGCTGGGTGCGCCAGTAGGTTCAATCTTGGCTGGGTCGGTAGATTTTATTACCCAGGCTCGGCGCTGCCGCAAGCTGCTGGGTGGCGGGATGCGCCAAGTGGGCGTTTTGGCGGCAGCCGGTTTGGTTGCCTTGGCCGATACCTCCCACCTGTTGGTTGATCATGAAAAAGCTAGGCGTTTGGCTATAATGCTTGCACAACTTCCCGGTGTGAAGGTAGATCCTGCTGCTGTGGAAACAAATATTTTGTTGATGGAATTGGAGAAGATGCCTCTTGGTCAGTTTCTTGAGGAAAGCCAGAGTAGAGGACTGTTGGCGGGACCTATGGGGCGCCAGATGGTGCGCTTTGTTACTCATTGCGATGTCAGCATGGAGGATGTGGAACAAGCGGGCAAACTGATTGGAGAACTGCTGCTTTAGTTATGGGCACTTCTAGTCACTCGTCCACATCTCGCTCAAGCTCTCAACAAAAAAGCATCAGGTAAAGGCACCAGCACCTTTTTTGCCTTATCTAAACCCTTTCAGAGATTGTTGACTTTCACAGAATGCGGAAGCGAGCGTTAAGTGTCAGCAGCGTTTAGCGAACGGGAATTCGCAGCGTTAAGACATGCCAATGGTTCACATGCAGTAAGCCCAGAGGTTTTGGCATGTTAGCGAGAATGACAGTTCGTAGCTGCGAAAACGTGCGAGCGTTGCATTTGAGGAAGGCTACATTGCCCAGATTGTTTCGAATCTCATCCCCGGTGTCATGTGTGGTGGGCAAGGACTAGCTCTGGGAGAGGGGAATATGGCGGCTATTTGCTAAACAAAAAGACTAAATATTTCCCCTCCTTGGAGGGGTGTCCGTCAGGGCGGGGTGGTTAATGCCCTTCCCGCTGGCGGTAGACTTCATAAAACAAAAGCGCCCCTGCCACCGACGCATTAAGAGATGCTACCTTCCCCCTCATCGGCAACCGAACTAAATAGTCACACTTTTCTTTCACCAGACGGGTCAACCCTTCACCCTCGCTGCCAATTACCAGCGCCACGGCACCTTTGTAGTCACCGCCTGAGTAGAGCGTCTCGCCGCCCATATCAGCGCCATACACCCACAGCCCCGCCTCTTTACACTGCTCTAGACAGCGGGCGATATTGACGACCTGGGCGACCGGCAGGTATTCGGCTGCCCCCGCAGCCGTGCGCACGGCTGCCGGCGTCATTTGCGCGGCACGCCGCTCAGGAATCACTACCCCATGGCAGCCGGCGGCATAAGCTGTTCTAATCAGGGCGCCTAAATTATGCGGATCCTGCACATGGTCTAACAGCACCAAAAACGGCGGCTCTCCCTTTTGAGCCGCCAGCAGTTCCTCAAAAGGAGTATAACGAAAGGGCGGCGTTTCGGCCAGCACTCCCTGGTGATTACGGGTAGCGGCAAGTCGCTCAAGAACACCCTTGTCCCGATATTCTACAGGAATTGCCATTCTTTCAGCCAGCTCAAGAATTTCTGTCACCGGCTTGCCGCTTGAACCTTTCTGGAGCAGGATGCGGGTAATCTGCGAGCCCGCCTGCAATGCCTCCAGAACCGGCCGCCTACCTTCTATCGTCCTTTTTTCATCCATCAGGCACCTCAACCTCACATCTTCCGGAATTTTTCCCAAACGGCAGCACTTTCACCACAGGTCATCTCCCCCTCCGGGCAGACTCCTTGGCTAACGCAAGCTGGACCGGCGGCAGCAAATAGCATGGGCGCCACTTTTTTTACTTCCTGATAAATCGTTTCAGCGAGCAACCGAATCTCCCATTGCGCTCGGTTACAGCAGCGCGTCACAAAAAAATTATGCAGACTTCTTGCGTTCATCGTAAAAACAAGCTTCGTCTCGCAAGCATTAGGCAGCAGATAGCGGGCATCTTCGTGATGAACCATCCCGCGCAAAACTTGGTATGCCTCGCGGATTTGCTCCATCTGTTCGCGGAACAACTGCTCCGCCTCACTGTTTGCCGCAACCGCGGGCGGTACAATATATGTAAAAGTATCCTCACGAACATAACGCTGCGATTTTTGAGAGTACGAGGCAATGCGATGCCTCACCAACTGATGCGAAAGTGCCCGGCTCACTCCTTCCACCGCAAAAGTAAAACTCACATGCTCAAGCGGTGAAAAATGCCCCATTTCCACCAGCTTAGCAATAAGCTGCTCTGCCTTAGGCATTGTCAGACCATCAAGAAGAGCATCAGCTCCTGCGGAGGAATAGCACAACCGCGCTGCTGCCGCCACAATCTTCTCCGGTTGCGGCGTATAAGTCAATAATGTTACTTTCATTCAGTCTTCCTCCCCCGCTTGAATTAAAGCAAACAACTGGTGCAACCTCTCTTGCGCACCATGCAAATACAGCCAGCCCAAGAGCGCTTCAAAGCCTGTGGCACGGCGATAAGCAGCCATATCCGCATTCTTTGGCACACGCCCCTTCGTATTACGGCCTCTACGGACAATATCAGCTTCTTCTTCCGTCAGATGCGGCTCTATTTGCCTAAGAATGCTATCCTGCCCGCCTGCCCGCACAATTTCGGTTGCCTTCTTATGTAACCTGCTGATCGGCAACACGCCGTCTGTCACCAGTTTCTGCCGGACATACAATTCAAACACGGCATCTCCCACATAAGCCAAAAGCAGCGGCGGCAAGTTATTTTTCATATTACTTTTTCCGCCACCTGACTCCCTGGGGCGTATCTTCCAACACAATCCCCATGGCCTGCAATTCAGCGCGGATAGCATCTGCGGCGAGCCAGTCTTTCGCTTCCCGTGCCGCCTGGCGACCCTCAATCAGCGCGTTAACTTTCACATCCAGCTCTTTTCCCGCTTCCTTGGCAAAAAAACCGAGGATACTGCCAACTTCTTCAAAAAAAGCCAACGTTTTTTCCACTACAACCCGGGAAGGTTCCCGGTTTTGCAGATAAGCATTTGTTTCCCTAGCCAAATCAAACAGGACTGCCAACCCATCTGCCGTATTAAAGTCATCATCCATCGCAGCGATAAAACGCTGCCGATATTCTAACAGAACAGCCAATTTCTCCTGCACATCCACCGATTCCGCTTTGTTCTGAGGCAGTTTTTCCAGAAGATCGCGCAGATTATAAACCACATTGTTTAATCGTGCCAGACCGCTCTCTGTCTGTTGCAGCAGCTCCGCAGAATAGTTGATAGGATTTCGGTAATGTGCCGAGAGCATAAAAAAACGTACCACTTCAGGGTCCACATGCTTGCGGATTTCCCGTACCGTCATAAAATTCCCGAGCGACTTAGACATCTTCTCTTGGTTAATATTCAAGTAGCCCGCATGCAGCCAGTACTTAGCAAATTTTTTACCGGTCGCACCTTCGCTTTGCGCCTTCTCGTTTTCGTGATGAGGGAAAATTAAATCCGGCCCTCCCCCATGAATGTCAAGCGTATCCCCTAAATACTTACTTGCCATTACCGAACATTCAATATGCCAGCCCGGCCGACCTTTGCCCCAAGGGCTCTCCCAGGCAGGCTCGCCCGGCTTTTGCTTTTTCCAAAGAGCAAAATCCAGCGGATGCTTTTTCCGTTCGTCCACGTCCACTCGGGCACCGGACACCAATTCTGCCAGCGGCTGGTTTGACAATTCACCATACTGCTCGAAAGCCGGCGTATGGAAGTAAACGTCACCTTCCACCTCATAGGCCATTCCCTTTTCAATCAGTGTCTGAATCAAAGCCACCATTTCCGTGATATGCTCCGTCGCTTTGGGATGGAAATCAGCCGGCTCCACACCCAGAGCCTGCACATCCTCAAAATACGCCTCAATATTCCGCTCGGCCAACTCCGCAACCGTAATGCCCAGTTCATTGGCGCGATTAATCATTTTATCATCTATATCAGTAAAATTCTGGACAAACTTAACTTCATATCCGCGCCAGCGCAAATAACGACGAATCACGTCAAAAACAATAAAAATCCGGGCATTACCGATGTGGAAAAAATCGTAGACCGTAGGGCCGCAAGCATAAATCCCCACCTTGTTCTTATTTGCCGGCACAAATTCTTCCTTCTTTTTTGTTACCGTGTTGAACACGCGGATTGTCACTTTCTCTTGTCCTCCTTGAGGCACTTTTCCTGCTGAAAACGCAGATCATCAATCTGTTTTTGCAGGCAATGCAGCATTTCTGCCACAGGATCCGGCAGATCCTCGTGATTTAAATCGACCGATGGGATCCGTTCACCATCATAAATTACCACACGTCCGGGGACACCAACTACAGTAGTATTTGCAGGCACATTATTCAACACGACTGACCCGGCGCCGATTTTAGCATAATCACCGATTACGATCGGACCTAAAATTTTTGCGCCTGTGCCAATAACTACATTATTCCCCACAGTCGGATGCCGCTTGCCTTTTTCTTTGCCAGTTCCTCCCAGCGTAACACCCTGGTAGAGCGTTACATTGTTGCCCACTTCCGCCGTTTCGCCGATTACCACTCCCATGCCATGGTCAATAAATACCCCATCTCCGATTTTCGCGCCGGGATGAATTTCCACTCCGCTTACAAGCCGGGCAATTTGGGAAATAACGCGCGGCAACAGAATCAGTCCCCGCTGGTGCAAGGCATGCGCCATGCGGTACAGCAAAACGGCGTGAAGACCCGGATAACAAAGGATAACTTCCCAAAAGGTCTTAGCGGCCGGATCCCGCTCAAAGATGGCACTGATATCTTTCTTTAACCAGTTCATCGCTCTACTCCCCTGCTATTAGCAATAAAAATAACCGCCCCCTCAGAGACGGTTTCCCGCGGTTCCACCCTGTTTGGGCATAGACTGCCCCACTCAAAACGGATAACGGCCGCACCGTGCCTTCTTACTTTAGTTCTGAAGGCATACTCAAGGGCGCACTTCAGGTTTTACAACCGAAAGCCTCTTTCAGCCGCGGAGGCTCCTCTCTGCCGGTATCCTTAACCCTACTCTTCCCCGTCATTGCATTTTAAAATTTTTACTTGTTCAGATTAACCTTATTATAAAAGGCTCGCGGCATTGTGTCAACAGGACGGCAGTTGCAACAGTTTAAAATACTAACAAGTTATTTTTAGAGAAATCTACGCAAGCTCTCTTCCAGACGCTTTGCTACAACAGCCGGCCCGAGAAGAGTGAGGATGGCGTTTAAATCCCGTCCTTGTGACTGACCGGAAACGGCTACCCTGACAGTCATAAAAAGAGCCTTTCCTTTCACATTAAGCTCTTTGCCAAGCTCTTTTAAAATCTGCCGCACTTTTTCGCCGTCCCAGTCGTCCATTGCCAACGCTTCCTCACGGAATCTCCGAATTACTGCCGGGGAAGTCTCAAGCGCCAGCACCTCTTTTGCCTCTTCATCATCCGGAGCCAGCTCCACCGTTTCCCCAAAGAAAACTTTTACCAACGCCGGTGCCTCTGCCAGATAGTGCAAGCCGTCTCTTGCCGTGGCGATAACTTGTCGGAGCCATTCTCGGCGCTCGACTGCCTCTTTTTCGTCAATCAAGCCCGCTTTTAGCAAATACGGAATGCAGCATGCCGTTAGCTGCTCGAGTGACATTTCCTTGATATAGTGAAAATTCATCCACTTTAATTTTTCCAAATTAAACACAGCCGGACTTTTAGCGACCCGCTCCAGTGAAAATTTCGCCACCAGCTCAGCCATCGAGAAAATCTCCTCTTCGCCCTCAGGGGACCAGCCAAGAAGTGCCAGAAAATTAACTAATGCTTCCGGCAAATATCCCTCCTGACGATACTGCTCGACCGACGTTGAGCCGTGGCGCTTGCTCATTTTCGAGCGGTCTTCCCCAAGAATCAAAGAAATATGGGCAAACTTAGGCAGCGGAAAATTCAACGCCTCATAAAGCAAAAGCTGACGGGGCGTGTTGGAGAGATGTTCCTCACCGCGCAGCACATGGGTAATTCCCATCAGCGCATCGTCTAGAACCACCGCAAAATTATAGACCGGAATTCCGTCCGACTTAACAATAATATAGTCGCCAATCCCGTCACTCTCAAACTCCACCCGGCCGCGGATCAAATCATCGACCACCACCAGGCGCCCCTCCGGCACACGAAAGCGCACCACCGGTTTGTCAGTCAAAAGGAGCCTTTCTTCCTTCTCCCTGCCGGAAAGGTTGCGGCATTTGCCTAAGTAGCGGGGCAATTGGCCCTTGGCAATTAACGCCTGCCGCTCAGCTTCTAATTCTTCTTCACTGCAGTAACAATGATAAGCCTGTCCCGTTTCAAGCAACTTTTGCGTGTAAGGATTGTAGATCGTGAGCCGTTCTTTTTGCCGATAAGGACCATTGTCGCCGCCGACCCCGATCCCTTCATCCCAATCCAAGCCAAGCCAGCGGAGAGCCGCCAAAATCAGCTCCTCATATTCCAGCGAGGAGCGTTCAAGATCCGTATCTTCGATGCGCACAATAAACTCTCCGCCTAAACTTCTGGCAAATAACCAGTTAAACAAAGCAGATCTGGCTCCGCCGATATGTAAAGGTCCTGTTGGGCTTGGCGCAAATCTTACCCTTATCTTTGACATAACCTTACCTCCCGCCTTATCCCATTTTTTAAGTTTTACCGTCAAATTATACTACCAAAAAAAACTGTCCGCAACAAGCGCGCGTTCGATATGATATAATAAGAAATAATTCATCTGCCGCCACAGGAGGAAAGCTAATGAATAACTTCTTTAACTTCTATAAACATGGGTTTATCCGAGTTGCCGCAGCCATTTCCGCGGTGCAAGTGGCTGACCCGGTATTTAATGTCAACCAGACGATTGAACTCGCCAAAGAAGCTGAAGCCCAAAAAGCCGTCCTGGCTTTGTTTCCCGAGCTGGGCATCTCTGCCTATAGCAATGAAGATCTTTTTCATCAACAGGCCCTGCTGGAAGCTACAGAAACAGAAATTGCCCGCCTGCTTGATGAGACTAGCTCCCTAAATACTATTCTGGTGGTGGGCGCCCCCGTTCCGGTAGATTCACTGCTTTACAACTGCGGCCTGGTATTACACCACGGCCGGATTCTCGGCATTGTCCCCAAAACATACCTGCCAAACTACAGTGAATTTTATGAAGCGCGCCAATTTAGGCCTGCCGACGCCGCAACTAGGGAAACTATCAATTACTGCGGCCGGCAGGAAATTCCCTTCGGTACCGACCTGCTCTTTCAGGCGACCAACATCCCAGGCATGATTTTTGCCCTGGAAATCTGCGAAGACCTCTGGGTTCCTGTGCCGCCCTCCAGCTTTTCGACACTTGCCGGAGCCACTGTCATTGTTAACTTATCGGCTTCCAATATCACGGTAGGTAAGGCCAATTACCGCCGCAACCTTGTGGCCAATCAGTCTGCCCGCTGCCTTGCCGCCTACCTGTACTCCGCCGCCGGCCCCGGCGAATCAACAACCGACTTGGCCTGGGACGGACATGCCTTAATTTATGAAAACGGCCATTGCTTGGCAGAATCCACCCGCTTTGATTTGCAGGCGCGGCTCATTCTCTCAGAGATTGACCTAGACAGGCTGACACAGGAACGGATGCGCCAAAACACGTTTGCGGAAAATGCCCAAAAGTTAAGGAAGCGTTTTCGCACCATTGCTTGTGAAGTCAGACTGCCGGAAGGCCGCCTGCTGCTCAGCCGGCAATACTCACGCTTTCCTTACGTACCAAGCGGTCTTGAAGATAGGGACCTGCGCTGCTACGAAGCGTATAACATTCAGGTGCACGGTTTGATTAAGCGCTTGCAAACGACCGGCCTGCAAAACATTATTGTCGGCATCTCCGGCGGTCTGGACTCTACCCAGGCACTGACTGTAGCTGTAAAAGCCGTAGATTTACTGGGCTGGTCACGGGAGCGGATCCGTGCGTACACTATGCCCGGTTTTGCCACATCACAGCGCACTAAAGCAAATGCCTGGCAGCTCATTTCTGCTCTCGGAGTTAAAGGCCAAGAACTCGACATCCGGGAAAGTTGCCAGCGCATGCTGGAGGATATCGGCCACCCGCAAGCCGGCGGCAACGGCAACTATGATGTAACTTACGAAAACGTACAGGCCGGCCAGCGCACATCCACACTCTTTCGTTTGGCCAATCTGCACAACGGGTTAGTATTGGGCACTGGTGATCTTTCCGAGATCGCCCTCGGCTGGTCAACCTACGGCGTGGGAGACCATATGTCGCATTATAACGTCAACGCCAGCGTGCCAAAGACGCTCATCCAATATTTACTGCGCTGGCAGGCAGATCCGAGCCGCGTGGATCAGCCGACAAGAGAAGTGCTGCTTGCTATTTTAGCTACTGAAATAAGCCCGGAACTAGTCCCCGGCAAAAACAACGGCTCTCAACCGGCTCAGCTGACAGAAGATTTTATCGGCCCCTATGAACTCCAGGATTTTAACATCTACTACACTACCCGTTTGGGTTACCGTCCAAGCAAGGTAGCTTTCTTAGCCTATCACGCCTGGCGGGACAAGGAACTTGGCGACTGGCCTGACATTCCTTTTGAAAAACGCCGCCAATATACCCTTGGCGAGATTAAACACTGGCTGGGCGTCTTCTGTAAGCGCTTCTACGCTTTGAGTCAGTTTAAGCGCTCCGTGATGCCAAACGGCCCCAAAATAGGTTCAGGCGGCTCCCTCTCACCGCGAGGCGACTGGCGCGCACCGAGTGACAACTCCGCCGCTCCCTGGCTCTCAGAACTTGCTCAGATCCCTGACAAAGACTAACTCTTTTCAACGCGACTCGTTTAAACCTGCGCTACGAGGACGACGGCTTGAGCAGCCACTCCTTCACCGCTGCCACAGAACCCCAACCCTTCGGTTGTGGTAGCCTTGACGCTGACCAAATCGACGGAAACAGCTAAAACATCGGCAATATTTTCCCGCATCGCCTGAATATAGGGGGCAAGCTTAGGGCGCTCCGCAATAATCACAGCGTCAACGTTAACTACATTATAGCCCTTGGCTAGACAGAGTGTTTTTACGCGCTCCAGTAACTTCAGACTGGAAACATCTTTGTAGGACGCCTCTGTGTCAGGAAAATATTTGCCAAGATCACCAAGAGCCAGGGCGCCAAGCATGCCATCCATCACAGCATGCACCAGCACGTCGGCATCGGAATGACCTAGCAACCCCCGCTGGTACGGCACCGACACGCCGCCTAAAATGAGCGGCCGTCCTTCCACCAGCCTGTGCACATCATAACCTATCCCGATCCGCATGCCGCCCGCCCCCTTATCAACGCTTCCGCTACCAGCAGATCCTCCGGAGTGGTAACTTTGATATTTTCGTAATCGCCGACTACTACCCAGACAACATGTCCGTAATGCTCCAGTAAGGCAGCATCATCTGTCGCATAATAATTTTCACTCTGTGCCAGCCGGTGAACATCAACCAGCAAGTCAAAACGGAAAGCCTGCGGCGTCTGCACAGCCCAGAGAGTTTCACGCTGTGGCGTGCTAATCACTTGATTGGCTCTCACTGTTTTTATTGTATCTTTAACCGGTACTGCCGTAATGGCGGCACCATGCTCTTCTGCCTTGCCGAGACAACTACAAAACGAGGACGGCCTGACGAGCGGGCGGGCGCCATCATGAATACAAACTAAGTCTGTGTCAGCAGACAGCGCCTGCAAACCGTTGTAAACCGAATCCTGCCTTTCTTTTCCGCCGGTTACCAGCGTAATTTTATCCTGCGGCAGCCAGGGCAAAAGAACATCCCGGTGAAAAAGAGCTTCTTCACCGGGAGTAACGGCCACGATTATCGCAGAGAATAACTGTGAAGCTAGACATGCGCCAAGAGTATGGGCAAGCAACGGTTTCCCACAAAGATGCAGGTACTGTTTATTGATATTTTTGCCGACCCGCAGTCCGCGTCCCGCGGCAGGGACAATCACTGCCGCTCCCATTACCGCACTCCAGATGCTTTTTCCAATTTTGGCTTAGCAAAAATCATCCGTCCTGCGGCAGTCTGCAGCACACTCGTCACGATTACTTCGATGTTATCGCCGATAAAGCGTCTTCCGCCTTCAACCACGATCATGGTGCCGTCATCTAAATAGGCCACTCCCTGACCATGCTCTTTGCCGTCCTTCATAATCTGTGCCACCATTTCTTCACCAGGCAAAACAATGGGTTTTACCGCATTAGCCAACTCATTGATATTTAGGACGGGCACTCCCTGCAGTTCGCAAACTTTGTTTAAGTTATAATCATTAGTAACAATCTTACCCTTCAACAACTTGGCTAGCTTAACTAACTTACTGTCCACCTCAGGGATATCCTCAAAATTTTGCTCCAGAATTTGAATGGAAACAGAGGACTCCTTCTGCATCTTATTGAGAATATCCAGCCCTCTGCGTCCTCGGTTTCGCTTTAAAGTATCTGATGAATCTGCAATATGTCGCAGCTCTTCCAGCACAAAACCGGGAATAATGATTACGCCCTCAATAAAACCGCTGCCGGCAATATCCACGATGCGACCGTCGATAATCACGCTGGTATCCAAAATCTTTGCACTGCGATAACTGCCCCGCTCTGCGCCCTTGCCATGCCGTGTGAATATGTTGGTCAGAAAAGTCATTTCGTCTTTGCGGTTCAGCATCAGACTTGTTCCCAAATAACCGCCAAAGAGAGTCAACGCCACAGACAGATAAACTCCCACCAAAGGGATTCTGTACAGCGACAAACTGAGCAAAGAACCGATTAACAAGCCAATCACAAGCCCGATTACGCCAACAACGATATCTTGCGTAGGAATCACCTTTAAAGCCGCTTCCATCCAACCGTTAACGGTGCTGACCATACCAATCAGCCATGGGGTAATGAGATAAGAAATAATGCCAAAAACAGAACCCCCAAAAACAGCTACGCCAATTTCCGTTACAGCCACTGCTTCCACATTGGTAAACGCCAAGATCGCAGCGAAACTCCAACCGACCAACTGGTAGCCGATGGCGAAACCAGCCAGCAATGAAACAACCCTAAAAATCTTCTGCAACAACCCCTTCACCTCCTTAATCTCCATTATAGCTTATAGCTCTTACCATTTTCAAGGAATATGATGCAGCGATTTTCGGCAAAGGCAAATAAATTAGAATAAAGTTAGCACAAATAAAAAAGGCACCATGCCTATGATGCCGTAAAAAACTGCCTTAAAATTTCGTCCATATCCTGTTCGCTTGTATTTTTCGCGAGAATTAGTTCTGAGACAAGAATTTGCCGAGCACTGTCCAGCATTTTTCGCTCACCCGTTGACAAACCCTTTTCCTGCTCCCGCAACGCCAGATTTCTCACCACTTCGGCAACTTTAAAAATATCTCCGCTTTTGATTTTTTCCATGTTCGCGCGATAACGTCTGTTCCAATTTGTAGACATTTTACTGTGATTTTCTCTCAAAATACTAAAAACCAACTCTACGCCCTCGCCGTCGATAACTTCACGCAAACCGATCTGATCCACGTTATCGAGGGGAATCATAACCTTCATGTCCCCGATGGGAATATTCATGATGTAATACTTCTTCCATGCCCCCAGGATTTCTTTTTCTTCAATGGCTTCAATCACTCCGGCGCCGTGCATGGGGTATACCACTTTATCACCAATATTAAACATCGGCAGCCCTCCCAGGTTGACCTACACAACTATTTTAGCACAGCAGGGCCAAGCTGTCAAACAAAACGTTATTTTATCATAATTAAATATCCTTGTCAACGCTCCAAACATTTTTCAACCACACGTTGACAACCTTTTATTAATGTCATTATAATTGTAATTGATGAAATATTTAACGACAGCCAAAGAGGGGGATTACAGTGAAGGATGATGTAGTAGACCAGTTTCAAAGCAAAGTTTCGGAATTGCTGGTCCGCCACCGTAGCATATTAGACAGCCTATCTAAGTTTCAGCAGTCAGGCAGTCGGGCAAACCGTGCCATCGTTAAGGCTGTGACTAACTGTGGTTGTCTTTCGGTTTGCGCATCCAGACAGTCCTGCCCGCCGGAGGTTGACTTAAAAGAGTGCAAACAGTATATGGACTCCCACGTCAAAGGGGAATTATGCGAACAGTGCCGAGAAACAGTTGAGGAAGAACTGGGCAATCATCTCTTTTACCTTGCAGCCGTCTGCCATCTGCTCGATTTGGATTTAATTGACGTATTTGACAGAGAGTTTCAAAAGATCAGCACACTTGGTGTCTTTCACTTCTCGTGAAAACAATTTGCTCACCACAAAAAAAGCCCGCTCGAGCGGGCTTTTTTGTTGTGCTCTTTTCTGCATGCTTGACACCGACAAATTAAGACACTAAAAACACTCAATAGGTGAAAGTACTACAAGATTTTGCTGAGAAATATTTTTGTCCGCTCCCTTTTGGGATTATTAAAAACCTCCTGCGGCAACCCTTCCTCCACAATCAATCCCTCGTCGATGAAAATCACACGGTCGGCCACCTCTTTAGCAAACCCCATTTCATGGGTAACTACCACCATGGTCATCCCCTCCTCGGCCAGTTGCTTCATGACTTGCAGCACTTCTTTAATCATCTCCGGATCTAGTGCCGATGTGGGCTCGTCAAAAAGCATCACTTTAGGCTGCATTGCCAGCGCGCGGGCAATGGCCACACGCTGCTGTTGCCCACCGGAAAGCTGTTTGGGATATGCTTCTGCCTTTTCAGATAGACCTACTTTGCGCAGCAGCTCCAAACCCTGTTCTCTGGCTGCACGAGGATTTTCCCGCTTCACCCGTACCGGCGAAAGCATAATGTTTTGCAAAACAGACATATGCGGAAACAGATTAAACTGCTGAAAAACCATCCCCACATTCTGGCGCACTTCGTTAATATCCGCATTTTTAGCAAGAATCTGCACATCCTCTAAAAATATCTCTCCTTGCTGGGGCAGCTCCAGCAAGTTCAAGCAGCGCAAGAATGTGCTCTTGCCGGAGCCGCTGGCGCCAATGACAACGACTACTTCACCGCGCGGAATTTCCGCAGAGATCCCGCGCAATACTTCTAGGTTGCCGAAACGTTTGTGCAAGTCCACAACTCTAATCATGAATGCGCGTCCTCCCTTCTATATAACCTGCCACTTTCGACAAAGCAAAGGTTATCATAAAATAAATGACGGCAATTGCAAGATAAAGTTCAAAATAGTTAAATGTCCTCGCTTGAATATTTTGGGCACGCTTAGTCAACTCCATCATGCCAATAAAGGCAAGCAAGGAAGAATCTTTAATCAGCATGATAAATTCGTTGACCAAAGGGGGAATTATCCTCCTAAAAGCCTGCGGCAAAATAATAAAACGCATGGCGGAAATATAATCCATTCCCAAAGAGCGCGCTGCTTCCATTTGCCCCTTATCGATGGACTGAATACCGGAACGGACAATCTCAGCCACATAAGCGCCGCTGTTGATGGAAAGAGCAATGACTCCCCCTACAAACCGGCTTTCAATACGAATCCCAAGCGAAGGCAAGCCGAACCAAATCAGCAAGATCTGCACCAGCAGCGGCGTTCCTCTGATAAACTCCACATAAGCGGAGGCGGCCGCCCGCACCGGCCACACGGTTGAAACCCTGGCCAGACCTACGATAGAGCCGATAATCAGGCCCGCAACCACCGCAAATGCGGAAACCTGCACCGTGAGAACAGCGCCGTCTAAAAGATAACGCCAGTTTTGCAGCACTATGGAAAATTCTAGACCTTGCACTTTTTCAGGCTCCCTTCCAAGCGACAAAGGGGACGGTTCTTTTTGTCGCCCTCTTGACTGAAGAAAAAGCAAAGCGAAAGTTCGCTTTGCTTTCAATCAGGCAAGAAATTACTCAAACCACTTGCTGATCAGCTCATCGTACTTTCCGCTTGCCTTAATCTCTGCCAGCGCTCCATTTACGTCTGCCAGCAGTTCAGGATTATTTTTATTAATGGCGATGCCGAAAAACTCCTCAGTCAGCGTTTCGCCCACAATTTTAAAGCCTTCCCTCACCTGCGTGTAGCGCTCGGCTACAGGAACGTCAATAATAATCGCATCAATCCGGTTGGTAGCCAGCTCCTCAAAAACCAAGCCGATTTGCTGAAAACGAATAATGTTTTCACTTGCGGTGATTTCCTGCGCTTTAAAATCACCTGTTGTGCCAAGTTGCACACCAATTTTTCTGCCCTCCGCCAGATCCTCAACACCTTGAATATCTTGATTATCAGCCCTAACCACCACTACCTGTCCGGCATTAAAATATGGCTCGGTAAAGGCAACTTGTTCACGACGATCCTCCCGGATTGTCATGGCGGCAACCACCATATCTAAGCGGTCTGCCTGCAGAGCGGGAATCAAAGCATCAAAAGCCATATCCTGGATTACCAATTCCTTGCCAAGGATAGCAGCGATTTCCTTTGCCAAATCAATATCAAAACCGTCGTATTCATTATTTTCGTTTAAAAACTCAAACGGAGGAAATTCAGCGTTCGTACCCATGACCAACTGCTCTACTGCCGGCGCCTGATTCTGACCGTCGGCGGGACCGGGAGTTGCGCTTCCACCGCCGCAACCGATTATAGTAGTAAGTGCAAAAACAAACACAAGAGATAATGCCAACCATTTAAATTTTACTTGCATCAATATGACCATTCCTTTCCGCTGCGCTTCAAGGCACAAAAAAGATATGAAACCAATTATCCTACCCGCAGCCTGTAGAATTTTGTTAAAATAGCTTGAGGA